>Ga0335079_10002656_pt1 | contig 20586 bp, 11 predicted proteins | sample Lox_Sample_33_FD_206719 | JGI IMG/M metagenome (GOLD analysis project Ga0335079, IMG submission 206719) | Soil microbial communities from Loxahatchee National Wildlife Refuge, Florida, United States - Lox_Sample_3.3 | ecosystem: Environmental > Terrestrial > Soil > Wetlands | place: USA... | reverse complement strand
CGATGGGCAGGAACCCGCCGCCTCCACCGCAGCCGCGGCCCGGGTTGGCGATGTAATGGAAATAGTAAGTGCCGGCGGCGCCGGCGGTCATCATGGATCCGACATGGATGGCCTTGGCGAACGGAAGGTAGAGCGTGGCGTAGTCTTCGGGGATGGTATAGAGGACAGCGACCGGGATCATGGCGGGGAGTTCGCGCGTGACGCCGTCGGTGAGCAGGCGTTCGGGGTGGCGTTCGTTGTCCTCTTTGGTGGCGCCGCCGAGGGCGCGCGGCGGGCTGAAGGAATTCACCGCGTGCGACGGCGCGGCGTCCACCACGATATTTTGGGTGCCCGCGGGGGCGAGGGCGATCGCGAGCACCGCGAGCCAACGGGTCATGGCCGGCATGGTGCCTCCTGGCTGACGGTCCGAGCCGAATTATAGCGTGCGGCTTTGGGGACGGGGGACGGATGACGAAAGCGTAATTTCGGAGTCATGGAGGCGAAAAGCGGGGCGGCGAGGGCGATGCTGGTGGGTCGGGCTGGGTTTTTCCTGGGTTTCGCGTGGGGTCGGCCTGGGTTTCCGTCCGGGGAGATTTGTTGTAAATAAAGGAGTTGTTGGGTTCGTTTGGTAATCCACACTTGCCTGGTTGCCGGGTGGATTGGATGGGCCGGGGCAGGCGTCGGGATGTAAGTGCTCCTCACGTTCCCATGGTGGCACGGGGAGTTCGGGAGGAAGGGCGGGCGGCGGATGGGGAAGGCGGTAAGGGCTTGGGGAGATGGGGTTTGGCGGGAATTGGGGTTGGAGAAAGTTGGTGTGAATGGCAAGAACAAGAGCTGGCGCGCCGGAGAGCCCGTCTTTTCCGGGACCCGGCTTCGGCAATAAATGGTCGGCAATGCAATGGCCAGGCTGAAAGTGGTACCATGCCAAATCACATCGCATGGGTCCGCAACAGTCGATCGGCCATTATCGCATCACTACAAAGTTGGGGAATGGCGGGATGGGCGAGGTGTGGCGCGCGGTGGATACCAAGCTTGGGCGCGACGTCGCGGTGAAGGTGCTGCCAAACTCCTTTTCGCAAGATGCGGAGCGGATGGCACGGTTCGACCGCGAGGCCAAAGTATTGGCTTCGATGAACCATCCCAATATCGCGCAGATTTACGGAGTGGAAGATCGCGCGATGGTCATGGAACTGGTCGAGGGCGAGACGTTGCGCGGGCCGCTGCCGTTGCAGACGGTGATCGATTATGCCCGGCAGATCGCGGACGCGCTGGAAGCGGCGCACGAGAAAGGAATCGTGCATCGCGACCTGAAGCCGCGAAACATCATGGTCACCCCGGCGGGCGTGGTGAAGGTGCTCGATTTCGGACTTGCGCGGGTGGCGGGAGAAATTGCAAGCGATAAGGAAGACTCGCCGACCATCACCATTTCGCCGACGCGTGCCGGAGTGATTCTGGGCACGGCGGGTTATATGAGTCCGGAACAGGCACGCGGCATGCCGGTGGATAAGCGCGCCGATATCTGGGCATTCGGGTGCGTGCTATATGAAATGCTCACAGGCAAGCCGGCGTTTCCGGGCGAGACTACCACGGACATTCTGGTGCGTGTGATCGGCGCGGAGCCCGATCTGACGCGCGTGCCGGCGAAGCTGCGGCGGATGCTGCGCCGGTGCCTGGAGAAAGATCCAAGAAAGCGGCTGCGAGATATCGGAGATGTCTGGGCGTTGCTGGATACGACCGAAGCACCGGCCGCGGCCCGGAGCCAGCGGCCTTGGATCGCGGCCGCTGCCGCCACGCTCCTGGCGGTTGCCGGATGGTTCGTTGCGTGGCGCGCAACGCAGCCCGCGGAGTATCCCCTGATGCGCCTAAGCGTCGACCTGGGGCCGGATGCGGTCATGGGACTGAACACCACGGTGGCGATTTCTCCCGATGGCAGGCGCATCGTGTATCCCGCGCGCGGGCCGGATGGCAAACAGCAGCTTGCTACGCGGTTGCTCGATGAGGCGCAGCCTGCGTTTCTGCCGGGCACGCACGACGGAGCTGACGCGTTCTTTTCCCCCGATGGTCAATGGATCTGCTTCTTTTCGGGAAGCCAATTCAAGAAGATCGCCGTACAGGGAGGAGCGCCCGTGTTGTCGGGCTCTGTGACCGCTCCGGTATTAGGGGCGAGTTGGGGCGCCGGGGATGATCTCATCGTGGCCATGGGCGCCGCATTCCCGCTATACCGGATTCCACCCGATGGGGGTGCGCCGCAACGTCTTACCAAACTCGATGCGGGAGACTTCTCGCATCGTTGGCCGCAGGTCTTGCCCGGCGGTCGCGCGGTTCTCTTCTCGGCCTCGCCGAGTCCGGATTCCTGGGACAATGGCTACCTCGAAGTAGCCTCTCTCAAAGACGGCACGTCGAAGATCGTTCAACGCGGTGCATACTACGGGCGCTACTTGCCGGGCGGCTATCTGGCATATGTTCGCCAGGGAACCATCTTTGCGAGCAAGTTCGATTCAGGGGGGCTGCGAGTGAGTGGTGCGCCTGTGCCCATGCTGCAAGACGTAGCGGCTAACCCGGGAACCGGCGGAGGACAGTTCGGTTTTTCGCCTGGACCATCCGGCCACGGAATCTTCGTCTACATGTCAGGTAACAGCGCGACACACGCGTCCAAGATCAACTGGCTGGACAGCGCCGGTGGGATGCAACCGTTGATCACCGCGCCAGCTCAATATGCAACCCCGCGGCTCTCGCCCGACGGGCGCCGGCTGGCATTCGTCAAAGGCGGAGATGTCTTCATCGCCGATTTGGAACGCAACACACTCACGCAGGTTACATTCACGGGCCGGGCGGCCATGCCTGTTTGGGCGCCGGACGGCAAGCATATCGCTTTCAGTCTGGGAGGGAATGCCGGCGGGATTGGCTGGATCCGCAGCGATGGAGCGGGAGACGCCCGGACGCTGCTGGAAAGTGCCGGGACCGCGACTCCCTGGTCCTTTGCTCCCGACGGACGGCTGGCCTTCTTCCAAAGGAATCCGGGGCCGGGACTCACGGTGTGGACTGCGACTCTGGATCTAAGCGATCCCGATCGCCCCCAACCCGGCAAGCCCGAGAGTGCATGGCATGCGAAGGGGGACGATTACCTGCCTCGGTTCTCCCCTGACGGCCGCTGGATTGCGTACCGGTCGAATGAATCGGGCATTAACGAGATCTATGTTCGCCCGTTTCCGGCATCCCGTGGCGGCAAATTGCAGATATCGAGCGGCGGCGGAATGTATGCCTTGTGGGCGGGCAACGGACGCGAGTTGTTCTACCAAGCGGGGGATAACCGCGTCATGGCCGTGGATTACAAGGTGGAGGGCGATTCCTTCCTACCCGGCAAGCCGCACGCCTGGTACGATCATCCGTTGTTTTACGCCGGGACCAGCAATCTCGATCTGGCGCCCGACGGAAAGCGCTTTGTGGTGCTCGCGTTGCCGGAAACGGCGCCTGGCGAGAAGGGGACGGTACACGTCACCATGCTGCTGAACTTCCTGGATGAATTGAAGCGGAGAATACCGTGACTCGGCGCCGACGATCGCATTCCCGCTGCCCGGGATCTTCGGCCGAACCTGCGGGTTGAAGTCCCGCGTAGGCTGAAGCGCTGCCCCACGTGGATTAGTTCTTAGGCGACGACGATTTATCCGCGGGGGCCCTGGCTCCTGCATCGCTATACGGCATCAAACCCAGTATCCAGGAAAAGTCCTGCCCCGTGGAAATGGGGAACACCGGCAGGCAATTTCCGTTCTGGCTCTGGTTGCAGGCGTAGCCAATGCTGGGCCAACCGGGCGGCGGTCTTCCGTAATGGTTTTCCGGCGCCCCTTGCCCAGGCTTCTTGCCATCGAAAAATGCGTACTGGTGGCAGGTGATGCACGACGATTTGCCGGGCGGCACTCCCTGGTTGAACTCGACAAAAGAACTGCCCAACTGAGTCGGTTTCCCGTAGCTGTCAACGAATTCGGTCTGCACTCCCGTGAGGAAGTAATTGTTAAACGCCGGATTCAGTTGCGCCTCCGCCATGGCCTGACGCAACTCGGTGCTCTGCTGCGCCGTCTGTCCCTTTCCATAGGGCCGGCTCGACGTGGTTCCCCAGGGATCGAAACAAGCGCCGTAGAGCTTGGGGTCGCAGCGATTGGGATTGGTGACGTTGCTGTTGGGCTCGAACGTCGCCCACAGCCAATTGAGCATCGATTTGGAACTAAGGTGGATGCCAACCAGCGCATAGCACGTGCCGTTGATCGTCTCCGTGTACAAACTGTGGGTTGGATCGGGGCAGGTAAAGGCCGGGTTGTTAAAGGAAGTCACTGGCGCCCAGTCGGCCTTCAATTCCAGGGAGTCAATATCAAGGCGAGTGTCGTTGGTTCCGGATCCCGGGAAGTTGATCGCCCTGTTGCGCAAGTTGCCGTAAGTTTTCTGGCCGGCGAGCGTGGTGAGGAACCTCTTCACGAATTCCGCTTCCACCGGGTTCACGAAAACCTCTTCGCAGTACGCAGCGGTCCGCGTCAAATTGGAAGGAGGCGGATATCCCCCGACCGGTGTGGTTGTCATTGCGCTACAGTCACTGCCCGCCATCTTCATGGTCCGGGCTAATGGGCTTCCGTGCAGCATGCGCACCTTGCCATTGCCTCCGGCTTTCGCGGCGGCCACCAAACTCGCCGCGCTGGGGCATCCAATCATATTGGCAGTCAGTTGACATTGCTCCGTCCAGGTCTCAAAGGTCAAGGAACCGTCGGAGGGCGCCAGGGCTTGCAGGAAGAGACTCCAGGCGAGGAAATGGAAGCTGACACCGTATAGGCTCTCGGGGTCACCGGAAGCTGGTTGGGCGCTGCTGTTGACGGTCGGTTGCTGTGAGGCCGCGGCGGGTTTCCCGGGCTTCTGTTGCAGGGGCGCCGCCTGCGCACGGTCGTTTGAATCAAGGCCGAAACCAACGGCCGCACCTATGATCGAGAGCAGAGCCGCGGAAAGACTGATGACATTCCTCATCTAAGTATGCCCTTGTCTGTGGGCTCCCTCCCTATAGAGCTGCTTCCGGAGGCGAATTCGCCCGCGCGCGTTGACAGTGCCTGCTCCAGCCACCGGCCCGTACACGCGTCGACCCAAGCTTCGTTGTTTGCGAACAGCTCTACCTGGCCCGCCGGCGACGGAGGAGAGATCCACCGACTCCGGCAAACCCCATAAGCACGAGAATCAGGCTGGATGGCTCCGGCGTTGCTTGCACGTTGAAGACCGCGGAGCCCGCCACGGTGGTGGTGTCCGATGGGTCGGCGCTACCCAGGATCTCGAACGATCCTGCGTAGACACCAACCGGCGTTCCGGCTGGTACATCCACGTTGAATAGCAACGCGGTGAAGGAGTTCGAGGGCCCCAGGGAAATCGGGGTCAGGAAGAACGGGCTGTCATCCACCATCAACGGGGAATCCACGCTGAACGCGTCGGCGTTCAGGAACACCGTTGAACCGGAAGTGTTGGTCACGGTCGCATCGAATGCGAACACCTTCCCGACACCACTCTGAAACGGCGCCAAAAGGTTTATCGAAAGCGTGCCTGCCTTGGCAGCCGTGCCTGCCAGCAGCACGCACGCGATCGCAAGGGGTGTTACCGGCAAATTCCTCAAGATCTTCATCGTCCCCTCCAGGATTTTCTATTTTTCAACATTGAGATTCTGCACTCGCTACGGCAGCGCAACCGATCGGATGTTGCCCGAGAATGTGCCTCCTGTATAAGTCCCGGAGACCCTCTCTGCCACTCCCGCGCCGTCCAAGCCTGCGCTCCCAGGAACAGAAACGGTGAAGGTGTGTGTGCCGCCCGCCGCAATGGTTCCCCCTGTCTGCGGCAACGGTGATCCGGTGGCCGAGCCCAGCGTCACCGAGGTCAGAGTCACGTTGGTTGCAGGCGCGCCGCCGGTGTTCGTAACGGTGATGCTCAAGGTGTAGCCGGTGGCATTCGATCCGGACACCGAAGAGGCGGTGGTAAGCGAGACGACCGGCGCCGCAACAACGCTAATCGGCACCGTCGCAGTCGCGATCGTGTAGGTTTTGTACACGGTGCTGTTGGTGACTGTGGCGCTGGTTGTGCCGGCGTCGGTTGCGATAGCCGTCGGCGTGAAGGTTACCGACAGATTATGCACACCGGGGGTGTTCATCACCGCACCTGCGGGTGGATCGTAGGTAAACGTGCCGTCGACCGGCGCCGTTACCAATAAGCCGGTGCATTGGGCGGCGGGGGTGGAGGCGCCGCAGGCGGCTGTGGTCGATGAAGCCATCCCATTAATCAGAGTGGACGTTGCGGTTGCATTCAACTGGGTGGCGCTCAACGCCGTGCCGACGGTAACGCTCATTGGCGCCGGCCAGGTGATGGTCGGAGTCAGCGGGCACCCCCACGGATCGCACGAATACGGGTTCAGGCGGTCTAAGGTGGTCCACGGCGCCCACGCGCCACCCTGGCCGGTGGTGCTGTCGCTCAGGGTGAACGTCACAGCGAGCGGGTCCGTCTGTCCGGATCCCTGCACGCCATCGGTTGTCTGGAAACCAGGTAATCCGGGGTTGCCGGCGCCGGGATTGGTTACTCCCAAGCCGTAGAAGTAGGTGCCCGTGATGATACCCGGAGCCCCGTTACCGCAGCCAGGGTTCGGTGTCGACCATACAGACGATGGATACGCAGTGTTGTCGTTGGCTGCGATCGCAAAGGTCTGGGGGTTTGAAGCAGCGGATTTGCTGCCGCCGTAAAAGAAACCGTTGGCATTTGGAGTGGGGGGTACAGGCGGCGGAACTGCGAACGTATAGGAAGTGCCATCGCTACAGGAGACGTCAACCTCCGTAAACGCGGTCGGGACCGTGACGGTCCCTGCCCCGTGGGTGAAGGGCATGGTCACCTGATATTGTGTCGAAATGATGTCGGCAGTGTTGATGGTTAGACTCTGGTTCAATGGCAACTCTACGTCTCCGCCATGGTTCCAAGCATCGGCGGCCGAGAATACTGGTTTGCCGGTTCCCCACCACGCAGTCCACCTATCGGGATTGATCTTGGATTGAAGGCCGGGCTGCAGTGCGTCGGCTAGTAACCAGGAGACCTGAGGAATTGGCGTAGTATTCGTACCAAACAGGAATCGGTTGATAACGGGTTGCGTAGCGTTTTGCTGGTAGGCTGGCACTGCGCAGTGGGTGTGAGTGGTATCGATATAGAACCCGAACCGGTCTCCGATGCCATAGTTGGCGTAGATTTTCTCCGTTGCCAATGAATCGTAGGTAGCGGATCGATCTCCCAGCCAGTAATACTCGCTGTCGCCCGTTTGCAGCAAAGCCCGCGGTGCTACCATGGCCATCAACTCAAAATGATCTATCGGCTCTTTGTAGGCATTGTAGCCGCTAAAATTCAGCATATTTGTGTCGAACCACTCATAACTTGTGTCATTGATGTCCTCGACGCTGCCCTGAGTCTCGATCGCATGCGAAACACGCCAGGATGGGGCGCCACCGCCGCCATTTTCCTGGGAAATGGTAAGGGCAATCCGCTCGTCCCAAGCGCCGCCAAACATCGCCATCTTCCCGGCATACGAGCACCCGGTTACGGCCGAGTGCGTCGTATCGAGCGGGAGGGGACCCCCGGTCCCCGAATAGGTCGGTGCCGACACGATTTGTATGCCGTCAATCAGGCGGCTGATTCCCCAGGACCATGCGGCGTATTCCCCCGAGTTTTGACCATTGGGGAAACCCTGAGCGCTGGTGCATGTTCCCGCGCACAGATTGGGATACAGTTGGTAGAACCCATCGGTGGTATGCACACCCGAGGCGCTGCCCGCGCTCCCGCCTCCCGTATATCTTGCGACGGTATTCAGGTTGTATACAACGGTCGCGGCACAGCCGCTTGGGGGTACTGAAACTCCAGCCGGTGATGTCGTCGTTGCGGTGAACGCGGTGGCCGGCCAACTCCCGGTAGCCCCTCCCATACCCATCACCCAGGGCCACCCCTTGGCTGGTACGGGACCACACGTTCCAGCCGCGCTTTGAGTTGGTGGTGTAAATGCCGCTGAAGCTGTCGGAGTGACAATTGCCGCGGAAAGAGATAGCGTTTGCGTTCCGTTCGGCCCGCCAGTTACCGTGATCATGACTGTCAGGGTGTAATGATTGGCCGACGTTGTAGTATAGGACGCAGTGACGTTGCAAACATATGGAACGCCTAAAACGGCATCTGCCGAAGTGCCTGTACACGAGGGCTTTGGACCCTGCTCGTACTGCTCCAGCGCCGCTATCCATTCCTGGCGGTGTTGCTCGAAGGCGGCCCAAGTGGTGTCGCGAGTTCCGTTAAAGAACATAAACGGGTCTGGCAATGGTCGAATGATGGGGAGGCTGGCCCAAGCGGGGAGAGCGGCAGTGGGAGTGAGGCCTGCACCCGTATTCTCAACGGTATAGACCAGTGCGGGCTGGGCCAGCGAATTGGCAGCACAAAGAAGCAACACCGCTGCCAGCCCAAGATATATTCGCATGACATACAGATTCCTGAGGACCCTACACATAGTGATCTTCCTTTTCTTCAGTTGCTTCACTTACTTTCTTCAGTTGCTTTGGATGGTCGGAAGTGGAATTGTTGTGCAGCCTTGGAAATGTCCAGGCGGCGCATCGCCCGCTGCCGTCTTTCTCAAGGGCACAGACTGAGGGAAGGACCGAGCGGTTCGCCTTATCTTCCTGGCGGATGCTGCTACCGCGGCAACCGACCCTTAGTTGTCATACCCCCCCTGATTTCAGTAGCTGGGCACGTCTTCTTGCCCAACGTGAGCACTGTGCGCGATGCCGGTTCAGCTCCGCCCCGCTTCAGAACTATCCACGTATAACTTATCAGGCCTCAACTTAGTTCGAGGCGACAACATTTGCCCTAATATATACTCAATCCTCCTGTGTTTGTCAAGGACAATGTTTCTCCGAATCATCCGGTTGGAAGTGTACTCGTGCCGCTCGGCGTCTACCTAAATCGCTGGGCAAGTGCCAACCCGATGTTTTCTTCAGGGTTCTTGGGCCTCCTGACACCAGTTGGTGACATGACACACAGCTTGCGATCCTGGGTTGCTGAGGTATTGTCGCGAACCGTTCCGGGTGCCGGCTAGCGATTTCCTATTCGTGCCGCAGAGCCGCCAGGGGATCGATTCGGGACGCTCGCCTTGCGGGCGCATAGCCGGCGAGAATCGCGGCGCTCAGTAGGACGACGCCTGCCAGCGCCAGGGTTCCCGGATCATTGGGCTGGGTCTCGAACAGAAACGATTTGACCAGCTGCGACGCGCTCAAGGCGGCGGGCACGCTGATTGCGAGTCCCGCCGCCGCGAGTAACAGAACGCGGCGCAGAACCATCCAAACCACGGCGCCGCGCCGGGCGCCCAGAGCCATACGGATTCCAATCTCACCGACCTGCCGCGCAACGCTGTAGGACATGGTCCCGTAGAGTCCCACGCACGCGGTCAGGAGGGCCAGAATCGCAAAACCCGTGCATAGTTTCGCGAACGTGATTTCCTGGCTGATGGTGCGATCGATTTCCGCAGCCTGCGTAACCACGTTGGTGACGGGTATGCGGGAATCCGCCTCCCGCACGATTTCATGTACGCTCTGGACAAACCTCAGGGGATCACCCGCGGTGCGCAATGCGTAGGTCACCCGGTCCGGAGTAAACTGGCTGACCGGTACGAACACGGTCATGGCACTGTCCTCTTCATTTTTCAGACCACCGTACCGGAGGTTAGCCGACACGCCGACGATTTCGAGATCGCGCTTTTCCTCCGGCAGCGTGATGCGCCTGCCTACCGGATTCTCGTTGCCGAAGTAAGTCCGCGCCAGCTCCTCGCTGATCATTGCAACCGGCCTGGAGCCCGGTTGGTCGCGGTCGTCGATCTCACGCCCGGCCAGGATCGGAATCTGCATCGTCGTGAGGAAACGCGGTCCGGCGGCCAGAGCGCGCGCGTCTTCGATGGTGTCCGCGCCGATCTTCATTAACCCCTTGACTGCCTGCCCGGTGCGGGCGGCGTTGATGATCGAGGATTGCGAAAGCGTCGCGCTGCTCACGCCGGGGATCGATTCGAAGCGCTTGCGCAGGTCCGCGTAAAAAATAGCGATGTCCGGGTCGCGATGCCCGGCCTGGCGGGCATTCAGCGAGAACAGAAGGATGTTCTCGCGAGCGTATCCCAGTTTGACGGAGTGCAGGTGGTTGAGGGTCCGGACAAACAGACCGGCGGCGACCAGGATGAGAAAAGAGATCGCGATTTGGGCGACCGCCAGCACGTGCTGCGCGCGGCGGCGCGGTCCACCCCCGCGGCCAGTCTTTAGCGCGGGCATGACGTCGGGACGCGTAGACTGAATGGCTGGAGCGAGGCCAAATAACAGGCCGCAAACCACGGAGAGCGCCGCCGTCACGCCCAGCACGTTCCAGTTCAATTCCGCGTGCAGCGTAAGGTTCTGCTGCCCGCCAGAGAGCAGAAGCGTCAGCGATCGCACGCCCCAGATTGCAAACAAGACCCCGAATGCTCCGCCGAGCGACGCCAGCATCACGCTCTCTGTAAGTAACTGCCGCACGACGCGGAAGCGTCCCGCTCCCAGGCTGAGCCGGACAGCCAATTCGCGGCGTCGCGCGGCGGCCCTGGCCAGCAGCAGATTGGCGATGTTCGCGCACGCGATCGCCAGGATCAATCCCACCATCGTCAGGAGCATGTACAGAGGCTTGGAATACCGGCGGCGCAAACTGCCCAGACCGGCGGCGCCGGGATTCAGAACCAGCGCGGGCAATTTGGCGCGCTCAGCGTCGGTGGTCGCGGTGGCAGCAACCCATTGATGGAAACGAGGAGCCAGCGCTGCCTGCGCCTGGGCCATGCTCACGCCGGGACGCAGGCGGCCCATCATTTCGATCCAGTAGAAGTTTCCGTCGGGATACATACCAGCCGCCCGGGCGCCGTCCACGAGCAGATTCGTGTGCAACGGAAGGTAGAGGTCCGGCGCCGCCGCCGGGTCGACTCCGAAGAACTCCGGCGGCGCAACGCCGATCACCGTAAAGGGCACGTTATCGACGAGAACCGGCTGTCCGATCGCACTCGATGGTTCCCCAAAGTGCTGCCGGCTGGCCGCAAAGCTGATGACCGCAACCGGCGCCGCGCCTGGACGGTCGTCTTCGGAGCCGATCAGACGTCCGGCGGCCGGCGACACCGCCAGGCCGCGAAAATACTCGCCGGTGACGTACTCGGTGCCGGCGCTCGTGGCCAGCCCGCGGATGGCCAGGGTCTTGTTATGTCCGTTGAAATATCCGAAGAGCGTGGAAAAGACGGGATTCTCCTCGCGAAGCGTCTCGAAAGCGCGGTATGGGAAGATGCCAAGGACCATGTCGCCTTTGTCGCCGGGCCACGCCAGGCCCTGTAGCGCGTGCATGACGTGGACCGACTCCTTGCTGCCGTCCCGGGGCGGCCGGCTATGCCAATTCAGGACCACCAGCGACTCGGGATCGGCCACCGGCAGCGAGCGCAACAGGATCGACTCCATCAAGCTGTAGATCGTCGTATTGGCGCCGATGCCGAGCGCCAGCGACAAGACGGCCAAGGCGGTGAATGCCTTGTTGGCGGTCATGGTGCGCCAGGCATAGCGGACATCCTGGCCAAGCTCCGACAAAAACCGTGTCATCCAAATCTCCCGTGACTCTTCGTGCCTCAGTCCCACGTTGCCAAATCGCCGGCGCGCTTCTGCCCGGGCGCACTCCGGCGCCATACCGTCTGCTTCGAGTTCCGCGGCTTTTTCCGCAAGGTGGAGTTCCATTTCCTCACGCAGCGCCTCGCTGCGCCCGGCGCTTTCCAGCCAATACCTCAGCCGTCGTAACACGTCCGTTACTCCGCTCCCATCACGCGCGCGATTGCCAGCGTGAGCCTGGCGTACTGCCGGGTCTCAACGGCCAACCGTTTGCGGCCAGCCGCCGTGATCTTGTAGATTCTCGCCCGCCGATTGTTCGACGTGACGCCCCAGACACCGTCGATCCAGCCGTTTAGCTCCAGCCGCTGGAGCGCGGGGTACAGCGAGCCCTCCTCGACCAGGAGCTGGTTGTCGGACGATTGCTGAATGAACTGGACTATGCCGTAACCGTGGAGATCGCGCCGCGACAGGGTTCGGAGAATCAACATGTCCAATGAACCGGGCAACGAATCGTTCTTTTGTGCCTTGCGTCCCATACCTAGAATTCTTAGCTTACGGCGACGAGGCTACGCGAGTCAAGGCCCGATTCCGTTGGCGATGGCTATGCGCCGGACGCGAGTGCCGCTTCGACTGGGCCGCGAGTCAGTGCCGTGATCTCAGGCATGACTTCGAACTGCTTCACCGAAATGTTGCGGATGAACGTGAGCCCTCTCAGCTGCGCCACCAATGGACCGTTCAGATATGCATCCAGGGACGCCTGGCTATCGAACAGGTAGATACCGCCAGCTTCTTGAGCGGCCGGGTTTAGAAGCCAGATCTTCCACTTGAGGCCAGGCACATCGAGAAAGGCATGCGCGACAGAATCAGCCATCTTCTGATATTCCGCGACAGGCACATCGAGAGTGAAATTGATCTGCAGAATCATGGGAAACCCGACTCCTTGGTGGTTTGAATATGATATCACTGTCACCCGGCAAAGAATGGGGATCGCCGGCAGGCGTGCGGGCGCTACCGGGGAATTCGGTGGACAAGCCCGCGGGCTCAGACTTTGTGCCGATCGTAATCGAAAGGCTCATCGAGGATCTGAAGCGCGGGTTCGCCTTCGCGGGGAAGGTAAACGGTCTTGAGAGGGGTTCGCGGGAAGCCGGCCAGCTTTCGCGCCACGGGCCGTGGTCGGTCCACTCGTACACCGGAGCACGATCTGGTTCAGCAGATCAACCCTCACGAACGCATGGTATCCCGGCGTGTGAAGGAACTCAACCGATCATCAGGCTCCTTTCTCCTGAATTAGCGCCAGGGTTCGCCGGACAGGCCGTTTATGACGAGCTCGATACGGTGCAATGCTACACTGCAGTTGCAATGTGGACTCGCTCGCGATGCATTCTGTTGTTGACGGCGGCGATGGCACAGGCAGTGCCGGGCGCCTCGACCGATGTCAAGACGCGCAATGTGATTTTCGTGATGACCGACGGGTTGCGGTGGCAGGAAGTCTTCCGGGGGGCCGATGCTGCGCTGATCAATAAGGAACATGGAAAAGTATCCGACCCCGAGGAGCTAAAGAAGCTGTACTGGCGCGACACGCCGGACGAGCGTCGCGAGGCGTTGATGCCGTTCCTGTGGCAAACGCTGGCGCGTTACGGACAGGTTTACGGAAACCGCGATCTGGGCTCGGATAGCTATGTCACGAACGGCTACAATTTCTCCTATCCGGGATACCAGGAGACCCTATGCGGATTTCCGGACGCTCGCATCGACAGCAACGACAAGGTCCCCAATCCCAACATGACGGTGCTGGAGTGGCTTCATCGGAAACCCGAATACAGCGGGCAGGTGGCCGTTTTCGGCGCCTGGGACGTGATCTCGGCGGTGGTCAACCCTGCGCGGAGCGGCCTGATCGCCAACGCCGGTTACGAGCCCTTGCTGGCCCCACCGATCACACCCGAAATCGATCTGATCAATCGTCTCAAAGCCGACACGCGCATCTGGCGCGACGAGCCCTTCGATTCCTTCACCTTCCATACTGCGATGCAGTATCTGAAGCTACACCATCCGCGGGTCTTGTATGTGTCGCTTGGCGAAACCGACGAGTGGGCGCACGATGGAAATTACGAAGTATATTTGAACGCCGCGCATCGTGTGGATCAGTTCGTGAGAGAGTTGTGGCAAACCGTGCAGTCGATGAGGGAATACCGCGGAGCCACGACCCTGATCTTGTCTCCCGATCACGGCCGCGGCGAAGCTCCCGAGGGCTGGAAGAGCCACGGCCAGAAGGTCCCCGATTCGAAATACATCTGGATGGGCTTTCTTGGCCCCGACACACCGGCCCTGGGCGAACGCTCCCACGTCGGCCCGGTCACGCAGAGCCAGATAGCCGCGACCCTCGCGGCCCTGCTGGGCGAGGATTACAACGCGGAGGTGTCCAAGGCCGGCAAGCCGATCCGCGACGTACTTCCGCATTGATGGTCAGGGGTCAAACTGAAATGGGCGACTGCCTCCAACGCCGGGCCAACATGAGGGTTGGCGACGTTTGGTAATCACGCATGGAAAAGTTCCAGTACGCCGGACTTACGTGAGCGGCGGAGCTTGCGCTCGCCAACCGCGCCAGCGGGACTGAAGTCCCGCGCAGGCTGAAGCACTGCCCCACAGGGAGCAGGCTGTCGCGCGCCGGACGACCTTCTTGGATTCCATCTCTCAGGCGGGCGGTTCACTCGTATCGAAGTGCGACCATCGGATCCAGGCGGGCGGCGCGCCGCGCGGGGAGATAGCAAGCCACCAGCGATACGGCCGTGAGGATTACCGGCGCGGCCGTGCACACGACGGGATCGAAGGCGCTGACTTCGTACAGAATTCCGGCGAGTACTCGTCCCAGGGCGAGCGCGAAGACCATGCCGACAGCGATTCCGACCAGGCCGACCGAGAGGCCTTCGCCGAGGATGAGCTTCAGGGTATCGGCGGAGCCGGCGCCCAGTGCCATACGGATGCCGAGCTCGCGGGTGCGCTGCGCAACGGTGTACGCCTTCACTCCATAGAGTCCGATCACGGCAAGCACGAGGGCGACGATGCCGAAGCTAGTGAGCATGCGCGCCCCGGTGCGGACGATCCACAGATCGAAGCTGGCGTCGAGGTGATCGCGCATCGTCCTGAGCGATAGCAGGGGCAGCCGCGGGTCCACGGCGCGTATCTCGCGGTGCACAGTATCGAGCAGGCGCGCCTGCGCCGCGCGCCCGGTGGGAACGATCTTCAGGTGAAGCTGCTGGCCGGCCTGATACTGCCGGCCGAACGGCACGTACAGGTGAGGCTGAAGTGCGCCGCCGATGATGTGGTCCTGCACGTTGCCTACGATTCCGACTACTTCGAGAGACTCCGCGGGCTTGGCGGGGTCGTCGGCATCGATCCGAAGATGCCTGCCGATTGCGTCCGTGCCCGGCCACAGGCGCTCCGCCGCGAGTTTGTCGATGACCGCAACGCGGACATGGGGTGCGGCGGCGGCCTCGGCGCGGCTGAATGCGCGGCCGCGGAGCAGCGGAATTCCCAGCGTCTGGAAATAGTCGTCGCTAACGATGTTGTACCTCGCTTCGAAGTGCCTGGCTTTGCCGCCGCTCCTGGCGGCGGCATCGTCGTCCGGAAGAACGTCCTTGCCGAAGGATGTCATGCCGAACGGAACGGTGGCTGCGAGGGCTGCCGATTCCACGCCGGGGATGGCGCGCATGCGGCTCAGCAAAGCACCGTAAATTCGCCGCCCTGCGGTTTCGTCGTAGCCGGCGAGGCTGGGATCGAGCTCCGCAATCAGGCTGTTGTCGAGCACAAAGCCGGGGGCGACTCCTGCCGCCTGAAGCGCGCTGCGGACGAACAGGCCGGACGCGACGAGCATCATCAGCGAGAGGGAGAGTTGGCCCATCACCAGCAGGTTGCGGCGGGAAAACAGCCGGCGGTATCCACCCAGCGCTTGGTCGCCGGAAGCCTTTTTGAGGTCGGACACGACATCCGGCCGCGAGAGCTTCCAGGCCGGTCCCAGGCTGAACAGGAGGGTGCTGAACAGGCAGAAGCCGATGGTCGCGCCGAGCACTCGAACATCCGGGCCGGCGAAGTAGACGATTTCGAGCGGGGCAAGCCGGCTGAGAGATGCGACCAGGAGGGAACTGCTCCAGGCCGCGACGATCAGTCCGCCGATGCCGCCGAACGCGGAAAGGATCAGTCCCTCGGTGAACAACTGCCGGACGATGCGGCCGCGCCGGCAGCCGACCGCGAGGCGAATCGCGATCTCTTTTCGCCGCGCGGCGCCGCGAGCGAGCATCATGTTGGCGAGATTGAGGGAAGCAATGAGCAGGACAACTCCGGCCATGGAGAGCAGCAGGAAGGCGGGCGTCCCCAATTCCTTGTCGTTGGCGGGGCCGGTGGAGATGCTGAGCCTGGACAAGGGGCTCGTCATGAACGTCTGATCGCGATTCTCAGCCGGGTAGGCCTTTTCCAGTTGCGACGCGACGACCGCCAGTTGCGCGTCGGCCTGCTGCGCGGCCATTCCCTGGCGCAGGCGGCCGACCAGGATCAGGCTATGGTGATCCCGCGCCGCGAGCGACTTTCCGTGCCCTTCGAAATCGTTGATCACCGACTGATAAGCGCCGAGCGGGAGGTAGAGCTCGGAGCTGATGAGCGCAGTGGTTCCGGTGAAGCCCTGGGGAGCGATGCCGACGATGGTGAAGATCCTGCCATTGATGCGGATGGGTTTGCCGAGAAGGTTGGGGTCACCTGTCTTCTTCCAATGGGAGTAACTGACGATGGCGACGGCCGAGTTCGAACCCGGACGCTCTTCGGCGGCGGTGAAGTCGCGGCCCTGGAACAAGGACACGCCGAAGGTGGCGAAGTAATTGGAAGAGACCACGTCGGCGAACACGCGCCGGGTGACGTCGCCTTCGGCCACCCCGACCATGGCCATGTCGTGCGCCATGAGGCTGCTGAAGACGCCGTTATTTTCGCGGATGTCGACGTAATTCGGATAGGAGAAGGCACGGTAGTCGTCGGGCTTTTTGGTGTCGCGGCTGTAGCAGCCGACCAGCTCCGAGGGGTTCCTGATGTACAGCGGCTTCAGCAGGAATGCGTTCACCAGGCTGAAGATGGCGGCGTTGGCGCCGATGCCGAGCGACAGCACAATTATCGCGATGGCGGTAAATCCGGGTTTCGACAACATCGTGCGAACCCCGTAGCGCAGGTCTTGCCAAAGGTGATCCATGATCTGCCAGCCCGTAAGAAGGTCATACGCAGGCGGTGGAGACGATGTTCACTAGAAACGACTGCGCACCGGGCGAACTCCGGACCAGCAAAGTAGCCGTAAGATAGGCGGCCGTCCCGCCGATCCGGTGATAGGATCGCCGAAGTTACCTGGGCCGATCCCAAGAAGCGGGCTATTCGCGCGCGGACACCGGTCCGCGAGTGAAGACCCATTGCTCGCGGCATGGCGAGACGGTGAGATTCCCGCGACCCTACGGCGCTCCCCGGTCCTCTCATCCTGCGCTGTCTGCCACAAGCACAGGCGCCTAACGAAGGCGCGGAGGTGATCCTTGCTCATCGAATTCCAGATGGAAGCTTCTTCGCCCGCGCGGGCCATCCGTTTTCGTCTCGAGGACGCCCGCCGGCCGATCAGGGATTCCATCGCCAACCCGGCGGGCGGGCACAATCCCTTCTACGTCGACCACTGGACGCTCGGGGATACGACGTTCGCGATGACGAAAGATGTAAACGACTACCTGCCGCTCGCGGGAAAGCTCGGCACGCGGCTGCCGATTTTGCAGTGCACGCAAAAGATCCACCTTTTTCTCACCGGCCTGGAGGCGCTCAAGGAGAAGAATCAACATCCGATCCCCACCCTCGGCTTCATTCCCGACGAAGTGACCATTGTCTTCGACCTGATCGCGGACCTGGACCACGACGGAAACCCCGGTCTGAACGTGACGCTGCGCTCCGTCACCTCCGCTTTGGCCGGCGTTCAGACCGGCTTCGAGTTCCAAGAACGCATTCCGTTCGACCTTTCGAACCTCCCTAAAGTGAACCAGAACGATCCTACACCGCCGGTGCTGAATCTGGGAGCGGCGGTGAGCCTTGCCGGCGACCTGCTGGCGCTGCGAATCGAGGTGAACGAGCAGGCGAGCGACGCGGAATCCGCCTGGCAGAGCTTCATGGACGGAGATCTCACGAACCGGCTCCTCGGCGATCGCTGGAGCATCTTCATGGACAAACGGCTGCTGACCTCGCCCCTGGAGAAGACGCTGGCATCGCAGCTTGCCGACGACGACGGCTACAGGGACTCCGGGGAGTTTTGGCTGGAGGGCGGCCCGCACGTGAGATGGTCCCCGCTCGGAGACGCTCCGAGAGTCATTGCGACCTTTAACGGAGAGCTGGTCGACGGGTGCGCCGCGATCTTCGGGCCCGTAGACATGAACATAGACGCCACGATCGACGTGCGGATCACGCTGCCGAAAGCCAACCAGATTCATGTCGAGGCCACCCTCTCGGTGAGCCTGGATGCCTGGGAGCAGTTCTGGTGCAGTTTTTCCGAGGCGGTCGATCCAATCGGGTCGGCGTTGCAGTCCTCGAATGCGAGCAACGCGAAGTATTTCTTCGGCGCGATCGGCATATCTATCCTTCTCGGTCCGGTATGGATGTTCGACTTCATGACGATTTTGTTCAGCAACCCGCTCAAGCTTGCAGGCGACAAGATCCCGGATATTCCCGGTTTCAAAAAAGTGGACGACGACCGCTGGGTGATGGACACCGAACTCCATCCGCCGGACGCGGCCATCGTGACGAACATGCGGGTTACGAAGGTGACCGCGCAGGCGGACGGGCTGGTATTCTCGGGTTCGTTCGACCACGTGAGCGAGATGGTGGATCCGGTGCTTCGGATCGAGCCGTGGGCAGACCGCGAGTTCACCTGGCAGAACGACCATCCGTGCGTTGAATCCATACCGCTGCTGAAGGTGAAGGTGCCGTTCGCCGGCACGACCGGCCGGCTGCTGGTAGCGCCTCCGGAATTCTTCAGCCACAACGCCGCGTACGAGGTGCTCGTCGACCAATGGGACGAGCAGGGAATTACGCTGGAACTCTGGGTGCGGGACGGCGGCGGGAGCGGCTCGGCCGTGGAGGTCCTGTTGCTCACAACCGGCGGCGCGCGTTACCTGACGATTGGGGTTCCCTCGCGGCTGACGCCCTTTGCGTCCGATGCCGACGCTACGGGGTACGCGGAGAACCTGCTCGCGGTGCGGGCGACGAACTGCTACCTGGCAACCAGTATCTGGGGCAAACTCGGAGTATTCAATCCTCACTGGACAGTCGATCCCGGCCCAGAAGGCGTTGGCGAGCGGATTTGGACGGTGGTGGTGAACGGGCTGACTCCGGAAACCGCCGTTACGATTCACGATTCGGCGGGCGCGGTGCTAGCGCAATCGCTGCACGAACAAAGCTCGCGCACGCTACAGTTCGATGTGGCGACCCGCGGAGCCGCAACCTCCGGGATGCAGGCACGCGCCGCGACAGCGGGCCCTGAGCTCACGATTGCTCGCGGCGGCACCTCGCTGTCCTACAAGGAGTACCTGGAGAAGGCGCGGGCCCTGCTGGCGGAGGCGCCCATGAAAGGGCCGTCGAACCTCAGCGTCCGGCAGACACTGCTGGTGCCGGCAGGCAGCACGGCGCACGCGCCGGTCGTCGTGGCGCTGGCGGGTCAATGGCAGGGAGACGCGGCCGTCTTTGCGGTCGCGACCGCGGAGGGACTGTCGGCTCACCGGGTCGCGGCGGAGGGGACCACGAAGGCCGGCGATTTGACGATGAAGGGATTGCGGGGCGTGATCGCTTCGAGAAGGGGATTCGTCGTGTGGGGCGATTCGGGCGCGTTTCTCTGGCATCCTACGGGCGGAGACAGGCGCGTGCTGGCCGATGCTCCGGTGATGGGCGCCGCTGCGTTCGGATCGTGGATCAGCCTGCTCACGTCGGACGGTCTCGCCACGTTTGCGCCAGAGGGATCGGCGCCGGCGCGGATGCGGTTCGAGGGAGGGGTAACGCTGGCGCGCACGCGCCGGTTCCTCCTTCTTGCGGCCGTGGACAGGATATTGGCGTTGGACGCACGCAGGCCAATGAGTCCGGAACGGTGGGGCTGGTATGGAGGCGGCGCAGGCGAACTGCTGCGGGTGCGCGGTATCGGGGCGAGCACGCGGGTTGTGGCGGTTGGCGAGCAATCGTCCACGCTGCTCGATTTCGCGCGGCCCGGGCCGGCGGAGGCAATCCAGGAATACCGGCGGCTCGGCTGGATCGCGCGCGCCGGCCGGGCCGGGGCCTTCGCCGGACGCATCGAACCCGATGGCCGGACGGTGACATTTTCCGACGGGCGGGCACGGCGGTGACGCGCGACGCTCTTTGCCGCTGAGTGGGAGACTGCGTCCGGCGGGCGGGCAAGGGTAAGTCGCCGTTATCTCACGGGCCGACACACGTTCGGGGCCGCTAGTCAGCGGGCGTCAGGGCTTTCAAAATGGCGGTGTAGGCAAGCCGCCCGGCGCGGGCTGCGAGCGCGCCGCCGATACCGGCATCGACTTCCGAGATTCGCCGGATCACCGCCGCGAGGACCTGCGGGTCCAGCGAAATTACGGCCTGCCGAAGCTGCGCGCGCAGCTCCACGGGGAGCATGGACAGAGCTTCCGGTGTCAACGGGACGATGGACTGCCGTTCCACGGCTGCCGCGGCCGTGTCGCTGAGATACACCACTCCCAACTGCCTCGCCATGCAGCCGAAGATCTCCGCCGGCCGATAGGGCTTGCGGACAAAGTCGTCCAGACCGGCTGATATAACCTCGTCCCGCTCGGTTTGCGAGGTGGAAGCCGACACGGCGACGATCTTCACTCCACGTCCGCCGTCCATGGCACGGATGCGGCGGGTTGCCTCCAGGCCGTTCATCACGGGC
>Ga0335079_10002654_pt1 | contig 20593 bp, 16 predicted proteins | sample Lox_Sample_33_FD_206719 | JGI IMG/M metagenome (GOLD analysis project Ga0335079, IMG submission 206719) | Soil microbial communities from Loxahatchee National Wildlife Refuge, Florida, United States - Lox_Sample_3.3 | ecosystem: Environmental > Terrestrial > Soil > Wetlands | place: USA... | reverse complement strand
GCTGCCCATGATGCTTAGATTCCACCTAGCGAGTGAACAAAAGCCGCAGGTTGAGAGCAACAAGTTCTAGCGAGGCTTTGGAGCCAGAGGGACGTATGTTTCGAATGCGAGCTTTTCGGATTCTCAGATGGTCGGGTATCGCGGCGTTGGTGCTGGCAACGGCTCCGGTGCTGGCGGCGAAGCGTGCGACGCCGGACTTCGGACCGAACGTAGCGATCTTCGATCCGTCGATGTCATCGCAGACGATCCAGAAGCAGATCGATGCGGTGTATGCGACCCAGGAGCACAACGAGTTTGGCCCTCAGCGGAATGCACTGCTTTTCCTTCCCGGAAGCTATTCCGTCGACGTTCCAGTCGGCTTCTACACCGAGGTAGCAGGGCTGGGCCCTTCGCCCGACGCCGTCCGTATTGCGGGCAACATGCACGCCGATGCCAACCATGAGCACAACAATGCAACCACGACCTTCTGGAGAGCTGCCTCAGGAATCTCGGTAGCACCAGCGGGCGGCATGATGCAGTGGGCGGTGTCGCAGGCCGTGTCGCTGCGTCGCATGCATGTACGGGGCGACCTCGTGCTGCACCAGCATCGCGGTTGGGCAAGCGGCGGCTGGATGTCGGATACGCTCGTGGACGGCAATGTTGACTCCGGCAGCCAGCAGCAGTGGATCTCACGCAACTGCGACTGGAAGAGTTGGACGGGCTCGAACTGGAACATGGTGTTTGTAGGCGTGGTGCAACCGCCAAAAGGCACGTGGCCGGAACCGCCGTATACGACAGTGGCAATAACGCCGGTGGTGCGCGAGAAACCGTTTCTGCAGATAAATGCGGCCGGCGAGTTCAGTGTGCGGGTTCCCGCACTACGCCGCGACAGCACCGGAATTACATGGCATGAAGGAGAGTCGGCGGGAGAGACGATTCCCATCGATCGGTTCTACATTGCGCGCCCGAACATGGATACGGCGGAGACGATCAACGCGCAACTTGACCGAGGCAAGGATCTGATTCTTACACCGGGCATCTATGATCTGGCCGCCCCGATTCGCCTTACTCATCCCCATACGGTGGTACTTGGGCTGGGGTTTGCGACGCTGCGTCCCGTGAAAGGCACGGCGGCAATGACGACATCCGACGCGGACGGAATCGAGATTGCGGGGCTGCTCTTCGACGCCGGGCCTAGCGAGTCTCCGGTGCTGCTAGAGGTCGGGCCGAAGGGAAGTCGGGCTCGCCACGCCAACGATCCCATCACGCTGCACGATGTTTTCTTTCGCGTTGGCGGCGCGGGTGTAGGACGGACGAAGGTGAATCTGACGATCAACAGCAACGACACGCTCGTGGATCATACGTGGATTTGGAGAGCGGACCATGGCGACGGAGTGGGCTGGGAGCTGAATACGAGTGCGAACGGAGTGGTGGTGAACGGCAACGAGGTCACCATCTACGGGCTGTTTGTTGAGCATCACCAGCAATTCCAGGTGCTGTGGAAGGGCAATGGCGGAAGGACGTACTTTTACCAGTCGGAGATTCCTTACGATCCTCCGAACCAAGCGAGCTATACGAGTGCGGCGGGAGTGGACGGATGGGCATCGTATAAGGTGGCGGAGGGAGTGACGACTCATGAGGCGTGGGGGTTGGGGATATACAGCGTCTTTATTTATCCGGATGTAGTCCTAACCCGAGCGATTGAGGCGCCGAAGAGCCCAAAGGTACGATTCCACGATATGATCACAGTGGCGCTGGGCGATCACGGAGCGATCAACCATGTCATCAATGACACGGGCGGGGCGACAGCAATGCATCCGCGGGTGACGCCGAAGGTGACGGATTTTCCCTGAGGGGCGGCGCTTTGGAGTCGACCCTTCATCTTTTATCGTTCACGGTCCAGAACGGCTCTTTCGCAGCTACAAACCCGATCGGCACCTCCTTCACGAATCCCCTCAACCAACGCGTGCATTCCTCCATACCGGCTTGTTCGCTCGGAATATGTCCAATTACGATCAGAGCCTTATTGCGTCCCTGCGTTACCGCGTCAGCTGCATACTCCACCGTCTCCCATTCGCGCGTCTCGCCGACCAGGAGAACCTGGACGTCATCCCGCTCGAGCGCGTGGGTCTCGGCCTGGAACCCCGCCGCGCCTGGACTAATCCCCACGTGCGTCACCTTCATTTCCGGTTCGCCCACCACGCGGACGACTGGTGAGTTCAGCTTGCTTGCGACCTCCTCCGCCAACGTCTTTACCGTGGTCGCTGGCAGAACAAAGAGATACTGGTTCCCGGGGCTCTGAAATTTCTCCCACCCGAGCGCATGCACCGTGCCAGCTTCAATTCCGTCCCGCTTGCGGATGTGCCAGTGATCGTGAAACCGCCAGACTACGATTCCGTGCTTTTCGATGAACGCCCGTTTCTCAGCCCACACAGGATCGTTTTCCGGAAGACCTTCGGGCGTATCCAGATGGGCGTAAAAAGTCGGCTCATGCGTGATCACGAAATTCAATCCCTTTGCCGACGCGCGTTGCAGGACGTCCATTGTCGCCATCATGGTTACTGCGATCCCCGTCACCGCGGTGTCCGGATTCCCCGCTTTGAAGGTATCAACGGTCTCTTTTTGCCATTCCACTCCGACTTGCTCCTGTATTTGCGCCACCACTTCTCGCGCCGTGATTCGCCGTTGCTGCGCAGTCGATTCCGTAGCGGTGCTGAAAGCAATCACCATCAAGATCCAAAGACGAACGTTTATTGTGCCCACGGTTTCGCGCCTCCTAACCTGATCCATTGGAGTCTCTTCGACTCAGAGCCTATGCCGTTGAGGAGGGATCAGCAACTCGGTAGCCCCTGTGTGCAGCGCAAACTCGGCTGCAACTTTCTCCGGTTCCCAGGCGCGCACGTCGTGGAGGCGATGAAGACCCAGTCCGGCAATCGACGGCTTGGACTGGTCATCACTTACAGTCTTGCCTAGCTCGCTTCGCCAGGAAGTCGTCAGAGCATCGTCTCCAAACAACCGTAGATTTCCGTCGATGATGGCTTCCGCGCTCACAGGGAAGGACTTGCAGAGTTGGGCCGCTGAGCAAGACGGGCTCTGATCCGGGGATCTTGAACGACAAGATCATTCGACACCAACTCTGGATGATGGAAGGGGATCGACGCAGGGGTCGCTTCTCCGGTCTACCGCGGTGAATGGTTTGCGCCATCCAGTACAGTGTGTGGCACTGAAATCTAATTGGACGATTCCGCGTTTGCTACTCGCGCTGGGCGCGCAATTCTCGCCTCCGGTGCGGCGGCGCTGGAAATGTTGACCGGCAAGTGGCCTGGGATCGGGATCTCTCCGAAAAGTGCTCTCGCCGCGCTCATCTCGGAGACGGTCGCATTTGAGAAAGCGCAGATGTAGTTCTGGATTGCGGGAAAGTCCTCCGTCAGGTACGGAGTTCCCATGGCGAGAACCGCAGTTTTCTCAGTTGCGCGGGCAAGAATCCTGGAGAACAACTTCGCAGTGGAGTCGGGCAGAGACGCAGAATTTTTCTGGCCACGGGCTACCGTCCTGGTTCGTGCTGCAGAAGGGACGACATATACTGCCACAACCACCTGCTGCGCACGGTCGGCTGAATTCAACACTTCGGCCGATCTGGCCGCGGCGACGCGAGGATCTACGTAGATTACCTTTGCCTCTGGCGCCCTCTTCCGGATCTGACGCTCCAAAACGCGACCGTCTTCGGCACGCACATTGTCGCAAAGAATAATCACGAGCAGTGGAAGCTCAGCTTCGGTGCGCTGAGAGACGACACGGAGTCTCTTGTCGGCGGGCCCGTCTCTCAGAGGAAGCACCTTACCGTTATCACGCACGAGAGTAATTGCCGCATCGGAGATCCGTTGACCTGTTGCAATACTCTGTGGATTGCCCACCAGCCTGGATATCGCTGCCACATCGACAACACGATTTGTTTCCAGACCTAGCAAAGCCTTGGCTTGCAGGATTTTCAAGACGGAAGCGTCCAGCCGTTCTTGGCCAATTTCACCCGACCGGACAGCTGCCAGCATTGCCCGGTAGCAGGCATCCAGGTTGTAGGGCATCGTGAGCACATCACTTCCCGCCTTGAACGCATCCACGGCCAAGCGACCGGGATTCTTCGCATAGAGTCCGACCAGGCCGGACATATCCAAGGCATCCGTTACGACAATGCCCTTGAATCCCAGCTGGTTCTTCAGGAGACCTGTGACGATCGCGGGCGATGTCGTGGCGACACGATTGCGGTCGGAATCGAGTGCCAGCACTCGCACGTGTGCGGTCATCACGGCATCAACTCCCGCTTCGATTGCCTTTTGAAACGGAGGCAGATCGACCGCATGAAGGTGGTCCAAATCATCGTTTACGATTGGTACTGCAACGTGCGAATCAGTCGCGGTATTCCCGTGACCCGGAAAGTGCTTTGCGGTGGTCAGCATTCCGTTTGCCCGCGCTCCGCGGATGTAGGCCGCCACGAGATCACCCACTTGCTCCGGATTCGCGCCGAACGCGCGTGTCCCGATGATTGGGTTGGCCGGGTTCGAATTTACATCGGCGACGGGAAACAGATTCCAGTGCACCCCGAGAGCCCGGCTTTCCTGGGCCGTGATGCGGCCGAACTCCTCGGCGTAAGCCGGGTCTCCCGCTGCGCCAAAGGCCATCGCGTGGGGAAATACGGTCGTTCCGAAAAGATGGGCCGGCAAGACGCCCCGCTCAAAGTCCCCGGCCACCAAGAGCGGAAGCCTCGACTCCTCTTGCAGCTGGTTGAGCAGCGTGACGACCTCATAGCGGCGGCGAATGTCGCGCGCCCGGCCCTGTGGCGGCGCTGACATGGCTAGTGACCCTATGTGATATTTGCGGATGTTATTGCGGATCTCGAAATAGGTGGGACTCTTTCCATGCAAAAGTTCCACACGCATGCGAATCATGAAGAGCTGCCCGACCTTCTCCTCGAGCGAAAGGCCCCCCAGAGTTCTTTCTGCCCAGCCGTCATTAACGCGTTCAGCGCGACGCGCGAGTGGTTGTTTGGGTTGTTCCCGCGGTTCAGCAGTCGATCCCAAGAGCGTGGACACCGCGAGAAGAAAGGCGAGGTTGCGGAGCATCGTCAAGACACGAGCATACAGCTGGATTCTAAAGGGCGGAACTCGCGTTGAGACGATTTCTAATCGGAGGTACGTGTCCGAAGTAACGCAGGTCAATCGTCGACATTGGCAAGAGGGTGGAACGATCTCTGGTCAATTCCAGGATTGCAGGCCAGACGGAGCGATTCTCCGGCTTCTGCCTGAGGAATAAGGAGTTAAGCGAAGAGGGCCCCTGAGCCAACCCGGGCGCGCCTCCGTGCAACTAAAGAATTAGTTACCTTTTGCGGCTTGGTCCGTCCAAGCATTAACTGGGAGATTGAGAGTGCCACGAAGACAATCCGATACTCTGACGGAAGCCGAGCTGAGGATTATGAACGTACTGTGGCTGAAGGGCTTTGGGACGGTGCAGGCGATCCTGGATTCCCTCCCACAGAAACCCGCCTTGGCGTACAACTCTGTTTTGACCACCATCCGAGTGCTGGAGCGGAAGGGCTATGTAAAGCATTCGAAAGATGGCCGCGCCCATGTGTACGCACCCGTAGTCGGGCGTAAAGAGGCCACGCGCTCTGAGATACGCCACCTGGTGAGCCGCTTCTTTAAGAACTCCCATGAGCAGCTGGTCCTGAACATCCTTGAGGATCAGGAGATGGACGCGGCAGAACTTGACCGCCTGCGAGAGATGCTGGATCGAGGTGGGGCGAAATGATGTGGCCTCAGCTGGAAATCGTCGCCCAGGTCGCGATCGGACGCGTCTTGAATTCGCTTCCGGAAGGGCTGCTCATCGCACTGTTTGCCGGGATGATGTTGCGAATCTTACCCCGGCAGAACGCCGGGACCCGATTTGCCGCTTGGTTCGTGGCATTATTGTCGGTCGCCGCACTTCCATTTATTGGGGCTGGAACCGGAGCGCACTCTTCTCTGCCGGTCGATGTGGCGCGCCCTCTGATCACCTTGCCCGGTCCCTTGGGACTCATCCTGTTTTTAGGGTGGACGTCATCGGTGTGTCTTGAGCTGCTCCGTCTAACCACAGGCCTTTGGCGTTTGCGCGAGCTGCGTGCGAGTTGTGTCGAGATCAGCGCGACCGAATTAGACCCCGCGGTGCGAAAAACCGTCACAGATTTCTGCTCATCGAGATCGGTGATGCTGACGACGTCAGAGAAAGTCAGTGTGCCCGCGGTCGTCGGATTTTTCAAACCTACGATCGTGCTTCCCGCGTGGGCGCTTCGAGAATTGTCCCCCGAGGAGTTGAACATCGTCCTGCTACACGAGTTGGCACATGTGCGGCGCTGGGACGCCTGGACCAATCTGCTGCAGAAGATCGTGCGTGCTGTCTTCCTTTTCCATCCTGCGGTGTGGTGGATTGAGAGGCGAATGTCTCTGGAGCGAGAGATGGCCTGCGACGACCAGGTGCTGGCTGAGACGGAGAACCCGCGTAGTTATGCAAAGTGCCTGATCGCGCTCCTCGAGAAGAGTGCCGCGCGCCGTGGCTGGGCCATGGCGCATGCGGTCGTTCACCGCGCGCGTGAAGCTACTTTGCGCTTGGCGCAGATTCTCGACACGAGCCGGCCGGCATCGAGAAACGTCTGGAAACCGGCTCTGTGCCTGGTGGCCGCTTTTTCCTCGCTCTGTCTCATGAGCGTGCCACGCGCTCCCCAGATCGTAACCTTTGCCAGGAGCGCGCAAACCACTCACTCCGATGAAGCTGGTTTCGCTCCAGCCAATCGGCCTCCTGTTCCTGCGGCGGCAGTGATTCCAGCAGCCCTGCGTATGCGCCCATCGTCATCGTCAAAGAAGATTACGCAGCAACTCTCGGCTCGCCGTGTGGCCCACCCTCTCGAACGTCGCGGTGGTGAACCTGGGGTCATCGCGGCACGCTGGAGCGGAAAAAGCGCGCTCAACCCGAGTGATGAAAGTTCCGGGGCATCGAATCAGAAGGTTCCGCTGGCATCGGAGACGCTGTTGATCATCCAAACGACTGAGCGGGTAGGGCCGAACTCTTGGGTTTGGAGCGTCGGAGTGTGGAGGGTGACCTTGGTAAATGCCACTCGAGATGGTGTGGCAAACGTACCAGTCGCCGGAAGGACGTAGCGGGAATTTTTTTGTGATTATCAACTAAATCATTAGTTGCAAAGGAGAAGTGAAATGCGAAACTGGAAGGCAAAACTGACCCGGCGGTTCTTCGTGGCCGTGGTCGCTGTGATGATCGTCGCGACGTTTGCGACTTATGAGTTCGCGAAGCCAGCGAGGGCGGCGTCAGTAGCAGCGCCCGCTGCTGCGCCGCTTGATGACAATAGTGTCGCCGCTTTGCTCACCCTCGACCGCGCTATGGAAACGCTCGCCGCCCGGGTTACGCCAGCTGTCGTGAATGTGACCGTGACGTCGAAGCCGACCGCGCAAGAGTCCGGCGAACAATCCTCGCAGGATATGCAGCAATTCTTTGCCCCATTCGGGGGCACGCCGTTTGGCGATGCGCCTTTCGGACGGCAGTTCAACATGCCCGTGAATCCCAGGCAGAGGGTGGAGCATGGCCTGGGCAGCGGCGTGATTATCTCGCCCGATGGTTACATTGTTACCAACAACCACGTGGTCGAAGGGGCGACCGATATCCGCGTCACAATGAGCAACCGTGAAGTGCTTTCGGGGAAAGTGGTTGGCACCGACCCACTCACGGACTTGGCGGTGATCAAAGTGAATGGCACGAACTTGCCGAGCGTTCCGTGGGGTGACTCGGCCAAGCTCCGTCCGGGGCAAACCGTGCTGGCGTTCGGAAACCCGTACGGATTCCGGTTTACGGTAACGCGAGGCATTATCAGCGCGCTCAACCGCCCCAATCCGGACGCGAGTGATCGCCGCAAGCCCGGAGAGTTCATTCAAACCGATGCTGCCATCAACCCGGGGAACTCGGGTGGGGCACTGGTCGACGCACGCGGTGAACTCATCGGAATCAATACCTTTCTCATTTCGTCGAACGGGTCGTTCTCGGGAATGGGCTTCGCCATTCCGACCCAGATCGTCCAGCCTACGGTTGAGACCTTGATCCGCGACGGCAAGGTCAGTCACGGACTGATTGGAATCGGCATTTCGGATGTGACTCCGGAAAACGCCAAGTTCTTCCAAATGAACAACGCAACCGGAGCAGTCGTGACGCAGGTTGAACCCAATTCCGCTGGTGGGAAAGCGGGCCTCAGAACCGGCGATGTCATCGCAAAGCTGGACGGACAGTCGGTCTCTGACGCTGGCGAGCTGCAGATGGAAGTCGGCCAGAAGCGCCCAGGCGACACGGTCCATCTTGAGGTTGTGCGTGACGGCAAAACCGTCAGTGTTCCGGTGACTCTGGAAGCGATGGGTCCGGCGACCGGCAATGCTTCGACCGGAACGGAACATGGGAAAGGCCGATGGGGCCTGCGCCTCGGTGATCTAAGCGCAGGCGCTCGCGACCAATTGCAGATCCCGAACGATGTTCATGGTGCGGTCGTTGAGGATGTGCAACCAGGCAGTCCGGCTGACAACGCAGGTTTGCAGCGCGGCGATGTGATTGTCGAAGTGAACCGGCATGCCAAACAGTCTGCGGCTGATGTGGCAGAGACGCTATCCAACGCCCCGAAGGGTCAGGATGCTCTCCTGCTGGTCTGGTCCAACGGAGGAAATACCTTCCGTGTGTTACATCCGACGCAGGAGTAAGTTGGTCGTTAGTGCTCCGCCCTACGCGCGAGCTGGGGCGGAGCACGATCCACCGGCACGTCTGAAGATTCTCGTTGTAGCATCGGTGGAACTCGGCGACGCCATCCGCCGACATCGAGGAGAGGCGGCGGAATTGACAGAACACTTTTCGAAGCTGACACCCGCGGATCGGAAAGCCGTACTGGCGTTTCTACAATCGCTTTGAGCGCGTCAATACGAACGATATGGTGGCGCGCCCGAATTCCGGGTCGTCAATGTGGAAGGGCAAAGCTGAAGACATCGCTTCCGGCGGCGACTGCCACGTATTGGATTCCGTCGACCATGTAGGTCATCGGCGAGGCATGCATTGCCTGGCCGGTGTTGAAGTGCCAGAGCGCGCCGCCCGTACGGGCATCAGCTGCTTCCAGAGATCCGGCATCGTCTCCAAAGAACACCAACCCGCCGGCGGTAGTTAGCGTTCCTCCCCAGGAATCGCCGTGGCCGACTTGGGGATAGCGCCAAACCACCTTGCCTTCGGACAGGGAGTAAGCCACCAATGCCTTTTCGGCGTGCTCATAGGGCGGGAGCATTGTGCCGGTCCCATAGAAGGTCTCGCCCGGCGCAAACGGTTTTGGCTTGCTGAAAAACACATTGCAACTCTCAAGGCTCATGACATAGAAGAGGCCGGTATCGGGGCTGTAAGAAGGCGAAAACCAATTCGTAGCTCCGTTGATGCCGGGGCAGATGAAGGTGCCTTCCGCAGTCGGAATTCGGCCCGACAGTATCGGATGGCCAGATGCATCGACACCTGTTGCCCAGGTCAACTTCTGCACGAATGGCGTCGCATTGAGAAACTTTCCAGTGACGCGGTCCAGAACGTAGAGAAAGCCATTGCGGTTGGCCTGAACGAGGAGGTGACGAGACACGCCGCCATCTTCGACATCCACCAGTACGGGAGTTTCATTGGCGTCGAAGTCATAAAGATCGTGGGGCGTAAATTGGAAATACCACTTCAATTCTCCGGTGTCGGGATTGAGCGCCAAAACGGAGGCTGTATAAAGGTCGTCCCCGGGGCGGGAATCTCCCACAAAATCCGGCGCAGCATTGCTGGTTGTCCAGAACACCGTGTTGAGTTTGGCGTCGTATGTGCCGGGCATCCAGGTCGTGCCCCCGCCGTGAAGGTACGAATCGCCCGGCCAACTCGCGGAGCCGAACTCTCCCGGGCCCGGAATCGTCCAGAAATGCCATCTCAGTTTTCCGGTCAGCGCGTCGTGGGCTTCGAGAAAGCCGCGGACGCCCGAGTCGCCGCCTGAAGTGCCGACGATCACTTCGTCTTTTACGACGAGCGGAGCGCTGGTTGCACCGTAGTGTTTCGCCTTGTCCGCGTACGGCACGTCCCACACCAAGTTTCCCGACCGGGCATCGAGGCAAAGCAGATGGGCATCGTCGGTTTCCATGTAGACGAAGTTTCGCCATACGCCTACGCCACGGTTATGGTGAGACGCGGCATCATCGAGCAACCCTGTGCTCACGGGCCGAAGGTAATGCCACACGATGCGCCCGGTTCTGGCGTCCAGTGCAAAGGCATCGTTGGCCGATGTGACATACATCATGCCGTTGACGACGACTGGGGTCACTTCAAGGCGGTCGGAATTGCCAGGATGGAATACCCACGCTGCTCGGAGTTGTTCTACGTTCTGCGAATTGATTTCGCGCAGGCTGCTGTAGCGGCGTCCGGTATAGTCGCCATTGTAGGAAGTCCAGTTCGGGCCGATCGGCTGTGCGAGCAAGTCCTCGGTGCTGACACTTGCGACGTTGGCATTATGAGACGGCACCGCCTGGGCCGCAGCCATCGATCTTGTCATTCCAAGCGCGGTAAGCAAGGCGAAGGCGATTGTTTTGCAGAGTCGATTCACCTCAGCGGCTCTCCCCGGATCCCACGAAAACTTCCTGGAGCGAACCCCGATCCAAGCCTTTCGAGTCTTCCAGATGAAGCGACACGCGGGCGGGCTTTCCGGACGCAGCGATCGCGGTTTCGAGGGAGACGAGTTCAGTCGGATCGACATCGGTCACGGGCACGCTCTGTAGCATCCCGCCGTGTTCGCTGTAGAAATGGGCGACGAGGCGTCCGGAGAAAAACACTCCGAACGACCCCGAAAGTGAGATCATATTGTTCTCCAAACGCGTGGCCCGAAGTGGGCGTACAACTGTTCCGGCATCGGTTACCCCGTGGAATTCTTTTCCCGTACGGGTAGGGAACCACTCCGTATCGAGACTGCAAGCCTCGCCGGGACGCAGCCGGCACAAGGGCGAATTGACCTCAGCTTCCAGATAGTAGGGAACTCCGTCTCCTCCCGAAGTCATGGAGGCCTCACCGTCGCCGCTTAACTTTACTTCCGGACCGTTCGTCCAAAAAATAACCGATGCTTTGCCCGGATAAGCCCGAGATTCGTCAAAATGAAAGCGTTCCACCATTCCGTACGTGCTGCTGCCATCAACGACTGCAAGCCAACCTGCGGTCGAGTCCAGCCAGAGTTCGGCCGCCAGGTGGATATAGTGCAACGTAAATAGTCCGTCCTCTCGGATCGAGGCCGCTGGATTCTCCGCTGGGCCGAATCGGACGTGGTAGCGGTTGAGATAGCTGCTGGTTGGGTTGGCCGGGGTGAACGTTCGAAAATCACGATTGAACCGAGATGGATCGCCGGGAGCTGAGGTGTCGTATTGCGAGACCGACTGCATCGACCATTCCAAGCTGTACCCCGAGGTGTTCTTCATGGTGGCGTGAAAGCGAATTCGAGGGGAGTCGGCATCCAGGCTGATCGTGCGCTGGAACTGAATCCCGGTCCGAGGATCGGCCGGCGAGGTAAGTTCCACTCCACAATCGATCCCTTCCGAAATGTTTCGAAAGGAATAGGCTCCGTCGTCGATCAGGTCGGAATTCCCCACCCAATGTTGCTCGTCATCATTTCCTTCGGGCAGCAGCCAGAGCTTGTCGCCGCCATAGTTGAACCATTGGCTCTCCGTTGGTGGCAGATACTTGCCTTCATATTTTGGATTGACGAAAAGGTAAGCGTGTCCGGCGAACGTCACCTGCATGAGCCGACCGCCGTTCTGAGGCAGAATGATCAGTTGCAGCCAGCGATTGGAGAGTCGCTGGGCGTGCCAGCCCCTATAATCCGCGGGTTCCAGTTGGCATGGTGAACTGGCAGGCTGGCGCGGTTCATTCTTCGTCTGCGCAAACCCAAGGTTCAGCGCGAGACCGCCAAGAATCAGAATCCTGACAATGCACTTTACTCGGTTCATGGTGCGAAACCGCGATGTCATATTCACTCGTTTCCAGCGCTTCGGTTGGCTGCCGTTACCCCGAACAAACATCGTTCGAGTTCTTCCTGCGCCCGGTCCGACTCTTCACGAACGAAACGAAACCTAATAAAACGAAATAAATTGATGTGCGTCAAGCTTATTCTGTGATATACCAAATTCGCCATTTCGGCGGGCGGTCCACGCATTTTGGCACGCTGGTTTCCAACTGACGAGTTCTCAGGCATTTTAGCTGCAACATTTTATTGCGGAGGGTTGGAATGGGTGCATTCGGCTCCAGTCGGCGATCATTCATCAAATTGGCGGCTGCCACTCCGCTTCTCACGCAGATCGCAGCTCGAAATCTCTACGCCCAGGCGGCGACGGCGATCGGCAAAGACCCCAGGCAGAACGTCTACACGCGCCTCGGGGTGCGAACAGTGATTAATTGCCGCGGCACCTGGACTTACCTGAGCGGGTCTTTGGAGTTCCCGGAGGTTCGCGCGGCGCAGGCCGAGGCCGGTCAGCATTTCGTGAACATGCTGGAATTGCAGCGCGGCGCCGGACGCCGTCTTGCCGAGTTGACTGGCGCCGAGTCGGGAATGGTCACCTCTGGCGCGGCGGGTGCCATGGCCGCTGCGACTGCCGCATGTATGGCCGGTGCGAATGACAAATACGTCTGGCAGCTCCCCGATACGACCGGTCTGAAGCACGAAGTGATCATGATGGGCGGCAGGAGCGCCTTCGATAGCGCCATCCGGCTTACCGGAGCGAAGTTGGTACTTGCCTATTCCCCGGAGGAATTGGCCAATGCGATCAACGAAAACACGGCGATGATTTATACCACCAACTTAGGCGAGAAGTTGCAGCGCGAACTTTCTGTGGCAAAAGATCACAAGATTCCGATGTTGCTCGATGATGCCGCCGGCATACCTCCCGCGGACAACGCGCGGCTATACGCTCGTATGAAGATTGACCTGTACGCGTTCTCGGGCGGAAAGGGACTTCGAGGGCCACAGTGCAGCGGTTTGTTGCTCGGCAGAAAAGACCTGATTGAAGCTGCCCTGATGAATTCCGCTCCTCGCGAAGGCTCAGTCTGTCGCGCCATGAAAGTCGGCAAAGAGGAAATCGTCGGCTGCGTGACGGCGCTGGAGACATGGCTGAATCTGGATGAGAAGAAGCTCTACGGGGAGTGGAACGATCGAGTGGACCGTATTCGAAAACTCGTCGACACCGTTCCGGGTGTGAAGACGGACATCTACATTCCGGACGACGGCAACCGATTTCCTACGCTTCGGGTCTCTTGGGACCAGGCGGCCTGGGGCTTCACCACGTCCGACTGCGTAACCAAGCTGCGCGAAAACGACCCCGTCATTGAGGTGCTCGGCTCGGACAATCCCAGCCTGGTGACCGCGGTGCGCGAAGGCAATCCGAACCGCAAGGAACGCAAAGAAGCGGATCACATCGAACTCGTCTCGATGACCATACAGCCGGGACAGGAGATTATCGTGGGGCAGAGACTGCGGGCGATCTTGAGCGCAGCGCAAAAGGGGAAGTCCGCTGCTTAGGTCGCACATCCGGGAATTCTGACGGACACTCACATGCGAAGATTGCTCACCGGATTGTTGCTGCTATGCACGACTGGAGCCTACGCTCAGCGAGCTGTGGTTCCCCCGTCGGCCGCGGCGAATCGTGTTTACTCACCTGGAGTGGACGCGGGCGACTATCTCTACATTTCCGCGCAAGGCCCTCGCCGCCCGGACGGAAGCTTGCCTGCGACTTTTGAAGCGCAGGTCCGGCAGGCGCTCGACAATGTGAAGTCAGTCGTTGAGACCGCGGGCTTAAGCATGCAGCACGTGGTCTACACGCAGGTTTATCTTGAAGACATCGGCAAGTATCAAGAAGTGAACAAAGCCTTTTCTGAAGTCTTTGCAAAGAATCCTCCGGCACGTGCGGTGCTGGGTGTTGCCAAGCTTCCTGAGTCATCAGTGCAGATCAATGCCGTAGCCGTGCGCAATCTAACGGACCGAAAAGCCGTAGTTCCGCCCGGCTACAAGTCGGACGAATCCGCTTCGCCCGGCATGCTCACGCGTGACCGGCTCTTCGTTTCCGCGATGGCTGGCAGCGATCCCGCTACCGGCAAAGTTCCGGACGATCCGGCTGCCCAGGTGGACTTTGCTCTCGACCGCATGAAGGCTGTCCTCGAGGCCGCGGGTCTCGACCTTCGCTATATGGTCTTCGTCAACCCGTACCTGACATCGGACATTCCAATGCGCGTGATGAACCAGCACTACGCCTCGCGCTTCGAATTCGGCAATACGCCGGCACGGGCGACGATCGAAGTATCGAGTCTTCCCGGCGGCGCGCACATCGAGTACACCGGCGTCGCGGTTCGCGACTTGAAGCAGAGGCAGGCGGTTCGACCTAAGAACATGCCACCCAGCCCCACCGCGAGTCCGTGTGTCTTTGCTGGTGAGACGCTGTATTGTTCCGCCAAGAGCGGTTTTATTCCCGGACCGCACGGTGGCGTTTATGCCGCTACGACACCCCACCAACTGCGACAGACCATGCGGAATCAGCTCGACAATCTTGAAGAAGCCGGCATGAATTTCGACCAAGTGGTAGCGGCGAATGTGTATCTCGACGATCTGTCGGACACGAAGGCGTTCGATGACGTGTACATTCAATACTTCGGCCACGTTTTGCCGGCGCGAACGACGATCGAGCAGATTGCGCCGGCCGCGCGCACTCCAGACAAAGAGGACCACTATCCGGACCTCGAACAAGTATCGTTCATCGCGATCCGAAATCCTGGCGGCCAGTGACCAACGGCAGTTCCATTGGGGCGCTCTCAGGCGCACACCATCGTTCACTTAAGAAAAGTGACCGCGTGCGCAAGAGTCTTGCGCTAGCCCCAGCGAGGTTGTTCATCAAGACTGATACCCAACACAGTTTTCGCCACCACTTCGTGAGTGAGGAACGAATTCGCGGGATGAATTCGGCCGAGCCGCGCATCACGGATCAATCGCTCGTAACCTGCGGATCGAAAGATCCCGTTGCCGCCGGCTACTTCGAGGCCCAGGTCGACCACGCGCCACGAACCTTCGACCGCACGGTACTTGGCCGCAAAGATCTTTGAGGGCCATTGGGCGCCGTGATCTACGCCATTCGACCAGTCTTCTGCGACCGTCTCCAGATGCGGTCCGATGGATTCAAGTTCGATCACCATATCGGCAATGGCGTGCTGGACCTCAGGGTGATACGCCATGGAACGGGTGAGCGCCAAAGAGCCTTTGCTCTTCACTGAGCTGATACTCAGATCCAGCGCGCGTTTGGCGAGGCCGTAATACACGTTTCCAAAGCCCATCAGAGCCCAGGCAAGGACCCCGAGAACGAAAGGATCGATTCCTGCGGCGCCAGCGGAAACAACGCGCGCGATGTAGCGGTCCGGGACGAATACATTTTCCAGCGCGGTGTCATCGCTACTGGTCGCGCGCATGCCGAGCACATCCCAGGTCTTCCTGATTGTGTAGCCCTCAGTCTCGCGCGGCATGAAAGCGTGAATGATCTTGGGCTGGCTCGCATCGCTCGTATCGATGCCATGCAAGCCAAACCGTGTCCAGACGGGAGTCAGACTGCCAAAGTGCTTTCGGCCCGTAAAACGGTAACCACCGTCGACGCGCTCTGCTTTCGTGGTCGAAAGCAGAACCGGCACATCATTGCCGCTTTCCGCGTGCCCAGCTGCAAAGATCTCGCCTGCGGCCGCCTCGCGCAGAAGCCATTCGAGAGATGCGTCTCCACGACGCCAAAGGTCGGCGGCAACGCCAAGCCAATAAAGATGCATGTTCACAGCTAGCGCCGTGGCGGGCGCGTGATACGCCAACCGGCGTTGCTCGCGGCAGACTTCGGCGAGCGTCAGGCCCGGCCCGCCGAAGTTCCGCGGCAGAGGCAACAGCAGATACCCCGCTGCGCGGAGTTCCTCAAAATCCTCGTCGAAGAAGCGGTTCTCCCGGTCGTAGGTGGCCGCGCGCGAAGCAAAACGCACGAGCATTTCCTCAGTAAGCACGGGCTTAGCAGGACGCGGCCCCGATGCACCGATGCTGGTCACTTCATGTAGGCCGCCGCTGTTGCTTGAGCGATCTTCGAAAACAGTTGCCTTTGCTGTTGGGTTCATTTGCGTCTCCTGCCGAGTTTCAATCCGCGCATTTTACTGCGCGGGATGGTTCATTGGAACCGTTCGCTGGAACTGGAGCCCGGTGATTCGAGCGCCAGCGTGACGGCGCGATTTCCCAGTCGAAACCGTCACGCTCGCGATGAGCCAGCCTACGCTACGGGCGAGCCTCATAGACTATGTTGAAGGGTGTTTCCGTCGCCCGGCGGAAACGCTTGAAGCCGGCCGAGGTCACAACCTCTCGAATGCGGCTCTCGCCCGCTTGAGCACCCAGGCAAAGTCCGACTTCCTGCGACCGTGAGCAAGGTGTGCACAGCAGCGTCGAGAATGAATAATAGACCCGCCCAACTGGGTTCAAATTGTCTTTCAGTTGGTCATTGGCAAAGGGTTCAACGATCATCCACGTGCCATCCTTGGCCAGGGACTGCCGGACGTGCGCAGCCGCCCCGATCGGGTCGCCCATGTCGTGCAAGCAATCGAACACCGCTACGAAGTCGTAGTCTCTTCCGGGAAACTCCTTCGCCTTGGCTACGACGAAGGTGACGCGATCGTCAACTCCGGCGCGCCGGGCAGACTCGCGTGCCGTTTCAATCGACTTGTCGTGATAGTCGAATCCGAAGAAGCGAGAGTTCGGGAAAGCCTGTGCCATCAGGATGGTGGAAGCCCCCTGTCCGCAACCGACGTCGGCCACGCGCGCTCCCGCCTCCAGTTTTTGTTTGACATCGCTCAACGCCGGAATCCACGAGCTCACTAAATTTGCGGCATAGCCTGGGCGGAAGAATTTCTCGCAGCCGTGGAAGACACCGTCCGCGTGTTCGTGCCAGCCCATGCCATTGCCAGTGCGGAAGGACTCCGCGATGCGGGGAACGGCTGCCAGCGAGCCCAAAGCGAGTTCGAATGCTCCGGGCAAGTATGCGGGACTGTCTTCTGTCGCCAAAGTGAAGGCTTGCTCATCAGTCAGACTGAACTTGCCGCTCTTCTCGTCGTATGTGATGTATCCCCCGGCAGCTTGGGAAGCCAGCCACTCGCGCACATAGCGTTCATCGGTTTCCGTCCTGGCGGCGAGTTCTGCGGGGCCCATGGGGCCACGGGCCAATGCCTTGTAGAGCCCCAGCTTGTCCCCAATCACAACCATCCCGGCATGAACGGCGGCGCCGAGATCCGTCACGAATTGTCCAATAAATGCGTTCAGCTTGTTCATGTCAATTGCAGGTGCTTGTGTTGTTGTAGCCATTTGCTTTCTCCTTGATTCTTGAAGAGGTGTTGATCTTATGTTGCTGTTGTAATCGACTTCGTCCGTCCCTCTCCTTTGCGCAGGACACCCTCCACATGTGTCCCGCGCAAAGGACTGGGACTCGTCGTTCCTATCTTTACTGAGCCTCCACCGACATGCGTTCCTCGACTAGCGCCTTCTCCAATTCACGCGAGGGGAAGATGTGAGCCAAACCGTCAACGGTGACTTCCCTCAGGAACCAACGGTCGCTCGAACGCTGGAATTCCAGGTACGTTCGTCCATCCACTGGTCGTTCGTCGCTGTTGGTCAGCAGGGTTGCCGTTGCGATGCCGGGTGAAGTCAGGGTAACGGTGCCGTTTTCTGTGTGGATTTGCACGATGTAGTCTGCGGCTGGCCAGGTTTTTCCTGCCGTCACGAACGAGAACGGTACCTTAACCCGCACTTCATTCGAGCCTTGAGCGGACGCCGAGACCGCGGCAAGCAAAATGGCCATCCCAATGAAACTTCCGATATGCTTCGTCATGAAACTTCTCCTTAATTAATGTTGGTCGCGGTGGCTGTCGCCGGGAGCCGCTCCTTATTTGTGCCTTATTGCCGGTAACACCAAGCTACCGGTTCTAATCTGCCTTTCCTGCTTGCTGTGGCCCGCCGCCCCTCGATCTTTATGGAATCGAGAGGCTGCCGGCCTCGGTCCGACTGAGCGCCCCGAAATTACGGGGTGGTTTGACCGACGAACGACTGGCACGAAACGTTGGGGTGCCAGTTTACGAATGCTCCCTTGGGATTCTCCTTCCACGCCCAGACGTGCAGCGTGTAGAAAGCGGGCAGTCCAAAACGATTCGGGGACTCGAAATAGTGGAAAATCTGTCCCATGAGCTGCGGCGGAGTATTCGGATGTTTCTCATCCCACGCGCTGGCAATGACCAGATAATCGGCGCCCGTCAGTTTCAGGGTTCCGTCGGGCTGCGCCTCATAGAGCACGATCTGCGGATGGTTGACGTCCACAATGCCACCGCCCACCAGGGTGTCATTGACGTAATGCAGGCCCATGGCCCCAAAGTCGTCTCCGCTGACACAACCGAATTCAAGGCGATACCCATCGTTTTCGGCTGTCTTCACGTCCCTAAAACGTTCCGTCGCCTCCCGAACCGCTTTGAGGAGGGCGCTCTGCTTGCTTTGCTGGTCCTGGCTCAGTTCGCTTTGCGTTGTCGGTGTGTGCGAGTGGACATCTTGCGCTACGGCGCGCAAGAAACAGACGTTCACGAGAGCGAACGCGATGAAGGAATACTGAATCTGTTTTGCTAACTGTCTCCCGTTTCTGATGACAGTGAGAATCTGTGCGGTATTCACTGGACTTATCTCCTATTTGTAAAATCGGTGCTCAATCTTCCACTTCCGCTGTTGCTGACGGCCGTCGGTTCGCGCATTTTGTTAGAATCCGCTCTATAGAGCCGCTCATCCTGGGTGCTTTCGAGGATTGCGCCACGGAGTGCCGAGCCCTCGCCTAGCAAGTGCAAAGTAACAATCAGCAGGACGAGAAGTAACGAAACAACGCCAAAGAAATGCCAAAATCAGGATGGCCCGCTTCCTGGCTTGGCTGAGATGGGAGCATTTGGTGACCAGTCCCCTGACCTATCAGTTCGGCGAGTTCACGCTGGATGTCGTACGGGGGTGTGTCCACAAAGCGGGAGAGGAGATCAAACTCCGCCCGAAGGTTTATGAAACTCTCAAGTACCTGGTGGAAAACCCGGGGCGGCTGATCGGTAAGCAGGAATTAATGAAGGCGGTCTGGCCCGACGCCTTCGTCACCGACGATTCGTTGGTGCAGTGCACTCTCGAGTTGCGTCGGGCGCTGGATGATCGCGGCCAGCAATTGCTCAAGACAGTGCCGCGCCGCGGGTACCTCTTCAAAGCGGAGGTGGTCCAACGCCCGACGAAGCCGGCCCCTGTCCCGGTAACGGACCCGTTTGACTTGACGGACAACCGTGCACAGCCATCGGTGGAGACCGACGGGTTCGAGGCTGCAACGGCGAAGATTGCTCGAGCAAAGAGCGACAAGAAGAGCCACGATCTGCCGAAGCCGCGAACGTCGCTCATCGGACGCGAACTACAAGTGGCCGAGGCCAGTGAGTTGCTGCTTCGCGCGGATGTTCGGCTGTTAAGCCTTACGGGACCTGGAGGCTCCGGAAAAACACGGCTGGCGATAGCACTGGCCTCCGCGCTTGCGGACCGGTTCCCGACGGGGGTTCAATTTGTCAATCTGGCTTCGATCACGGATCCCGGTCTGGTTGCTACCGCTGTCGCGGATGCGCTCGAAATTCAACAGGTCGCCAACCGCACGCTCCCACAACTCATCAGCGATCGACTGCAGGACTCGGGACCGTTCTTGCTGCTGCTGGACAACTTCGAGCAGGTTCTTCCGGCTGCTCCGCTGGTGGCCGAGATGTTAGAAGCATGCCCATCGCTCAAGATTTTGGTAACGAGCCGGTCCTGCCTGCGCATTTACGGCGAACAGGAATTCCCCGTAACGCCACTGGCGCAGAATTCCGCTGTAGAGTTGTTTGCGCAGCGCGCCGCCGCCGTGTGGCCCGACTTCACGATTACGTCAGAGAACGCCCCCGTGGTTCAGGAAATCTGCTCCCGGTTAGATGGGCTGCCGCTCGCGATTGAGCTGGCGGCTGCGCGCACCAAGGTGCTTTCTCCCAGTGGCCTTCTGGAGCGGCTGGAATGCCCTTTGTCATTTCTGACAGGCGGGCCGCTCGACTTGCCCGAACGTCAACAAACACTGCGCAAAACGATTGACTGGAGTTACAGCCTGCTCGATGACCCGGAGCGGAAGCTGTTTCGACGCTTGTCGGTGTTCATCGGTGGATGCACCTTGGAGGCGGCGGAAGCGGTCTGCAATACCAGTCGCGACCTCGGGATCGATCTGTTTGAAGGGCTGTCTTCCCTCGTGGATAAGAACCTGGTTCAGCGCGCGGATCGAGCCGAGACGGATCCGCGTTTCGCAATGTTGGAGACGATTCGGGAATACGCCTTGGAGCGCCTTGCTGATAGCGATGAACAGCCCGCGGTTCGACGGGCGCATGCGGCATATTGTGTTGTCCTGGCGGAGGAAGGAAATCCAGAGCTAAATCCGGCCGATCGGGCGCG
>Ga0335079_10002653_pt1 | contig 20593 bp, 20 predicted proteins | sample Lox_Sample_33_FD_206719 | JGI IMG/M metagenome (GOLD analysis project Ga0335079, IMG submission 206719) | Soil microbial communities from Loxahatchee National Wildlife Refuge, Florida, United States - Lox_Sample_3.3 | ecosystem: Environmental > Terrestrial > Soil > Wetlands | place: USA... | reverse complement strand
CCCGCCGCACGTACTGTTCCTCGACATCCAGATGGACTCGATGACCGGGATAGCGCTGGCGCGGGCGCTCGATCCGGCGACGCTGCCGCTCATCGTATTCGTGACCGCCTACGACCACTATGCGCTCGAGGCCTTCGAGGTGAGCGCGGTCGACTACCTGCTCAAGCCGTTCGACGAGGCGCGCTTCCGGGCCACCGCGGCACGGATGCGCCGCCGGCGCGAGGAGAGCAGCGCCGACCGCCAGCACTCGCTCGAGTCGCTGCTCGAGCAGCTCGAGCGCGGTGCGCGCGCCCGCGATGCGCAACCGCGGGTGCTCGCGGAGGCCGGCAGCCGCATGCACATGCTGGACGTGGCGCAGGTCGAGGTGGTCGAGGCCGACCGCAACTACGTGCGGCTCACCATCGGCCGCGAGGTGTTCCACGCGCGCAGCACGCTGCAGCAGGCAGAGCGTTCATTCCAGGCGCAGCCGATGCTGCGTATCAGCCGCTCGTGCCTCGTGAACATGAGCCACGTGAAGGAGATCAGCCGCACGCCGCGCGGTGACTTCATCCTGGTGTGCGCCGGCGGCACCACGGTCACCAGCAGCGAGGGCTTCCGCGACCCGGTGCGCCAGTACCTCGAGCGGCTGAAGCTCGCGCCGGCCTGAGGCGGGCGCGCCCCGCAAAATCCTGCGGCACGCTCCGCGGCGTGCGCTAAAGTCGTGCCCTTGAGTACCACGACTCCGACCCGGCGGGCAGCGCTGTGGGCACTCGGCGTGCTGACCGCCATCAACCTGGTCAATTACCTCGACCGCTATGTCGTGCCGCCGATCTTTTCCGACCTCAAGAGCGCCATGCAGCTCTCGGACACGAAGCTCGGACTGCTGCTGCCCGCCTTTCTCATCGTCTATTCAGTCGCCGCACCGCTGTTCGGCGCCCGGGGCGACCGTGGCGCACGCCCGCGTCTCATAGCCGGCGGCGTGTTCGTCTGGAGTCTCGCTACCGTCCTCTCCGGTCTCGCGCAGAGCTATAGCCAGCTGTTTGCAGCGCGCGCACTGGTCGGCATCGGGGAGGCCGCATATGTGGCGATCGCGCCGGCGCTGCTCGCCGATTTTTTCCAGGCCGGCAGCCGCGGCCGCGTGTTCGCGGTGCTCAATATGGCGATCCCGGTCGGCTCGGCGCTCGGCTTCATCGTGGGCGGCCTGGTCAGCGTGCACTTCGGCTGGCGCGCGGTGTTCTACCTCGCCGGCGCCCCGGGCCTGCTGCTCGCGGCGGCGCTCCTCTGGCTGCCCGATCCGCCGCGCGGAGCGCAGGACGGGACCACGACGGCGCCCGCCGGCGCAACGCGCTCGTCGCTCGCGGTGTACTTGAGCCTGCTGCGCCAGGGACCGTATCTGCTGCTGGTGCTTGGCTACGCGGCGTATACCTTTGCTCTGGGCGGGCTCGCGAGCTGGATGCCGTCTTTCCTCGAGCGTGCACACGGGATCCCGAAGGCGCAGGCCTCCACCGGTTTCGGCGCGATCGTCGTGATCACCGGATTCCTCGGCACCTTCGCGGGCGGCTGGCTGGGGGACTACTGGCTCAGATACTCGCGCCAGGCGTATTTGTGGTTCTCGGGCGCAACGACGGTCCTCGCGGTGCCGTTCGCCGCGGTGGCACTCACGGCGGATGCGCCGCCGATCTACTACGGCGCGATCGTGGTCGCCGAGCTGCTGCTGTTCATGTCGACCGGGCCGATCAACGCGGCGATCGTCAACATCGTCTCACCGTTCGAGCGCGCCTCGGCCATGGCACTGTGCATGCTGCTCATCCACGTGCTGGGAGACGTGCAATCACCGTGGGTGATCGGCTGGCTGTCGGATCAATCCTCGCTCGCTCGTGCCGTGCTCATCGTACCGGTGGCCATCGCCCTCGGCGGGCTGATCTGGTTCGCGGCGGCGCGCAGCGCGGCGCGCGCCGCCGCCGTGTCCGCGTGAGGCGCGGCGGGCGTGCCTTCGATGCCGGGTTGCCACCGGCGGCCCGGCCGCTGACGACGGCGACCGCCTCCGAAGTCGCGGCGCTGCTCGAGGCGGCGCTGCGCTCGCGCGACGGCCTCATGGGCGCGCACTGCATTCACGAGCTGTGGATGCGCGGGGAGTTCGCCGCGCGCATCGAGGCGGCGCTCGAGGCGCTCTGGCGCCGCGCGGCCGCCACGGTGCCCGAGTGGCTGCCGATGCGCTACATCGAATGGCTCCCGGCCGCCTATGAGACAGCGCTCGGCTTTCGCCCCGGCCGTCGCGGCCGCAGCAACGTCTACCTCGTGCTGCTCGACTTCGCCGACCGCAGGAGGGGGCCGTACGGCGTCTACGTGGGGATGAGCCGCTACACGCCGGGCGAGCGCTTCGATCAGCACAAGGCCGGGATACACGCCGCCGGCAGCGTGCTGAAGCGCGGCCTCGAGGTGCTCACCGGGCCGACGCTGCACCTGCAGTGCCTGGCGCGCGCGGAAGCGCAGCGCGTTGAGGCGGCGCTCGCGCAGGCGCTCGCGGCTGCCGGGCTACTCGTCGAAGGCGGTCATTGACGCGTGACGAAGGCGCGCTCGATGACGTAGTCGCCGGGCTCGCCGCTGCGGGGCGAGATGTGGAAGCCGTGTGCGTCGAGGAGCTTCGAGGTGTCGCTGAGCATCGCGGCACTGCCGCAGACCATGACGCGGTCGGTCGCCGGATCGAGCGGCGGCAGATCGAGATCGCGCGTCAGCCGTCCGGACTCGAGCAGCGTCGTGAGGCGGCCGCGGTGCACGTAGGGCTCGCGGGTGACGGTCGGGTAGTAGCGCAGTTGCGCGCGCACCTGCGGCCCGAGCAGCTCGTGGCTCTTGAGCTTCTCGAGCGACGCGCGCACCACCTCGGTCTCGCGCGCCCAGCGTACCCCGTGGACCAGCACCACGACCTCGAAGCGCTCGTAAGTCTCCGGGTCGCCGATCAGGCTGAGGAAGGGTGCGGCGCCGGTGCCGGTGCTGAGGAGGTAGAGCCGCTTGCCCGGATTCAGGTCGTGCAGCACCAGCGTGCCGGTGGGCTTGCGGCTGACGAGCACGATATCGCCGGGACGCACGTGCTGCAGCTTCGAGGTGAGCGGCCCGTCGGGCACCTTGATGCTCAGGAAGTCGAGGTGCTCCTCGTAGTTGGGGCTGGCGATGCTGTAGGCGCGCAGCAGCGGCCGCCCCTCGATCGGCAGTCCCACCATGACGAACTGTCCGTTCTCGAAGCGCAGGCCGCGATCACGCGTGGTGGTGAAGGAGAATTGCGTATCGGTCCAGTGATGGACGGCGAGCACGCGCTCGCTGCCGATGGCTGCTGCCAAGGATCTCCTCCAAGTGTTGGTTCCCGGAAGACATGTTAGCCGGCCGGTGCGGGCGCGCTCTGCGTATTTATACTCATGGCCTCAGAAGCGCGGGTTATGAGGCCGGTCAGAACGTGCCGCCGAGTCTCGCCTGCGCGAGCGCCCAGGCGCACGCCCACACGCACAGCAGGCCGAGCGCGAAGTAGAGCCACGCCACGCGCTGCTCACGCTTCTCCATGCGCTCGGGACCGAGCGGGGAGATGAGGAACGGCCGGCCGTCGGCGGGCTCGGAGACGACGCTGACGCGCTCGATGTTGGATTGCAGCCTCTGCGACTCGCATTCCCGGGCAGCCGCCTGGCGCGCGCTTTCCCACTCGGCGGCGCTCAGCTGGCCGTCTTGGTCAGCGTCGAAACGCGCCAACAGGCTCGCCTGGTCCTGTTTCCACTCATGGAGCCTGGCGGCGGTGGCGGCGGCCAGATCGCCCGTCTCGGAGTGCGAGCGCAGCTCGCCCATGACGCAGACCTCGGCGCCGACGTCGAGCAGCCGTTCGGTGTAGCGGTACGGACCCATGAGGAGCGCGGTGTTCACCGGCGGCGGCCCACCGATCGGCCGTGAGCTGTTGCCGTACCAGGTGTTGACTCGCGAGGGGGTGACCTCGGCCTTCACCGGCCCCACCAGGCACGAGGCATCGTCGTCGGCCAGCACGAACAGCTCGACGCTGGTCGCGCTCTCGACCGTCTGCCACTCCACGCGGCCGCGGGAGTCGCGCCGCTCTTCGGCAACCTTGAAGTCCCACCACACGCACGCGCGGCCGCTGAGCGGCGCCTCGGTCGCTGCCGCGGTGGCGGGCCGCGCGTGCCCGGCCAGCTTCACATAGCCCTGGGCGGCGGAGCGGATGTGCACCAGCGGCGTGTCGGCGAGCAGCCGGTCGCGGCGCAGGCGGCGGAAGAACCCCCACAGGCAGAAGAGGGCGCCCGCGCCGGCGATGGCGGCGATCACCGCCGGGTTCTGCACGTGGGTCACCATCTGCGGCGGCTCGGGGCTCGCGGCGGCGGAAGCGCGGTCGGCTGCCGCTCAGCGCGAGAAGGCAGCCTTCAGGTCGACGTCCGACTTCTCGTCCGTCTGGAAGTGCAGCAGCTGTCCTTCCGGGAAGTTGCCGAGCCCGGCGATCAGCACGCCCGGGAACGAGGCGATGCGCACGTTGTTGGTGTTGATGGCGTCGTTGTACACCTCGCGGCGGTCCGCGATCGCGGTCTCGAGGCCGCTGATGCGGTCCTGCAGGTGGCGGAACGCCTCGTTCGCCTTGAGCTCGGGGTAGTTCTCGGCGACCGCATACAGCCCCGAGAGGCCGGTGCGCAGCTCACGCTCCGCGGGGCCGAGCGAGGCCACGTTGCCGGAGCTGCGCGCGGCGTCGACGCCCGCGCGAGCGCGCATGACGCGCTCGAGCGTCCCCGGCTCGTACTGCATGTACTGCTTGCAGACCTCGACCAGCTTCGGCAGCTCATCGTGGCGCTGCACCAGCAGCACGTCGATGTTGGACCAGGCGAGCTTCACCGCGGCGCGCACCTGCACCAGGCCGTTGTAGGCGCCGATGAGATACCCGATCACGGCGATGAAGAGAAAGAGCACGACCAATAGACCTAACATCGGGCGACTCCTGAGGGCTGCAGGCGGCTGTTGCCGGCATAAAGTCGGGCCGGAGCATACCCCTTACAAGGCAAATGCAATGTGAAGGTTTCGGCACCCGCCGAGGACGTGAACCCCGTCACATCGCTCCGGCCGCGCAGTTCACCCGCGCCCGGCGTCCGCCCGCCCTCAGGCCGCCGTTACCCGCAGCTCGAGGTCGATCCCGGCGAGCTCGTAGCCCTTCCTGAAGTCGCGGATGTGTCGCGCCATCCACTCGTGCGCTGCCTGGGGCTGGCGCGCCTCGAGCGCCTCGGCGAGGCGCCGCTGCGCGGTGGCGATGCGCGCGCGCGCCTGCGGCACCTTGTCGATCATGACGCCGAGCGAGGGCTCGAGCAGCTGCAGCAGCGGCTCCTGCGCGAGTCCCAGCACCGGGTTGTGAGTGGCGCGGCCGATGCAGCGGAAGAACTCGGCGGTGCAGCGCACCGCCTGGCTGGCGCTCGCGCGCTGCGCGCTGAAGGCGTCCGCGGCCGCCGTGATGCACTCGAGGTCGGAGGCGGAGCGGTTGCGGGCGGCTGCCTCGGCGAGCGGCGGCTCGAGGATGGTGAGCGCCTCCCACACGTTGCGCACCGTCACGTCGTGCAGCAGCAGCGCGTGGCTCACGCCGGCGGCGACCGCCGCGTGGTGCGGGCGGCTCACGGACATGAGCTTCGAGCCGGGCCGGCGCTGCACCAGGCCGCGGCTCTCGAGCTCGCGCAGCGCCTCGCGCACCGTCGAGCGGTTTACGCCGAACTGCCGCGCCAGCTCGGTCTCGGACGGCAGCCGCTCGCCCTCGCGCAGCGAGCGCGAGAGGATGCGCTCGCCGATCCGCGCCGCGACCTTGCGGTAGGCGGGCTCGATCGTGAGTGGTGCGAACTCGACACTCATGCCGCGGCCTCGAACAGCTCGCGGCCGATCAGCATGCGGCGGATCTCCTGGGTACCGGCGCCGATCTCGTAGAGCTTGGCATCGCGCAGCAGCCTCCCGGCCGCGTAATCGTTGATGTAGCCGTTGCCGCCCAGGGCCTGGATGGCCTCGAGGCCGGCCGCCGTGGCGCGCTCGGCGGCGAACAGGATGCAGCTCGCGGCATCGCGCCGGCGTACGGTACGCGCATCGCAGGCGCGCGCCACCGAGTAGACGTAGGCGCGCGCGGCGTTCAGCGAGGCATACATGTCGGCGAGCTTGCCCTGCATGAGCTCGAAGGTGCCGATCGGCTGCCCGAACTGCCGGCGCTCGCGGATATAGGGCAGCACCACATCGAGCGCCGCGGCGTGCAGGCCGAGCGAGCCGCCGGCGAGCACCACGCGCTCGTAGTCGAGTCCGCTCATCAGGACGCGTACGCCGCCGTTTTCGACGCCGACCATGTTGGCGGCCGGGATGCGGCAATCATCGAAGACCAGCTCCGAGGTGCTGGAGCCGCGCATGCCGAGCTTGTCGAGCTTCTGGGCGCTCCTGAAGCCCGGTGTGCCGCGCTCGACGATGAAGGCCGTGATGCCGCGCGCGCCCGCCGCCGGGTCGGTCTTCGCGTACACCATGACGACGTCGGCATCCGGGCCGTTGGTGATCCACATCTTGCGGCCGTTCAGTACCCAGGAGTCGCCGCGCCTCTCGGCTTTGAGCTGCATCGAGACGACGTCCGAGCCCGAGCCGGGCTCGGACATGGCGAGCGCGCCGACGTGCTCGCCGGAGACGAGCTTCGGCAGGTAGCGCGCACACTGCTCCTCGCTGGCATTGAGGCGCAGCTGGTTCACGCACAGGTTCGAGTGCGCGCCATAGGACAGGCCCACCGCCCCCGAGGCGCGCGAGATCTCCTCCATGACGATGACGTGGGCGAGATAGCCTAAGTTGGCGCCGCCGAAGCGCTCGGGCACGGTGATGCCGAGCAGGCCCTGGGCACCGAGGGCGGGCCACAGGTCGCGCGGGAATTCGTTGCGGCGGTCGATGTCGGCGGCGCGCGGGGCGATCTGCTCCGTGGCGAAGCGCCGTACCTCGCGGCGGATCTCCTCGAGCTCGCTTCCCAAGCCGAAGTCGCTGTCGGTGCAGTCGAGCGGGTTCATGTGGGCTTGCCTTCTCCTTGGACCAGATCGTATGATTGTCGGACAAACCGGCAATCATGGCAAGTACCCATGCCCCGCATCGCTACCCGGGTCGACCTGCAGTCCCAGGAATACCGTGACAACGAGCGCGCCATGCGCGCCTTGAGCGAGGACCTGCGCCGCGAGGTGGCGCGCGCCGCCCGTGGCGGCTCGAGAGCCGCCGTGGACAGGCACCGGGCGGCGGGCAAGCTCTCGGCCCGCGAGCGGGTACGGGTGCTGCTCGACACCGGCAGCCCCTTTCTCGAGCTCTCGCAGCTCGCCGCGCACGGCATGTACGGCGGCGACATCGCCTGCGCCGGGATCGTCACCGGCATCGGCCGGGTAGCGGGGCGCGAGTGCGTGATCGTCGCCAACGACCCGACCGTCAAGGGCGGCACCTACTATCCCATCACCGTGAAGAAGCACCTGCGCGCCCAGGAGATCGCACGCGACAACCGCCTGCCGTGTGTCTACCTGGTCGAGTCGGGCGGGGCATTCCTGCCGGCGCAGGACGAGGTGTTCCCGGATCGCGAGCACTTCGGCCGCATCTTCTACAACCAGGCGACGCTCTCGGGTCTCGGCATCGCGCAGATCTCCGTGGTGCACGGCTCCTGCACCGCGGGCGGCGCCTACGTGCCGGCGATGTCGGATGAGAACGTCATCGTGCGCAATCAGGGCCGGGTGTTTCTCGGCGGTCCGCCGCTCGTCAAGGCCGCGACCGGCGAGGATATCGACGCCGAGACCTTGGGCGGCGCCGACGTCCATTGCCGCGAGTCCGGCGTATGCGATCACTACGCCGAGAACGACACGCACGCGCTCGCCATCGCCCGGCGCATCGTGGCGCGCCTGAAGCCCGCCGCCGACAGCGCGCCGCCGCAGGTCGTGCGCGAGCCGCGCTACGACCCGGCCGAGCTCTACGGGGTGGTGCCGGCGAGCCTGCGCAAGCCCTACGACGTGCGCGAGGTGATCGCGCGCCTCGTCGACGATTCCGAGCTCGATGAGTTCAAGGAGCTCTACGGCACGACGCTGGTCTGCGGCTTCGCGCACCTCGGCGGCTACCCGGTCGGCATCCTCGCCAACAACGGCGTGCTGTTCTCCGAGAGCGCGCTCAAGGGCACGCATTTCATCGAGCTGTGCACGCGCGAAGGTATCCCGCTGCTCTTCCTGCAGAACATCACCGGCTTCATGGTCGGGCGGCGCGCGGAAGCCGGCGGCATCGCCAAGGACGGCGCCAAGCTCGTCACGGCTGTGGCGTGTGCGACCGTTCCAAAGCTTACGGTCCTGGTCGGCGGCAGCTACGGCGCCGGCAACTACGCCATGTGCGGCCGCGCCTACGAGCCGCGCCTCCTCTTTCAGTGGCCGAACGCGCGCATCTCGGTCATGGGCGGGGAGCAGGCGGCGAGCGTGCTCGCTACGGTGAAGCGGGATCAAATGGCGCGCGCGGGCGAGGAGTGGCCCGCGGCCGAGGAGGAGGCGTTCAAGACGCCGATCCGCGAGCAGTACGAGCGCCAGGGCCACCCGTATTATTCCTCGGCGCGGCTCTGGGACGACGGTGTGATTGACCCCGCCGACACACGGCGGGTGCTGGCGCTGTCGCTCGCCGCGGTGCGCCACGCGCCGCTCGAGCCGGCGCGCTTCGGCGTGTACCGGATGTGACGGCATGAAGACGCTGCTGGTCGCGAATCGCGGCGAGATCGCCTGCCGCATCTTCCGCAGCGCGCGGCGCCTCGGCTGGCGCACGGTCGCGGTGTTCTCGGACGCGGACGCGCGGGCGCGCCACGTGCGCGAGGCGGACGAGGCGCTGTGGATCGGTCCGGCGCCGGCGCGCGACAGCTACCTCGACATCGAGCGCATTCTCGGCGCCGCGCGCGCCTGCGACGCCGATGCCATTCACCCGGGTTACGGCTTTCTCTCCGAGAACGCCCGGTTCGCCGAGGCCTGCGCGGCCGCCGGGATCACCTTCGTCGGCCCGCCCGCGGCGGCGATCGCCGCGATGGGCTCGAAGATCGTCGCCAAGAACCGCATGCGGGAGGCCGGCGTCCCGGTCCTGCCGGGCTATGCGGGACCGGAGCAGGATCTGAAGCAGCTCGCCGCCGCGGCCCACACGGTCGGGCTGCCGCTCATCATCAAGCCCGCCGCCGGCGGCGGCGGCAAGGGCATGCAGATCGTACGGCAGGAGTCCGAGCTCACGGCGGCGCTCGCCGCCGCGCGGCGCCTCGCCGAGAGCGCCTTCGGCGACGGGGCGCTGCTGCTCGAGCGCTTCCTGCCGACGCCGCGCCATCTCGAGGTGCAGGTGTTCGGCGACCGCCAGGGCAACTTCGTGCACCTGGGCGATCGCGACTGCTCGGCACAGCGGCGCCATCAGAAGCTCATCGAAGAGGCGCCGGCGCCCAACGTCCCGGACGCGGTGCGCGCCCGGCTGCGCGCCGCGGCGCTGGTGGTGGCGCGCGAGATCGGCTACGTGAGCGCCGGCACGGTCGAGTTCCTCTACGACGGGCGCGAGTTCTACTTCATGGAGATGAATACGCGGCTGCAGGTCGAGCACACCGTGACCGAGGCCGTCACCGGGCTCGATCTGGTGGAGTGGCAGTTACGGGTCGCGGGCGGTGAGCCGCTGCCGCTGTCGCAGGACGAGGTGCGGCTCGACGGCCACGCCATCGAGGCGCGCGTCTGCGCCGAGGATCCGGAGCGCAGTTTCCTCCCGAGCGCCGGTCGGCTCGCGCTCATGGAATGGCCGGTGCTCGAGTCGGTGCGTGTCGATGCCGGGTTCATGAGCGGCGACACCGTGCCCGACTGCTACGACTCGCTGCTCGGCAAAGTGATCGCCTGGGCCCCCGAGCGCTCGCTGGCGGCCGAGCGGCTCGCCGGTGCGCTCAACGAGACCTTCAGCGCCGGCGTCCATACCAACGAGCGCTGGCTGGCGCGCGTGCTGCGCTCGCGGCGCTTCCTCGAGATGCGCCACAACATCGCGCTGCTCGATAAGGGTGCGGGGGAATTCGCGGCTCCGGGCGCCGTGACGCCCGAGACGCTCATTCTCGCGGCGCTCGCCGTGCACTCGGCGCCGTCCACTGCCGACGCGAGTCCCTGGGCGGTGCGCGACGGCTTCACGCCGAATCTTCCGGCGGCGGTGAGCTTGGCGCTCTCGTGGAAGGGTCACGGCCACACGGTGGAGCTCGGCTTCACGGCCGGGAGGCCGGCGGCGGCGACCGTCGACGGGCGCACGCTCCTGCAGGTCGCGGACGTCGGCTACTCGGCCGGCGAGAGCGGTGTCGGCACGATTGCCGCACGCCTGGTCGAGCGGCGCCGCCGCGCGCGCTGCCGCATCGAGGGCGCGCAGGTCACGCTCTGGGACGAGGGCGCGCAGTTCGATTTTCTGCTCGAGGACCCGCGTACCCGGGAATTCACCGCCAGCGCCACCACGGGCGGACTCACGACCCCGCTCCCGGGGGTCGTCGTCTCGGTGCCGGTATCGGTAGGCCACAGGGTCGCCGCCGGCGAGGTGCTGATGGTGATCGAGGCCATGAAGATGGAGCACACCATCACCGCCCCCTACGCGGGCACGGTGCAGGCGATTCACTTCGCCCGCGGCGATCGCGTGCCCGAGGGGAGCCAGCTGCTCGAGCTCGCCCGGGCCGAGGAAGCGAAGCGCTGAGGTGCGCCTCAGCGCGGTTTTGCCGGCACTTTCCCGGCGGCGGACGCCGCGGTCCGCGGCGCGGCGGCACGCGCCATCGCGATCACCTCATCGGTTCGCACCAGCAGCTCCCTGAAGGTCTGCTCCTCGTCGGCCGCCTGGGTGGGACTGATGACGACATACCGGCCGTTGACGGCGAGCGTCGGGATCGCATCGATCCCGTAGTCCTCGGCCATCTCGTCGGCCTGTACGGTCTGGTTGTTGACGCCGAAGGAGACGTAGGCGTTCGCGAAGCCGGTGGCGTCGCCTCCCTCCTTGCCGACCCAGTCGGCGATCGATTGCTCGTCGAAGAGGTCCTGGTGCTCGTCGTGAATGGCGCGAAACACGGCGGCGTCGAGCTTCTTCAGGTCTCCGGTCGCTTCGAGCGCGTAGTAGGTGCGCGACAGATTCGTCCACGCCGGCCGGCCGTAGCTCACCGCGACGCGCTTGAAGGCGACGTCCTTCGGCAGCTTTGCCGCCCAGGCACTCACCAGCGGGTTGAACTTGGCGCAGTGCGGACAGGCGTAGGAGAAGAATTCCACGACTTCGATCTTCCCCGGGCTCGAGGTGGGCCTGGGCGGTGTGAGCAGCCGGTAATCTTTCCCCTCCACGAGCTGCGCCTGCGCGGCTGCGCTCAAGCTGAGCGCCACGGCGGCCAGACATAACACGGCGAGAGTCAGGGAGCGGATGCGGGTCGGCATTCAGTCGGTCTCCGTCGGATGGTGGAAACGTAGCATGAAGCGCGGTCGAAGAACCTCCAGGGACGCCGCGCCCACTCGCCCGCGTAGTCGACGCCGATGCGCCGGCTGCGCCCGAGCGCCACCCGCCGCGGGCGGCGCGGGCGTTCGATCCACAGCTCCGGGCCCAGCAGATCGGCGCCGTTCAGCCGCCGGTCGACGTGCATGGCGCGGCACAAGAGCCCCGGCCCCCAGGTTTTGTCCGTGACTCCGTCCAGCGGTTCCAGGGCCCGCAGCAGCACCGCGTGCGGCACTCCCTCGCGTGCCGTCACCACGTTAAGACAGTTCCAGAATCCGTAGATGAAGTAGACATAGGCATGCCCCGGAGGGCCGAACATGACCTCGGTGCGTGCGGTTCGGCCGCGTGAGGAATGCGCCGCGCGATCACGCGGCCCGAGGTACGCTTCGGTCTCCACGATGCGGCCGCGCCGTACGGTAACGCCGTCGTCGTGCACCAGGTGCATGCCGATGAGATCGCGCGCCACATTCAGCGCACTGCGTTCGAAGAAAGCACGCGCCGGCTTGCTACACTGCGCCACCGCCTGATGCTAACGGAATCCCTGGACCTCGAGGGCCGGGGTCGTAAACGAGTGGGTTTTTGTAGTAAAATCAAGCTAATGGAGTCCAGGATGCGTCGCGTGAGGCGTGCCTCCGCCTGGAGGAACGTGGGCCTCGCGTGCGCGCTCTCGCTATCGGCGAGCGCCGGCGCGAGCGTCTACCCGCTGCCGGCCGACGGCTCGGCGGTGGTGGGCACGGATGAGGCCGTGACCACGGTGTACCAGGACACGCTGCCCGACCTCGCGCACAAGTACAGCCTCGGTTACTACGAGATCATTCGCGCCAATCCCGGCGTGGATGTCTGGCTGCCCGGTGCCGGCAAACGCATCGTGCTGCCGGGCCGGCGCATTCTCCCGACCGGGCCGCGCGAGGGTATCGTCGTCAACCTGCCCGAGCACCGCCTGTACTACTATCCGAAGCCGCGCAACGCGCACGAGCAGCGCGTCGTCATCACCTATCCGATCAGCATCGGCAAGATGGACTGGCGCACGCCGCTCGGCGAGACGCGCGTGATCGCCAAGATCAGGAATCCCGCCTGGTATCCGCCTGAATCGATTCGCAAGGAGCATGCCGCCCACGGCGATCCGCTGCCGAAGGTGGTGCCGGCGGGTCCCGACAATCCGCTCGGCGCCTTCGCGTTGCGGCTCGCGGCCGGCAACGGCGAGTACATGATCCACGGCACCAACAACCCGACCGCGGTCGGCATGTCGGTGACCCACGGCTGCATCCGCATGTACCCGGAGGACGTCGCGGCGCTGTTCCCGCTGGTTCCCGACGGCACCAGGGTGTGGCTGGTCAACGAGCCGGTGAAGGTTGCCTGGGTGGACGGGGAGCTGCTGCTCGAGGCGCACCCGCCGGTGGATGAAGAGGGCCAGAGCGTCGAGCCGGATCTGGATCTGCTCTCAAAGCTCCTCGATCAGGCCCTCGGGGACAGCGTGGCGGCGATCCACTGGGATCTCGCGCGCAAGACTCTGCAGGCGGCGGACGGAATTCCCACCGTCGTCGGGCTCGCGGCGACGCTCGATGTGCCCGCCACGCCCGCGGCGCCCGCGGCAGACGCCGGCGCGCCCGCGCGGCTGGCCACCGCGCCCGATGCCGGAGGCGGAGCCGAAGCCGCGGTGAAGCGCTAATCTCCCTCGCGCGCCGTGCGGGCCTGCGCGAGCAGCCGCATGAGGTGCGTCGCGCGTCTCGCGAATGCCAACACCGAGCGCACCCAGAGTACGGCGGTGAGCGCCCTGCGTGTGCGCCCGAAGAGCAGCATGGCAGCGAGCGCTGCCCAGACGAGCGGGTGTCCCAGCCTGGCGATGCCGCTGCCTTGCAGCAGTGCGGCGGGACTGAGCGCAGCGACCCTTGCCGCAAGCTCCTCGCGCTGCTCGTCGCAACGCCCGAGCAGCACACGCCGCCGCGCCTGGAGCTGCTTCAGGCGGCTCATGGTGCACCGGCCCTGCGCCGATCGCGGTCGAGCTGCTCGAGCGAATCGTCGAGAATTCCCCGCCCGCGGTGGAAGATGCGCGCCCCGATATATGCGCACGTCGCGCACAGCAGCACAAAGATCAGGCCGCCGCCGAGGAGCCCGAGCACGCGATGCGAGTCCCAGAGCGCCGCGATCAGCGCCGCGATGCCGAAGGCGAGCGCGAGCAGCCCGCACAGGATCGCCGCCACCGCCCAGATCAGCGTGCGCGCCAGGTTGATGAGGTGGATCTCGAGCTCCACCCCCGCGAGCTCGAGCCGCGTGCGCAGCGCCTCGAGCGCCGCGGCCAGCAGCCCTCGCAGCGGCGGCGGGCGTTGGGGGGAGGACGCGTCCGCGGGGGCGGCGCCCTCGCTCATCCCCTGCGACCCATGATGAGCCCGAGGAGCAGCGCGACACCACCAGCCATCGCGACCGCCTGCCAGGGGTTGTCGTGCACGTAGTCGTCGACCTCGCGCGCGCGTACTTTGACCTGCCGCTCGAGGGAGGTCAGCCGCTTGCGCAGGTCTGCCATCGTGGCCTCGGCCTGCTCGCGCCCGGCGGCGCTCACCGTCTCGGTGGAGTTGCGCAGCAGCGCCTCCGCCTCGCTCACCAGCGCGCGCAACTCTTCGGCCAGCTTCTCGCCATTGAACACGTCGCTCATAGGGGGTGCTCCTTGCAAAAAGTCTCGTCGCGCCCGGGGATTATGCCTATAGGGATTTACGCATATTCAGCCCGAAACCGCGAGACGGCGGAATTAAGCTGCGCTACTCTCGAGAACGGAAGCTTCCGATGAACGCGTCGGTTCCCAATCCGCTCCTGGAGTTGCGCAAGCTCGGCGAGAGCGCGTGGCTCGACGATCTCGGCCGCGGCATGCTCGAGAATGGCGCCCTTGCGCGCCTCATCAGCGAGGACGGCATCGCCGGCGTGACCTCGAATCCGGCGATCTTCGCCAACTCCATGACGACCGACCGGCGCTACGCACAGCCGATCGCGCGCCTTCTGCCCACGGTTCCGTCCGCGGTGGCGCTCTACGAGGAGCTCGCCATTCACGACGTGCGGGCGGCAGCGGGCCTGTTCCGCGGGCTTTACGACGGCAGCTCCGGTGCCGATGGCTTCGTGAGCTTCGAGGTCTCGCCGCACCTCGCCTACGACTCGCAGCGCAGCCTCGCCGAGGCACGCCGCCTCTGGGCACGCCTCGACCTGCCGAATGCCTTCATCAAGATCCCGGCCACCGAGGCGGGACTGCCCGTGATCCGCGCTCTCATCGCCGAAGGCATCAACGTCAACGCGACGCTGCTGTTCTCGCCAGAGCGCTACCGTGCCGTGGTCCAGGCCTACATGGATGGCTTGACTGAGCGCGCCCGCGCGGGGCGATCGCTCGGGAGCGTGGCGTCGGTGGCGAGCTTTTTCCTCAGCCGCATCGACACCCTGGTCGACAGGCTGCTGGATGAGCTCGCCGCAGGCGGCCAGCCGGCGGCGCGCACGCTGCGCGGCAAGGCGGCGATCGCCAGCGCGGCGCGCGCCTACGAGGTCTTCGAGTCGACGCTGGCGACGCCGCAGTGGCAGGCGCTGACTGAGCAGGGTGCGCGCCCGCAGCGCCTCCTGTGGGCGTCGACTTCGACCAAGGATCCCAGCTACAGCCCGATCAAGTATGTCGAGGAGCTGGTGGTGCCGGGAACGGTGAATACCATGCCGCTCGAGACCATCAACGCCTATCGGCGGCTCGGCCGGCCGGAGCTGCGCCTCGAGCGTCACCTGGCCGAGGGCGCGGATACCCGCGAAGGTCTGGAGCGGCTCGGTATCGACGCGGAGGCGGTGGCGGCGCAGCTCGAGCGCGAGGGTGTTGCCAAATTCATCGAGCCGTTCGACCGGTTGCAGAGATGGCTCGAGGACCAGCGGCGCAACCAGAAGGCGTCCTGAGAGCGCGGGAGGTTCAGGTGGAAACCGACGCGGTACGCGAGAGGCTGCTGAAACGGCGCGACGAGCTGCGCCAGCGCGCGAGCGACGCGAGCGCGGATCTGCGGCACGAGGCGGATCCGCTGTCGGCCGACTTCGCCGAGCAGGTGACGCAGCGCGAGAACGACGACGTGCTCGGCGCGATCTCGCACTCGGCGCGCGCCGAGCTGCAGCAGGTGGAGGCGGCACTGCGGCGCCTCGCACAGGGCCGGTACACGACCTGCTCGGTGTGTGGCGGCGACATCGAGCCCGAGCGCCTCGCGGCCGTTCCCTACACCGACAAGTGCCGCGCCTGCGCGGAGGGAGCGCGCCCGATGCCGGGCCGCGGACGGTTGGGCGGCTAGCCTTGCCGGCCTCGGGCGTCATCACCGTCACCACCGACTTCGGACATCAGGGCCCGTTTGTCGGTGTCATCAAGGGCTGCATCCTCACCCGCTTCCCCGCGGCGCGCATCATCGATCTCACGCACGAGATCGTAGTGCATTGGCCCGCGGAGGCGGGCTTCTGGCTGGCGCGCGCCTTCCCGTTCTTCCCTGGCGGTACGGTGCACATGGCGGTGGTCGATCCGGGGGTCGGGACCTCGCGGGACATTCTGGCGCTCGAGGCGGGCGGACACCTGTTTCTGGCGCCCGATAACGGCCTGCTCGCGCCGGTTGCGAGCCGTTTTCCCGATGCGCGCCTCACGCGGCTCACGCCGCAGGGGCTCGCTCGGTTGGGAATCGCCCACCCGAGCGCGACCTTCCATGGGCGCGACATCTTTGCACCGGTTGCCGCGGAGCTCGCCGCCGGGCGCTGCGGGGCCGCCGACCTCGGCGAGCCGGTGAGCACGCTCGTTCCCTCCTGGGTCGACGATCCCACCGTCGAGCCGGCGAGCGTCTCCGGCGTCGTCATCACCATCGACCACTTCGGCAACCTCATCACCAATATCGATGCGCCGCTCATCGAGCGTTTCCGCCTGCCCGTGGTGCACGCCGGCAACCATGCCTTCCGGCTGCTGCGTACCTACGCCGACACGCGCCCCGGGGAGTATCTGGCCCTCGTCAATTCCTTCGGGGTCGTCGAGATCGCCCGGGCCGAGCACAACGCCGCCGAGGGTCTGGGCCTCAGCCGGGGCGCACCGGTCGTCATCAGGGACGGCACAGATCACGCTTAAGGCGTTCCGGGCCACCTGCCGGGCCCTTGTCTCTGCCCTGGGGACCCCCATTCCGGCAAATGTTGATCGGCGGCGCCAATCGGCTATAGTTCGCGCCTTGTTCCATGCCGAATAAGCACGTTACCCTTTGAATTAATTCAGGATTTGCACCACCAGATGGCCGAGCGGGACAACGAGGGCTTCGACCTCGACGAGGAATTCCTGAACAGTCCACCCGAGGACGGCACCGACTACGACCGGATGCTCGATCGGGTGGATAAGCGCGCACGCGCAACCCAGGGCAAGCGGGGCAAGGCCGCCTGGAGCCGCCTCGAGGAAGTGCTTGCGGATAAGAAGCTCGAGAAGGACCTGCAGGACTTCGACGACGACGAGCTGTAGAACAGGCTCGCGCCGCTCACTCCAAAGCTCAAGCGATGTCGGACTCGAGGCGGCCTTGAGCTGTGAGGCTGCGGCGTTGCCCCTGTTGCGGAGAATCGAGTTTTGACGCGCATCCCCTCTGCCTGGATCGTCCTGAAGTTCGGTGGCACGAGCGTCTCAACGCTCGGCAACTGGACCAACATTGCCGGGGTCGTGTCCGAGCGTGCGGCAAGCGGCGCACGAGTGCTCATCGTGCATTCGGCGGTGAGCGGTATCACGGACCGTCTCGAGCGGCTGCTCGACGCCGCCGTCGGCGAGGCCCACGAGGCGGAGCTTCGGGCCATCGAGGAACGCCATCGGAGCCTTGCCGCCGAGCTCGGCGTGCCGCTCGGCGAGGAGGTCGAGCGGCACCTCGCGGAGCTGCGCGAGATTGCCGCGGGCATCTCGCTGGTGCGCGAGGTGAGCGACCGCACACGCGCGCGCGTGATGGCGGCCGGGGAGCTCATGGCGACTCGAATCGGCGCGAGCTTTCTCGAGGCGCGGGGACTCCCGGTCGCCTGGGTCGATGCCCGCAGCATGCTGCGCGCTTCAGCGCGGCACAGCGCTTCGGAGAAGGCGAGCGTGCTCTCCGCGGTCTGCAGTTTCTCGCCCGATGCGGCGCTCGCCGAGCGCCTGGAGGCGCTGCCGGCCGTGCTCGTCACCCAGGGATTCATCGCGAGCGATGACGACGGCAACACCGTGCTCCTCGGGCGCGGCGGCTCCGACACCTCCGCGGCGTATCTGGCGGCCAAGCTGCGCGCCGCACGGCTCGAGATCTGGACCGACGTTCCCGGGATGTTCAGCGCCAACCCGCGCGCCACGCCCACCGCGCGCCTGCTGCGCGCGCTCCACTACGACGAGGCGCAGGAGATCGCCACCAGCGGCGCCAAGGTGCTGCATCCGCGCTGCATCCTGCCGGTCCGCCAGCAGCGCATCCCGCTGCACGTGTTTGCGACGCAGGCGCCGCATCTCGAGGGGACGGTGCTCAGCGCCGAGGGCGGCGAGGGGGGCGCCCAGGTCAAGGCGGTCTGCACCAAGAAGGGCATCACGCTGATCTCGATGGAGAGCCCTGGCATGTGGCACCAGGTCGGCTTCCTCGCGGATGCCTTCCAGGTGTTCAAGCAGCACGGCCTGTCGGTGGACCTGGTGTCGACTTCCGAGACCAACGTGACGGTGTCGCTCGACCCCGCGGCCAACACGCTCGACAACTCTCAGGTGACGGCACTGGTTGCCGACCTCTCGCATCTGTGCCGCGTGCAGGTGATCGGGCCGTGCGCCTCGGTCAGCCTGGTCGGGCGCAATATCCGCGCGATCCTGCACCAGCTCGGCGGGGCGTTCGAGTTCTTCGAGGAGCAGAAGATCTACCTGGTGAGCCAGGCGGCCAACGATCTGAACTTCACCTTCGTCGTCGACGAGAACCAGGGTGACCGCCTGGTCGAGCAGCTGCACGAGCTGTTGATCCGCCCGGTGCCCGGCGACAAGGTCCTGGGGCCCACCTGGCAGCAGCTGTTCGCTGCGCCGCCTGCGGCGGGCGCGCGCGTGGCGCCGTGGTGGCGCACGCGGCGCGCGGAGCTCCTCGCTGTGCTCGCGGAGCGCGAGGCCGCCTACGTCTACGACCTCGCGACCGTGCGCGCCGCGGCTCGCGCGCTGCGCGGGCTCGGGTCGCTCGACCGCGTGCATTACTCGATGAAGGCCAACCCGCATCCGGAGATCCTGCGCACGTTGCGCGGGGAGGGCATCGAGTTCGAGTGTGTCTCGCGCGGCGAGGTCGAGCACCTCACCGCCACCTGCCCGGAGGTCGAGCCGCGCCGCATCCTCTACACGCCGAACTTCGCACCGCGCGCGGAGTATGCCTGGGCGCTCGAGCGCGGCGTGCGCGTCACCGTTGACAACATTTTCGCGCTCACGGAATGGCCCGGCCTGTTCCGTGGCCGCGAGATCTTCGCCCGTCTCGACACCGGCGTCGGCCGCGGCCACCACACCCACGTGCGCACCGCGGGCACGCGCTCGAAGTTCGGCGTGCCGATCGCGGAGCTGCCGGCGTTCGAGCGCGCCGCGCGCGCGGCGGGGGCGCGTATCACCGGGCTCGAGGCGCACGTCGGCAGCGGCATCTTCGACGTGACGAGCTGGGAGCACACGGCCCGCCTCCTGGCCGGGGCGGCGCGCAGCCTCCCGGAGGTGCGCGTGATCGACGTGGGCGGCGGCCTCGGCGTGCCGGAGCGCCCCGATCAGCCCGGGGTCGATCTCGGCAAGCTCGACACGCTGCTCGCGGCCGTGCGCGCCGAGCATCCGGATCTGGAGGTGTGGCTCGAGCCGGGACGCTACCTGGTGGCGGCCGCCGGCGTGCTGCTGGCGCGGGTGACGCAGCTCAAGCAGAAGGGCGGAGTGCGGTTCGTCGGGGTCGCGACCGGCATGAACTCCCTGATCCGTCCGGCACTCTATGGCTCATACCATGAGATCGCCAACCTCACCCGCCTCGATGAGCCGGCCACGGAGCCCGTCAATATCGTCGGGCCCATCTGCGAGAGCGCCGACGTGCTCGGACATGACCGCCTGCTGCCGGCGACGCAGGCGGGCGACGTGCTGGTCATCGCAAACGCCGGCGCTTACGGGCACGCCATGAGCTCGCATTACAACCTGCGCAGCCCCGCGACGGAGCTGATCCTCTGAGACGCATTCTGATCCGTCTGCTCGGGGTGGCGGCGATCGCCGTTGCCGCGTACGTGCTCTATCTCGATCTGCTGGTGACGCGTCAGTTCGAGGGGCGGCGCTGGACGCTGCCCGCGCTGGTCTATGCGGCGCCGCTCGAGCTGTATGCGGGCCTGGCCCTGCCCGCGCCGGAGGTGGCGCACGAGCTCGAGCGGCTGCACTACCGCAAGGTCGCCGCGCAGCTCGACCGTCCGGGCACCTACCGCGTCAACGGCGCGCGGATCGACGTAGCGCTGCGGCCGGCGCGCTTCGCGGATGAGAACCGCGACGCGCAGCTGCTCAGCATCTTCACCGGGCCCCGGGGGATCGAGAGCCTGAAGGACGCCGCCGGCAAGGACGTGCCGGTAATCCGGCTCGAGCCGCTGCTCATCGGCAGCATCTTCCCGAGCCACGGCGAAGACCGCATCGTCCTCAGCCCCCACGACGTGCCGCCGCTCCTGCCGGCGGCGCTCAAGGCGGTCGAGGACCGCCGCTTCGATTCGCACCGCGGCGTCGATCCGCAGGCGATCCTGCGCGCGCTGTGGGTTGATGCGCGCGCCGGAGCCATCGAGCAAGGGGCCAGCACGCTCACGCAGCAGCTGGTGCGCAGCTATTTCCTCTCCTCGCGCCAGACTCTCGGGCGCAAGATCCGCGAGGCGATCATGGCGATCGCGCTCGACGCGCACTTCACCAAGGACGATCTCATGAACGCCTATATCAATGAGATCTTCCTCGGGCAGGACGGCAACCGTGCCATACATGGCTTTGGTCTCGCGAGCCAGTTCTATTTCGGCAAGCCGCTCGCCGAGCTCGATCTGTCGGAGATAGCGCTGCTGGTGGCGGTGGTGCGCGGGCCCTCCTACTACGATCCGCGCCGCCACCCCGATCGCGTGCTCGTGCGGCGCAACCTCGTGCTGAAGGAGCTCGCCGACCAGCACGTCGTCACCACCGCGC
>Ga0335079_10002652_pt1 | contig 20599 bp, 16 predicted proteins | sample Lox_Sample_33_FD_206719 | JGI IMG/M metagenome (GOLD analysis project Ga0335079, IMG submission 206719) | Soil microbial communities from Loxahatchee National Wildlife Refuge, Florida, United States - Lox_Sample_3.3 | ecosystem: Environmental > Terrestrial > Soil > Wetlands | place: USA... | reverse complement strand
GTGCCTTAGAATCTGGATGGCATGGCCGACGACCACACCCATCAAAAAGCCGAAGATCATTACTATGCCGCGCTGGACCTGGTGGCGGAAGGCCAACCGGAGCGCGCGTTGACGGAATATGAGAAAAGCCTGGCCGCGGACCCAGCGTTCACCGAGGCCATGCACGGGATGGCGCGTGTGCTGCAGGACCTGAACCGGCTCGATGAGGCCATTGCCGTGGCCAAGCGGCTGGCGGAACTGGATCCGGAGGATGTGCTGGCGCATACCAGTTTGTCGGTGCTGTATCAGAAGAAAGGCATGATCCCGGAAGCTGAGGCCGAAGGCAACAAGGCGCGAGTGCTGGGATGGAAGCAGCAGTTGAAAAAGGGCTGCTAGCTTTTGGCTTTTGGCGTTGAGGTTTCGTAAGGGCTAAGGGCCAACGGCCAAAGGCTAGAGCTCATACTTCTTCATCAAGTGCCGGAACGATCGGTAGGAGATTTTCAGCGCGTCGGCAGCACGGGTCTGGACGCCATTGCATTGTGCGAGCGCCGATTTCAGCAGCGAGACTTCGATGTCGGCCACGTATTTCTCCATATCCACACCATCGGGCAGCACAGACCCGCTTGAGATGGCGCCATGGACGCCGACTCCGGCAGCGGCAGCACGGGCCTTGGCCCTCTCCACCGGAATCTCAACGTGGAGTTCTTCGCCGGTTTCGAGCGCCACCGCGCGCTCGATGGTGTTCTCCAGTTGACGGACATTGCCCGGCCATTCATAAGCCGACAAGGCTTCGAGCGAGGACGGGTCGGCGCGCAGGATGCTTTTGCCCGCCGCCGGAGCGTATTTTTTCAGGAAGTGGTTGACCAGAAGCGGAATATCTTCGCGGCGCTCCCGCAGAGGCGGGGCGGAAACTGGGATCACATTCAGGCGGTAATAAAGATCCTCGCGGAAGGTGTTCTCGGCCACCAGTCGGTCCAGATCACGGTTGGTGGCAGCGATGACGCGCACGTCAATGGGAATCTCGCTGGTGCCGCCGACCGGACGCACGCTGCGCTCCTGCAACACGCGCAGCAATTTGACCTGCATCGTCAAGGACATCTCGCTGATTTCATCGAGGAAGATCGTGCCCTGGTCGGCGACCTCGAACAAACCACGCTTGTTCTGATTGGCCCCGGTAAATGCTCCCTTCACGTAGCCGAATAGTTCGCTCTCGAGCAGCGCTTCCGGAAATGCGCCGCAGTTGATGGAGACGAAAGGTTCGGCGGCGCGGGGGGAACAAACGTGCACGGCTCGGGCAACCAGTTCCTTGCCGGTGCCACTCTCACCGTAGATCAGAACCGTGCTCTGAGTGGAAGCCACGGTACGAATGGTCTGTTTCAGCTTTTCCATAGCAGCACTGACACCGACGATGTTGTCGAGCGAGTTGCGGGTCGCCGCGTCGCGTTTGAAGGCAAAGTTCTGGCGGCTGAGCGCCATTTTCTCGAGTGCACGGTTGATGGCCAGCTTAATTTCATCCACCAGGCCGGGAGATTTGCGGATGTAGTCGGTGGCCCCTCCGGCTTTGACCGCTTCGACGGCGGCTTCGTAATCGTCAACCGCGGTGATCAGGATGACGGCGGAATCTGGCGAAACCTGATGAGCGTGGCGTAGGACTTCGATGCCATCGGTGCGGGGCATCTTGATGTCGGTGATCACGACATCATAGAGAGCGCCACCCAGTTTTCTTTTGGCCACTTCGCCGGAGTTCACAGTTTCGACTTTGTGACCGTCGCGGCGCAGGGCGATCTCCAGCATTTCGCAGATGGAGCGCTCGTCATCACAGACCAGAATGTTACCCACGCGCGCCTCCTCCCACCGCGGTGGCAGCGCTTTCGAAATGAGCAGAAGGAGCAGTGCCAGACACCGTGTCCTGTGGGAGGGATGTGGCCGCTTCCACCAGACGACGCAACTTCAGGACAAAAACGCTGCCCTGCCCGACTTTGGAGCGCGCCCACACCTTGCCTTCATGCGCCTGGACGATCTGGTAGACGATGGCGAGGCCGAGGCCGGTACCGCCTTCGAACTGGGACTGGAAAGGCTCGAAGATCTTTTCGATCAACTGTGGGCTCATGCCCGGACCGGTATCGGCGAAGTTGATCTGCCAATCGTCGCCGGCGGACTCCACAGAGACCGTAAGGGTGCCGCGATCGCGCATGGCGCGGACCGCGTTCTCGCAAAAGTTCCAAAACACCTGCTTGATCTTGTCGCCGTCGGCGAGGGTCCAGGCTTGGTCCAACGGATATTTTCGTTCGACGCGGATGGCACTGTTCTGCGCGGACAGGCGATGTTCCAGCAGGGTAAGCGTGTCTTCGAGGAATAGGAGCAGATCAACTTTCTTGAACTGGTATTGCTTGCCGCGGGAGTATCCGAGAAAATCGGTGATGATGTGGTTGAGACGCTCGGATTCGCGGGTTACGATCTGCAACAGCTGACGATGTTCCGCACTTAGGTCGGGAATACCGGACAAAAGATTGACCGAGCCGGCGATTGAGGTCAAAGGATTGCGGATTTCATGGGCGATGGCAGCGGCCAGGCGTCCTACCGCGGCCAAACGGTCCTGCATGCGGACTTCGCGTTCGAGACGGCGAACTTCGGTGAGATCGTCGAAAGTGTAGACGTATCCCAGGGTGCCTTTTTCCGGCACCGCGAGCGCCGAGACCTGGACGCGGAAGGTCTTGCGATAGTTGTTGGGAGCGACGAGGCGCACCTCCGCGTGAGCACGCTCGGACTCGACCTGGGGAAGCGGGTCGAGAAAGAGCCGGTTGACCGGCTGGCCCAGCAGATCATCCTCGGTGCGCTCCAACAGCTTCTGGGCGGCGGTGTTGACCACGGTGATGTGGCCATCTAGGCCGGTAGTAATCAGCCCGCCGGTAATGGACTGAATGATGTTTTCGTGCAGGGCCTGCAGGTCTTCAAGGGCGCCACTGGTGTGCTTGAGTTTGACATCCACCTGGCGGAGCTTGGTGGCCAATTGTCCGGCAAGGTAGGCGACTGCCAGGTAGCCGAACAGGTTCACCAGAATGATGGCTTGCAAGGACTTCAACTCCGGGTGGGTGGTGGAGTACGAAGGAACAACTTCGAAATAGGTCAGCTCGAGAACGGTCCCGAAGAGAATGAAGGCCAGGGCTGCGCTCAGAAACGCCCAGGTCCTGGGCAGCAGAATGCAAGCCACAATGATGACCAGCGGATAGAGGAAATTGAACGAGCTATCGATGCCGCCGGTCGCGTAGATGACCAGGCTGACAAACCCCAGATCGGTCAGCACCTGGAGTAGCGATTGCACGCGGTACTCCTGCCAAAAGGCCAGTAGCAGGATGTAGAACACAGAGATGGCGTACCACAGCAGGATGACGTTGACGAACAGCCGCAGCGGGAAAGCACTGGGAGTAAGTTGCGCGATGGCTAACTCGATGCCGAGCAGACAAGTCAGGACCAGGATTCTGACCTTGACCAGCCATGCCAGCCACTGCCGCTGATCGAACATGGAGTGCATTTCCGTCCCTGTCGCCGGGGGGCGAGAGTTTGAGGCTGGCGGCAGGACAACCCATGGTTCCGGGTTTCGCACCTGTGCCAGCCTCGGGCTGCCGCTTCTTTATTTACCCCGCCAGTTTGGCAATCATCGAGAACAACGGCATATACAGCGAAATAACGATGCCGCCGATCATGATGCCGAGCAGGCCGATGATGATCGGTTCCAGCATGGCCAGCATGTCTTTGGTGGCAGCATCGACTTCGTCTTCGTAGAAGTCGGCGATCTTTTGCAGCATGGAGTCCATGGCGCCGGTGGCTTCGCCTACGCCGATCATCTGGGTCACCATGTTGGGAAATACGCCGCATTCGCGCAGAGGATCGACGATGGTGCGGCCTTCTTCGATGGCCTTGCGCACCTTCATCAGGGCTTCCTCCAGCACCTTGTTGCCAGAGGTGCGGGCGGTAATGCTTAAGCCTTCCAGGATGGGCACGCCCGAGGTGATGAGGGTGCCGAGGGTGCGGGTGAAACGGGCCACGGCGATCTTACGCAGCAGAAGACCAAGCACCGGCAACTTCAGCAAGCACCAATCCATGTAATAGGCGGCGCGCTCGTGCTTGCGCATCTCCCTGATCCCGAAGAACAGCCCGCCGACGCCCAGGACAAAAAACCACCAGAACTGGCCGACGAACGCGCTGAGCCCAACTACAATGCGCGTCGGCAGAGGCAAGGCCACGCCCAAACCGGCGAACAAGTTGGCGAAAATCGGCACCACCCACTTGAGCAGGGCACCGACGATGAGAAAGGCGAGTGACACCACCGAGACCGGGTAGATGAGGGCGGATTTCACCGCCGCGCGCAGCTTGACCGCCTTCTCGACGTAGAGCGCCAAGCGCTGCAAGATGATGTCGAGAATGCCGCCGGTTTCGCCGGCTTCGATCATGTTGGTGGTCAGATCGTCGAAGACTTTGGGGTACTGGCGCATGGCATTGGCCAGGGTCGCGCCGCCTTCCACCGTGGTGCGCACTCCGGTCAAGGTCTTCTGAAACGCCGGGTTCTCCTGATTGGCGGCCAGAATCTCCAGACATTGCACCAGCGGCAGACCGGCATCAATCATGACCGAAAATTGGCGGAAGAAGATGGCAATGTCCTTCACCTTGACTTTGCCGGAGCCGAAAGTCGGCATGGCAAACTCTTTGCCTTTTTCGCGGATGGCGCCGGGAGTGATCCGCTCCCGCCGGAGCTGCGTGGCCAAGGTCTGCTTGTTGGTGGCGACGCGTTCTCCGCTGATCTTTTCCCCGGTCTCGTTCTTTCCCGAAAATGTAAAAACTGGCATGTTAACCTCGCTTGGCTACGTTACGTTTTTTGTCCGGCGCACTGACTGCTTTGTGCTCCGGATTCCCTGCTTTCAAGTTGTTGTCTTCCACGTCCGACCCCTAGTCCTCGACTTATCGCTTGGCCGGCGCCGCGCCTTTTGCCATGGCGGCGGCCGGTTGGTTGCGGCCCAGTAGACCGGCACCGCGGTTGATCATCTCGGTCAGTTCATCCTGGTTGCTCGAGCGGCTCATGGCCATCTCCATGGTGATTTGTTTCTGGAAATACGCCGTGGCCAGCGCCTGGTTGAACGTCTGCATGCCGAACTTATCCTGCCCGGATTGCATGGAAGAATAGATCTGGTGGATCTTGTCTTCACGGATCAGGTTGCGCACAGCCGCGTTGGGCACCAGAATCTCCATACACATGGCGCGCCCCTTGCCATCTGCCCGGGGCAACAGGCTCTGGCACATGATGCCTTCGAGCACCAGAGACAACTGCGCCCGAATCTGGGGCTGCTGGTGGGCAGGAAACACGTCGATGATGCGGTTGATGGTGGAGGATGCGGAATTGGTGTGCAACGTGCCGAAGGTGAGGTGGCCGGTTTCCGCGATGCGCAACGCCGACTCGATCGTTTCGAGATCGCGCATTTCGCCGATCAGCACCACGTCCGGGTCTTCACGAAGGGCGGCGCGTAGCGCGTCCGCAAAGCTCTTCGTGTCCGCGTGCAGTTCGCGCTGGTTGACTACGCAATTCTTGTTCATGTGCACGAATTCGATAGGGTCCTCGATGGTGAGGATGTGGTCGTGGCGCTCGGTATTGATCTTGTCGATCATGGCGGCGAGGGTGGTGGATTTGCCGGAACCGGTTGGCCCCGTGACCAGAACCAGGCCGCGCGGCTTGTCACACATCTTGCTGACCACGGCCGGTAATCCTAACTGGTTGAAAGACTTGATTTCGAAGGGAATCAAACGAAACACGGCGGAGGTGGCGCCGCGCTGATTGAAAACGTTGGCGCGGAAGCGGGCCAGGCCTTTCAGACCGAAGGAGAAGTCGAGTTCGAGGTTTTCCTCAAAGCGGTGCTTCTGAGAGTCGGTCATGACGCTGTAAGCGAGCTGCTTGGTTTCCGCGGGCGTCATCTGCGGCAGGTCCAAAGGCACCAGGTGTCCGTGAACGCGGATTTGCGGCGGCGAATTGGTGGTGAGGTGAAGATCGCTGCCACCCATTTCCAACATTCTTTTCAACAGATCGCTTAACGAGAGCGCCATTTTGCTTTCCCTTCGTATTCAGAATCTAGTGAATCGTCTCGCGGGCCACTTCTTCGAGTGTGGTAACGCCGGCCGCAACCTTGATCAGCCCGCTGCGGCGCAGCGTAATCATGCCGCGCTCGATTGCCTTCTTTTTCAGTTCCACTGCAGAAGCGCCCACCAAGACCAGTTCCTTGATCTCGTCGTCCACTTCCATGACTTCGTACAAACCGGCGCGGCCTTTGTAGCCGGTGTTGTTGCACACGCCGCAACCCTTGCCTTTCTGAATCTTGACCGAATCCACTTCCTCGGGTGTGTAGCCTTCTTCGAGCAAGGTCTGCCGCGGGACATCCACAGTTTCAGCACACTCCTTGCAAATGCGGCGCACCAGCCGCTGGGCGCAGATGAGGTGGACGGACGTGGCCACCAAGAAGGGCTCGATGCCCATGTTCATGAGACGGGTGATGGTTTCGGGGGCGCCGTTGGTGTGCAAGGTCGAGAGCACCAGGTGTCCGGTAAGGGCAGCTTTGATGGCGATTTCTGCGGTCTCAAAGTCTCGGATTTCGCCGACCAGAATAATGTTGGGGTCCTGGCGCAGGAAGGCGCGCAGCGCAGCCGCGAAGTTCAACCCGATCTGCTCCTTCATCTGCACCTGGTTCACGCCAGCCAACTGGAACTCGACCGGATCTTCGGCGGTCATGATGTTAGTGTCGGGCTGGTTGAGGCGAGCGATGGAAGAGTAAAGAGTGTTGGTTTTTCCCGATCCGGTCGGCCCGGTGACCAGCACCATGCCGTAGGGTTTGAGAATGGCTTTCTCGAACTTGACCAGCGACTCCGGTTCGAAACCCAGCTTGGTCATGTCGAGGCGCAAATTCTCTTTGTCGAGCAGCCGCAGCACAATTTTTTCACCCCACAGCGTGGGCAAAGTGCTGACGCGGAAATCGAGCTGCTTTTTGCGCCCGCCGATGTTCATCTTCAGCATGATGCGGCCGTCCTGCGGGAGGCGCTTCTCGCTGATGTCGAGCTTCGCCATGATCTTCATGCGGGAGGTGATGGCGTCTTTCAACTTCAGCGGTGGAGTCATGATGCTTTGCAGAACCCCGTCAATGCGGAAGCGGACGCGAAACTCTTTCTCGTAAGGCTCAATGTGGACGTCGCTGGCGCCACGCTTCACGGCATCGGTGAGGATGAGGTTGACCAACTTGACGATGGGGGCCTCGTCGGCGGCGCGTTCGAGATCGGCCAGGCCTAATTCTTGCTGGTCGGCCTGCAGTTCGACGTCGGCTTCGTCCATCTCCGTCATCGACTGCATGACTTGCTCGAGGTCTTCCTCTTTGGTCGTGCCGTAGGCCTTGTCGATTCCCTCAAGAATCGAGCTTTCCGAGGCTACGACCGGTTCAATGTTGAAGCCGGTCATGAACTTGATGTCATCCATGGCGAACACGTTGGTGGGATCAACCATGGCGATGGTGAGCGAAGCGCCCACCCGGCTCAGCGGCAGAATCTGGTAGCGTTTGGCAGTCTCGTAGGGAATTAGCTTGACGACCGAGGCATCAATTTCGAAATAGGAAAGATTAATTGCGGGAACGCCGTACTGACGGGACAGGAAGTTCGTGACATCCTCGTCGCTGAGGAAGCCGAGCTTGACCAGGGCAGCACCCAGACGAGTGTTGCTCTCTTTCTGGGTTTTGACCGCTTGCTCCAACTGCTCTGGGGTAATGATCTTCTCTTTGACGAGAAGATCGCCCAGCCGTTGAGACATACCTCGATCTCCTATCCGAGCGACAGAGAAATGCCGGTGCCTTGGCGCAGCTCACGCGAATCGCGGCAGCTACTGAGGGAGAATCGCAACCTGTCTTCGCGTTGACATAAATTGTCAACGCAGAGGCGTTACCGCGCGAGTAACTTTGGTACTTGTACTCCGTGGCGTAAGAACGTCAGTCGTTTACAACGCGTGGAGTGCACGCCAAACAGGCGTTTTGTGAGGTGGTTCCGATTCGAGGACATGAACTTCGGTAAGTCCCGGAACTGGACGGAAGCAATGGGAGGTAGGGTGGTGATGCAGGCGGCGAGGCTTGGGAGCAAGAGAGAAGCCGATTCCTCAGCCCTGAGAGGGTTCGCAAGACAAGGGTCCATTTAGCTGGGTTACCCGCTTATAATGTGGGATTCAGGACCGTGGCTTCCTCCAGTCCAATGCGTTCGGATGGCAGGCCTTCGAGCCGGAAGAAGATTATCATTCCGGTGGCTGCCAGCCTGGTTGTGCTGTTCGGCATCCTGTTCGCCCTGACTTCGCTCGACCTGCCGGTAAAGCCCGACAGCAACCAGCAACTGTTATTCTTCGCTTCGCTCGCGGTGCTCATTTTTGTTCTCTTCGTTGTGCTGACGTTTGTTTTGCTCCGCAACGTCCTGAAGCTGTTTGCCGAAAGACGGCTGGGGGTCCTGGGATCGAAGTTCCGCACCCGACTGGTGGTCGGCAGCCTGCTGCTTTCATTTCTGCCCGTCATCGGGATGTTCTTTTTTGCCTATGTGCTGATGAACCGCTCGATCGACAAGTGGTTTTCGACGCCGGTGGAGGAGGTACGGCAGGACACGGCGACTATGGCGTCGTTGCTCTCGCAGTATGCGGCGCAGAACGCACGCGTGGAAGCAGTTTCCATCGCCGCCGAGCCCGAGGTACAGCGGACGCTGGAGACGGGGAACTTCGCGGCGGTGACGGAGGAATTGCGGCGTCACGAATCCACCTTGCAAGGCGGATTCGTCATCGTCTTCGACCAGGGAGAGGCGAGGACCAGTTTCGGGATGCGGGCGGATTGGATGTCGCTTAAAAGCAAGCTGCCTGACGGATTTCTGCAGTCGAACACGCCCGTGCCTTTTGCGTGGCAGAACACGGAATACATTCTGGGCAGCGCGCCCGTGGGCGACCACGATGTCATCCTGGTGGCCATGCCTCTGCCCAAGAAGTTTTCGGAAACGGTGCGGCAAGTCGAGGCCAGCCAGCAGCGTTATCTGGAATTGGCACAGGGACGCAGGCTGGTGCGGCGCACGTACATGGCGGTTCTGCTTTTGCTAACCGTAGTGGTGCTCTTTGCCACGACCTGGCTGGCATTGTTCCTCTCCAAGCTGGTGACCCGTCCGGTGGTGGCGCTGGCTGAGGCTACGCAGGAGATTTCCCGCGGACGGTTGGATCATCGGGTGGAAGTGGCGGCGGCGGACGAAATCGGGGACCTGGTGCAGTCTTTCAATCGCATGGCTGGGGAATTGGAGTCCAGCCGGCGGCAGATTGAAGCATCCAGCCGCGAGCTCAGCGGAGCGAACGTCGCGTTGGAACACCGCCGCCGCCACATGGAAACTATTCTGGAGAACATTCCGAACGGTGTGCTTTCGGTGAACGCCGCGCACGAGATCACCCATGTAAACCACGCTGTGCTCCGCTTGTTTCAACCCAGCGGTACAGAATCGGGCATTCCCGAAGTGCTGATTGGGGCACCACTGCGCGACGTGTTGAGTGCTCCAGTTATGGAGAGTCTGGAACCTTTGCTGCGCCGGGCAGACCGCATGGGTACGACTACGACTCAGATGGAGATGGAGGTCCACCACGCCACCCTCAACGTCGCCATTACGGTAGCCACGCTCAAGCATGAAGGCCGGGGCTTGGGGTACGTGCTGGTGTTTGAAGATTTGTCGGATCTGCTTAAAGCACAGAAGCAGGCGGCGTGGCGGGAAGTAGCTCGCAGAGTGGCGCATGAGATCAAGAATCCCCTGACCCCGATCGCTCTTTCCGCGGAACGTATTCGCCGTCACTTGGGAAAGGGGAAAATCCCGGATGCCGCCTCCATGCAGATACTCCACAGTTGCGCCGAAACGATTGCCGGAGCCGTGGAAACGGTGCGCACGCTGGTGGATGAGTTTGCGACTCTGGCACGCTTTCCCACCGCCCAGCCCCGTCCGGCTAACATAAACTCCATCGTGGAAAGCGCCTTAGCCATGTTTAGCGGGCGCCTGGATGATATTCGCCTGCGCACCTCGCTGGCGACTGACCTACCGGAAGTGATGGCCGACCCGGACGCGATCAAACGGGCGCTGGCCAATCTGGTGGACAACGCTGCTGAAGCCATGCAGGATGTGATCTTTCGCGAGATTCAGATCTCCACCACGCTGGTGGCCAGCCGCGATGCGGTGGAGGTCACCATCGCCGACACTGGCCATGGGGTCACGCAGGAACTGAAAGAGCGATTGTTTCTGCCCTACTTCTCCACCAAGAAACGTGGAACCGGACTGGGTTTGGCGATTGTGAGCCGCATTATCGAAGATCATCATGGATCGATTCGGGTGGAGGAGAACCGGCCGATGGGAACCAGGTTCGTGGTCGAATTGCCCGTCGTGACCGAAGCGGTCACCCCTCCCGCCATTAGCCAGCATGCATAACATCCTGATCGTAGACGACGAAGCCGGCATCCGGCGGTCGCTGAAAGGCGTGCTGGAGGACGAAGGTTACAGTGCCTTGCAGGCGGAAAATGGAGAATCCTGCCTGGAGACGCTGCGTAAGCAGGCTTTCGATGTGGTGTTGCTGGACATCTGGCTTCCGGGCATTGACGGGCTCGAAACGCTGGAGAAGATTCGCCAACTGGACAACCCACCCGAGGTAATCATGATCTCGGGACATGGGACGATCGAAACTGCGGTGCGGGCCACGAAGCTGGGTGCGTACGATTTTCTGGAAAAGCCGCTTTCGATCGACAAGACCCTCATTCTGATCAAGAATGCGATCGACGCCAAGCGTTTGCGGGCAGAAAATCGCGACCTCAAGAAACAACTCGTTGCCAAGAGCGTGATTGTGGGTGAGAGCGTACCCATGAAGGCGCTGCGCCAGCAAATTCAGGTCATGGCGCCCACCAATGGACGCGTGCTCATCTATGGCGAGTCGGGAACGGGCAAGGAGCTGGTGGCCCACGCGATTCATGCGCAGAGCCTGCGCAAGGATGAAATGTTTGTGGAAGTAAATTGCGCGGCGATACCCGAAGATCTCATCGAGAGCGAGCTCTTTGGACACCGGAAAGGCTCATTCCCAGGTGCGACCGTCGACAAAGAAGGCACATTTCAGAAGGCCCACGGGGGGACGCTGTTTCTCGACGAAATCGGAGACATGAGCCTGAAGACGCAGTCCAAGGTGCTACGGACCCTCGAAGAGCAGCGCTTCGTTCCCGTAGGGAGTGATGACGCCATTACGGTCGATGCGCGGGTAATCGCCTCCACCAACAAGGACCTGGAAGAGGAGATCTCCAAAGGGAACTTCCGCGAAGACCTGTTTTACCGGCTCAATGTGATTCCCTTCTCGGTGCCTCCCTTGCGCGAACGCAAAGAAGACGTGCCCCTGCTGGCGCGGCACTTCCTGAAGGAGTTTTCAGCGACCTATGGACGGCGCGCACGGGAGATCACGGAGGAGTGCATTGAAATCCTGATGCGCTATTCCTGGCCGGGCAATGTGCGCGAGTTGCGAAATGTGATTGAGCGGATCGTGATCATGAACCCGACTACCATGCGATTCGAACGCAAGCACCTGCCGCCCCTGGTGCACCGGGACGGCAGCCGCCGGGCCGCGGGCAGCGAATTCTCGACCCTGCATCAGGCGCGCGCCGCCTATGAGCGGGATTACATCCTAAAGAAACTGGATGAGAACCACGGCAACGTCAGCCGCACCGCCGAGGTGTTGGGCCTGGAACGCAGCCATCTTTACCGCAAGATGAAGACCCTGGGAATCGCGGTCAAAGAATAGCGGGTATAATTCGCGGCATGCCTTTGGCAAATGGCACGAAACTTGGCCCATATGAGATTCAATCGCTGCTCGGCGCCGGGGGCATGGGCGAAGTCTATCGCGCCCGAGACACGCGGCTCGACCGAATTGTCGCCATCAAGGTCCTCGCCTCACACCTTTCCTCATCACTCGAACTGAAGCAGCGCATGGAGCGCGAAGCCCGCGCCATTTCCGCACTGAACCACCCAAACATCTGCCACCTCTACGACGTCGGCTCGCAAGATGGAGTTGACTACCTGGTGATGGAGTTCCTTGAAGGCACTACGTTGGCCGAGCGAATCGGGAAGGGTGCGGTCCCGCTCAGCGAAGTGCTGGCGATCGGGGCCACAATTGCCGACGCCCTGGCGGTGGCGCACAAACAAGGCATTGTGCACCGTGACCTAAAACCGGGAAACATCATGCTGACGAAATCGGGGGCGAAGCTGATGGATTTCGGGCTGGCGAAAGCCGTCTCCGCGGGAGTTGAAGCCGCCGCAAAAGCCCCCTTGCTTTCCGCGGTGATGACAGCCAGCGGGGCCACGCCCTTGTCTCCTTTGACGACCGCGGGCGCACTTCTGGGCACGATTCAGTACATGTCGCCGGAGCAGATCCAGGGAAAAGAGGCAGATGCGCGATCGGATCTGTTCGCGCTGGGAGCTGTCCTCTATGAAATGACTACCGGCGGCCGGCCATTTGAAGGCAAGAGCCAGATCAGCGTGGCCAGCGCGATCCTGGAAAAAGACCCTGCGCCCATTTCGACCGCCCATCCGCACCTGCCTGCGGTGTTTGAACACGTGGTAAGCACTTGCCTCGCGAAGGACCCGGACAACCGGTTCCAAACGGCGCATGACGTGAGCCTGCAGTTGAAGTGGGTCGCGCAAAGCGGCATGCGGCGCGACCTGGCGCCGGAGAAGGAACCGGGCAAGAAAAGCATGACGGGATGGTATGTGGCAGCCGCTCTCGCGCTTTTGCTGCTGATTCTGGCCGCATGGTGGCGAAGTTCACGGCCAGTCGAGCAGATTTCTTTCTTCTCTGCTCCGCTTCCTTTTTCGGCGCGCGATGTTGCCGTATCGCCCAACGGTCATACGGTTGCCCTGGTGGGGCGAGAATCAGAAAGAAAGAATCTGTTATGGATCTATGAGCCCGGTTCGCAACATGCCCAGAGCATCGCTAATACTGAAGGCGCTAACTTTCCCTTCTGGTCGGCGGATGGCAAATCGGTGGGATTCTTCTCCGACGCAAAGTTGAGAAGAGTTGACGTCGCGGGCGGACCGGTGCAAACGCTGTGCGACGCGCCCACTGGGCGCGGCGGCACGTGGAACAAAGACGGTGTGATCCTGTTCACGCCGAGCGGACAGTTGGGCTACGGCCTGTATCGCATCTCCGCTTCGGGCGGAACTCCCACTCAGATCACTTTTCCCGACCGCGATCATGGCGAAGACAGCCATCGCTGGCCGCTGTTCCTCCCGGATGGAATTCACTACCTCTATCTGGCGATGAATATCTCTACGCCGAACATTCCGACGTCAACCTACGTGGGTTCACTGAATTCGAATGAGAGAACCTTCATCGTTCATTCGGCTTCCAATGTCGGCTACGCCGCGCCGGGCTACCTTCTGTTCTTTCATAACCAGACGCTGTTTGCGCAGGGGTTTGACCTCTCCAAATTTCAGCTTCGAGGTGAGCCGACCCCGATCCTGACGGAGATTCAGTACTTGCCACGAATCGGAAGGGCGGTGTTCGCAAGCACGGAGAACGGCTTGCTGGTCGCCCAAACTGGTGGCGACTCCGGTGTTTCGCAAATGCTGTGGTTTGACCGAAAAGGAGAACAGGTCGCGGTAGCCAGCAAGCCGGGTGTTTATGGAAACGTCTCGCTTTCGCCTAACGGCAAAGTGGTGGCCTCGGACGGACTCGACTCTGCCAGCCAGAACACCGACATCTGGACCTTTGATCTCGCCAGCGGCGCCGCCAAGCGGCTGACGTTTGATCCCGCCATTGATTCTTCGCCGGTATGGAGTCCTGATTCGCGCCGGCTCATGTTCACATCAGATCGCGGTCAGAGATTTAACCTGTACATGAAGGATGCGACCGGCGCCGAGGAAGAAAAGCTGATTCCTCAGGATGGCCCTGACCGTTTCCCGACAGACTGGTCGCTTGATGGCAAATACGTCATCTACGAGCGCGGCCAGGAACTGTGGTTCTTGCAAATGCCCGAGCTCAAGCCTGCGCTGTACCTCAAGAGCAATGCCACGCTCCGGGCGGCCCGTTTCTCACCCGACGGCAAATGGGTTGCCTACTCATCCAACGAGAGCGGACGACGGGAAATCTACGTGGCATCTTTTCCTGACACGCATGGCAAGTGGCAAGTCTCAAACGCTGGAGGAGAGCAACCGCGATGGCGCGGCGACGGCAAGGAGCTCTATTATCTCGCGCTCGATGGCAAGATCATGGCGGTGCCGGTGACGACCGGCAGCAATTTCGATGCGGGACCACCGGCTGCCTTGTTTCAGGCGAATCCTCGTGAGCTGGTCGCAACCTCAGAAGAGTTCTCGTACGACGTCGCTAAAGACGGTCAGAAGTTCCTGATTGACACACAACTGAAAACTTCGCTGACGCCGATGTCAGTGGTGCTGAACTGGACAGGAAAAATGGAGAAGTAGTCACGACTTGGATTCCGGTTTCAAGCGCTTCACCATACGGATCTCCGTGCCGTTCTTGCGAAACTTAACGTCGTCCATGAGCTGATTAATCAGAAAAATGCCCCGGCCATGGTCAGAATAGATGTTCTGTCCGACTAAGGGGTTGGGGATACTGGCAGGATCGAAACCCTTCCCCGGGTCACGAACCACGATCAACAGGTCGCGGTGCTGGTCGCAGGCGACATCACATTCGATGCTTTTGGAAGGGTCCGATTTAGCGCCATGCACAATGGCGTTGGCCAAGGCTTCCGTCAGCGCCAGCTCAACCGCGTCTTCGGTCCCGGGAGCACAATCCATCTTGCGGACAACCTGCATGATGGCGTGAACGACATGGTCGACCGCCTTCTGATCGGCAGCCAACCTGACGTTCAATTTCAAGACCAAGTTGTCGGCATCAAAATCATGGTGTGTATCGTCCGATTGCATTCTTCCCTTTCCTACGGAGGCTTTGCTACGGTCGCACTATCCTAAGCCGACCAGCCGCTCCAATTGCCGCCGCCAATCCAGTTCTTCGACGAAAGCGTGCGACTCGCGCCAGTCGGCCCGAACCTTTACGAATAATTCAAGGTAGACCCGTGTGCCCACCATTTTTTCGATCTGCAAACGCGCGGCTGTGCCGATGGTCTTCAGCATCTGCCCCTGCCTGCCCACTAGAATTCGCTTTTGCCCGTCCCGCTCGCAATAGATGGTGGCGGCAATGCGGGTGAGCTTCGTTCCCTCTTCAAATTGTTCGACCACCACCGTCGTGGCGTGAGGTACTTCCTCGCTCGTGGCAAACAGAACCTGCTCACGAATGAGCTCAGCCACCATGAAGCGCAAAGGCTGGTCGGTGATCTGGTCCTCCGGGAAGTAAGGCACTCCTTCAGGGAGGGCGGTCACCACGTCATCCAGCAGAACCTCCAATCCTATCTTCTTGCGGGCCGAGAGGGGAATCACCTGTTTGAAGTCATAGAGGCGGCGGTATTCGTCGATGATGGGCAGCAGTTTGTCCTTACGCGCCACCAGGTCAATTTTGTTCAGCAACAGAAAGACTGGCGTGCCTGACTTCCTGGCAATATCGAGCGCGAACTGGTCGCTGTGCCCGAATTTCTGGGTGACGTCCAGCAGCAGAAGAAGAAGATCACAACCGTGGAGAGCTTCCCTCACTTCGGCCATCATTTTGCGTCCCAGTGAGCTGTCAGGCTGGTGGACGCCCGGAGTGTCGAGCAGGACAATCTGACCGGCGGGACTTCCCTTCTTCTTAGGGACTTGGACGATTCCCAGGATGCGGTTGCGGGTGGTTTGCGGTTTGGGGCTGACAATGGCCAGCTTCTCGCCCACAAGGGCGTTCAGCAAGGTCGATTTGCCGGCGTTGGGCCGGCCCAAGATGCACACGAATCCGGAGTGAAAGGCCATGGATCCTTTGCTGGCAGCGGAAAGCCAAGCACAACTATATCAGCCTCATCTGCTTTGGCTCGACGACGGAGATGCGGACGCGCTTGACGCGGCGCTCGGTGGACTCCAGGACTTCAAAGCGCAGTCCGTCCTCTTCTACAACCTCCCCTTTCTGCGGGATGCGTCCAGCCAGCTCGCTCACCAGGCCGGCGACGGTGGCAGATTCCTTGCCTTCCGGGCGCATACCGAAAAGTTCGTCCAGACGATCCACATCCATGTTGCCGGCCACCACGTAGGAGCGGTCGTTCTCGCGCACGATTTCCGCTTTTTCATGCTCATCGCGAATCTCACCCACAATTTCTTCGACCAGATCTTCAATGGTGACGAGGCCGGCCACGCCGCCGTATTCGTCGACCACAATGGCCATGCGAATGTTGTTCTTCTGCATTTCGCGTAGAAGATCGCTGCCGCGCTTGCTCTCCGGCACGAAGTAAACATCTTTGCGCATGAGCGTGTCCACGGTGCGGGTATGGGCCTCGGTGTCAGGGACTTGCAAAACATCCTGCGCATAGACGATGCCCGTGATGTTGTGGATGGTGCCCGCGAAGACCGGCACGCGGGAGTAGGGTTTCTCGCGCAACAATTCGACGAACTGCTCCACGGTGGTGTTGGTCGGTACGGCGACAATGTCAGGCCGCGGCTTCATGGCTTCACGGACCGTCTTTTCGCCAAACTCCACGGCTGATTGGATGAGGTCGCGGTTGCTCTCATCTAAAATGCCCTCTTCCTGACCAGCTTCGATCAGAGCATCGACGGCTTCCGCCTGGGTCTCGGGTTGTTCTTCCGAGTGTTCCTTGGTGAGAGCGGTCACCGAGCGCAGGAAACCCAACACCAGGGTAGTGGGCAGGGCCAAATACATGACGATGTGCAGAACCGGCACCCAGCGGGCTAGCCATTGGCCCTTGGTCCGCATAAAAAAAACAAACGGAAGAAAGCGGTTGAAGATGATTACGATGAGAATCAGTCCCAGCGTGGCTTGCAGAATCTCCTCAATCCTCCAGACGCCCTCGCGAAACACGGCGAAACCGAGCAGGAGGGCAATGGCGGCGGTGGTAAGCTGAGAGAGTACCGCCACGGATAACGCCGCCCGTTCGCGGCTTACCTTCAACCGGGGCTCGACGCTTTGCTCAAAGGCGTCAATGTTGTCCTGGAATTCGCGGGAAAGGAACTTCCCGATCTCGGAATAAAGGCGATCAACGTAGGAAACCAGGGTCAGCAGCCCGCACAAAAGCAAAAGTGTGATGGCGATGGCGAAGTTCATGGCGATGTCTGCCTGGTGCGGACGCTGCTTCTTTCCGTCAATCCGGAGACCAAACCGAGCCGGCGCCGCAAGGTGAGCTCTTTTCTCGCCATCTGACCTCGATCGTGCTCGTGGTCAAACCCGGCCAGATGCAACAGGCCATGCAAACACAGGATCTTGATCTCCTCTGCCGTGGTGTGGCCAAGCCGCTTGGCATTCTGCGCCGCGATATCCACTGAGATGGCGATGTCGCCCGCGAGACCGTCGTGCGAACCGTCCCCTGCGGGAAACGATAACACGTCAGTAGGTCGATCTTTCCCCAAGAAGCGGCGGCTTAAAGCGCGTAAATCACGATTGTCCGCGAGCACCACATCAACCGAGCCGCGCAGGTGCGTTGCACTCTTGGCGCGTGCCATAAAACGAGTGAGGGCAGCAAGACTCAAACCAGCCACGGGTTTTCGGATGACGATCACCAGCTTTACTCTGCAAAAGCAAAAGCAGGAGGGCGGCCGCACGGCACCCTCCTGCAAGATTCCAGACTCTCTATCCTTTGGTTTCGACCTCAGCTTCGTTCTCGTTTACGGGCATGATGTGGTCTCGCGAGGCGGCTGAGTTGCCTCCGCCATTCGTCCTCCTGGGCTCCGTATCCAGCAGCAACATCTGCTGTTCGGCAACCCGGGTTTTGTGGTCATCGTAGGCACGGATAATCCTCTGCACCAAGTGGTGGCGCACGACGTCACTCTCATCAAAGTAGGCGAAGGCCAGGCCCTCAACCGTCTTCAGAATATCGATGACTTCCAGCAACCCGCTGCGGCGGGCATTGGGCAGATCAATCTGGGTGATGTCGCCGGTGATCACGGCTTTGGAGTTGAAGCCGAGGCGAGTGACGAACATCTTCATCTGCTCGGAAGTGGTATTTTGCGCCTCGTCGAGGATAACGAAGGAGTCATTGAGAGTCCGTCCCCGCATGAAGGCAATGGGCGCGATTTCGATGATGTTTTTCTCCAGATAGCGATCGACCTTCTCAGGCTCAAGCATGTCATACAGCGCGTCGTACAGTGGACGGAGGTAGGGATCGATCTTGTCCTGCAAGGTTCCGGGCAGAAATCCCAGGCGCTCGCCGGCTTCGACGGCGGGGCGGGCGAGAATGATGCGGTTCACGCGTTTCGCGAGCAGCGCGGATATGGCCATAGCAACCGCAAGATAAGTTTTGCCGGTGCCCGCCGGGCCGATGCCGAAGACCATGTCATGCTTCTCGATGGCTTCGAGATAGCGGCGCTGATTAAGACTCTTGGGCTGCACCGTGCGCCTTCCGAGGGCACGCTGGCGTCCGGCCTCAGCCAAGCCGCGCAGCGTGGCTTTGGGATCAGCCATGAGCACACGCAGCATGCTGTTGAGGTCGCCGTTGTTGAAGACGTGTCCGGCGCGGCGAAGATGTTCGTAGTCGGCGAAGACCTGCTGCGCGCGTTCGACAGCGCTGGTGGCGCCATGAAGTTCAATCGCATTCGAGCGCAGGTCGATAGTGATGTGCAGGCCGTCTTCGAGCACGTGCAGATTTTCGTCCCTGGTGCCAAAGAGGGTTTCGATGTGAGGAGTGATCTCGATGCTCTTCTTCATTCAGTTTTGGCGTAGTCCTCCACGCGCCGGTTGCTTGCCTGACGGCTGGTTAGATGTTGTGGGTGGAGCAGTGTTTGCAACGAAAAAAGCCTTCTTCGGTCTGAGGGTGGAACCCGCCGGGATGCTCGCTCGCAAGGTGCAAGCAACTGCCATTACGGATAGGGTATCTCGGGGCCAGAGGGGAGTCAATGGGACTATCGGGTTAAAGGCCGATGTGGCATTATGTTGAAGAAGCGAGGTGGTTTATGCAGGAGCAGGAGAAGGTGAACAAGGCAAGAATGATTGGGTACCTCATCGGGATAGTTTGCATTGTCGTGGTGGTGGCGTGGAAGCTGGTAGTGCGCTGAGGCGACCAGGCGAGTTGGTGAGTTTGACCGGGGGGAGTTAGTCTCGTAGAATAAACAGGTTGGAATCGGCCTGCCGATTTAGACTCATCCACATTCAAGCGAAGGTAAAGAAGCTTTCATGGCTAATCATTTTTCGGCGTTGAAACGCGCCCGTCAGACTGAGAAACGAACCGCCCGTAACCGGGCCAACACTTCCCGCTTGCGAAGCGCCCTGCGGCAATTGCGCGAGTCGCTCGCCAAGGGCGACAAGACAGCGGCCGAACAAGTGTTCCGGCAGACCGTTTCTGCGCTGGACAAAGCGGTGCAGAAGGGCGTGGTTCACAAGAATACTGCGTCGCGGTATAAGTCACGGTTGAGCGCAAGATTGCACGCCGTAAAGTAGTTTCCACAAAAGACTCGCCACCGATGTGGACCGATCTTCGCGGATTCTGTTCGGTGAGAATCTGTGTAACCGTGGCGTCCCTTTTACACCGGTAATTCTTCCTGAGACCAGCCGGGGAGCTCCAGCTTCGGTTTGGCGGTCAAATCCAGCACTAACTTTTCCAGGACCATGCGCTTGCTTGGTGGATTCGAGCGCAGGGCGAGGTCTGTCTTGGCTACGAGGCGAATGGCGCGGGTTAATTCCCGTTTCGATTTGTAGCGGCGGGCCTGGCGGATTATGTCATCGGCGGCGAATGGAGGGAGGCGGAATCCTTGCCAAAGGGCGGCCCAGAGCATGCGCTGGTCGCGGACGTTGCGTTCGAGGATTACCAGCATTTGGCGGAAAGTCTTAGCCAGCATATAGAGATGGCCGATGGCGGCTTCGTCGCCGTCGCCCGTGGTGAGAATGGCGTCGAGTATTTCGAGAGCGCGGACGCGGTCTTTGGCGGAGATAGCGTCGGTGAATTCATACAACGAGCGCTGTTTCGCCGCCAGCACCATGGTTTCGACGTCGCCCAGCGTGATGCGCCTTTTCTCGCCCACATAAAGCATTAGCTTTTCGATTTCGTTCGAGACCATCATCATGTCACCGCCGAGGGCGTCAACCAGCTCGCGGGAGGCGTCGGCGTCGATCTTTACGCTTTGGGTTTGGCAAAATTCGCCGATCCAGCGCACGGCTTCACTTTCTTCGACGCGCGAGAGTTCGACGATCGCGCAGAAGCTGCCCATGGACTCGCGAATACGCTCGTAGCGGTCTTTATCGGTCATTTCCATACGGCGGGCGTCGGCGGGGATGCTGATGTGGTCGGCGACAAAGATCAGGACAGCATCGGGGTTTGAGTCTTTGCAGTAGGCCTCGATCGCAGCCAGTTTTTCTTCCTTCGATCCGCGGCCGAAGAGATTCTTGACACCCCGGATGAAGAAGACCTGGAAAGGCGCCATCAGCGAAGGGGTGCGGGCGCGGTCGAGAACTTCGGCGAGATCAGTATCCGCCAGGTCGAAT
>Ga0335079_10002651_pt1 | contig 20604 bp, 25 predicted proteins | sample Lox_Sample_33_FD_206719 | JGI IMG/M metagenome (GOLD analysis project Ga0335079, IMG submission 206719) | Soil microbial communities from Loxahatchee National Wildlife Refuge, Florida, United States - Lox_Sample_3.3 | ecosystem: Environmental > Terrestrial > Soil > Wetlands | place: USA... | reverse complement strand
CGATGGGCGCGAGTTCCAGGAAAAGCTCCGGTATCTGCATCGCAACCCGGTCAAGCGCGGCCTGGTCAAGGAGGCGGGGGAGTGGAGGTGGAGCAGCTACCGCCATTATGCGCTTCGGGAAATGGGGGTGGTCAAGCTTGAATCGGAGTGGACAGCGCGGGACCGGGAGGTGAACCATGGCAGCATGTCACCCCGAATCTTTCTCCTCCCAGGTTAGCGCCCCGAAAGCTGAGTGGTCGAGAAGTTGGATTTGCTGAATGTGGGGCGCGAACCTGGGGCGCCGGGCATTTCGGTTCTCTCAGCCTGCCGATTTCGACCCCAAGCTCATAAGAAGCCCGTCCGTGATACACGTTCACAAAGACTTCGGGAGATTCGTAGCGAACAAACGTGACCTGTTCATCGAGGGGATGCAGGCCGAAGCCAGCAAGGAACTTGAAGCTTGATAGAACAGCTTCCTTAAATCCCAACCGCCAGCGATCTGGCCCCGGTCGCTTCGTGAGCATAGTTTTGTTCTCACGCTTTCTTCTTGAGTTCTTTTATTCGGCCCAACTCTCGCCAGGAAGAAGTAGTGAGGACGTATACGTGATCGTCGCCTGCAGGGTTCTCTTTCACAAACTCCTCTGCACGTGCATTGTTGGCCCTGACGTACTCTGGCCACTCTTGTTGCGTTGACGGGTCTTGCTTCATCCGAAGGTCATAGTCTGTCAGCTTCTCAGTCTGATAGAGTCCGTCTTCACGCACTTTGAACAGTTCGACCCCGAGAACCGCAATCTGTTTTGCATAGCAGAGTTGGATAACATCCAACACCTCTGGATATGCAAACGTTAACTCGCCGTCGCTCATTGCGCCTGCAGACTTCGAAGCGACCTCTGGAGTCGCTTCGAAATCTCCGAAATCATCTTTGGAAAAAGTTGTCATTTGACCCAATGGTTCGGGCTGAAGCCCTGTCCTCCTACCTGCAGCACCTGACCTGATTGGACCGGTGGCCCATTCAAGCCCGGTTTTGGCTTGAGTGGGGCAGTTCGATGGCAGAGCACAACGTTCCCGCCGCTCGCTCGCGTTTCCGCGCTGTCCACTCCGATTCGATTTCCACTCGCCCCTCAGCGCCATTCGCGTAGTGGCGAAAGCTGCTCCATTCCCAATCCTCCGGCCGTGCGCACAGCCCTCGCTTCACCGGATTGCGATGAATATAGCTCAGCTTCTGCACAAACTGCGAGGGACTTCGAACGTTGAAGTCGTAGCACCGCTTTTGCCAGAAATGTTCTGCCTCGGCGATCAGGCGTCGCGCTACTCCCTGCTTGAGAGACTTCACTGCGGCGGCCAGCGTGTCGTGTCGCGGCTCGCTGAGAATGATGTGAACATGCTCAGGCATCACTACGTAGCCATACACACACAGTGCATAATTACGCCGCACCCGCTCCAGAGCTGATTCAAAGGTTCTTCGGCTGAGTTCGGTGGTCAACAAGCGACGGCGGCGATAACAGCAGAAGGTGATGAAATGGCTCTGCCCACTCTGGTGAAATCGCTTCAGTCCCCATGGCATGAGGACAATCTAGTCCGCCACCGGCCGTTGTCTGTGACCGATGAACAATCCCACTCAAGCCAAAACCGGGCTTGAGTGGGCCACCGGCCCAAAGTAGTCTGGGAACTTCATCGCGGATGCGATCCTCGCCAATAGCTCGCTCTTCTCCTGCACACCGGCGAGATCGACCTGAATCGCGGAGAAGCCGCGCTCTTTGCATCGTTCGATCTCTTCCCGACCTTCGAGAAGAGTTCCGAAGTGCACACACTCCCATCTGACTTTTGTCGCAATCTCAGGAGCAATCATTCCTTGTGGTCGGATCGCATCAAGAGAGTACCTCATTGTCCGTTGGATGCAACCACCGGGCGATTTTTGGGGATAGGCTCGGCCTTTTCACCCTCGTGGAGCATCAGAATCAAGCGATCGGGAAGATCAGCATTCAAGTCCTTCCTTAGATGGACGTGAAAGCCGTTATCGTACGGTCCTTGCGCCATCTTGATCAACGTTTTGGCTAGCGTGATCATGGCAGGGCGATTTAGAGAGAGAATCGGTACGTTGTTTTCAACTAGAGTATCGAGCTTCTCGTCCGCCTCGGGGCTGTAGTCGAAGGTAATGCGGTTCTTGCCGTCGTCCTCGTACTCGTATGTGAACTGTCTGCTCATATTTGCCTTCATTGGCGGGGTGGCCCACCTTTGCGCTTCTGTTTTATGCAAAGGTGGGGCTAGGGGAACTCACGCCGCATCGCTTCTCACCCGCATGAGGGCTGCGCCCCATTGATTGATCCTCACCGCTCCCGCTTCCCCGCAAGCATAGCTGCGATAGCTGCTCCAGGTCCATTGTTCCGACTCCAGCACCAGGCCGCGCGCCTCACTGGACTCTCATGCATATAGCGCAGTTTCTCAACGCGCCTGTGCCTGCTAGCTCAAACTGTGTTCACCGCGCCGGCTTCTCCAGTTCCCCGCGGTTCCACTTTCCCTGGTTCGCTCCGGCCTCATATGTACTTTGCAGAAATTCGAGCAACGTGTCTTCGGGCGAAGGCGACAGCCGCACCTCGTCATACATCAGCAGAAACTCTTTGAGTTGCTTATCGTAAAACGCCGATGCCGGCCGTACCTGTTGTTCGCCGAATCCTGTCGGCTCCGGCGCGGCATAGCAGTAAAAGGCCGCGCCTTTAACATCTCCACCGCCCGGCCAGAACCCCGCGCTGATGACTTCGTGCGAGTAGGCTTCCCGCGTGATGGGGTCGGCGCCCTCCCGCTCCGGGGCCCGCCGCCCGGAAAAGCGCGTCACCGCCAGGTCGAAGCTGCCCCAGAAAAAATGCACCGGGCTGGCCTTTCCGACGAACCCCGCGCGAAACTGCTTAAACACCGCGTCGCAACTCACCAGGATTCGCCAGAACCGGCTGGCATATTCGGGATCGTAAGCCGCGTGTTGCGTATCTTCATCGAACGGAATCGGCTGCGGCACCTCCACCGGCATCTTCCAGATCTTGACTTCGATCCCCAGTTCCGCCAGCGCCGCCTTGAACTCGCGATAAACATCCGCTACCGATCGCGGCGCTAGCGCCAGGGTCTTGCTGGTGGAATTGCTCGTGTGGATGAACAGCTTGTGTTGTATGAAATCGAATTGCATTTCAAACGTCCCACTCGCATACGGAATGGGCGACGTCGTCAGCCCGCTGGAGCTTACATACAGCGGCACTTCCCACCAGTGGTTGGTTCGCGGACTCAGTGCCAGCCGCACCTTGCCAACTATTTGCGACCACATGTGCAGCGTGGCATAGGTGTCCTTCCAGGCCTGCAATGGAAGCTCCGGCCATGCCGTTTCCTTGCCTTGCGACGCGCCCGGGTTCATGATCGCTCCCTGCCGAAATATCGGCATTTTCCCTAACTGCAACAGGCTGCTGTTCTTTTGGCGGATCTGTACTTACAGTTCCATACCCACAAAGTGTTCCGCGTGGAACATATCTCCACTTTTGCAGGAACCGTTCGAGAAAAATCAGGTGAGGTTGAGCGCCCGCTTGATTGTGCCGCGCTCTTTCTGGATCTTTTCCTGCAGCAGGGTGATGGCATAGATCAACTGCTCCGGACGTGGCGGGCAGCCGGGCACATATACATCCACCGGGATGACCTGGTTCACGCTTTGCACCAGCGCGTAGTTTTGGAACACGCCGCCCGAGGTGGCGCACGCCCCCATCGAGATCACCCACTTGGGTTCGGGCATCTGCTCCCAGAGCTGGCGGATGACTGGCGCCATCTTGTTGGAGACGCGCCCCGCGATGATCATCAGGTCGGATTGCCGCGGCGAAGGCCGGAACACTTCCGCGCCGAAGCGCGCAATGTCGAAGCGCGACGCGCCCATGGACATCATCTCGATCGCGCAGCACGCCAAGCCAAACGTCATCGGCCAGATGGAATTCTTGCGCATCCAGTTGACGGCGTTGTCCAGCGTGCTCAGCACCACGCCCTCCGGCGTGGGATTGCCGAAGGTCAGGTCCTTGACCGCGCGCTTGCCCTTCTCGAGGGTGACGTAGCTGCCGTAATTCACATTGCCCGACATCTCTGACTATTGTAAACGAGAGGCCTCGGCAGCAGCCATGCCCGCTCCGCATGCTTACGGGTTGAGCACGATCTTGCCAAACATCTGGCTCTTTTCCATGTGCTCATGCGCGGCGCGTGTCTCCTGCAGCGGAAACGCCCGGTCCACAACCGGCTTCAGCCGGCGCGCGAACACGTGGCCGAGCACCTCATGCAGTTCGCCCATGGTTCCCATGTAAGATCCCAGAACCGTGAGCTGGCGCGAATACACGAAGCGCAGGTCGAGCCCGGCCTGCGGGCCGGTGGTCGCCCCGCAAGTCACAAGGGTGCCGGCAGGTTTGAGCGACTTCATGCTCTCCTCCCAGGTAGCTGCGCCCACGTGCTCCACCACGATGTCCACGCCTTCTTTGTTCGTGATCTTGCGTACTTCTTCTGAGATCTTTTGCTTGTAGTGGTTGATGCCGTGGTCGGCGCCGAGCGCATGGGCTTTTTCGAGCTTGGCCTCATCGCCTGCAGTTGTGATCACGCGCGCATGGAAGAGCCTGGCGATCTGAATGGCCGCGATGCCTACGCCCGAACCCGCCCCAAGGATGAGCACGGTCTGACCCATGCGGATGCCCGCACGTCCCACCAGCATGTGCCACGCGGTAAGAAACACCAGCGGCACGCTGGCGGCCTGGTTCCAATCGAGGTGCTCGGGGATGGGAATGACGTTGACCGCGGGGACGGCAATCAGTTCGCAGTTGCCTCCGTCCACGCCATTGCCCAGCACGGTGAACTCCCGGCACTGATTCTGCAGACCGTTTGTGCATTTAGAGCAGCGGTTGCAGAAACTCATGGGCGCGAGCAGAACGCCTTGACCAGGCTGAAAACCGTTGACAAACGCGCCGCATTCGACGACCTCGCCGGCAATGTCACTACCCAGGATGTGAGGGAGCTTCACTCCCGGCAGGCCTTTGCGCACCCATATGTCAAGATGATTCAGAGCGCAAGCCTTGATACGAACCAGCACCTGGTCCTGACGCGGGCGCGGATCGGGGACGTCTTCATACCGCAGCACCTCGGGCCCACCGAACTGATGAATGCGAACTGCCTTCATGAGCGCGATCTCCTGTGCGGGCGCAGACACAACGCCCAACTATCAACCTAACATAGCGAGAGATTGGCGGGCGGCTCAGAGAGTGGACGTATTGATCAACAACTGGACGGCTCCGCCCAGGATGACCACCGCGAGGTCAGGAGCGCCGTCTTCGTTGAAGTCGCCGAGGGCAATCGCGACCGGTTGGCCAGAGACCGGATAGCTCCCGGCCTCATGAAACTTGCCCACGCGGTGGCCGCGCAGCAGGCTGAGATCATTGCTGTCGGCGTTACACACGGCGAGGTCGAGGTTGTGATCGCCGTCAAAATCCGAAACCGCTACGGCGATCGGTCCGTCCTCGACCTGGTAATCGACCGCTGCGGCGAAGGTGCCGTCACCCTTGCCGCGCAGAACCGAGATAGTGCTTGGGGCGGCGTAGCTGCCATTCGTCACGACAAGATCCTGCGTGCCGTCATGGTTTACATCGGCGGCGGCGATGCCTATCGGGCCCGAGCCAACGTTGAAGTTCAGAGGCGATTGAAAGGTTCCATCGCCGCGATTCAGCAGCACGGAAACTTCGCCGACCTGGCAGCGCTTTGGGTGAGGGGAACAAAAGACAACAACGGCGAGGTCGGGATGGCCGTCGCCATTCAAGTCACTGATGACCAGGTCTTCGGTGCCGTAATCGAGGGGATAATGCGCGGCGTGCTGGAAGGTCCCATCCCCGTTTCCTATCAGGACCTCGGCATCAGAGGAGCCGTCGCTGGCCACTGCAATGTCGGGAATATTGTCACCGTTGAGGTCAGCGACTGCGACCGACAGCGGAACGCTGACCTCATATTTCGCGGCGAGCGTGAAGGTGCCGTCGCCGACGCCGAGGAAAGACGCGATCACAATTCCGTCACCGCCGATGACAAGATCGGTGATGCCGTCGGCGTTGAGGTCCGCGGCAGCGAGCGAACCGGGCGCCATATCACGCGGGGCGGCAAAGCTCAGGGGATCGCGAAAAGACCCATCGCCGTTTCCCAGAAAGATCTCGACGTTATTGCCCTGCGCATAATCGCCGATCGCCATGTCGAGGTGGCCATCGTTGTTAAAGTCTGCCACTGCGATCCCGTCGGGTTGAAAACCAGCGGAATAGAAATTGCCATTGCGGAACTGCGAGGCTGACGCGGATACAGTCAGGAGTGCCAGGACAAGAACGGCCTCAAGCCACAACACGGTTTGCTTCATACTGCCCCCTGGGAATTGGCCCCGAACGTTTCCGGCTACTTCGGAGTCAGGTCCATGGCCTCAACGATGCGCGTGAAAGGAATGCCCGCGGTCTCGTTGAGTTCTTTCACGATCTCCGGGCTGGCGGCCTCGAAGAAGCACATGCAGTGCGCTTCCCCGGGGACAAAGGCGCTGCGGATGTAGCGGACCCGCTTGCCTTCGGCAGTCATCTTCTGGCCAAGTGCGATGGCGGTTTTCTGGGCGGCAGCCAGCTGGTCAAGCTTGATGCCAGGCAGGTTGCGATCCACCATGTAAACAGGCATGGTTCCTCCTTGGGCGCTTCACAAGCGTATCCCCGTTGGGAAAGGATTTCAAGCCGCTCGGCCCCCGAGTGCAGGGCTTTTCCTCATGCAGGGGCAAATGAACATCGCGGGGGTTTGATCTGCACGCGAGATCCCTCGGCCCGCTGGTGAAAGCGCGGGCCGTCGGGATGACGCCCGGCTGGGTCGGGCCGGGTTACGCGCGGGTTTGACAGGGGGCAGGACGAGACCGAATAATCAGCTGGAATGGACATTTACGAGGAGATCGTGAAGCTGCGGCAGGAGGGGCGAAGGGGCGCGGTGGCGACTATCGTCAACGTGCGCGGATCGATACCTTCGTTCGAGACTGCCAAGATGTTGGTGCGCGACGACGGCTCCATCAAGGGAACCATTGGCGGAGGTTGCGTGGAAGCCGAAGTGTGGCAGGCGGCGCGCGAAGTGATGGAATCGGAGAAGCCGCGCACGCTGACCTTCAACCTAAACCAGGATCCCAGGTATGATACGGGTCTAGTCTGCGGCGGGACTCTAGACATTTTCGTCGAGCCGATTTTACCTCCAGCGTTACTTTATGTTTTCGGTGCAGGTCATGTATCCGTAAATCTTTATAAGATTGCAAAAGGGGCTGGTTTCGACGTCACGGTCATTGATGACCGGGAAGCCTACGCCAACCGCGAACGTTTTCCGGAGGCGAAAGAAGTCATTGCGGCTGACTTCGAACAGGCGATGGCGGGGATTACGCCAAGCGAATCGGCATACATCGTGATCGTGACCCGGGGGCATCGTGACGACATGCGAGTGCTGCGCTGGGCGGTACAAACGCAGGCGCGGTACATCGGGATGATCGGCTCGAAGCGCAAAACGATCACTATCTTCCGCGAGCTCACCAAAGAAGGGCTCGCGCCCGAACTGTTTGAACGCGTGCACGCGCCAGTTGGGCTGGATATCGGAGCCATCACCCCGGAGGAAATTGCCGTAGCCATCACGGCAGAACTGATTGCGGTCCGGCGGCACGTGGAGCGAGCCTTGCCTCACATGAGCTGGTTCCGGGGGCACCAGGCGGAAGCGCCCGTCGAGGATCGCGAGAAGCAGTAGTCGCCTTGGTGTCAGATTCGTGCCCACCGTCCGAATCCCTAAGTCCATTTTGGTGTGCAGTGTGAGCGACAGCACTGACGCGCCAGTCCTTTTCTGCTATCTTCGGCTCATGAGCAGGGCACCCAGTTTGTGCGCGGTGATACTGGCGGCGGGCGAATCCACGCGCATGGGAACGGATAAGGCCTTGTTGCCCTGGCCACCGGTTGCGGGGGGCAAGCTTGCTTCGGGCGAGACGTTCCTTTCCGCGGCGATACAGGCGCTGAGTCCTTTCAATGACATGGTGATCGTGGTGGCCGGCAAGAACGAGCCGAACCTGACCCCCGTCGTTTATGCCAACGGCGGGTTCCTGGTGAGAAATCCCGAGCCGGAGCGGGGGCAGTTCAGTTCACTGCAGACCGGACTCCGGGAAGTGCTGGCGCACGGACGTGACGCTGCGATGGTGACTCTGGTGGACCGACCGCCGGCCAGGCCGGAGACGTTGCAGATGCTATGCGCGGCTTTCGCACAGGCCCTGGCTGAAGGCAAATGGGCGGCGATTCCGGAATATGGCGGCAAACACGGTCATCCTTTCCTCGCGGCGCGCGAACTGATTGAGACCTTCCTCAAGGCCCCGGCCACGGCCAGCGCCCGCGATCTCGAGCACCAGAACCAGCAACAACTGGTGTACGTCCCGGTGAGCGATCCAACTGTTACTCTGAATGTGGATACGCCGGAAGACTACGCGGCGCTGGCGCTTTCTCCATCCTCGCGATGACCTTCACCACGGACAACGCAGCATGAAGACCGAGTTCGTGAACTCGGTGATGAAGCTCGAGCCGCGCCTTGCTGTGTTCGATTGCGATGGCACGCTGTGGTCGGACGACGCCGGCGAAGGATTTTTCCGCTGGGAACTGGAGCAACGCCGCGTCGCGGACGAAGTGGCGCGCTGGGCGGGACCGCGGTATGCGGATTACAAAGCCGGCAAGGTTTATGAAGACGACATGTGCGCGGAGCTGGCGACCATGCACAGCGGAATGGCGGAGGCCGAAGTGCAAAGAGCGGCGGATGAGTATTTCGCCGGGCACTTCGTGCAGCGCATTTTTCCCGAGATGCGGGACCTGGTCAGCCGCTTGCAGTCGTCAGGTTGCGAAGTGTGGGCGGTATCTTCGACCAATGTGTGGGTGATCCGGGCGGCAATGAAGCATTGCGGGATTCCGCTGGAGCGGATTCTGGCGACATCGGTCGAGATCGAAAACGGCCAGATCACGGACCGGATCGTGCAGGTGCCATCTGGGGAAGGAAAGCCGCGGGTGATCCGCGAAATAGTTCGCCGCAGGCCGGACGCGGCATTCGGCAATTCACGCTGGGACACCGAGATGCTGGCCATGGCCGGACACGCGTTTGCGGTGAATCCGAATCCGGACCTTGAAAAAACTGCGCGCGAGCGGGGATGGACGATCTACTTCCCGGGCGGAAAGCAAGCCTAGCGTTTCAAATTCCTGTATTCAGTTAGGCGTTCTTACTTGCCTTAATGCAGCGGCAAGGGTTTCGAGCGCCAGGGACCCGGCATGGGTGGAGGCTTCGGGCAAACCGCCAACCTCCTGCAACAACTCTTCCCTGCTCAAGTTGGCCGCTTCCTCGATGCGCTTGCCGCGGGCAAGTTCAGTGATGGCGGAACCGCACGCCATTGCAGCCACGCAACCCTTTGCGAGAAAACGGATCTCCGAAATGCGCCCCTGGGTCAGCTTCAGGCTTATTTTCAGGATGTCGCCACAGGCGGGATTTTCGATTTGGGCAGAGGCGTCGGGTGCGGAGACTTCGCCCGGATTGCGAGGGTGCTCGAAGTGATCGAGAAGCTGGGCAGAGTACATTGACGAAATTGTAACGTGAATTGCGGGCGAGCAATCCGCGGAAGGCGAACGGTACACTAAGGATCGCATGACCAGCGAGTTCACACCGCGACGGGTTGTTTCGCTGCAGCCGAGCGCCACCGTCATCCTGGCGGCGATTGGCAAGCTGGAACCGCTCGTGGGATGCACCAAATACTGCGCTGAAGTTTGCCCGGAAGTCCTGCAGGGCGGGAGAACGATCGTGGCCGATTCGTGGACGGCAAGCACGGAAGAGATCGCCAGATTGTGCCCCGACCTGGTGATTGCAGCCGTGCCCTACCAGGAGAAAGCGGTGGCGGAGATCCTGAAGGCCGGCGTGCGCTTTTTGGGTTTAGCGCCAAAGGCGCTGAACGATGTTTACGGCGACATCGCGATCATCAGCGGCGTAATGGACGCGGCGGAACGAGGACAGCAAGTGGCCGACGATATGCGGCAGGAGATCGGGGCGGTAAGGGCGAAGACGCGGTCTCTGGTTCGCCGCAAAGTGTATTGCGAGGAATGGGGCAAACCGCTGATTGCATCGCAACCGTGGGTGGCGGAGTTGGTAGAAGCTGCCGGCGGCGAATTCGTGGGACAGGCAGGGCGGCAGACGACGGTCGAGGCGGTTGCGAAAGAAGATCCGGAAGTGGTTGTGGCGGCGTGGTGTGGAGCAGGCGACCGGGTGCCGCTCGAGAAGATTGTGCGGGAGCGCGGATGGGAACAGATAAAAGCCGCGCGCGAGCGCCGAGTCTACTGCGTGCGCGACGAACTGCTGAATACGCCGGCGCCGACACTGATCGAAGGGTTGCGGGCGCTAGCTGCGGCCATCCATCCCGAGGAATTTCCTGCGCCGCCCGGCCTGCGACGCATGGGCTGACGATTCTGCACGCGCACAAGCGATTGGGATAAGATTTCTGCCATGACTTCTGCCCCCAGCATGGACGAGTTGAAGAAAGAACTGGACCAGTTGGCTTTCGGCGCCCGTTCGGCCGACGAGTTGATGTCGCAGATGGTACGGACACTTCAGCAACGCATGCTGAAGTACAACTGGGTTGGCTTCTACATGCTGGAGACGAAGGCCCAACCTCCGGAGCTGGTGCTAGGCCAGTTTCAAGGGGCGATGACGCCGCATACACGCATCCAGTTGAACCAGGGCATTTGCGGGGCGGCGGCTTCCACGGGAAAGACGGTGGTGGTGGACGACGTCAGCCAGGATCCCCGTTACCTGGCCTGTTCGCTGGAAACCAAATCGGAGATCGTGGTGCCGATCTTCGTCCGCGGAGAAGTGGCGGGCGAATTGGATATTGACAGCCACTTCCCTGCCGCATTCAAGAACGACGACCGGGCCCTGCTGGAGTATTGCGCTGCGCTGGTGGGAAAGTACCTGGAACGATCCCACGCATGAAAGTGGAAAAGGGCCAGGTTCGAGCGCCGGAGATCGGCAGGGTATGGCTCAACTCGCCATGCCTGAGCCTGCGGCAGCTTCGCGGGCGAGCAGTGCTGATCGATTTCTGGGACTACACCTGCGTGAACTGCATCCGCACTCTTCCTTATGTGCAAGCCTGGCATGAGCGATATCAGGACAAAGGACTGACGGTGATCGGCGTGCACACGCCGGAGTTTACGTTCGCGCAGTATGAGTCCAATGTCGAGCGCGGGGTACGGGAGTTTGGGCTGACGTATCCCATTGTGATCGACAGCAACTATGAGCTGTGGAAAGCATTTGCCAACCGCTGCTGGCCGACCAAGTACTTGCTGGATAAAGAGGGCTATCTGCGCTTCGGGCACTTTGGAGAAGGCGGATACCGCGAGTGCGAGGAGGCAATCCAGGGTTTGCTGCGGGAGATCGACGCGGCGGTTGAGCTCCCTGAGCCGATGCGGGCTGTGCGGACGGAGGATGAGCCCGGGGCGGTTTGTTACCCGCCGACCGGCGAGCTTTATCTCGGGCACCGGCGAGGAAGGATTGGCAACGCGAGTGGCTTCCAGGCTGACCAGATTGCGGACTACGAGTTTGCCGAAAGCAGCACGCTGGAGGAAAACTGTTTCTATGCCAGCGGCAAGTGGGCCTCAACGGCAGAATATTTTGAGGCGGCTGGGCCCGAGGCGCACCGCATTGTGCTGCGCTACTCCGCAGCGGCGGTGAACCTTGTGATGGCAGCGCCGCGCGGAGCGGGGTGCGAGGTGGTGATCCGGCAAGATGGGTCTTCCCTGCTTCCGCAACAAGGCGCGGCGGACACTCGCTTCCGCCAGCAGGAGAGCTTTGTGGAAGTAAAGCCGGCGAGAATGTATGCGCTGTTGGACAACCACGCTTTCGGCGAGCATACGCTGGAGCTGATGTGTCCGGAAGGGCTCGCGGCTTTTGCCTTCACGTTCACAAGCTGCGTAGATTCAAGCCGCAGCGTAACTACGGTGTCGTTACAGGGCCAGGAATGAAACGGGTGGTGGCAGCGTTAATCGTGAAAGATGGCAAGATCCTGGTGTGCCAGCGCACCCGGCACCAGACCATGCCGTTGAAGTGGGAGTTTCCGGGCGGAAAGATCGAAGAGGGCGAGCAGCCGCGCCAAGCGCTGCGTCGAGAACTGGACGAAGAACTGGGGATTGATGCGAAGATCGGCAAGGAAGTGGCGCGGATGGTGCACGAGTATCCCAACGGCGGAGTGGTGGAACTGCAGTTTTACGCGGTGCATAGTTATCAGGGCGAGGTCGAGAATCGCATCTTTCGCGACGTGCAGTGGGCGAACCGGGCGGAATTGCCAGGATACGATTTTCTGGAGGCAGACCTGACGCTGGTGAAGGACCTGGCTGCGGGGAAAATTCTTTAGCCGCGGCGGCGGGCGGGATTATTGGGAATCGCTATCGCGGCGCTTGAGAGTAGGCCGCTGGTCGTCGTCATCCGTGCTCTTGCCGTTGTCCCCGGTATTGGTGTGGGAGGCGCGCCGCAAAGTAGGTCTACTCTCATCGTGCTGGGTGTCCAGCTTGTGGCGATTTTCCAATCCAGCCAGGCGGGCTTTTACGTCCTGGAACTCCGAAGTGTCGACTTTGTATTGGGCCTCGGGCGGGAGCAGGGTGTTGATTTCGTTCTGCGTCTTCTCAATGCGGTCCGGCGTCTGAGGATGGGTGTCGAAGGCCTTGGCGATGGTACCGGCCTTGTGCTTCTCGAGAGCTTTCACTTTTTCGAAAAAGGCGGTCAGGGCCTCGGGATCGTAGCCGGCCTTGTACATGTATTCCACGCCCAGGTAGTCGGCTTCAGATTCGAATCCGCGGCTGAACTGCAAAAAGCCCATGGGCAAGGCCAGTCCGGCGGCGCTGCGGGCAGCGTAGCCGATTCCGCCGCCGACGAAGATCAAGGGAATGGAGGCGAGGTTCATGATCTGGCCGCGGGTGTTCTCGCGGGCGGCATGGCAGGCTGCGACGTGGGCGATCTCGTGCGCCATTACGCCGGCCAGTTCGGCTTCGTTGTCAGCGGCGAGAATCAGGCCGGAGTCCACATAGAAAAAGCCGCCGGGCAGAGCGAAGGCGTTGATGTCATCGGTATCGAGGACCTTGATGGTGAATGGGACCTGGGCGTCGGAGTTGCGCACGAGGTTCTGGCCCACACGATTCACGTATTCGGTGATGACCGGGTCGGAAACCAGCTTCGAGGTGGCTTCGACCTGATGAGCATAGTCGCGGCCCATCGCAATCTGTTTGTCGATGGTGTACCAATTGCCAAAACCGCGGCCGCAGCCGATGTTGCGGTTGCCGATGGCATCCAGGTCGCGCAGGCTCCCATCGTGGTAAGTCTTCACGGATGAGGCTGGCGCGTTAGGGGTGGGGGTAGTGGGCTGGGCGCTAGCTTGAGGTTGGGTGGCGGCTTGAGGCTGGTTGTCCTGAGCGGCGGCGGCACAGGTCAGGCCAAGGAGGAAAACGAGAACACAGGCTGTGCGAAGCCGCATGACGGAGACTCCCCGAAGGGCCTTCTGCTAAGACGCAGAAGAGATACCAAAAGGTTATCCCAGTGAGGCAGCGGTGTAAAGATGAAGCTCTGGCCGAAGGTATGCGGCTTCAGGTGCAGCTTATCCGCTTCCCGACCTTAGCGTCCACAGCCAGGCCAGGCTGAGGATCACCATGATGATCGTCGTGGCCCAGGCTATGACGTTGTAGGCGCGGGAGTTCACGTATTCGCCCATCAGGTCTTTCTTGTTCACCAGCAGCAGCATGAAAACAAGCACGGCGGGGACGGCGATGCCATTTACCACCTGGGAAAGAATGGCGATTTTCACCAGGGGAAGATCGGGAAACAGGATAACGCCTCCCCCGGCGATGATCAGGATGGTGTAGAGCCAATAGAAGACCGGAGCTTCGCGGAACTTTTTGCCGACTCCGGACTCGAAGCCCAGGCCTTCGCATACGGTGTAGGCGGTCGAGAGCGGCAGGATCGAGGCCGCAAACAAAGACGCGTTGAAGAGGCCGACGGCAAACAGGATGTACGCGTAGTCTCCAGCAAGAGGACGCAGAGCCTGGGCGGCGTCCTTGGCGTCAGAGATATTGTGGTAGCCGTGGACGTAGAGGGTGGTGGCGCAGGCGACGATGATGAACCAAGCCACGATGTCAGTGAAGATGCAGCCGGAAATGACGTCGATCTGCGACGCTTTGTACTGCCGCTTGCTAACGCCTTTCTCGACGACCGAGGCCTGCAGGTAGAACTGCATCCAGGGGGCGATGGTCGTGCCCACCACGCCGATGGCCATGTAGAGATAGCCGGGCTGCGTAAAAGATTCCTTGGCGGGTGGCTTGATGGTTGCGATCAGAGCATCGGCCCAGGCCGGGTGGGCAAAGACGCCCGCAAAGATGTAGGTGACGTAGAAAAACGAGGCGGCGAGAAAAACCTTTTCCACGCTTTTGTACTGGCCTTTGACCACGATCAGCCAGACGATGAGGGCGCAGACCGGAACGGTGATGTATTTGGAGAGGCCGAAGAGTTCGAGGCTACCGGCAATTCCGGCGAATTCGCCGACCACATTGCCGAAGTTGATGACCAGAATGCCGATCATCATGAAAAAGGTGACGCGCAGGCCAAACTCTTCGCGGATGAGATCGCTCAGGCCCTTGCCGGTGACCGCCCCCATGCGAGCGCTGATCTCCTGCACCACGATGAGGGCGAGCGTGATGGGGATCATGGTCCACAGCAGCAAGTGCCCGAACTGCGCGCCGGCGGCGGAGTAGGTGTAGATGCCGTTGGCATCGTTGTCCACGTTGGCGGTGATGAACCCCGGGCCGACGACGGCAAAGAACAGCAGAATCCGGGTTTTCCAGCGCTTCAGGAATTTCATGGGCACAGGTTGCGGACATAGAACTCAACGTCGGCAAAACGATGCACCAGAATAAATGCAGAGCGGGATGCGTGGATAGACAAAATCTGGTCCGGGGGGACGTCCCCGAGGTGCCGCCGCTGTACGTCGCCAGACGACACGCGGTAAGTACTTCTTCGTCCGGCTCGGTAACGGTTTAGCTCCGTCCGGCGAGCCGCCTCTTGACGAAGCCGCGCACCAGCCCATAGGTTTGGGAGAGGCCCGCAATGAGGAAAACTATGCCCAACAAGAGTCTCGAAGCCAAGGTGGGTCGCCCTACGTATCTACCAACAAAAGCGTAGTAGCTCCGAGCAAGCAAACCAACGCCGAGGAACCCTTGTCCCCACAGCCCTAGCAAAGCTCTTCTCGCACTGCTGGAAACCACATGCAAGAACAAAAGCAATGCCGCCAGGATGAGCGTAAGTTGCGTGAGAGCCCAACCAAGCATCAGGGTTTGTGCCGTCTCGCCCGCAGGCTGAAATAGACAGTTGCGTTGGCAATTGCTAAGCTGAGAACCGCCACGAGAACCAGCCTTTCGGCACTCGTGCCTGACCGATAGAGCCAGAACAGCCATACGCAGATACCGCTACTGACGAGAATATGAAACAACATTGGCTGCTTCACTCTCCAAGTCCCCCTTCTCCGATTCATTATGTGCTCTCGCGGGGTGGCCCACCTTTGCGCTTCTGTTTTATGCAAAGGTGGGGCTAGGGGAACTCACGCTGCATCGCTTCTCACCCGCATGAGGGCTGCGTCCCATTGATTGATCCTCACCGCTCCCGTTTCCCCGCAAGCATAGCTGCGATAGCTGCTCCAGCTCCATTGTTCCGACTCCAGCACCAGGCTGCGCCTCACGGGATTCTCATGCATATAGCGCAGTTTCTCAATGCGCTTGTGCCTGCTCCAGACGTTGAAATCGTAAAACCGCTTCTGCCAGACATGTTCTGGCCCAGCCGCGAATAAGCTCGGTTGAGCCCGCCGACGCCGTCAAAATCCCCGCCCAAGCAGAGCTTGAGCGGGGCACCCTCAAAGGTCAACTCACGTTTTAGCCCGGGCCCCCGCCCCGATACATTCCACCGCCTGCAGGTTGCGGGCGTGAGTCGGTTGCGGATCACAGCTTGGAGCGCAGCAGGCTGATGACGTCATCGGAAGTGATGACGCCGGTGAGCTTCTTGTACTCGTCCACGACCGGCAGGGTGAGCAGGTTGTACTTGTCGAACAGTTCGGCGACCTCTTTTTCCCGCGCGTCGGCGTGGCAGGAGATGAGAGGCTCCTGGGTCAGCGAAAGCAAGGGATCGCCCGGGGACGCCAGAACCAGCTTGGCCAGGGGGACAGCCCCCGCGAGAGTACCGAAAGAATCGGTCAGATAGATGGTGCTGACGGTTTCGACCCCGCCTTCGAAGTGGCGCAAGGCTTCGACTGCATCGTGGGCGGAAGCCCCCACGCCCAGGGCCAGATACTCGGTGTTCATGCGTCCGGCGGCGGTGTTTTCCTGGAACTCGAGGAGTTCGACCATCTCCTTGCGTTCCTCGGGCGCCATCTCGAGCAGGATTTCCGAAGTGCGTTCCTCGGGAAGATCGGCGAGCAGGTCGGCGGCGGCGTCGGGATTCATCTCCTCGACGATTTCAGCCGCGCGGTCGGAGTCGAGCGATTCGACGATGGCCTTCTGCACCTTGGGTTCAACTTCTTCCAGGGCGCCGGCCGCTACTTCTTCATCGAGGGTTTCAAATACGGCTTCGCGCTCATCGGGGGCGAGGTCTTCGACAATATCGGCGATATCGGCGGGATGCAGCCGGGCCAGGCGCTCGTGGGAAATCTTCAGCTTCACGCGGCGGGCGGGGTCGGTTTCAATCAGGTCCACGAATTCCCACGGGATGGTGCGGGGCGGGATCTGGTTGAGGAGCACGCGCAAGGCCGCCATGGGAACGACTCCCTTGAGCAGGCGGCGGACTGCGCCGCGTGCGCCGACGTCCACGGAACCGACCTTGAGCACGGGATGGTCGTGGGTGGTTTCGCGGTGAAAATCCACATCGTTGACGCGGACCACCTTGCGGCCGTGGACGTCAATGATCTGCTGATCGAGCAAGTCGCGTTCGAGCAGGAACAAGCCCTCGGAGCCATCGGCGGCGGTCCAGGTGGAAGAAGCAGTGGCGGCGCGCACGCCTCCGTTAATCGAAAGCACGGAAGCGAAGGGGAGCATGCGATCGCCGCCCTTGGTGCGGACGATGAGCATGGCGACGCGGGCCCGGTCTTCCTGCGGAGCCAGGGCAACTTCGCGCACACGCCCGCACTGGCCGCCCGCGGTGTCAAAGACCGGCTGGCCGAGGAGTTCGGTGAGGGCGAGCATCGACATCAATTGGAGAATAGCCCAGTGGGCGTACGGAATCCAGAAGACTCTGCCGGTTTTTGGCGGCCGCGGTGTCTAATACCATATGGCAGAGCCCTGTCTTGCGGCGGCGCCGGGCCGCTCGAAAGAGAAAGAGAGCCGGAGGCGCGATTCAAGCGGCCCGCTCGTTGACATTTGCACAGGGGAAAGGCAAACTACCGCATTCGCCCTCCCGGCGGTTTTCGGGCCATATGTAAAGCTGATTCGCTGCCGGGCTGCCGAGGCCCCAGGGAACTGCGGGGCGACAGGCTGGTTCATTCGAAATTTTGCCATGACCGAGCAACGGGTCTCCTACACGCTGGATTCGACGCTGGAGACCGTCGATAACGCCGAACAAGCCGCCAGCCGCATTGCGGCGGAAGCGGGCTTCGACGACGACGAGGTCATGCAGATCGCCATGGCGGTGCGCGAGGCCGCGGTCAATGCCGTGCTGCACGGCAATGCCTACGATCCGGGCAAGAAAGTAGGGCTGGATTTTGAGCGGACGGCGCAGGACCTGGTGATCACGATTCGCGATCAGGGCAAGGGATTGGACCTGGCCAAGATTCCGGACCCCCTGGCGCCGGAGAATCTTCTGAAGACTTCAGGCCGCGGCATTTTTCTTATACGCTCGTTCATGGACGAGGTGGAAATCTCGCCTTCCCAGACGGGCACTGAAATCAAACTAGTCAAGCACGTCCGCGGACCTTCTGCGGGCGGTAAGGAGGCTTCCCAGTGACCATGAAGACCAGTACCCGTCAGGTAGATGGAGTCACCATCGTGGATTGCAGCGGGCGTATCACCCTGGGCGAAGGCAGCGTGATCCTGCGCGACACAGTTCGCGATCTGCTTTCCAAGGGCCAGAAGAAAATTCTGCTCAACCTGGGCGATGTTACATATATTGACAGCTCGGGAATCGGTGAGCTGGTCAGCGCTTTCACCACGGCGCGGCGCGAAGGCGGCGAGCTGAAGCTGCTTCACCTGACCAAGAAAGTCCATGATCTGCTGCAGATCACCAAGCTCTACACCGTCTTCGACGTGAAAGACGATGAGGCAGCCGCAGTCAAGGCCTTCAGCTAGGACTGCGAGAGCGTACTGCGCGCAGGCCGGCGTCCTTGTGCCGGCCTCTGTTTTCATTTCGGGAAAGACAGCGCATTTCTTTCGGGACGCGCGCTTGCGTCTGTGAGTGACCGGCTTACACTGGCCACATTGTGTTTCCTCTTCCGGCAAGTTGCTCGGTCGTGCTCCTTCTGCTCTGCCCTGCCTTTGCAGCGACCGATTGCATTCCGATCGAAGCGGCGGCGCAACATATTGGCGAAGTGCGCTGTGTGACCGGGCGTGTCGTGCATGTAAAGCGCGGCGCGCGAAGCGTGATGTTCTTCGACTTCTGCGAGGACTACCGGGTATGTCCGTTCACGGTGATTGTTTTCCCCAGCGCGTTGAAAGACGTGGGCGATGTGCGCCAACTGGAGGGCAAGGTCATCGAAGTGCAAGGCCCAGTGAAGGAGTACGACGGGCGAGCGGAGATCGTGCTGCAGCGGATCGGGCAAATAAGCGGCGGCGCCGCGCTAGTTCCCCCCTTGCCGAAGAATTTCGATGTCGAGAATAAAGGACGGTATAGCGCGGGGAAATTCAGCCTGCCGAAAGCGGGGAAAACGCCGGCAAAGAAGCGTCAGACCGCGAAGTTGCCCATCGAGGTTGCGCGCGAACCGGATGCTGAACCGAACACTGGACCGAATACGGGATCCGACCAAGGCGCGGACTTGAACGGGCCGCCGTAGTGCCTACTTCATGCCTTCCCGTAATTCCTGCAAGGGATAGAACGTACCCCGCCAGACGATTCCACCCCGCGTTATCGCGAGCAGCATGGACTGCAGGATGACATAGATGGATGCGGCTGCGCCGATGGGATGAAAGATGAAGTAGTAGGGCGGAATTGGGGACTTCCAGGACATGCCGACGTAAACGCCAAACACACATGCCAGCGCGATGGCGAATGGCAGCCTTGCCCATCCATGGGCCAGCCAGATGCCGAGGAAAGGTCCGACGTGGAGAAAAGCCAGCAGGAAACAAGAACCCAACACGCGCCAGGGCTGGAACGACAGAACGGCGAAGGAATTCTTGCTCATATTCTCAATCAGTCCCAGGGTGCCGCGAATCCAGCGAATTGAAATGAGGTCGCGTCCGAAGACGCAGCGCTGAACGTAGCCCGCTTCCTTTACGAGTTTGCCGAGCTTCATATCGTCGAGAATTTCCATGCGGAGGGTCTGGAAACCGCCTACGGCGTTGTAAACATCGCGGCGGACCATGTTGAACGCGCCTACGCCCATATGGTCTTTCGCTTTTGGGTCCGCCACCTTCCAGGGACGATGTCCGAATACGAACATGGTTTGGAAGAAAGCGATCATCATTCGTTCGCCGGGAGTGTGCATGATCATTTGGGGAAAGAGAACGACGTGATCGGCGGCTTGAGATGCCGCATAAGCCAGGACGCGGCGCAGAACATCCGGCTTGAAAAGCACGTCTGCATCGGTAAACAGGAGCCAGTCGCCGGTCGCCTGCTGAGAGGCGGTCCACATGGCGTGCGGTTTGCCGAGCCAACCCGGCGGCAAGTCGGCGATATGGATAACGCGAAGAGGATGACCAGAGGGCGCCTGGGCCGCAATCTGGTCCATGATGGCGCCGGTGCGGTCGGTCGAGCGGTCATTGACCGCAATGACTTCGTAGTGCTCGTAGTCGAGAGTTAGAAGGCGCTGCAGGGTGGCGGCGATGTCCTGCTCCTCGTTACGGGCAGGAACGATGATGCTGATCCGCGGCTGGTTGGTAGATGTTTCCTGCTGCGGAGCCCACTTCGGACGGGAGATGTCCGGAACCGAGGGCATGCCGAGCGCCGCGTCGAGCAGCCGACCGACCCACACTAAAGCAAGGATGCCGCCAGCTATCCAGAAGAGATGGATCATCCTGCCTCGGCAGGCAGGACACTTCGAGCCTGCAAGTTCACGACGGGGGCGAAGCGCATGCCGTAGAGAAGAACAGCGGCGGAGACCGCCATCGCGATTACGGGGAGAATAAATGCGGCCTGGAGAGAATGTTTGTCGGCAACGTAACCCATCAGCGTCGGCGATGGCACGTCGCCCAGCAGATGGAATACGAAGATGTTTACGGCGATGGCAGTAGCGCGAATATGCGCGCCTACGGAGTTCACGACGGCGGCATTCAAGGGCGAAGTGTTCAGCAGCAGCAGAAAAGCGGCGACGGCGATGGCGGGCAGCATGATCGGGCCCGGGTTGAAGAGGGCGAG
>Ga0335079_10002650_pt1 | contig 20614 bp, 15 predicted proteins | sample Lox_Sample_33_FD_206719 | JGI IMG/M metagenome (GOLD analysis project Ga0335079, IMG submission 206719) | Soil microbial communities from Loxahatchee National Wildlife Refuge, Florida, United States - Lox_Sample_3.3 | ecosystem: Environmental > Terrestrial > Soil > Wetlands | place: USA... | reverse complement strand
TATCCGAAGGCCGCAGCGACAGCGCCGCGAGCATGAGCGCAACGATGTAAGGCTGAGAAAGCGTCTGGCCTTCATCAATGGGAACCGGATGATCTTCGTAAGCCTGATCGCGATATTTTCCCCCCACAAATTCGTGGCGCGGGACCCGCTCCATTGCTGCCAAAACGCGTTCGTCACGAATGCCTCGCGCGCGCACCTGTACGTCCACCATATGCTGGCGTTGGACAGCAGAGGCGTCGGTCTGAGAGTCGGAAGACATCGCACACAGTTCCAGAATACCGGTCATCGTAATCGCCTGCGTCAAAGCTGAAATCGGAGTGAAATTGATGCGCCTGGGAACAGCGTGGGAGAGTCGCTCCCCGCCAATTTCAGCTCCGTCTTCCGGATCATCGTCGGCCACAAAGAATCCGGGTCGGAATTGAAAACCGAAGCGGCATCGCCCGGGAAGATGAACCAGGAGCCCAGTTCCACTTCCATCCGCAATTGTTCATTCGTCCACCCCGCGTAGCCCACGTAAACATGAAAGTTTTTTGGGTCAGGTCGCGACGAAATCGTCTGTTCGAAGAGGTCCTTCGCGGAAATCAGGTAAACCTCAGCGACAACGTGCTCAGCTCCTTCTATGTTCGTCGCTGATCTCGACAAAGCAAACACCGCCGGAGCTCCGACCGGGCCACCCAGATACACCGGGTCGGAACGGCCTTTTGCTGCCTTGAGGCCGTCCAGCGCTCGCGAAAGCGGAATGTCGGTGCGCCGGTTGAGAATCAGTCCGACAACCTCTTTGGCGTCGTAATGCACCAGCAGGACTACCGTTTCCGCAAAATGTGGGTCGCCGAGATTCCGGCTCGCTACCAGCAGCGATCCGGTTGTCAGTTTGTCCACATTCCTGGTTTGGACCGGTAGAAAAATATTTGGCAGAATGTCGTCTTGCTCAGGGAATGTCCTGGCTGAATGCAGCTCTGCTAGTGTGCTGTTGCGGCTCAACACTCCAGTGGCGAGGATAGCAACAAGGGCAGTGATCACAAAAAAGGCTGCTCTGCGCCAAGGCATGGCCGCACTCCTGACGGGCACTTTGCATTGTAATCGCGGGACGCCCTCAGTATCTCATTGCTCTACGAAGGACTTGAGGCGCAAGAGTGCCTCATCCCACTGTCTGGAGACGAGATCAAGATATTCCCTGATGCCGACGATGGGCTGGGGGCGTAGTTCGAACAGGTTTTCGCGACCGGTTTTCACGCCTCGGACCATTCCAATGTCTTCGAGCACACGAAGATGCTTACTAATAGCTTGCCGGGTCAGTTTCGAACCACGCGTCAATTGCGATATCGAACAGCGCCGTCCGGCAGCCAGTCTCGTGACGAGAAGCAATCGAGTTTCGTCCCCCAGCGCCGCAAAAGCTGTTGCCTGGGTGCTGCGTTTGCTGGCGGCCATTCTATTGCGTCTTGGCAAAATGTTTCTCGAGATTCCTGAGTTGTTCCGCCCAACCGCCTTCGTTCCTGCGGAATGCTTCTTCGCGGAAGTCAGGTGGGAACTTATCGAAACCAGACTCGGTGATCATCAGTAGAGTGCCGACCTGGGTTTGCTCCAGCCGGAACTCGACCAGGGTTACAGGATCGGACGCGTCAGGCGCATAGTGCTCGCGATCGATGAACCGCGTATGGGGCCAGGTAAACGAAAACAACTTCTGCGGCTCCATTTCCTGGACCACTGCTTCCCATTTGAGGTGCTCGTAGCCGGGATAGGTGATCTGGCCGCGAGAAGTTTCACCGCGCGCGAATGGGCCCTCGAGTTTCACCTGAAACCACTGCCCAAACTCCCGGTAATCGGTCAGAGCGCGCCAAACACGAGAAATCGGCGCTTTGAGCTCGATCTTCTTTTCGATACGATCGTTCATAACATGCAACCTCCTGGTTGCATATTTGGAAATATAGTCCCGAATCGCGGGAAAAGCAACCCAGTGGTTGCATATCAGGATCGCCCGTTGTTTTTTCCCCAGCTATCCAGGCCCACCTCATTTGTTCACGCAGCGGGTGTTTTTTCGGCAACGGACACCCAGGTTCTAGCAGCCCAGATTTCAGAGTCCATTGCCCGAGTTGACGCATCTTATTTCAGGCGCATATTATCTTCGTTTGGCTGGGCTGAAATGGGCAAAGCTAGAGTAGCGGAAGAAGTGAAGTCAGTATCCATGGATAAGAAAAAACTGGATTATTTTAAGAAGCGGCTGGAGACGCGCCAGAGCGAGCTGCGCCGCACGGTTTCCCGCACGCAACAGGACGGGCGCACTGTTGATGAAGATTCGGCACAGGACATTGCCGATCGGGCTGCCAGTTCCTACAACAAGGAGTTTCTGTTTTCGCAAAGCAACAACGACCGCCAGATTTTGCAAATGGTCGAAGGGGCCCTTTCGCGCATCCGCGAGGGCAACTTCGGCGAGTGCATCTCCTGCGGCAAGGAAATCAATCCCAAGCGGCTGGAAGCCGTGCCCTGGACGCGTCACTGCATCGATTGCCAGGAAAAGCTCGAGCAGGGAATTCTGGAAGAAACATCGCGGTAAGTGCTTCGGAAGATCGCGTTTTCCCGCTTTGACGGCCTGTTTTTCTGCCTGTTAGACTGACTCAGCTACCCTCTAGATCCCCAGATAAGGAGAGCCGTGCGCGCAGAGACTCGCCATCAGTTAAAACAGGACCGCTTCAGCAAAGTCACGATGGACGCGGCCGAGGCCACTGTCAATTGGTCAGCCGAACACCAGTCGAGTCTCATAATTGGCGGAATTGTTGTGGCGGTGATAGTGGCCGCTGGTTTTGGTGGATGGTATTACCTCAACCAGCAGAATGACGCCGCGAGCGCGGCATTATCCCAGGCGGTCCGCACTCTCGATACGCCAATCCGGCCGGCTGGAGCGCCTCCTCAGGCGGACCAGCAGACTTTCGCGTCTATTCAGGAGCGCGATACCGCAGCTACAAAGCAGCTGCAGGCAATCGTCGACAAATATCGCTATACCCATACCGCCGAAACTGCGCGGTATCTGCTGGGTACGACGGCTGCCGAGATGGGTGATAACGCCGCCGCGGAACGTGATTTGAAAGAGGTCACCTCGGCGCATAACAACGACCTGGCTGCGCTGGCAAGATTCGCGCTTGCTTCGGTTTACCGCAGCACGGGCCGTTCGAAACAAGCGATAGACCTTTACAACCGGCTGATTGCCAAACCGACTGACAGTGTTGGCAAGGCTGAGGCCCAGATCGAACTGGCAAATACTTACCAGGAAGAGAACCAATCGACCGAGGCGCGACGCATTTACCAGCAAATTCAGAAAGAAAATCCTTCGAGCGACGTCGCGCAGTTGGCCTCGCAAAAGCTGGAAGCCATGAAGTAGCCCCCGCCCTTGACCGCCCATGGTCTATTCGCGGTCACCTTAGTAATCTTGTTTCCCCTTTCGGTAACCTCCTACGATCGGAATATTGTTCCCGCATAACAGGCTTATTGCGCGACTGGAGGATCAATGCGCCTGAACCTTACCGTCCTTTTCTTCGCTTCGCTGGCGGCCTTGGCGTTATTGGCTTCCGTTGGCTGTGGTAATTCCGGTTGCCCGAATAATGGATCGGGAGGCACGGGCACCGGTTCAGGAACAAGCAGCGGAACCACTGTAACCAGCACTTGCGGAGGCTCTGGCGGTGGCGGAGGCACCACGTCGGGATCGGTATTCGTTTACTACGTCGATGGCAACGGTGCCATTCAAGGCGCTGATCTGAGCACTTCCGGCACATTAGCTGCCTTCACCAACTACACAGCGCCAAGCCAGACGTTCACCGATGCGGAAAGCATGGTGATTGTTAATAATGCCTACCTGTATGTGCCCCAGAAAAGCGCATCCGATATTCGCGTCTATTCGATCAACCGCGACAATGGAGCATTAAGCGAAATTTCCGGAAGCCCGTTTTCAACCTCTGGTGGTGATACGGTAGCCAGCGATCCGCTCGGCCGGTTCCTTTTTTTGACTGACTCTGCGGGCGGGGGAGTTTCGGTATTTCAGATCAGTTCCAGCACGGGAGGGCTGACGCAGACTTCAGGATCGCCTTTTGCGTCCCCGGTTGTTTTTGGCTGGTTTCCGGCAGTAGATGGAGCGGGCAAATACTTGTATATCGCCCAGAACGATCCGGCTCTGCCCACCGCCGGCTTCTCGTTTGACCAAAGCAGCGGCGCGTTAACCGCTGTTCCGGGCAGCCCGCTTTCGCTTGCTGTTTCCGCGGTAAGGCCGGAATCGAGTGGGGCTTACATGGTTGGCGCAACCGGCGACTTAACCGATTTTCATCTGTATTTGTTCTCGATTGAATCCGGAACGGGCGTGCTGGCAGCAGTTCCCGGCTCTCCCTTCACCACGCAGTCCGCCCCTTACAATTATTCAATGAGCCCTGTGGCACCCTTTGTCTACAGTTTCGGCGTGGATTCCACAGGGGCGGCGCAGGCGCCGGAAGGCTATACCATCAACTTAAGTTCGGGTACTTTGACCGCAGTCTCAGGCTCTCCATTCACCAGTCTTCCCGCGGTTGATGTGTGCGGCTTCGACCCAAGCGGGGTATACATGTTTTGCCCTGAAGGCACCACTAGCATCGCTATTTTCACTGCCAATACAACCACTGGTGGCTTGAGCTCCACCGTTACCCCTCTTACCGTCAATATGGGTTCGAATATCGTCTTCGCCGCAATGGATTAATAATTCTCACTCGTACTTCCTGCTATGCGCCTCTGACGCGGTAAAATACCGTATCGCTTGCGCTCTGGCATGGCGACGTCTCCGGCCGGTGTTATTTCCTTGGTTATCGGATAACACAAGCTGCGCGCCTGGTGTCTAAGTAAACGGGGAGCCAATCCGCATTCAACGTGGCCATCAGAATCAGGATCCCAAAGTTCAAAAGTAAGGCCAAGAATGGCAAGGGTCGTCTTTCCGATCCCGTTATCCGCATTGCGCTGGCGGTATTCATCGTTCTTTCGATCACCTTGTGTGCTGGATGCTCGTTTTACTACCTGAAATACGAGCGCATCATCGATGAGCGCTTCCGCAGTCCGGTTTTCACCAGTTCCGCGCAGATCTACGCGCTTCCCGAGACTGTGCGCGTAGGCGAAAAGATCACTGCAAAAGAGATCGCGGCCAAGTTACGAAGCGCGGGTTATTCGGACAGGGACGGCCAATCGCTTCTCGGCAGCTACAAGCTCATGAATGGCGGAGTAGAGATCGACCCAGGGCCGCAGTCCTATCACAGCCAGGAATCGGCGACCGTCCAGATTGTGGATGGGCAGGTGACAAATATCTCGAGCAAATCTGCCGAACTCGAAGCCTACGAACTCGAACCGGAGATCGTCACTTCGCTGTTCGACGCCAATCAACGCGCCAAGCGACAGTTGGTCAAATACAAGGATATTCCGCCGATTATGGTGCAGGCCGTGCTTGCGATCGAAGACCGGCGCTTCTTCGAGCACAGCGGGGTCAATTTTATAAGGCTTGCGGAAGCTGCATGGGTAGACATCAGCCATCAGCGTCATCAGCAGGGCGGTTCGACCATCACCATGCAGCTTTCGCGCGCGTTCTTTTTGAGTCCGGAGAAGACCGTCAAGCGCAAGATCGTCGAAATCCTGATTGCCATGCAACTCGAGCAGCGCTTCAGCAAGGAACAGATCTTCGAGCTCTACGCCAATCGCATCGACTTGGGACAGCGCGGATCGTTCACTATCAGCGGACTTGCGGAAGCCTCTCGCGCCTATTTCAATATAGACCTCAAAGACATCACTTTACCTGAGGCGGCGTTGCTGGCCGGACTCATTCAGGCGCCGAGTTATCTGTCACCTTATCGTCATCCGGAGCGCGCGCTCGAGCGCCGTAACGTGGTCCTCGACAGCATGGTGGACACCGGAGCGATTACCGCGGAACAGGCAAAAAAGGCCAAAGCCACCCCGCTGAAGCTGGCGCCGCCGAATGTGGAAGCCAGTGATGCTCCCTATTTCGTTGATCTGGTTCGCGATTCTTTGATCAGCAGGATCAATGAGCAGGAACTCAACGAACAGTCTTACCGCATTTACACCACGCTCGATCCTGACCTGCAAAAAGCGGCGGCGCAGGCGGTCGCGTCAGGAATCAAGCTGGTGGATGAACAAGTCGCGCACCGGCGCACAAAAAGAGTCAAGATCGCTCCCGGAAAGTACGAAACCCACGTCGAGCCCGGTCCTGAGCCACAAGTCGCGCTGGTTGCGATGGATCCGCATACCGGCGAAGTTCTCGCCCTGGTCGGTGGCCGCAACTATGGGTACAGCCAGCTCGATCACGCAGTCGCCAAACGCCCAACGGGTTCAATCTTCAAGCCGTTTGTCTACGCTGCAGCGATCGACACCGGGGTCGACGGCGCAACACCGGTGTTGACGCCAGCTTCGATCGTTCAGGACCAACCCAGTACATTCGCTTATGGCGATCAGATCTACGAACCCCGCAATTACAAAGAGGAGTATCACGGTGACGTGACCACGCGCTATGCGCTCGCCATGTCGCTGAACAATGCGACCGTAGCGCTTGCCCAGCAGGTGGGGTATGACAAGGTCGCCGATCTCGCCAGGGCTGCGGGCATTACTTCGGTCAAGCCCACTCCCGCGATGGCGCTGGGCGCTTACGACGCGACGCCTCTTGAAATGACGGCTGCGTATACGATCTTTGCCAACTCCGGTATCAGAATGTCGCCACGGCTGGTCACCTCGGTCCGCAATTCGGCCGGCGATGTGGTACTTGACTTTGATCCAGAGCAGCACACTGTGCTTGATCCGCGAGTGGCCTACGTCATGACCGACATGATGGAAGGCGTAATGAATTTTGGCCTCGCCTACAGCGCGGTCCGCGTACGCGGATTCGAAGCCCCGGCTGCGGGCAAGACCGGCAGTTCGCACGACGGCTGGTTCGCCGGATACACCAGTAACCTCGTATGCGTAGTTTGGGTGGGCTTCGATGATTACAGCGACCTCCATTTGAGCGGAGCTCAAACTGCCGCGCCGATCTGGACGGAATTCATGAAGAAGGCGGAAGCGATTCCGCGATACTCGGACATGAAGCCGTTCAATCAGCCGCCGGGAGTGGTCGAGGTACAACTGGATAAAAACACCAATCTTTTGGCTACCCCGTCTTGTCCGCAGACCTATACTGCAGCTTTTATCGCCGGTACGGAGCCAAATCAGCCCTGCGATCAGCCCAACGGGGTGAAAGGGTTCTTCTCGAGAATTTTCGGATTGGGCGAAAAGCCGCTTCCCCCGCCTGCAAACGCGGTTCCCCGGCCACCGCAGAACGGGCAGCCGCAGGCTAACGCCAGCCAGAATGGCGATGAGCAACAGAACGAACCAAAGAAAAAAGGTTTTTTGGGCAAGATTGCGGGTATCTTTAAAGATGACAAGTCGTCTAAACCGGCACCTCCTCCGCCTCCTCCGCCGAACAGTAGCGGGGACGATGCCCACTGAGGCACCACGGTTTTAGACATATCGGGGGTGAATTTATGCCTCGCTATTTGTATTCAGCCGCAGCTATCGCTGCAATGCTGTTCTCCTGTGCGGCGGCTCAAGGTCAGAGCTCTTTCTCCGAAGCGGTACAAGTGGGACCACCTTCCGCACAGACGGAAGCGCCGCTTTCCGCCAATCCTTCTGCTGACGAACTGGAGAAGCATGCCGACTTACTTCGCGCCGAGAAAAGCTACCTCAATGCGCTCGACTATTATCGCGATGCATTAAAGAAGAAGCCCGATAGCGCACGGATTCTTAACAAAATTGGAATTGTCGAGCTCATGCTTCAAAACTTCGGCCCGGCAAAGAAAAGCTTCGAAAGGGCGATTAAGCATGATCCGCAATTTGCCGACGCTTATAACAATTTAGGGGTGATCTTCTACGAAGAGAGAAAGTATGGCAAAGCTATTGACCGCTACGAAAGGGCCTTGAAGTTACGTCAGGATTCGGCGTCGTTCTACAGCAATTTGGGCGCGGCTTATTTTTCGAAGAAAGAGTTTGAAAGGGCGTTTGACGCGTATGGAGAAGCAGCGAACATCGACCCGGACGTATTCGAGCGGTCCTCCCACAACGGAGTTGCGGCGCAGATGTCATCTCCCGAAGACCGGGCGCACTATGATTTCGTGCTTGCCCGGCTATTTGCCAAGCAGGGTGACGCTGAGCGGTCTTTACTTTACCTGCGCCGGGCCCTGGAAGAGGGTTACCCCGGAATCGACGCGGTTTTCAAGGATTCCGAGTTCGCCGGGCTGAGAAAAGACGCTCGATTCACTCAGTTGATGGCCTCGCGCCCTCCCGCAATACCGGAGTAACTCATTGCGGCATAGTGGCTTATATCGATCCGCCGGTGCTCCTGGAAAATAACGCAAAACGCCGAAACTTTCCGGCTCAAGTGGGTTTTTATCTGGCAAATACTCCTGAAAACAACAGGGTGAGTAAGGAGAAACGGTAGCCCATCGGCCGCTCGACCCGAGCACGCCCCAAGCAGGCGGCCGATGGGTTTTTTCTTGATTCCCGCAGTTTTCGAGTTCGCGCCACTTCCCTGCTGCATTCAATCAACATGCGCTCACAGGACAGGAGTAGAAATCGCCGTTTTGCGACAATAGCGTAGCTAGACGTCGCCGTGCGACCTTACGGGCCAGAATGCGGACACGAAGGTAAGACAGGCAACTATAAGAGACAAGACGCTCAAACGCGGGGTCGGATCTACGTCGTGCGGTTTGTTTGCCCAAATCATCCAGCACGCAAAAGCTGCGTTTGCCATTACAACGATGGCCCCGACCGCGATAAACACCGTCCGCAGGTATGTTTCTCGTCTGGCATTCTTCAGGATGCCCCTGGCAATCCAGTACGTGATCGTCATATAGAAGATCGTATCGCTGAGGAGCATAACGATCTCATTTGACAACTCCGAAGCGAGAAATCCGCCGATGGCACACGTATTTTGAAATAGAGTGCAGATCCCCCAAACAACTACGCAGCCGGGAAACTGGGGAATTACGTCGAGGACAGGTGCCCAGAACATCAAGTCTCTGCAGCTCGACGATCGTGCCATCGCCTCTGTGACTACATAGGATTGCGCTGCCAACAATGCGAGCCACAGTCCCATCAGAGCGCAGCATGCGAAGATCCGCGTCTTCATCCTGTTATGATCCTGTTATGCTTTTCACGCTTGAGAACTCCCAGAGTCCCTAGCGTAAAGAACTAGACGCGGGCCTTGGACTCCGCTCACCGATATATTCATCTACCACTCGCTTCCATTTTCCCTGTGCTTTCAGAACGTATTCGACGGCATCACGTAGGGCCCCATCTCCACCAGAGTGATCGGTGATGTAATGTGCTTCTTCTTTAACTTCATCCCGCGCATTCGCCACTGCAATTGCCAACCCGCAGTTGCGCATGACCGGCAGGTCAATGACATCGTCACCCACGAATGCCGCTTCACTGGCGTCGATTTTCGCGTCTTTAACAATTTTCTTGAACACCGTCAGCTTGTCTTGAATTCCTTGGTAAACGAATTCCAATTTCAGGTCGCGAGCTCGTAAGGCGACAGTCTCTGAAATGCGCTTGGTGATCAAGCCGGTTTTCAATCCCCCCAGATGGGCCAGAGAAATGGAAGTCCCATCATGCGCGTGAAAGCCTTTGGCTTCGATCATGGTTTGGCTGATTAGTCCGAAGCCGCCTTTGCCGCCATGCTTCTCCGCATGTTCGCGGGTCGATTGTTCCGTTCCAGCCGGCGCGGGAAAAACGAAAATCTTGCCGTCAGTGAGCACTCCATCGACATCGAAGAGGATGACTTTGATCTTCTTGGCCCGTTTTTTCGACATGGGCGGGATTCTAGCATTTGGCTCACGCCGCGCGGTCCGCATTTACATAAACATCCGGGGTCCGTACATGTTCGGGTCTGGGACCCAGGCCTATAAATCGCGCCGGAATGCGCCTGAGATAGGAAAACCGAGTTGTGAGCTGCAATGGCCAGGGAAGCGAAACCGGCTTGGAGCGATCCAGAACACGTTTGATCACTCTGTTCTGAATGATGATCTGCATTCGCTGAATGACTCTGGTTGGAAATTCCCGGCGCCGCTGTACTCTTCGCAGCACTTCTAAGGCAACACCACCTTTAAGTAGTTCCTTGCCAATGATATTTGCGGTTGCGACCGCATCCTGAATGGCCAGGTTTATGCCCACACCGCCAATCGGAGACATCGCGTGCGCTGCGTCGCCGATGCACAATAATCCCGGCGCACACCATTGGTCGAGCCGGTCCACGATGACGGTGAGCAAACTGATCTGCTTCCAGTCCTGCAATTCCTGCACACGGTCCCGGAGAAAAGGCTCAAGCCTTACAAGTTCGCTACGAAGCCATTCCAGGCCCTTTTCGTGCAGTTCGTCTGCCGTACCCTTCGCAATGACGAATGCGCACTGCCAATAATCTTCGCGATTGAGCAGAACCAGCATTCGGCCGGCGTCGGCATGTCCGAAGGTTTGTTCTGGGTCGCCCGGATGCCGGCTCAACCTCATCCAGAGCACATCCATGGGCGAGCTGAGGGTCGTTGCTTCAAGTCCAGCTCGTTCGCGTACAACCGAATGCCTGCCATCCGCCCCAATCACGAGATCCGCATGAATTTCAATTTCGCCGTCAGATGTCCTGGCCCTTACGCCAGAGATCTTTCCATTTTCGTGGAGCAAGTCGATGACCTCGGTCCGATTGCGAAAACGAAAGTTGGGGTAGCTCGTTGCGCGCTCACAAATGAAATTCAGGAAATCCCACTGGGGCATCAACGCAACAAACTTGCAATGGGTCGGCAGATGAGTGAAATCTGCCAGCACCGCTGTATCGTTGCCCACCTGGGCCGAAAGTTGGCGGATTTCCTGATGGGGCCTCTTCAGGAATTCGCGCAAAATGCCCAGCTCATACATCAGCTCCAGGGTGGAGGGATGGATGGTGTCCCCGCGAAAATCGCGGAGAAAGTCGGCGTGTTTTTCCAGCACCAAAACATCCACGCCCGCCCTTGCCAGAAGGAAGCCGGCCATCATGCCCGCCGGCCCACCTCCAGCGATGCAGCAGCGGGTTTGAAGATCGTGCATTGTTCTTGAGATGCTCTCACCGCCTGTCAGAAAACTGATTAGATGTCGAAATCCGAGCGCGGTCAAGAGGCGAACATTTTACGAAGATCGCATGCTAGAATAATTTGAATGTCTGCCCCGTCTTCCCTCGCCTGGGCCCATCCTCTCGTCCAGGAGTGGTTTGTCAACCGCTTCGGCACGCCCACCGAGCCGCAGGAGCAGGGCTGGCCACACATTCTTGCCGGCCATACGACACTGATTTCAGCTCCGACCGGATCAGGCAAAACTCTCGCCGCATTTCTGGCTTGCATTGATCGCCTCGTCCGCAAAGCTCTCGCTGGGGATCTTCAGGATCGAACCGAAGTTCTCTACATCTCGCCCCTCAAAGCGCTGGGCAACGATATTCAGAAGAACCTCGAAGTTCCGCTCGGCGAAATCTTGCAACTGGCAGGTCAGCGCGGGCTGCTCATGCCGCAGATTCGCACCGCAGTTCGCACCGGCGACACCCTCATGCACGAGCGCCGCGCCATGCTCAAGTGCCCGCCGCACATCCTGGTCACGACACCCGAATCGCTTTACATCCTGCTGACGGCCGAAAAAAGCCGCGCCATTCTTCGCGACGTCGAAACAGTCATCGTGGATGAGATTCACGCCGTCGCTGACGACAAGCGCGGCGCGCACCTGGCCATCTCCCTCGAGCGGCTTGAAGCTTTGAGTCACCGTCGTCCATCCCGCATCGGACTTTCCGCCACGCAGAAGCCGATAGAGCAGGTTGCGCACTTTCTCACCGGCGCAGGTAGACCTGATCCGGTCATCGTCAACATCGGCCACAAGCGCACGCTCGATGTTGCCGTTGAAGTGCCGCCCTCCCCTCTTGGCCCGATCGCCAGCAACGAAATGTGGGATGAAATTTATGACCGGCTGGTGGAGCTTGTTCAGCAGCACCGCTCGACGCTGGTTTTCGTCAATACGCGCCGGCTCGCAGAGCGAGTTTCGCACCAGCTCGCAGCGCGCATCGGCGAGGAAAATGTTGCCGCCCACCACGGCAGTTTATCCCGCAAGCTGCGCCTCGCTGCTGAGAGCAAGCTGAAAGAAGGAAAGATCAAGGTTCTGGTCGCGACTGCTTCGCTCGAACTGGGAATCGATATCGGTACGGTTGATCTGGTTGTGCAGATTAGCTCTCCGCGTTCGATTGCTGTGGCCCTGCAACGCGTAGGCCGTTCCGGGCACTGGCGTGGTGCTGTGCCGAAAGGGAGATTCTTCGCCACCACGCGAGACGAGTTGCAGGAATGTGCCGCGCTGGTGCGCGCCATCAAGCAAGGCGATCTCGACCGGTTAATGATTCCGGAAGCGCCGCTGGATATTTTGGCGCAGCAGATCGTTGCGATATGCGCTGCCGGTGTGGCGCAGCCGCCTCGCCCGCGAGATGTGGAAGACCCCACCAGCCTTGACTCCGGCTGGGACGAAGATGAGCTGTTCGAGCTCATCCGCCGCGCATATCCGTATCGGAACCTGACGCGCGAAACTTACGGTGCCATTCTCAATATGCTTTCAGAGGGGATCGCCGCCCGCCGCGGCCGCTATGGCGCTTACCTCCATCACGACCGCGTGAACCGCAAGCTGCGCCCCCGGCGCGGAGCACGGCTTGCGGCCATCACCAGTGGCGGAGCAATTCCTGAAAGCGCGCTGTTCACGGTGGTCGCCGAGCCTGAAGGCACAGTTGTCGGCACGTTAGACGAGGACTTCGCCGTCGAGAGCAATCGCGATGACATCGTCTTGCTTGGCAATATGTCATGGCGTATTCGCCGGATCGAAGGCAAGTCAGGACGCGTGTTGGTCGAAGACGCGCACGGCGCGCCACCCACGCTTCCGTTCTGGCTCGGCGAAGCTCCGGCACGAACGGAAGAACTCTCGCATTATGTCGCCGACTTGCGTCAGCAAATCAGCGACATGCTGCCCAACAACTCGCCGGTTGGATTTTCTCCGAGTCAGCCCGAAATCTCCGCGACGATTTCCTGGCTGAAAGCGCAATGCGGCGTCGACGATTCGGGCGCAGAGCAGATGATCGAATACATTTTGCAGGGCCGGGCCGTGCTGGGAACGGTTCCTACCCAGAAGACAATCATTGCGGAGCGCTTCTTCGATGAGGGTGGAGGAATGCAATTGGTTATTCATTCTCCCTTTGGCGGCCGCATCAACAAAGCCTGGGGCCTTGCGCTGCGCAAGCGATTCTGCCGCAGCTTCAACTTTGAACTTCAGGCGGCTGCAACCGACAACGGCTTGAACATTGCGCTGGCCGAGCAACACAGCTTTCCTCTGGCCGACGTCTTTCATTTTTTGACTGCTGAAACGGTTCAGCCAGTGCTCGAGCAGGCTGCGCTCGCTTCTCCGATCTTCGGCACGCGGTGGCGCTGGGACGCGAACCGCGCGCTGGCATTGCTGCGGTTTCAGGGCGGCAAGAAAGTGCCTCCGCAGATTCAGCGCATTCGCTCAGACGATTTGCTGGCTTCTGTCTTTCCTGACGTGGCGGCGTGCCAGGAAAACATCGTCGGAGACATTCAGATTCCCAATCATCCGCTCGTCAGCGAAGTTATGAAAGATGTCCTCACCGAGGCAATGGACATTGACGGACTCAAAGCATTGCTGGACGGAATTGCCGTTGGTCGGATTCGCTGCGTTGCCGTCGATACTCCCGTTCCATCGCAGTTCTCGCATGAAATCCTGAATGCGAATCCGTACGCCTACCTTGATGATGCGCCATTGGAGGAACGCCGCGCCCGCGCCGTCGAAATGCGGCGGGTTCTGCCCGAATCGGTGCTTGAAGAAGTCGGCAAGCTCGACCCGGCCGCGATTGCGCAGGTACGGGAGGAAGCCTGGCCCGATGTTCGCGATCAGGATGAACTGCATGATGTTTTGCACACGCTGGTTGCCCTGCCAAGCGAAGGCTTCGGGGAGGGTATCCTCACCTGGCGCACCCGGTTCGACCGCCTTGTCGCGCGAGGTCGAGGTCTGACCGCGCGCTCGGAAGATCGCGAATACTGGATAGCGGCCGAGCGCGAGAGGACATTTTCACTTTTATTTCCAGATGCCTCGTTTGCTGATCCTGCCCCCCGCATCGAGCAAGACGCGCCTTCGTACGACGACGCGCTGTTAACTCTCGTAACCGGCTGGATGTCGCACGTCGGACCAACCACTGCCTGCGAACTCGGATCACTGCTTGGCCTTCCTGCCGGGGAAATCGAAAAGGCCTTTTTGCGGATGGAGGCCAGCGGTTCCATTTTGCGGGGAAACTTCACGTCGCGGACAGGAATGTCCGCGCCGCATGAGCAAACCGAGTGGTGCGATCGCCGCCTGCTCGCCCGCATTCACCGCCTCACCGTCGCCACGCTGCGCAAACAGATCGAACCGGTCACCGCGGCGCAGTTCATGCGCTGGCTCTTGCGCTGGCAGCACGTTGCAACGGGAACACAAGTGCAGGGAGAGCGCGCCACGCTTGATGTTTTGCGGCAGCTACAGGGATTCGAGATACCTGCAAATTCGTGGGAGCGTCAGGTGCTGGCCAGACGAATCTCTAACTATGATCCGAAATGGCTTGATCAGCTCTGCCTGACAGGAGCCGTGGGCTGGGGACGATTGTCGCCGCATCCTGCAACCCTCGAAGACAGCGTTGCTGGCAAGCGTAGGGTCATTCCCACTTCCGTCGCCCCGATTACTTTCTTCGTTCGCGAAGAAGCCGACTGGATGGCGCCGCATCATCCCGTTATTGATCAGCCGGAAGCGCGGGGCCTGAGCGAGGGCGCTCGGCAGGTGCTCAATTTTCTGCGCCAGCGTGGAGCTTCGTTCTTCGCCGACATTGTTCGCGGCACGGGCAAGCTGAAGGCGGAGATTGAAACCGCATTGTGGGAACTGGTAGCCGCCGGCGTCGTGACCGCCGATGGCTTCGACAATCTTCGCGCCCTGATTGATCCCAAACGCCGCGCTGGCCAGGGCAGCGGAAAGGCCGCCCGCCCGCGACATAGCTCCGGTCGCTGGGCGTTGCTTTATACGGATCAGGCTACCGATCGCAACCGCGCTGTCGAAGCGACGTGTTGGATGCTGCTCAAGCGCTACGGAATCGTTTTCCGCGACCTGCTTGCACGCGAAACCAATCTCCCGAAATGGCGCGAGCTCTTGATGGCCTTTCGCCGCCTGGAGGACCGGGGCGAGATTCGCGGGGGCCGCTTTGTCGACGGATTCCTTGGCGAGCAATTCGCATTGCCGGTTGCCGTCGAGTCTCTCCGTGCAACTCGAAAACTTCCTGCAAGCGGCGAAACTGTAACTCTCTCTGCGGCGGATCCCTTGAACCTTGTCGGCATTCTCGTTCCTGGGGAGCGCGTGCCCGCCATCTCGGGAAAGACGGTTAATTTCCTCGATGGCGTTGCCGGGCAGGCCGTAGCTTTGGCCGAAGCGACGGCTTAGTAACGGTTACTTCGCCGTGTCATCCAGAGCTGCTGAAAAAACGCAAGCTTTGCCGAACACTCACTTGGTACTGGCCGCTCGTAACCTGATTTAGCACTGTATCCACATTGACTTAGCGTCTAGGACACGTTAACTTCGCGCTAGCTCCTCACAGGCAGAAGGTCACACTTGGCGCGGAAAATACTGCTCGCCGACGACAGCGTTACGGCCCAAAATATGGGCCGAAAAATCCTTACTGAAGCCGGTTACGAGGTCGTTACCGTCAACAACGGCGCTGCCGCACTGAAAAAAGTCTCTGAGATCAAGCCTGATCTGGTCGTCCTCGATGTGTACATGCCGGGGTACGGCGGCCTCGAGGTATGCGAGCGGGTGAAAGAGGGCAAAGAAACCGCGCGTATTCCGGTTCTGCTGACCGTCGGCAAACTCGAACCCTTCAAATCCGATGACGCTCGTCGCGTCCACGCTGACGCGCATATCGTGAAGCCGTTCGAGGCGAGCGAGTTGCTCACCGCCATCAGCAAGCTTGAGGACAGAATTGTGCCGCAGGCGCAAGGCAAGAAATTTGGCCGTGTCACGAGAAAATCTGCTCTGGAGCCGGATGGCTCGGAACTGCAGGATGGCTGGCGCGAACGTTTGCCAAAGCCCATCGCGAAAGATAAGAAGACTTCCCTGCAAAGCAGAGCCGAAACTGCCGACGAAAACTCGAAAGTCATCGAGATGCGACCGGCCGATACGGTTCCACCTGAGCCGAGGAGAACGGCCGAAGATGGTGCCCGGCAGAGTCATCAGGAAACCGTGGGCGCACCGATGGCGTCTGACTCCAGCCTCGAACCAACGGCCATCGCAGACTCCGGTTCGTCAGCTCATCAACAGAATGCGCCTGCGCAGGAGCTTTCAGCTGCCTCCGTCGTCGCTGAGATGGCCGTGCTGATTGGCCCAAACGCCGCAGAGAGCGAGCCCTTACAGTCAAGGCTCGACGCTGAAGGCGTTTCCGGTCATGCCGCTTCAAGCGCTGCCCGGTTGGCGGAGAATGAAGTCGCAGCTGCGCTCTCAGCGCTTATTCCGCCTTCCGCAGGCCAGGAACCGGCAAGTTTCGCTGCCAACGGTTTCGTTCCGGCCGATCTGTTGCCGTCGGGGCTGACCGGTCCTCGCTGGATTGCAGAAGAGGTCGCGCTCGGCGAGGAGGAGTCCAGGGCGAATCTCGAACAGGAGATGGCGGACTTTCATAAGGCATCGCCAGCGATTCGTGACCCGGAGGCCATAGCCCAAACTGCTGCAATCGCAGAATCCGACAGCAAGCCACTAGCTGAAGCCCATTTACTCGAACCCGACCCGCTCATGTGCGAGCTGCATTCGCAGGAAGCCGCCTGCCAAGGCGCTGCGGCTGATAACAGCGATGGGCAGGGGGAAGCAAATTCCGAATCGGCGAGCGCAGTATCCTCAGCCGGCGTGGCCGTCGAGCAGCCAATCACCGAGCCGGTTGCAGCTTATGCGGCCGCTGCCGGTGCGGGCTCCGAGACTTCCCCACAGGCTTCGATAGCAAGAGAAACTCGGGTCGAAGTGTCCGCCGACGCACCCGCCAACTCCAATTGGGAACACCTTCGCGACTCACTTTTGCGGGGTGAGAACATTGGCGAACAGCTCGCATCCCTTCAGAGCCAGGAGCTCAGCCACACAGAATCCGCGGCCCAGCACCCGGGAGACGATCCAGCCGCAAATGCCAGCCAGGCCGACGCCATTGCCAGCATCGTTGACAGCGTGCTCGCTGATCTCAAACCCAAGCTCATCGCCGAAATTGCCAAAAGAATGGGCAACAATCCGATCAAATAGTGATCCTGGCTCATTCCGGGCGTAGAATGCAGGGATGAAACATTGTACGCACCTTGACCAGATCAGCGTAACCACCACTCACAAACATGTCTGTGAGGATTGTGTGAAAACCGGCGACCGCTGGGTTCACTTGCGCATGTGCCTGGAATGCGGACATGTAGCCTGCTGCGATTCATCGAAGAACAAGCATGCAACCCGGCACTTCCATGAGACTCATCACCCGCTGATGCGTTCGGTTGAACCTGGAGAAGCATGGGTGTGGTGCTACGTGGACGAGCTGACTCCAGGGGAAATCAGCGGCACTGCCTTTGTCCCCAGCGCGGCCTGATTATCCAGAGAACTGCCCACATTCGACCACCGTCCCGCCTGTTAACTGAACAGTTATCAGGTCTAACCTGTATAGCCGTCCAAAGGCGCGAAGTGGAATGATAGGGTGCTTTTGTCGTTCCTGAATTCATGTCGCGCATGAACACTGGAGTCCCCGGCGAAGCGGCTGTGCCTTGCCTGCTCTGTATTGACGACGATCCTGAAATCCTGAAACTCCGTAAATTGTTGCTTGAAGCCAGCGGTTACTCCGTCATCACCGCTACTTCGGGCGAGGCCGGGTTGCGAATAGCGGCGGAGAATGACGGCATCGACCTGGTTCTACTCGATTACCTGATGCCGGGGATGAACGGCGATGTGGTGGCTGAGAAACTGCACAATGCCTCTCCCTTGCTGCCGGTAATTGCAATCTCCGCCGTGGGGCAGCTGCCTGCCTCACTCACGAACCGCGCAGATGCCACCATCCAGAAGGGCCAGGACCCGGAAATTCTGCTTTCAACTATCGCAACCGTTCTCAGGCGCCGCGGCAGGGACCACTGTCAAACCGGATCTCTTCCCTCAGCTCCAACCAAAACTGTTCTGTGTGTCGAAGACGAGCCTTTGCAGCTCAAGTTGCGAAAAGCCCTTTTCGAATCGGCGGGATATGTCGTGCTTACCGCGGCTTCGCCGGAGGCTGCCCTTGAAGCATTTCGCACTCAGCACATTGATGCCATCGTGATGGACTACTGGATGTCTGGACAAAAAGGGACTGAACTCGCCGACGAGATGAAGCGCATCCGACCCAGGACCCCGATCATTATGCTCTCCGGTTATGCATCACTGCCGGGAGAAAGCGCGGTGGTCGATTCCTGGCTGCGCAAGGCAGAGATCGAGCCGGAAGATCTGCTGAATGAAGTGGAAAGGTTAATTGAGCTTCGCAGCGGAACGCAGCAGTCTGTTAAACCCGCATGAAGATTGCTATCTCCGACAGTTGTTACTTACAGCAGTACTTTGCCGGGGGGCCTGGCTCCGCACTGGGCCTGCGGGCGCGGCTAGGCGTCGTTCTTCTGGCTATTACGATCTGTTCAATTGGGCCTGCCAACGCCGACATTACGGCCGCCGAACCGCAGACCAATCCCGTTAAACAACTTACGCTCGAGCAGTTGGGAAATGTTGAGGTTACAACTCCCAGCCGTGAGCCTGAAAAAGTACGAAAAACGCCGGCAGCGATCTACGTTATTACTGAAGAGGATATCGAGCGCTCCGGCGCGACCAGCGTACCTGAAGCACTGCGCCTGGTCCCCGGAGTAGAGGTAGCGCGCATTGACAGCAACAAATGGTCGATCGGCATTCGCGGGTTCGGCAGCCGCCTCTCGCGCGATGTGCTCGTCTTGATTGACGGTCGCACCGTCTATAACACGCTTTTGGCAGGCACCTACTGGGAAGTGCAGAATGTGATGCTCAAGGACGTGGACCGCATTGAGGTGATCCGGGGACCGGGTGCAACCATCTGGGGTCCGAATGCGTTGAACGGCGTCATCAACATCATTACCAAAAAGACAAAAGACACGCGCGGCACACTGCTTGACGCCGGCGGCGGCAACGAAGATCAGGGCTTCTTCAATGCGCGTTATGGCGCCGGGAATGGCAGTACTCTCGATTACCGGATTTACGCGCTGGGATTTGATCGCGCGCCCGAATACCACACCGACCGCGACAACTACGACGGCTGGCGGGCAGCGCAAGGCGGCTTCCGCATGGATCTAGCTAAGAACGACCGCGACAGCTTCACTCTTCAGGGCGATATTTACGATGAAGGCGCTGGAGAGACGGTCACTGCAACAACCTATGCTCCTCCCTATTCGCAACTCGTGCAAGGGACGGCAATGCTCTCCGGCGGCAACCTTCTGGGCCGCTGGAACCGGGCGGAGGGGCCGGACAAAGACTTCTCGTTGCAGATTTACTACGATCGCACCAACCGGCGCGAGCCGAATTTCGAAGACCTGCGCAATACAGGTGACGTGGACTTTCTCTATCACTTCCGCTTGCCGGCCCGCGAGCAGATTACGTTGGGGGCCGAGGCGCGCTGGAGTGAAGGAGCAAACCCAGCCATCTTCTCCGGTCTTTACTTTCTTCCGGAGAAAAGGACCGATCAGCTCTATACGTGGCTATTTCAGGATGAAATCGCTCTGCTTCCAAACCGCGTCTCGTTTACCCTGGGCACGAAGATTCTGAAGACGAACTACACCGGAGTTCAGTTGCAACCGAGCGCGCGCCTGCTCTGGACGCCGAACAAGAAGCAAAGTGTTTGGGTGGCATTCAGCCACGCGCTAAGAACTCCATCCGATGCAGAACGCGCTTTTTATCTGGTTGGGCTGGTTGAAGTCCTGCCCAGCGGGCTGCCGTTTCTGGCCCGCTTTAATCCGAACCCTAATTTCAGGTCAGAGGAGATGAACGGCTATGAGATCGGATACCGGCATCTTGTCGGAAACAACCTTTACTTCGATTTCACCGCGTTCTACAACCATTACAACGACCTCTTCAGCGAAGAGATAACCGGGCTGCCATTCCTGGAACTCAGCCCGCCCCCTCCGCACATCCTGTTGCCGGCAGGGTTCGGCAATTCACTGTTTGGGACAACCCGGGGCGTGGAGATTGCGCCCGAGTGGCGGCCGCTGAAATTTTGGCGATTGCGGGCATCGTACTCGTTCCTGCAGATGGAGATCGAAAAGCATGTTAATTCAGCGGACATAGAACCTCCACAGGACATCGAAGGCGCAAGCCCGCGACATGAAATAACCGCCCAATCCGGTTTTGATCTGACAAAGCTCCTGAGCCTTGATCTCACGTATCGCTTCGTCAGCGCATTGCCGGCATTTCAGATAAATTCGTATTCCACCGGAGACGCCCGTTTCGCCTGGAAGGTGCGCCCGTA
>Ga0335079_10002649_pt1 | contig 20614 bp, 17 predicted proteins | sample Lox_Sample_33_FD_206719 | JGI IMG/M metagenome (GOLD analysis project Ga0335079, IMG submission 206719) | Soil microbial communities from Loxahatchee National Wildlife Refuge, Florida, United States - Lox_Sample_3.3 | ecosystem: Environmental > Terrestrial > Soil > Wetlands | place: USA... | reverse complement strand
GTTGAAGATCTGCGCTTCCGTGGCCACGCGCAGCTTTTCGTTGCGGCTGATGTCGAGCTGGGTGCGCGCCTTCTCGCCCTGGTTGCGGTCGAAGATCCGCAGCGGGATCGTCACGCTGACGCCGATTGTGTTGTTGGCCACCGGATTGTTGAAGGAGGCATTGTGGCTCCACCACCCGCTGAACGTCGGGTCGGTGGAACCGTTGGCCACGGCCAGCCGGTGATCGGTGCGCGCCTTGTCCACCGACTGCGCAGCCGCCTTCAGGTCCGGCCTCGCCGCCAGCGCTTCCGTGCGCAGTTCCTCCAGCGGCATGATGTGATCCGGAAACGTGAATGGCCCGTTGACATCGAAGCCCTCCACCGGCGTTCGATCGTTCAACAGCGACAGCAATTGGATCTTGGCGGTCCGCAGGTTGACGGCTGCGGTCTGCAAGTCGGTCTCGTACTGTACCCGTTGCAGTTCGAGCCGCTCCAGGTCCACCTGCGCAATGTCGCCCGCCTGCTTGCGGTCCCGGCTTACCTTCAGCACCTGGTCGTAGTAATTCAGGTTTTCGTGCGCCAGCGCAAGCACCGCCTTGGCTTGCAGCGTCTGCACGAACGCATTCCTCAAATTGAACAGCAGCGACCTTTGCTGATCCTCCAATTGCGATTCGGCGATCGCGGTCGCCTTGCGCGCGCTCTCCAGCCGCAATTCCCGCTTATGCTGCCGCTCGTGCAGGTAACCCAAAGAAGACGTGAACTGCGTACCGGCAAACGGCTGCCACACTCCCTGGTTCGGCGTGAGCTGGGTTCCGTCGGTCGACTCGGTAAACTCGGGATTCGGCCGCAGATATGCGGTAATCTCCTGGGTTCTCGACTCCTGGATCCCGATCCGTGCCGCCTGCAGCGTCGGATTCGTCATCTCGAAGCGGTCGCGCAGTTCCTGCCAGCTAAAAGTCTGCTGCGCGGTCGCCCGGGTTGTAAATATGCCAGCCATTGCGAGCCCCGCACACAGGCGCCATTTCAGGCCCTGCATGGCACCTCCGTTGGACTCGATGAGAGAAAGTTCACGTACATGCCTAAACGCTCTCACCCGCGGGGTGAGGCGGATACACACACACTAGGCAGGATGGCGCCTGAATCCTCATCATACGCAACTCCAGCCCGGCCGGGGGCCCTGATTCCAAGTTACGCAGAGCGGCCGTTTCGCCGCCATCAATCGTTCGTCGGCCATTTTGTGTCTTTCGGCTATATCTTTCGGATGGCTGCCGGCCAATCTCCTACAATAATTGGATAGGCAAGATTCGCGTGGAAGGGAACTGGACACAGCAAATTTTCCGGTATCTCCTGCAGGGAAGCCACCGGGCGGTCCTGCTTCGGGCGGGTGCGTTCATCGCCGTCATCGCTGCCATCGATTGGCGCCTCGACGTCAACATCTCGTTCGGGTTTCTCTATTTGTTCCCCATGATCATGGTGGGGGGCTGCCTGGCGCGCTGGCAGATCTCGCTGGTGGCGGCTCTTTGCACCGGGCTGAGCGAGGCCTTCGATCCGTTTCCGTGGGCGGCAGCGGTCGGCGTCCCCCGGCTGATCCTCACCTTTGCCGCGTTCGCCGGCGCCGGCCTCTTCGTCTTCGAGGCGGCGCGCCGCCAGGAGGCGGAGGAGCAACTGGAATTCCTGGTGTCCACCAGCCCAGCGACCATCTTCACCCTGGATATCGCCGGCAAGGTGCTGCTGGCCAACCATGCCGCGCACCAGTTGCTCGGCGTACCCGCCGGTGCACTTGAGGGGCATGCCATTACCCGGTATTTCCCGGCGCTCACCAGCGTCCTGCCCCTTGCCGGCAACACCCCCTATTTCCGCACCGCCATGGAATGTCATGGCCGCCGCGAGAACGGCGAGGCCTTTCTGGCGCGCGTCTGGTTCTCCACTTACCGTACCGTGCTCGGCCCCCGTCTCGCCGCGGTCGTCTTCGATGCCAGCGAAGAGCTGCGCGACCGGGAGGAATTCAGCCTCCAACAGTTGCTCTCCGGCTCGCGCATCCTGGTGGGTGCCGTCTGCCACGAGATCCGTAACATCTGCGGCGCCATCAACGTCGTACATGCCCGCCTGGCCCGCACCGGCGCCATGGAGGGCAACGAGGATTCGCGCGCCCTTGCCACCCTGGTAGAGGCCCTCGGCCGCATGGCGGGCCTCGAGCTCGGCCACACCGCCCAGCGCACCGCCCTCAGCTCCGATCTGCGCTCGGTTCTCGAAGACCTGCGCATCGTGATCGAACCGCAGCTTCGCGAGGCCGGTGTCTCGGCCCGCTGGGAGATCCCCGAATCGCTCCCACCCGTCTGGACCGACCGCCAGGCGCTGCTCCAGGCCCTTCTGAACATCACCAAGAACAGCCAGCGCGCCATGGAAGATTCCGAACGGAAGGAGCTGGCGATCGCGGTGTCGAGCCTGGGAGATCGCATCGCTGTCCGGGTCATGGACACCGGGCATGGCGTGGCCGCTCCCGAACGCCTCTTTCAGCCCTTCCAGGAGGGAGCCGAAGCCACCGGTCTCGGCCTGTACCTGTCGCGCGCCTTCCTGCGCGCATTTGACGGCGACCTTCTGTACGAGCCGCGTCCCGCAGGGTCCTGTTTTGCGATTTTCCTTGCAGCCGAAGCGCCGGAATCGCCGGCGGTCTCCGAAACCCATGACAAGAATCCGATTGTTGCTGCTTGACGATCATGCTCTGTTCCGCGCCGGCCTGAGCCGCTTGCTGGCGACGGAGAGTGATTTCCATCTCGTGGCCCAGTGCGCGACCTCGGACGAAGCCTTGGACCTGCTCGCGAAGCAGCCCGTGGACCTGGTGCTTCTCGACTACGATCTCGGCGAAGAGCATGGATTCGAATTCGTCCGCAAAGCCCGCGAAGCCGGCTACACTGGCCGCGTCTTCATCATCACTGCCGGCATGAGCGATGCCGACAGTGTCCGCGCGCTGGGCCTCGGCGTCTGCGGGATCTTTCTCAAAACCAGCCTGCCCGCTCAACTCAGCGAGGCGATCCGCAAAGTGATGGCCGGGGAGACCTGGATCGACCAGCGCTGCATTCGCGCGCTGGTTCAAGCCGTCGACCGCTCCCGGGAGACGGAGCGCAGCCGCCAGCTCACCGACCGCGAGCGCGATGTACTCAAAGGCGTGTTCGAAGGGCTCACCAACAAAGAGATCGCCGCCTCCCTCGGCATTTCCGAAGGCAGCGTAAAATCCGCCCTCCAGCAGCTCTTCCTCAAAACCGGAGTCCGCACGCGAAGTCAACTCGTGCGCGTAGCGCTCGAAGAGTACGCCGGAGCCTGGGGATTGAGCCGATAGCTGATAGCGGTTAGCTGAAAGCTGAAAGCTATTTCAAAATGCTAAACATGTTCGAGAACTCGTCCGTCCACACGCGGAACGGGCGCTCCTGCTTGAGCAGCGTCGCTCCGTCCTTGAGCTGCGGATGGGCGTCGGTAGTGGCCTGGCTCATGATCAGCGTCCAGGCACACCCGAAGCAGAGCTCGTCGTCGTCGTCCGGGACGAAGTGGTAGACCAGTGCGAGCTGGCCGAAGGCGCTGGCGGCCCGCTCCACCACCGGCTCCAGGTTGAGGTAGTTGTTCGAGATGTTGATCGCCAATATCCCGCTGGGCTTGAGGTGCCGGAAATAGGTGGCCAGGGCCTCGCGCGTGATCAGGTGGACCGGGACCGAATCGCCCGAGAAGGCATCCATCACCAGCATGTCGAAGTGTTGATCCGGCTCGGATTCGAGCAGCAGGCGTCCGTCGCCGAGCGCAAGTTCGACCTTGGCGGGCGTGTCTTTCAAGTAGGTGAACTTCCGGTTGGCGATGTCAGGGACCTGCGGATTGATTTCGTAGATGCGCAGCGTATCGCCGGCGCGCCCGTATGCCGCCAGCGTGCCGCAGCCGAGGCCGAGTATCCCGATTCGCCGCGGCGCGCCTTCCAGCGCGCGCATGCCGCGACCGATGCCCGACTGCGGGCAGAAGTAGGTGATCGGCTGCCGGCGATACTCTTCCCGCAGGAGTTGCTGGCCATGGTTGATGGTGCCGTGAATCAGCCGGACAAACGCGTGGTCGTCGAGCCGCGGATCGCCTTCCCGGTACACGCGGAGCTGGCCGTAGAAATTTCGCTCCACCACCTCGTAACCGTCGACCATCCGGACCATGATCTGGCCGAGCGAATAAGAATAGGCCGCAAGCGCCAGAACCAGAACGCCGATCGCGGCCTGCTTGACATGAAAGCCGCTGCGCCAGATGGCCATCGAGAAAACCACGCACGCCACAACTGCGCACAGAATCAGGCCGAGCGGAAACTCGTAGTAGGCGCGGAACAGGTTGGGCGCCACCAGGCCGACGAAGACTCCGCCCATCGCGCCGCCCAGCGAGACGATGACGTAGAAGCCGGTCAGGTACCGCGGATGGGGCTTGAGCCGAACCAGTTCGCCGTGGCACACCATGCAGCAATTGAACAGCGCCAGCGCAAACAGGGCGATCACCACGCGCAGGTCCATCTTGATATGCCCGGGGGACAGGCGATAGGCCATGTACGCCAGCGAGGCCAGGAACAGCGGAAGAAACACCGGCCTGGAGTACAAGCACGGCGCTTCGAAGCAGACGATGAAGCTGAGCAGGTAGACCGCGAGCGGCACGATCCACAGAAACGGAATCGCCGCAACGTCCTGGGTCAGGTGCGTCGTGACCGCCAGCAGCAGGACCGAGGCGCTGCTTGCCAGGCCGAACCAGATCATCCGCACGGCCACTCCGGGAGCCAGCTCGCCATCGCCGGTCCTTTCGTAGTGCGGCAGGGTCTCGGCGGCGGACGTCCTCCACGCCGTGAGCGCACAGATGGCGGCGAAGCCCACGAACCCTCCGCTCCAGGCGACGGCCTGTACAGGGGAAGGGAGATTCGGCTCTACCAGGAAAGGGTAAGTGAGCAGCGCCAGCATCGAGGCGAAGTTCGATAGTGCGAACAGCCGATACGGCATCCCCGCGGCGTGCGTGCGCGCATACCAAGCCTGCAGAAGGGGACTGGTGGACGACAACAGGAAGTAGGGCAGGCCCACCGTGACGGCGAGCAGCGTGAGGATGCTGGCCGACGGATGCGCCAGTCCGGCGGTCTTCCAACCCGCGTTGGGAATGATCGGCAGCGTGGCGAGGCTCACCGCCAGCAGTGCGATATGCAGAATCGCCTGGCGTCGCGGCGCCAGCTTATTCAGCCAGTGCGCGTACAGGTAGCCCAGCAGGAGTGCGACCTGGAAAAACAGCATGCAGGTACTCCATACCGTACTAGAACCACCGAACCAGGGGAGGATCATCTTGGCGATGACCGGCTGCACTTCAAACAGCAGGAATGCAGATAGGAAGATCGTCAGGGAATAGAGAAGCATTGCCCGATTGGAAGGCCCTATGCTACCACGCCACGGAGGGTGATTCCGAAAGGCAAGCTTGCGGCCACCCGCACTCGTCACCGCCGCACCCTCCAATGCAGGTAGCCGGCGCTAGCCCCATTTGACTTGTAGACGAAAGGCGTTCGCAAGCGTCAACATTAAGTAGATTGCCGAATGAGCTTCGACGGCTCCAAAACGGTTCTGGTGGTCGATGACGAACCCGCCGTCCGGCGGCTTACGGCCACCCTGCTCAAGCGCCACGGCTACGCGGTGATCGAAGCGGATTCCGGCGATCAAGGCCTAGAGCAATTTACGCGTCACCAGGGCAAGGTCCACGTCATTTTGAGCGACGTCATCATGCCGCGGATGTCCGGCCCGGAGATGGTCGGCCAGATTCGGGCGATTGATCCCTCGATGCCGGTGCTCTTCATGACCGGTCATGCTGGCTTTACCGGACTGCCGGAGTCTGTCCCCGTGCTTGCCAAGCCGTTCACTGCCGCCGCGCTGATGCGGACGCTATCCGATGCGATGTCCGGGGCCGCGCACTGACGCCCCATCCCGCCGTGGTAGACTGATTTCCCGATGTATCTTTGGCTGGCGATTGCCGGATTGGCGTCGGCTTGTTTTGCCCAGGACACGCCCGACGTCGCTGTCGGCCGCAGGATCTTCGAATCGCAATGCGCGCTTTGCCATGGACAGACGGGCGGAGGCGGCCGCGGCCCGGCGCTCAACCGCCCCAAACTGGCCAAAGCTCCGGATGACGCCGCCCTGCGCCGCGTGATCTCCGAAGGCATCGATCCCGAAATGCCGGGCGCCTGGCAGTTGCATCCCGGGGAGGTCGGAAGCGTCGCCGCTTATGTCCACTCCCTCGGGGCGATTCCTCCCGAGATCGTGCCCGGCGACCCGCAACGCGGCGAGGCGGTCTATAGCGGTCACAAGTGCGCAGCGTGTCACATGATCGCCGGTAAAGGCGAGGGCTACGGCCCGGAATTGACCGACATCGGCGCCCGGCGCAATGCCGCCTATCTCCGCGCCGCGATCCTGAAACCCTCGGCGTCGTTACCGGTAGCGTTTCAGTACGTCGCCGCCACGACCGCGGCTAGCCAGACCGTCCGCGGCATCCGGGTCAACGAAGACTCGTTCACCATCCAGGTGAAGGACGCCGGCGGCAAGTTTTATAGCTTTCGCAAATCGGGATTGAAGGATCTGCGACGGCTGGAAGGACAGACCCCGATGCCAGCCTTCGAAGGCCAGATCGGCGGCGCCGAACTGGATGACCTGGTGGCCTATCTCGCGAGCCTGAAAGGGAAGCCATGAAGTGGTCTGCCATGTTGTTGTGCGTTGCCGCGTGGGCGCAGGTTCCTTACGAGCGGATCGTGGACGCCGCGAAGGAGCCTCAAAACTGGCTGACTTACTCCGGCAATTATCAGGGCCACCGGTTCTCTCCCCTGACGCAGGTTACCCCCACGAATGTCTCCGGGTTGCGCGTGCAATGGGCCCACCAGTTCCCCGATCGTGCCGAGGTTTCGCCGCTGGTGGCAGACGGGGTCATGTACGTCAGTGGCCCGAATACCGCGGAGGCGCTGGACGTGCGCACCGGCCGTCGGCTGTGGTCCTGGAGCCGCCCGATCCCGAAGGACTACCGCAACATCGGTTTCGGCCGCGTGAATCGAGGACCGGCGATCCTCGACAACCAGATCTTCGTCGCCACGCTGGATTGCTACCTGGTAGCGCTCGACGCCAGGAGCGGCCTGGAGCGATGGCTGGTCAAAGTCGAAGACTACAAGCCGGGCTACAGCCTGACGCTGGCGCCGCTGGCGATCCGCGGCAAGGTCGTGGTGGGCGTCAGCGGAGGCGAGGCGGGCATTCGCGGGTTTGTCGACGCGTACGACGCCCGCACCGGCGAACGGTCCTGGCGCTTCTACACGATCCCCGGACCCGGCGAACCCGGCAACGACTCCTGGGCCGGGGACAGCTGGAAGACCGGCGGCGGCTCCACCTGGGTCACTGGATCGTACGATCCGGAATCCAACACGGTCTACTGGGGAGTTGGGAATCCGGGCCCCGACTGGAACGCGGATTCGCGCGCGGGAGACAACCTGTATACCTGCTCGCTGCTGGCGCTCGACGGCGACACGGGAAAGCTGAAATGGCATTTCCAATTCACCCCTCACGATTCGCACGATTGGGATTCGACGCACGTGCCGGTGCTGTTTGAAGCCGACGTTCGAGGCGCGCGCCGCAAGCTGGTCGCGGTGGCCAACCGGAACGCCTTCTACTACGTGCTCGACCGGACGACAGGCGAGTTCATTGCCGGACGTCCCTACGCCCGGCAGACCTGGGCCAAAGGGCTTGACGACCGGGGCCGGCCGATCGTAATCCCGAACACCGAGCCCAGCCCGGAAGGCACGCTGGTCTGGCCCAACCTGAACGGCGCCACGGTCTGGTTCAGCCCGGCATTCAGCCCGCGGACGCAGCTCCTCTACGTCGCGGTGCGCGAGATTGCGTCGGTGTATTTCAAGCGCAAGGCCGAGTACGAGCCGGGGACGTTCTTCGCCGGCGGCGGCGAGGCCAGCGCGCCCGGCGAAAAGGCTTCGGGCGCGATCCGCGCATTGGACGCGACTACAGGACAGATGCGGTGGGAATTTCCGATGCACTCGGCGCCCTGGGCCGGTGTGTTGGCCACCGCGGGCGGGCTGGTCTTTTCGGGCTCCGATGAGGGCAATTTCTTCGCGCTCGACGCGAAGACCGGCAAGCCGCTATGGGACTTTCAGACGGGCGGCCGGGTTGCCGCCAACCCGATTTCGTTCGCCGTGGATGGCAAGCAGTACATCGCGATCGCCGCCGAGCGGACGCTTTACGTGTTCGGGCTGTAGGCTGGCCGGACTCAAGTCCAGTAGTTGCGGTCCAGGCTCCGATATTGCACGGCTTCGGCAACGTGCTTGGCCGAGACGTTCCCGGATTCGTCCAGGTCGGCCACCGTGCGCGCCACTTTCAGAATCCGGTCGTGCGCCCGTGCGGAGAATCCCATGCGGCGCACCGCCATTTCCAGGGTTCGCTCTCCCGCATCGTCCAAAGCGCACAGGCTGCGAAGCGTACGCGTCGGGATGCGCGAATTGTAATGGCCCCGGCCATGCTGGATTGCGCGCGCCCGCTCCACGCGCGCGCGGATATCGTCAGAGGATTCGGCTGTCGCGTTGCCACGCAGTTCTTTGTACGGCACTGCCGGGACCTCGACATGGATGTCGATGCGGTCGAGCAGGGGGCCGGAGATCTTCCCCAGGTAGCGTTGAATGATGGCGGGCGTGCAACGGCACTCGCGAGTGGAGTCTCCATAGAACCCACAGGGGCACGGATTCATAGCGGCCACCAGCATGAAACTGGAAGGGAATTGCAGCGTCATGGACGCCCGGGCAATGGTGACACACCCATCCTCCAGCGGCTGTCGCAACATTTCGAGAACGTCCCTGGGAAACTCCGGGAACTCGTCGAGGAACAGCATGCCGTGATGCGCGAGACTCACCTCACCGGGACGCGGGATGCCGGCGCCGCCCCCGATCAATCCCGCGTCGGAGATGGTATGGTGAGGGGAGCGGAAGGGCCGTTCGTGCAACAGTCCGCCGCCGCTCCGAAGCAGTCCGGCCACGCTGTGGATTTTGGTGGTTTCAATGGCTTCTTCGAATGTCAGCGGCGGTAGAATGCCGGCCAGGCGCTTGGCGAGCATGGTCTTGCCGGATCCCGGTGGCCCGATCATCAGGACGTTGTGCACCCCTGCTGCCGCGACCTCCAACGCCCGCTTTGACATGGTCTGGCCGCGTACGTCCCGGAAATCGGGACCTTGTGGGGACGCTCCGTTCCGGCCGTTGCGGGCGGGCGCTTGGGGTGCGAATTCCTCTGGCCGGTTGAGCAGCGCCACGACTTCGGCCAGCCAGCGGACGCCGAACACCCGCACGCCCTCCACCACGGCGGCCTCAGCCGCATTCTCCGCCGGCACGATCAGGTTGGCGATTCTCTTCTCCCGCGCGCACACCGCCACCGGAAGAGCGCCGCGCACCGGCCGGATCGCGCCGTCCAGGGAAAGTTCGCCGACCGACAGATATTGATCGAGGCCGCGGACCGCTCCCATGGCGCCGAGAATGCCGAGCGCCACCGGCAGATCGTAGCCGGCGCCCTCCTTGCGCACGTTGGCGGGTGCAAGGTTGATGGTGAATTGCTTGTTCGGGTATCCGAACCCGGAATTGATGAGCGCGCTTTTGATACGCTGCCGGCTCTCGCGCACCGCGACGTCGGGCATACCCACCATGACGGAATCGCGCGCGTTACCCGACGAGAACATGTCGACTTCGACATCGATCAGATGAGCATCGATGCCGTAAACGGCAGCGCTGCGCGTTTTGAACAGCGCCATAAGGATTGAACTGCCCCTACGGTAGCATGCTGCGCGATTGCGATTTTCGCTATTGCCTGCCGCGGAAAAAAGGGTATGCTATGGGTGATCGTGCCTTGACTGCAGGAGGCCTATTACATGGTTGATAGCCCCGAATTCGTTCTGATGAACGGAGAAGACATGGAAGATTTCCACGATTACGAAGACGAAGAACAAGGTGAGATGGGATCCAAGCTCGATGAGTACGAAGAAGACATCGAGGACGAGGAAGACGACGAGTTGGATACCCCGGCGCCGCCTCCGGTAATCGCGACCGTAGAGGTGGTGGAAGTGGTCGAGGTGCCCGTGGAGGCTGCTCCCGAGGCCCCGCCGGCGAAAAAGCCGGTGACCAAGGCGTCGGCTCCGAAAAAGGCCGCTCCGGCGAAGCAGGCCGCCGCTCCAGCCAAGAAAGCCGCTGCTCCAGCCAGGAAAGCGGCGCCCGCGAAGAAAGCGGTGAAGAAAGCGCCGGCGAAAATGGCCGCCAAGAAGGCCGCGCCCAAGAAGGCCGCACCCAAGAAGGCTGCCCCCAAGAAAGCCGCACCCAAAAAGGCCGCCAAGAAGGCTCCGGCGAAAAAGGCTGCGAAGAAGACCGCCCCCAAGAGGGCCGCGAAAAAAGCTGCTCCCAAGAAAAAGAAGAAGTAGGCCCTACTCCGCCTTCACCACCTTCCGGCAACGGTTGAAAAGCTCGATCAAAGCCTCGGCATGCTCCTCGGGGGAACGTGTGAGCGGCTTTCCGGAGAATCCGGCCGAGCCTTGGGACGCCTTTCCGTAGCCCGTGTTAACTGCAATAAACTTCATGAGTTCCAGGGCGACCTCGTCTTTGCTGCGGCCGCCGCCGGACGATTCGCCCTCGTTGGTCTTGCCGTTGTTCTCCTGATCCGCCATGGGTGACTGGCCCTCCGTATGATAAAACTCTAGGTTAGCGCGATTTTCCTGCGATGCCGCTCACCGCAATCCGGCACGTCCGAAAAATGCGAGGCGGCGCCCAGGCCCAGCTACTGGAAGCCGATGATGGCCGCTGGTACGTCGTCAAGTTCCGCAATAATCCTCAGCATCGGCGGGTTCTGGTCAACGAAGCGCTTTCGGCCGAACTACTGAACTACCTAAAGATTTCGGCTCCCGAGACCGCCCTGATCCAGGTTACTCCCGAGTTCCTGAAGGCCAACCAGGAGTGCTGTCTGCAAATCGGCGCCCGGCGGGTCGAGGTCGAACCGGGCTGGCAATTCGGGTCGCGGTATCCCGGCGACCCGGCGCGCCTGGCTGTCTACGACTTCCTGCCCGACTCCCTGCTCGGGCAGGTGGTGAACCTGAACGACTTCCGCGCCATCCTGGTCTTCGATAAATGGACCGGTAATGCCGACGGCCGGCAGTGCGTCTTCTACCGTGCCATGGTGCGGGACGAAGGGGGCGGCGGCAGGGCCGGATTCGTCGCGCGGATGATCGACCACGGGTACGCCTTCAATGGACCCAACTGGGACTTCCCGGAATCGCCGCTGCAAGGTCTGTACGCGCGGCGGGCGGTCTACGAGGGCGTCCGCGGGCCCGGCGACTTCCAACCCTGGCTGGACCAGGTGGTCCATTTTCCGGAGGAGGTGATCGACCGCGCCTGGAGGGGAATCCCACCTGATTGGGTCGAGGGCGAGGAGGACGCGTTGGATCGCCTGCTGGAGCAGTTGTGGCAGAGGCGGAAGCTGGTCCCGGCAATGATCGAGTCATGCCGGACGGCCCGGGTCAATCCGTTCCCAAATTGGTAGGGGGGACTGGGCAAGCGCCAACCCGGCCAGATACACCCACGCAAAAGTGGTTCCTAAAACAAGATAAATGGATATAGAATACCGGTGAGAGGTTTTCCATGTCCGCAGTGCTTACCCAGTATCCCCTCTTGGAGCAAGAGGCACGTGCCGCTCTGGCCGCGAGCGAACCGCAACGATTCCAATACCGCGCCAAGGGCGGCGCCTATCTCGACCTGCGCGGCCTCGCGCTGGAGCCGCTGCCCGGGATCGATGAAGACAAGATTGCGAACCTGAGCCGCGTGGTGCGCGGGCTGCTGTTTGCGGCCGTTGACGGCGCGCAGTCGGGGCACCCGGGCGGGTCGACGTCGAAGGCCGAGCAGGTGGTGACGCTGGTGGCGAGCGGCGCATTCGGGTACGACGCGTGGAATCCCAAGCACGCCGGCCGCGACCGGCTGGTGTGGAGCGCGGGACATACCTCCCCGCTGTTCCACTCCGTGGTCGCCCTGGTCTACGAGACGCTGCGACGTAACGGCGATACCCTGGCCGGCGCGGATGCGCGCATGGTGGTGTACCCGGAGGATTTGGCGCGGTTCCGCAAGTGGGGCGGCCCGAGCGGGCACGTGGAAAGCGAATACGCACTGGCGGACACCTCGACCGGTTCGAGCGGACACGGGTTTTCGGCGGGGCTTGGTTTCGCGGCGCTGCATCGTTCCTGCGGACTGCGCACCTGCGCGTGGGTGATCGCCGGCGATGCCGAGAGCGAAGAGGGGATGTCGTACGAGGCTCGCAACGCGGCGGCGAACCTGGGCATGGACAACCTGGTAGTGACACTGGATTACAACGGGTTCGGAATCGACGGCCCGATTTTCGAGGTGGTGCCGGCGCCGTATCAGAACCACTGGTTCGCTCTGGGATGGAACGTGATCGAGGTGGACGGCCATAACGTGCGCGAGCTAGCGTACGCGTACCGGCTGGCAGCTTCCACGTTCGCGCCGGGACGGCCGACGGTGGTGATGGCGCACACGAAGAAGGGTACCGGATACGGGCGGCTGGAGGGCACGGGCGATTCGCACGGGACGCCATTGCCGCACGAAGAATATGTCGAGGCCATGCGCAAACTTGGCTTCCCCGTTCCTGGAGTGAAGGGAGATGTGTCGGCGGATATCGCGGTGGTCGTGGACGGGCTGCGCGACGGCGACGTGGAGTATCTGACCGGGAGACTGCGGGCGGCGGCGGCGCTGGTCGTGCCCGAAGAAGACCTGGTGGACCGCATGGAGACGGCCCTGGCCGGCCGGCCGGTGCGCGACTACACGGCGATCGAGCGCCCGGCGGTGATGCCGCCGGAGCTGACGTTCAAACCGGGCGAGATGGTGCCGACGCGGCGCGCATCCGAGGCCTGGTTCGCGTGGGCCATGAAGAACACCGCGTTTTTCTGGATCGGCGCGGGCGACCTGATGAAGAGCATCCTCACGGGCAAGGCGGAGGACGTCTACGGGATTCTCAAGCGCGAAAATCCGCTGGGGCGGGGCATCCGGTTCGGGATCGCCGAACAGAACATGGCCATGATGTCGTGTGCCATGGCGCAGGACGTGCTGCCCGGCGGGTTCCGTCCCATGACGGCGTTCGCCAGCTACGGCGTGTTCACCTGCATGATGGCCAACTCCATCCGCATGACACTGATCAACAACACGGTGAACCCCGCGGCGAAGGCGTTCTTCATCGTGCTGGCGGCGCACGATGGACCGGAGACCGGGGAAGACGGGCCCACCCATCACGGGCTGTTCTGGATGAGCCTGTTTACGGCGTATCCGGGTATCAAAGTCTACAAGCCGCTGGACGCCAACGAGGCGGTGGAGATGCTCTTCCACGCCGCCCGGCGCGGCGAACCGGTGGTGTTCAGCGTGGTGCGTCCCGGCGTGCCGGTCTTCGCGCGCGGCGAGGGCGTGCCGGAAGCTCGCGAAGCGTGTAACGGCGCCTACGTGTTCCGGCCGTTCCGGGAAAACGGCAAGCCGAAGCTGGTCCTGGTGATCAGCGGCGGCCAGGTGATGGCCAACACGCTGGAGGTGCTGCCGGAAATCGAGGAACGCCGCGACGTCAAAATTGTGGCGGTTACCTCGCCGCAGCTCTTCGAGGAGCTGCGGCGGGATGATCCGGCGAAGGCGGCGTCGATCTTCAGCGACGACGAGCGGCAATACGTGGTCACGCTGCACAACGGCTGGCGCGGATTCCTGTATCCTTTCCTGTTGCCCGGCGATCATCGCGCGCGGACCTTCGGGATGGACGATTTCTCGCGATCGGGCAACCCGAAGGAAATCTACCGGCACGAAGGGTTCGACGCGGCGGGCGTGCGGGCGAAGATCCTGGGGGCGATTGGAGAGGGGCCGGGCTGCTAGACTCGTAGCCATGGTCCAGGCATTGGCGATTCAGGCGGCCGACGTGCGCGCGGCGGCGGAACGGATCCGCCCGCTGGCCAGGCGGACGCCGGTGATGACGTCGGCCGGGTTCGACGCCCAGGCCGGAGCGCGGGTCTTCTTCAAGTGCGAGAATCTACAGCGCGGCGGCGCGTTCAAGATCCGCGGCGCGTCGAACCTGGTGCTGTCGCTGAGCCCGGAGGCGCTGAAACACGGCGTGGTGGCATACTCCTCGGGGAATCACGCGCAGGCGACGGCGATTGCGGCGAAGCACGTCGGGGTTCAGGCGACCATCGTGATGCCTGACGACGCGCCGAAATCCAAGATGGAATCGACGCGCGCGCACGGGGCGCGGATCGTGACCTACAACCGGTTCAAGGAAAGCCGGGAGGCCATCGCGCAGAGCATCCTCAAAGAAACCGGCGCCACGCTGGTGCCGCCGTTCGATCATCCGATGATCATGGCGGGGCAGGGGACGGCAGCGCTCGAGCTGCTGGAGGAGACCGGTCCGCTGGACGCGTTGATCACGCCGGTGGGCGGCGGCGGCCTGCTGGCGGGCTGCGCGACCATTGCCAAGGCGATGCATCCGGCGATGCGCGTGTTCGGCGCCGAGCCGGAGGGAGCGAACGACACGTTCCTCTCGATGCTGAGCGGCGAGCGGACGACGGTGCACCCGGACACGATCGCCGACGGGTTGCGCGCGCCCAAGCCCGGGGAGCTGACGTTCCCGGTGCTGCGGCAGTTGGTGGAGCGGATCGTGCTGGTATCGGATGACGAGATCCGCGCGGCGGTTAAGTTTCTGCTGCTGCGGCTGAAGATTCTGGCGGAGCCGAGCGGCGCGGTGCCGGTGGCGGCGGTGCTGTTCCACAAGCTGCCGCCGGAGATCCGCAGCTTGGGCGTGGTGATTTCGGGCGGCAACGTGGATTTCGAAGAGCTGGCGAAGTACTGAGCAGTTGCCGCGGAGCGCGCGGACTCATACACTTTCGGTATGTGGAGACGCGCTTTTCTCTTTCTGATTTTTCCAGTTCTGATCTTTGGCCAAAATAGCGTCACGGTGACGGCGACGCGGCCAACAAGTGTCCAGCCGGACCTGATATCACTTAACGTGGACGTGCTGACCGATACCGATGCCACCCGGGATGACGTGCTGGCGGCGTTGCAGGGCTCGATCGTGACGGCGGCGAATTTCTCGAGCCTGCGCACGGTGCAGCAGTACATTTTGAACGGCACGCAAGGGCAGAATGTTCAGAACCTGGACTGGACCTTTACGCTCTCGGCGCCGCTGGCCAATTTCCAGGCTACGCTCACGCAGTTGACGGCGCTTCAGCAAAGCGTGGCGCAGAAGAAAAACGGGATGTCGGTTTCGTTTTCGGTACAGGGAACGCAGGTGTCGGCGCAGGCACAGCAAGGCCAGGCCTGCTCGACGTCCGACCTGCTGAGCGACGCGCGCGCGCAGGCGCAGAAGATGGCGTCGGCGGCGGGGGTGGGGTTGGGAAGCGTGCTGGCGATGTCGGGTGCGACGGTGTCGCAACCGGCGAGCGGAGCGCTGTTCAGCTCGCCGTATTATGCGCCGGTGTGCTCGATGACGGTGAAGTTTGCGCTGGCGGGGTTTTGAGCCATGCGGATACTTTTCGCGTTACTGATGGCCGCGGCGGCGCTATCGGCAGGGACCTTGGACAACAACACGGTGACGGTCACGGCGACCCGGACGATGAGCATCCAGCCGGATCAGGTGCTGCTCTACGTGAATGTGCTGACGGCACAGGATGTGGGGCTCAATGACGTGGTGGCCAAATTGAACGGGACGGGGATTACGGCAGGGAATTTGAGCAACGTGGGGACATCGAGTGCCGGGCCGCTCTGGACTTTCCTGTTGCCGGTTCCGTTCGCACAGATGAAGAGCGTCGTCGCCGCACTGACTCAGGCGCAGGCCAGCTTGGGGGTGATCGCGGGGTCGCCGGCGCTTACATTCTCCGTTGCCGGTACACAGGTTTCGGCCGACGCCCAGGCTGCGCAGCCTTGTCCGCTCCCGGCCCTGGTCAGCGACGCCCGCAGGCAGGCGGATAGCATGACCGCGGCGGCAGGGTTGAGGACAGGGGCGATTGTGGCGATCTCGGATGGCACGCCGGCGGACGGGACGGGGGCGATTGGGGTGCCTACTGCGGCGGCTCGCATCGGCGACTTCAGTCAGACTCTGGCGGGCTTCCTCACAGCTGTCATCGCGACCTCCCCACTGCCGTCGTGCTCGCTGACGGTACAGTTCCAACTGATTCAGTAGCGCCCTCGCTTACTCCGCGCGGATGACGCTGGCAGGATCGACGGCAATGGCTCGCAACGCGGGAACGGCCGCACCGGCCAGGGTCATCGCCGCGCACAGGCCGATGGCGGCCAGGTAGGTGCGCATATCGGCCGGATCGACGCCGGCCAGCAAGGCCTGAATGCTTCTGGCGGCGGCATATGCCAGCACCAGGCCGATCGCGATGCCGGCGATCGAGAGATGCCCCGCATCGCTCACGATCATGGCCAGAATGGAGGATCGCCGCGCGCCCAACGCCATGCGGACGCCGATCTCCTGGGCACGGCTGCCCACGGCGAACGACAGCAGGCCGTGAATGCCGATGCCTGCCAGCAGAAACGCGATAGACGCGAACGCTCCGAGGGCGCGGGCCTGTACGGCTCGCGCAGCGGTTTCGCCATCCACGACGTCGGTGAGCAGGCGGACGTCGGAGATGGGCAGTTCGGGGTCGGCGGCGGCGATGATGCGGCGGATGGCGGGGAACAGCGCGTCTGGATCGGAGGCCGCACGCACCGCCAGGTCTTTGGGCGCATACCAGATGATGCTGCCGTCGTCCACCTGCCCGCACGGAAGGTACACCTGCGGTTCGCTTTCGCGCTCCAGACCGCGAGCGCGGATGTTCGCGGCCACCCCAACCACGGTTCGGTCGGCGAGCGCAAACTTGAAGTGCCGGCCCAGGGGAATCTCGCCCGGCCAGTAACGCCGCGCGAAGCTCTCGCTCACGACTGCGACATACGGCCGCCTGGCGGTGTCCGCGGCGCTCACGTCGCGCCCGAGGCGCAGCGGAATGCCCATGGCATCGAGATAGCCCGGGGTGATGTAGCGCAGCAAGGCAGTGTTTCCCGGTCTGCTGGTGTCGCGGCCGGGAACTTCGACCGGCCAGATGCCGCCGTGAGGCGCCATGGGAATGAAGCTGGTGTATCCGGCGCCAGCGACGCCCGGGAGGCGCCGGACTTCGTCGAGCACACGGCTGTAGAACCGGTCCCGTGTGGCTACGGCCGAGTACTGCGGCATCGGCAGAGATGTGCGCAACGTGAGGACGCCCGCCGCGCGGAAGCCGGGGTCGATCGATTGCACGCGCCGGATTGCGCGCAGGAGGAGGCCGCAGGTTACCAGGAGCACGACGCAGCCAGCGACTTCGACGACCACCAAAGCAGAGCGCAGGCGGCTGCGCCCTCCGACGCTGCGCGGGCCCTCGCGGAGGCCCGTGAAATCGCCGCGGGCGCAGGCTCGCAGCGCGGGAAAGACGCCGAAAGCCAAACCTGTGGCCACCGTCAACATCGCCGCGAAGGCCGCCACGCGCAGATCCATCGAGGGCACTTCCGCGACTGGAAGCGAGTTCGGCACCAGCCGGACCAGCAGCGGCAGAGAGGCGACGGCCAGCGCGACTCCGGCTGCGCCGCCAACGATCGACAGCACCAGGCTCTCCGTCAGCAACTGCCGCACCAGGCGATGCCGCCCGGCTCCGATGGCGGCGCGCACCGCCAGTTCGCGCCGGCGCGACACCGCGCGCGCCATGAGCAGGTTTGCCAGGTTGGTACAGCCGATGAGAAGAACACACAAGGCCGCGGCGAGCAAGGCTTCCAGGGCCAGGCGGGAACGCGGGTTGACTTCGTCACGCAGCGTGCTCACGACGGCGCCCACCTCCCGGTTCTCCTTGGGCCACTCGCGTTCGATTCGGGCGGCAACCAGCCGCATCTCCGCTTGTGCGCTCTCCAGGGTTGCGCCCGGCTTGAGTTTGGCGAGCACGCGCAGGTAGGTGTTGTCTCGCTCCTCGAAATCCTGCGCTGCAAAGCGGGTGGGCTTCCAGAACTGCACCGTGCGGCTGGGAAAACGGAAATCGGCGGGCATCACGCCGATGATCTGGTGCGGGGTGCCGTCCAACAGGAGCGTTCGCCCGATTACGCCCGGGTCGGCGGCGAAGCGGCGGCGCCAGAGACCGTCGCTCAGCAGCATCGTCGGAGGGGCGCCCTCGCGATCGTCGTCCTCCGTGAATGAGCGGCCGAGGGAGGGGCCGGCGCCGAGCATCGGCAGAATGTCCGCGGTGAACGCGGCGCCTTCGAGCCGTTGGGGATCGCCCGCGCCGGCGAGATCGAGGGAGACGCTAGCGTAAGCGCCCATGGCCTCGAAGGAAGACGCGGCGCGCTTCCAATCGCGATAGTTCGCGGGAGAGACCTCGTTTCGCGAATAGCCCTGGGCGCGCTGCTCCTGCCAGATCTTGACCAGACGCGCCTCGTCCCGGAAGGGCAGGGGGCGCAGCAGAACGTGATCCGTCAGGGTGAACGCGGCGGTGGTGGCCCCGATGCCCAGGGCGGCCACGGCGATCGCGGTGAGCGCAAATCCGGGCGCGCGGCGCAGGGTGCGCATCGCGTACGAGAGATCCCCGCGCAGGATATCCAGGTGGATGGCAGGCGCGTTGCGGAGGATGTCGAACAGCGCTCCCGCCCAGAGCATGATGACGTCGGCGATACCCGACGCCTGCCCGCGTCGGCGGGCGAACAGCGCGCACAAGTCCTCGCCGTATTCGGCGCGGAACGACGCGGGATAGAGGTGCAGCAGCAGGCGGTAGACGTGCATCACGCTCTCCCCGGAGACAGTCCGCGATGCCGAGCCATGCGTAAGAGTTGGGCCATGCGGTGGGATTCGGCTTCCGCCACGGCGCGGCCGAAGGCGGTGATGCGGTAGTAGCGGCGGCGCTCGTCATCCAACTCCGGCAGCGGCCGTTCGCGCGGCTCGACGATGAGGCCCTGTTCGAGCATGCGCTGGATGGAGCGGTAGAGCGTGCCCGCGCTGAGCTTCAGCTCGCCGTTGGTTCGCGCCGCGACGTCCTGAATGATGGCATAGCCGTGGCGGTCCTCGTCGGCAACGGCGAGAAGAATGTGAAACGTGGCGGGCGGCAGCGGGAGCAGAGAAGCTGGGTCGGAATCGGGCATGTCTCATTATAGCCATACCGGATATATTGTCTATGGCTATAGTCCCGGCTGCGTTAAGCAGACGTTTTGCGGAGACGGCGAATTGCACCGCGATTGAATCATCCCAGACGGGCGACGATCTCTTCTTCGGCGCGGGTGGCCTGGCGGAAAGCCAGCTTGAGCAGTGGCGGAGCGATCAATGTCGTGGCCACTGACATAAAAACGATGATTCCGTAGACACTGTGGGCTAGCACGCCCATATTGAGGCCGATCTGCGCTACCACCATCCCGACTTCTCCTCGCGGGACCATTCCGACTCCTACGCGAACGGCGTCCGTGCGGCCCATTCCCGCGGCTCCCAGGCCGCAGCTCACGAATTTGGAAGCGGCGGCGGCCAGCACGATCAGGCCGGCGAACCCCAGGGTGGACGCCGTGGCGAAGGCCGAGAGATCGAAGTGCAGTCCGATCCCGGCAAGGAAAAACGGCACGAGCAGTTCGGAGACGCCGCTGGTCATATCTTGCAGGCGGGGCTCGGCACTCTCCGAGAGGGCCATCCCGGCAAGGAACGCGCCGATGATGGCGGCGACTCCGGCATACACAGCGAGGAGTGAGAGCGCGAAGAGCAGCGTCATGGCGATCGCAAAATCGCCTTCCGGCAGATTGAGCCGGGATCGGACGCGCGGCACCACGTGCTTGACCGTGCGCGTGCCGAACTTCGCGAGCAGAAAAACGAATCCCACCGCGAGCACGCCGGTCAGACCGATATCGACGTAATTTGCGGCGCCTCTTGCGAGGCCACTGACGACGGCGAGCACGATGAGGCCGAGAACATCGTCCACAACCGCGGCCGCCAGAATCACCCCGGCGGCGCGCGTGCGCAGCAGGCCCCGTCCTGCCAGGACTTCGGCCGTGATGCCGACGCTGGTAGCGACCATGGCCGCACCCGTGAAGATGCTCTCCAGGTGGGGTTCGCCCCAGAGGGCTGAAATCCCCCACCCGCACAGGAACGGCAGTGCGACGCCGGCGACCGCGACCACGATGGCGGTGCCGCCCACCTTGACGAGTTGGGAGGCCTTCACCTCGAGGCCAACGCGAAAAAGGAGGAACATCACACCCAGGTCGGAGAGGATGTCGAGAATTTGGTTGGGCGCCATCCACCCGAGGACGTGGGGTCCGATGAGAATGCCGGCGAGGATTTCGCCGACGATGCCCGGCTGGCCGAAACGTTCGAAAAGCTCGCTCAACAGCTTGGCAGACGCGAAGACCACCAGCATGGAGAGCGGGATCTGCGCCGCGGCAGGCATGACTTCATTATCAGGGAAAGCCGCACGGAAGCCGCGAAAAACCGGACCTGGGGACATTCCGCCGCGCTAAAATGGCCTTGTGACATGGCGCTGATCGCGGTTTCTGGGCATCCGGGGTGCCGGTTCGAAGAGGTGGCGCGGTTCAGCGCTCA
>Ga0335079_10002642_pt1 | contig 20634 bp, 25 predicted proteins | sample Lox_Sample_33_FD_206719 | JGI IMG/M metagenome (GOLD analysis project Ga0335079, IMG submission 206719) | Soil microbial communities from Loxahatchee National Wildlife Refuge, Florida, United States - Lox_Sample_3.3 | ecosystem: Environmental > Terrestrial > Soil > Wetlands | place: USA... | reverse complement strand
AAATCCTCAAATAGATTGCGGGCCAGAGCATCTTCAGGCATTCGTTCGGGATGCCACTGCACCCCCACGACCCAATCTGTCGGCGATTGAAGTTCCACGGCCTCGACGATGCCGTCAGTGGCGCGCGCCGTCACGCGAAGACCGGAACCCGGCTGGTCGATGGCTTGGTGGTGGCTGCTGTTGATCATCGCTTCAGAATGGCCGGCAAGTTTCGCGAGGCGGCTTCCCGGCTCGAAGCGGGCAGGATGCTCAAGGTCACCTGAGACAGCAGTGGCTGCCAAGTCCGTTTTTCCGTGCCGGAGCGCATCAGGCTTGTCGTTGGGGATGTCCTGAATCAGGCTTCCCTCGAAAAAGACGTTGAGAATCTGGCATCCGTAGCAGATCGCCAAAACAGGCTTTTCCGTTTGCGTAGCGTACGCCAGCAAAGCCAAATCGGTCTGATCGCGGCGGGGGTCGAGCAACTCCGTCTTCGACTGGCGTTTCGCCCCGTAGCGCGTTGGGTCCACGTCAGCGGGGCTCCCGGGAAGGACAAAGGCGTCGAGATTTTCCATCTTTTCTCGAAGCTCCTCGGGAGAGAGGAAAAGAGAAATGGGCTCGGGCTCACCACCGGCTTCTCGCACCCTGTCAAAGTAGTAGCGCAGCTTCTCTTTGTTCTGCTGAGTCTCCTCCTGGCTCGTGCGCCAGGGAATGCCGACGTGTGGCCTGAGTGGATTAGCGTAGGACATGGAATTGATAAATCGTAGCATTGCGAGCGAGGGCCGACAACAGCAGGTCAAATTGGCGAGGCGGGTTTAGGATCGAGGCCGTCGCTTTGCGCCCAGGGAAGGTCAGGCGTAAGATATTGTACTAACAAGACTTAGACGACTTCCCAAACGCGGCCTCGAGGCAAAATTCGGGCCGCTGAAAAAACTCAGGAAGCTTAGCTACACGAGCGGCCAAATGCTCGGGTGTTGCAGCCCGGAGCGTGATGTGCCCGACTTTGCGGCCTGCACGAAGAGCTTTCCCATACAAATGAAGATGCGCGTCCTCCACAGCCAGCACATCTACTGAATCGGGCACCTCTCCGATGAGGTTGAGCATCGCCGAGTGTCCTGGAGCGGCCGTTGAGCCGAGTGGGAATCCGGAAATCGCGCGTAAGTGGTTTTCAAATTGGCTGGTGACCGCGCCCTCGATAGTCCAGTGGCCGGAATTGTGAACGCGTGGCGCCATTTCGTTCGCCAGAATGCTCCCCGCACATTGGAAAAGTTCGATGGCCAGTACCCCGACGTATTCGAGTGCCTCAAGGACGCGCCGCGCCGCTTCCACTGCAGCTGCGTGCACTTTTGGGTCAAGATGCAAAGCAGGCGCAAGAGAGAGGCGGAGAATTCCGCCTCGGTGATGGTTTTCAATGAGTGGGTAAAACGCAGTTTCGCCAGTGGTGCTGCGCACGGCCAGGATGGAAAGTTCTCTTTCGAACGGCACAAACTTCTCGAGGATGAGGGCAGAATCGGGAAATGCGGCGACGAGCCTCGCAACATCTTCCCCTGACCGTAAAACCCACTGTCCTTTGCCGTCATAGCCCATGCGGCGTGTTTTCAAGACAGCCGGCACGCCGATGAGCTGCATTGCCTTGTCCAGGTCTTCGCGAGAATTGACCTCCGCAAATTCGGTGGTGGCAATTCCGAGATTACGGAAGAGCGTTTTTTCGTTCAGACGGTCCTGGGCCGCTTCCAACGCCTGAGGAGGCGGGTAAACCGGGATGCGCTCCAGCAAAAATCGCGCGGCTCCCACGGGAACATTTTCGAATTCGTAGGTGGCGCAATCTAGCCCCGCTGCGAATTTCTCGAGCGCTTCGCGATCCGCATATTCCGCAGTGATTCTCGGCGCGATTCTGCCCACGGGCGCTTGCGGAGAAGGATCGAGAAAGCGGAAATGCAGGCCGAGAGGATAGCCGGCGAGGGCAAGCATATATCCGAGCTGGCCGCCTCCCAGGATCCCGATGGTCATGCGTGTTTTCTCGGATCGGGAGTGGCGAGGACCTTGCTTGTCTGTTCTGCGCGGAACTTTCGGAGCGATTCGCGAATCGCGGAGTACTTTGTGCCGAGAATGGAAGCGGCCAGCAAAGCAGAATTGATTGCGCCCGCCTTGCCAATGGCAAGCGTGCCGACAGGGATGCCTCCAGGCATTTGCGCAATGGAAAGCAGGGAATCGAGCCCCTTTAGCGTTTTGGATTCCACGGGCACGCCAAGAACGGGTAGAACAGTCTTCGAGGCGGTCATGCCCGGAAGGTGGGCCGCGCCGCCGGCACCCGCGATGATAACTTCGATACCGCGCTTTTCCGCAGAGGAGGCGTACTTGAAAAGCAGATCGGGCGTGCGATGCGCGGAAACGACTCGTGTTTCATGTGGAACGCCGAGCTTTTCGAGAGTATTCGCGGCGTGCCCCATCGTTTCCCAGTCGGAAGTCGAACCCATGATGATGCCCACCAGGGGTTTGGGCTTTCGGGTTTTGCCTTTCTTCGTGGGAACAGTTTTGTGTCGCTTCATGTTCTGCGAATGACCCGGTCGCGGAGCAAATTGCGAGAGCACATCCTCACACCGAGTCCGCGTGAGGGAGAATCGTGCGCCAAGCGCCCCCGAATAATACTACGCTTTCACTTTGCCGCGACTCTGGCCCGCTGATTCCAGTAGTGGCGAATCTGGCCGACCAGATACAAGGAACCCGTAACGAAGATGGCATCGGTCGAAGAGGCTCTCGACAAAATATTTTCAAACCCATTTTCCGCGTCGGGGTGCACAGAAAAGCACGAAGCGTGGTGCCCGGCGATTTCCGCGAGCTGCGCGGCGGAAATCGAGCGGGTGGTTCGAGGCTCGGTGAAAACCACTGCCGAAACGCAAGGCAAGATGATGCCGGCGATTTCGTCCACCGCTTTATCGCGCAACGTTCCAAAGAGCATCCAGATTCTGCGTCCTTCAAAATAACGGCGAAGAAAATCCCGCAGTTCCGCCGCCGCCGCCGGGTTGTGGGCGCCATCCAGATAGACGTCGGGATGCGAATGCAATTTTTCCAGCCGCCCCGGCCACTCAGCGAGCGCGATCCCTTCCTTGATGGATTGGTCGGGAATCCGATATCCGCGCTGCTGCAAGAGACGCGACGCAGCAATGGCGTTGAGAACATTCTGCGCCTGGAATTTTCCGGGGAGCTTTGGGGCGACTTCGAGTTCCCAACCCGTCGCTACTTCCTTCACCAAAGCTTGAAAGCGGCCCGGTTGCTGGAGATTTTCTTGCACATCCAACTGATAGGCTTCGGAGGTATCCACAAAGGTTGTGTGAAGCTCCGCGGCGCGCGAATGCAAGACTTCCTTTGCCTCTGGCCGCTGATCGGCGGCAATGACCGGCGGACCGGATTTGATGATGCCCGCTTTTTCCGATGCGATCTCTTTCAGGGAATGACCCAGGAAATTCTCGTGGTCAAAGTCAATTCGCGTGATCACAGAAACGAGAGGCTGAAGAATGTTCGTCGCATCCAGCCGTCCTCCGAGACCGACCTCAAAGATGCCAAATTCCACGCGCGAACGCGCGAACGATTCGAACGCCAGCGCCGTCACACATTCGAAAAATGTGGGATGAGCGCGAAGTTTGCCCCCTGCCAGTAGTTCTTCGACGACTGTCTGGATTCGCGCAAAAGTGTCTGCGAACTCTTCGTCCGAAATCTCGTGGCCATTCATGCGAATGCGTTCGTTGATGCGTTCGAGATGCGGCGAAGTGTACAGCCCAGTCAGAAATCCAGCGTGGCGGAGAATGGATTCGAGAAACGCTGCGGTCGAGCCTTTGCCGTTGGTTCCGGCAATGTGAACGCTCGGATAAGCGCGGTCAGGGCGGCCCAGCCGCTCGGCAAGCACGGAAATATTTTCAAGATCAAATTTTGCGGCTGCTGCTTGGGTCGGGGCGGCAAGCTCCCTGCCCAAGGAAAGCAGGTAGCGAACCGAGGCGTCGTAATTCATTTCAGCTCAACAAGAGGTCGAGGAAGGAGGAAATGAAGGACTTCAATTCCTTGCGCGATACGACCGCGTCGAGAAAACCGTGTTCGAGCAGGAATTCGGATCGTTGAAAGCCATCGGGGAGTTTCTGGCGAATCGTCTGCTCGATGACGCGCGGCCCGGCAAAGCCGATCAGCGCCCCCGGCTCGGCAATGTTCAAATCTCCAAGCATGGCGAAGCTCGCCGTCACGCCGCCGGTGGTTGGGTCTGTGAGGACGGAGATGAAAGGGAGCTTCGCTTCATCGAGCTTGGCGAGAGCAGCGGAAACTTTCGCAAGCTGCATCAGGCTAATCGTTCCTTCCATCATGCGCGCGCCGCCCGAACAGGACACGATGATCAGCGGCTGCCGCGTGTCCATGGCGAGTTCAATGCCGCGCGTGACTTTTTCACCGACTACCGCTCCCATTGAGCCGCCAATAAACCCGAACTCCATCGCGCAAATCACCACCGGTCGGCCGTTCAACTGTCCCTCGGCAAGGAGGATCGCGTCATTTACACCATGCTTTTTCTGCGCCTCTTTGATTCGCCGCGCGTATGGCTTAGTATCCACGAACTTCAAAGGATCCGTGGAGGTCATCCCAGCATCGTGTTCCGTCCAGCGGCCGTCGAACAGCATCTCCAGCCGCTGGTTGGCGTTCATCTTGAAGTGGAATTGGCACTTCGGGCAGACGAACAGATTCGCTTCAAGATCCTTGCGGAACGTGATTGTGCGGCAGTTCTCGCACTTGGTCCACAGACCCTCCGTGCGGACGCGCCGCTCTTCCGGCGGCGTTGGCTGGTCAATCGGCTTTTTGTCTCGCTTGAACCAGGACATATGGAAGTCAATGCTTCTCAGTCATCAGTTTCGGCGAGCCTGCGGATGAGCAAGAAAGATCCCCAGCTTGCCCCTCCAGACTCACCTTCAATCACCGGCTCGCGGCAGCTTTGGCCATAATTTCCTGCGCTTCATACCCTGCATGCTTGGATTCGTGCTCTCTGTTCGCCGCCGGCCGTCTCAATAGTCTATACCACGCTGGGCAAGAATGCCTTTCGTATAGGGATGTTTCACTTCTTTCATTTCCGTCACCAGGTCGGCGAGTTCAACCAGCTTCGGATGTGCATTACGGCCGGTGCAGATCACGTGCACCCGCTCGGGCCGCTCCTTGAGTGCCTGGGCAACTTCTTCCGGATCAAGCATTTTGTAACTGATGACGTAATTGATCTCGTCCAGTATCACCAGGTCGTATTTGCCGGAATAGATGGCTTCGCGTCCCGCCTTCCAGCATTCCTCGGCCAGCTTGATGTCCTCTGGATCCATCTCCGCTCCGCCGATCTTCACGAAGCCTCGCCCCATCGGACGAATCTCAAACTTGTCGTCGCCCAGTATTTTTGCCGCATCGAGTTCGCCATAATGCCACGAACCCTTGATGAACTGCACCATCAGCACTCGCAAACCCTGCCCAACCGCGCGAAACGCCGTGCCCAGCGCACAGGTCGTTTTGCCCTTTCCGGGTCCGGTGTAAACGATGAGCAATCCTTTGTCCTCCGGCATGGTCACTCTGTCTGGTTACTCGAGTTGCAAGCGCTTGACGAGTTCCTTCGCGGCGGCGTTTATGCGATCAAGAGCAGTTGGCGGAGGAGGGTTCTTCGGGGGCGCGGCCGGATCGCGAAGAACAATCCACAATCCCGGGCGGTACACTTCCCCGTGACCCGGGCAAATCGCGCCGGTGAGCTGCGCGATTTCGAGCGGTGGATTAAAAGTGGGAGCGATGTTCAGATCCGTGATTTTTTTCGACGCATGCGGCGCGGGCGGATGCGCGAGAATATCTACCAACACGCCTCGCGCATCGTCCACCAGATCGCGGAAGCCCTGGGAAACGAGGATTCCGTCCACATCGCGCGGCGTCGGCTTCTCCACTTCTTCAAGATCGTAATCGGGCAACGGCTTCTCCAGGGGAATTTCAATCGCCGCGGAGGGCTGATCTTCGTCCGGGAAAATGCGGATGGACATAGACGTATGTTTGTACAACAGAATCCGTTATTTCACCACGGGCTCGATCGTGATGAGCGCGAGTTCCGGGCGGCAATCGAACCGGATGGGTAGAAGAGTCATTCCAAGCCCGCGGCTGACGTACATGCGCGAACCATTCTTCTCGAACCATCCTTCAACATAAGGGCCGACTCCTTTGGGCAGCCATACCGGTTTGAGGAACGGAATGCGCACCTGTCCACCATGCGAGTGGCCGGCAAGCGCCAGATCATATTGCCCCGCGGAGGCGGAGAAAAACTGAGGGCTATGGAACAGCGCGATCCGGTAGGCGTTCGAAGGCACGTTGGCGAGAGCTTCGCTTAGGTTCGCATGCCCGAACGTCGGATCGTCCAGTCCGATCAGCCAGATGCCCGGGCGAACTTCCGCGCACTGATTGAGAAGAAAATGCACGCCGAGATTTTCGTAGAATTGTCGCTCGTGCTTGAGCGGGTGGGAAATCTCCCAATTTCCTCGCACCAGCCAGACTCCCAGAGGAGCGTGCAGCCTTTTTAGAATTTCGCTCTCGCCGCGGTAGGTTCCCCATCCGGAAAGCGTATCGCCGGTAACCACGATTATGTTCGGCGCCTCCTCGTCCAGCAGTTTGAGCAAGCGCTTCTCTCGAAAGCCCACATGGGAAGAGTGCAGGTCCGTCAGCTCGGCAATCTTCAATGTTGCCGAGACGTTTCCAGGCACAGTCCAGTGCGTGACCTGAATCCAGTTCGGCTCAATGAACAGCCCATCAATTAGCGCCAGGACCGGAAGAATTAGCAGACATCTGAAGATTCGACGCGCCGCAGGCCTCTGCGTGATTTTTCCGATTGGATTATTCATGGGACGTCTTCACTTTGGATACGGGCTTCCTGAGAGGATCGCCAGGGCGCGGTAAAGCTGTTCGGCGAGCATAACGCGGGCGAGTTCGTGAGAATACGTCATGGCACTGAGGGAGAGTTTTCGCGGAATGCGTTTCCGGAGCGCCTCCGGAAAGCCTTCCGCCTCGCCGCACACAAAGATGATCTCACGAGTGCCGCGATCGCGCTGCTCAGCAATCCACTTTGCGAACGACCCGGAATCCTGCGGTATGCCTCCGGCATCGAGTAGAACCGAGGCGGCGGCACGGTCAGCATCGAGTTTCTTGATTGCCGCAGCCGCATCGCGAACTTCGACGACCTCAATCGCACAGGAGCGCGCGATGCGCTTGGAGTAATCGTCAAGAAGGGCGCGTAATTCCGGTCGGCGCGTCTTCCCGAGCATCAGGAGCAACAACTTCATTGCAGGCCGTATTTCTTGCGTTTTTCAAGAAGGGTCTTGCGGCTGATCCCGAGAATCTGGGCGGACCGGGAAATGTGATACCTCGTGGCTTCCAGAGTTTGCGCAATGACGTCACGCTCGATTTCCTCAAGAGAACGAAGGCCGGCAAGGACGGCGTCGCCTCCAGCGGCCGCCCGGATGTTTTCGGGAAAATCTTGCGGAGTGATCTCGATGCTTTTCGAAAATACCAGCGCGCGCTCGAGCGCATTTCGCAGTTCGCGCACATTGCCCGGCCAGGGATAGGCCAGAAGCATTCGACGCGTGAGTTCGGAGAGTTGTGCGTCCTGGCGGTTATGGACCGTTCGGAGAGTCTGAAGCAATTGATCCGCAAGCAAGAGAATGTCGGCCTTGCGTTCGCGAAGCGGAGGCACATTCAGAGGAAGCACGTTCAACCGGAAGAAAAGGTCTTCGCGAAAGTTGCCGGCGGCGACTGCCGCCGCCAGGTCCGTGTTCGTCAAAGCCACGAGCCGCGCTTCGATGTGCAGTGTCTCCGTTCCGCCAAGACGCTCGAAGGCCCTTTCCTGAAGGACGCGGAGAAGTTTGCTCTGGGCCTCGGGAGAAAGGGCGGCAACCTCGTCTAGGACGATCGTGCCTGCGCGGCCGAGTTCGAGGCGGCCAATTTTGCGCTCGACGGCGCCGGTAAAGGATCCCCGCTCGTGGCCGAAAAGCTCGCTTTCGACAAGCTGCGGCGGAAGCGAGGCGCAATCAATTTTGAGGAAAGGAGCGTCGCGGCGCGGGCCGAGTTCATGAATCAATCGCGCGAGGTGATCTTTCCCGGAACCGCTCTCGCCAGTGATGAGCAATGTCGTCGGCGCCGGCGCCACTTTCTGAGCGAGCTCGAACAAACGAATAGAAGCAGGATCCTGGGCGATCCAGGGCAAGCGCTCGGTCGAGGACATGAACAGATTGTAACGATATTGGCCTTCTCAGTGGGAGAGAGTTACCAAAGATCGCGGTAACCAATAAGGATGAACAGGAACGAGAATCGGAAGCCTCACAGGAAGCGCTCGATCGAAACGTAGATCGGCCCGGCGCCCAGTGTGAATAACAAAAACCAGGAAAAGCGCCCGGCCCGGTTTTGGGTGCGAAATTCGGCATGCTCTCCCGGCGCGACGTCAAATTCGACGGTTTTCCAGTTCCATGTGTTGTCCACAACCAGGCGATGATGTCCGGACGTGATCTCGCGCGTCACCGAGTCGCCGAACATGAGATCCCCGATTCGCTCGCCGTCCAGCTTCACGATGATCTGGCGCTGCTGGACGTCCTCTGCCGAATTTCGGCTCACCGTGATCTTGCAATCGGTTTCTTGCTTCGCATTTTGCGATGTGGGCGTGTCAATCACACTCAAACGCCTGGTCAACGGCTGATGCTAGACGTGTGCGCTGCAATGAAAGAGGTCAACCGGCTTCACTCTCTCGAGACGCCGTGACAGAATCCGGGCTATCCGGGATCTCCAGTTTGGGAACCGAGCGCCAGAGCCGTTCAAGATCGTAATAGCGCCGGGCCTGCTCACTGAAAACATGAACGATGAAGCCGCCAAAATCCAGCAAGGCCCAATTCGCCGAAGCATGGCCTTCCCGATGTTCAGGGGAACGACGCAGCTCTTTGTAGAGTTGCTCTTCCACTTCCGAGCAGATGGCCTGCACCTGCGGAGCACTGAATCCCGTGCAAATGACGAAATATTCTGTAAATGTGCCGAGCTTGCTCAGATCAAGAACGTTGATAGCTGACGCTTTCTTGTTTTGCGCCGCTTCAACGGCCAGTCTGACGCCTGGGGGAAGGGTTTCCAATTTCATCAGCGGTATAGGCCCTGTTTAAGAATGTATTCCTCGACCCGCGCGGAGACAAGCCCGTGGATGGACTGCCCGCGCTGCGCGCGTCGGCGAATATCCGTGGCGGAGACGTCGCTCGCTACGTTTTCGAGGAGATAAACCGAAGTCCGCCGGAGTCGGGCGACCAGCGGCGATGGTGGAGTCTCGTCTTCGCGCTTGTCGTTTGGGCCAGCCATCAGATCGGGCGGAATCACCAGGCGCAATGCTTCGGCGCGAATGCCGGGCCGATTCGCAATGATGAAGTCGCATAGGCCGAGCAGCGTTTCGTACTCCTTCCACATCGGAATGCCCAGGAAGGCGTCGGCGCCAATCATGAAGAAAATGCGGTCACCTTGCGCGTGATAGGAATGGCGGAAATAACGAACGGTATCCACGGAATAGTGCAGCTGCGTGCCGGAGAAGTCCTCGCCTGCTTCCGCCAGCGAGGGAACGAAATGGGGATGCTCGGTGCAGGCGAGCGAAACCATCGCGAAGCGGTGGGGAAAAGGGGCGAGGTGCTGCTTCAGTTTGTGCGGCGGCCTGCTGGCCGCGATGAAGTGGATTTCATCAAAATTGAATCGGCGGTCTGCCGCGCGCGCGACCGCGAGATGCCCATTGTGAATGGGATCGAAAGATCCGCCAAAGAGGGCGATGCGCTTGGGATGATGCCGGACGGCAGTGCGGTGCGCCTGAGCGGTGGTCAATGCGGCTCCTGAGAAGATGTCTGATGAGCATTGTCAATTGGCTCGTGTTCGATGTCCAGAGCAGACTCATGCGCGTGGCGCGGAAGACGATCGAGCGCGTCGGCAATGGCCAGAACGAGTTCGCGAACGCCCTCGCCCGTTGCCGCCGAGATGGCATGGAATTCCAGCTTGTGTTCGCGGCAAAAATCGCGCAATTCTTCGAGGCGTGTGCGCTCGGTTGTCGCGTCGAGTTTGGTCGCGACCACAATCGTTGGTTTCTTCGCCAGAGCATCGCTGAACGCCGCCAGCTCTCCGCGAATGACTTCATAGGAATGAACCGGGTCGGCGTCTGTCGCGTCGCTCGCGTCAATCAAGTGCACCAGGAGCCGTGTGCGCTCCACGTGCCGCAGGAAGCGGATGCCGAGGCCCGCGCCTTCATGCGCGCCCTCAATCAGTCCGGGCAGATCAGCAACAACAAAGGTGCGGCCCAGTTCCCTCCCTGCGCTTCCGCTTCCGCCGTCCGCGTTGACGACGCCGAGATTCGGCTCCAACGTTGTGAAGGGGTAATTCGCAATCTTCGGCCGCGCGGCGGAAATGACCGAGATGAGCGTGGATTTTCCAGCGTTCGGAAAGCCGACAAGCCCAACATCCGCAAGCAGCTTCAGTTCCAGCCGCAGATGCCGCTCTTCGCCGGGGAATCCCTCCTCATGTTCGCGTGGAGCCTGATGCCAGGGCTTGGCGAAGTTCTGATTGCCCTTGCCTCCCCGCCCTCCGCGCGCCACAAGAACCTGCTGCCCGGCAGCGGAAAGGTCCGCAAGTGCTTCCCCGGTTTCCTCGTCGTAAACCACCGTTCCCACGGGAACCTGCAGGATCATGTCAACGCCGGAATGGCCCGTGCAGTTGGACCCTTCGCCGTGCCGCCCGCGGTCTGCCTTGAACTCTCGATTGTAGCGGTAGCGAAGCAGAGTGTTGTCGTTCGGATTGGCCTCGAGGAGGATGCTTCCGCCGTTGCCGCCGTCGCCCCCGGAAGGCCCGCCGCGCGGAACGTATTTCTCGCGTCGGAACGCGACGCAACCGTTCCCGCCGTTCCCTGCTTTTACGTAGATTTTTGCTTCGTCAACAAACACAGCTGGTCCTTCATTCGGCATGAACAGGATGACATGATTTGGGGCTCAACCCAGAAAAAAGCGGTCCGCCGAAGCGGACCGCACTGCGCGACTTCACGATTCCTCGCCTGGAATAAAACGCTTTAATTGGCCGAGGCAGCCTTGGCTTCCGCTGGTTGAATACTAATGTACCGCCCGTGGCGCCCTTTGTCCTGAAACTTCACGTAGCCGGTCACCAGAGCAAACAGCGTGTCATCCTTGCCCTGGCCCACGTTTTCGCCGGCCTGATGTTTCGTGCCGCGCTGGCGGACGAGAATCGTGCCTGCGTGGACGAGTTGCCCGCCAAAGCGCTTCACGCCCAGCCTTTGCCCGTGCGAATCGCGGCCGTTTGTCGAGGAGCCGCCGCCTTTTTTGTGTGCCATGACCTGTTTCCTTTTCGAAAATTGGGTGCCGCCGGAGGCCGACGGTCAAGAAAGCGTCGCAGCCTTTCCATTAGAAGCAAAACTAGAGCTTGATTTCGCTGACCTCGACGGCAGTGTAGTTCTGTCTGTGGCCCCGCTGAATCTTGTACTGGTTTGTTTTCTTGAACTTAAGGACGGTGACCTTTGGTCCGCGGCCCTGCTTCACGATTTTCCCCGTGACGCTGGCCTTGGCCGCATCCTCTCCGACCAAAACTTTCTTGTCATCCGTGTGCACCGCCAGCACGGAGCCAAACTTCACCTTTTCCCCGATTTCACCCGAAACCCGCTCCACGCGGACGGTGTCGCCCGGCGCGACTCGATACTGCTTTCCCCCGGATTTAATGACGGCGTACATCGTTCCTCCAAAGGCTCAAGACAAACAACAATTATACGGCTAGCCCGGCAAAAGCGTCAACGTATATGGGCGATTGCTGATCCAACAGTCCAAATGATATCTTTTCGAGCGCTCGACAACCGCAACGGAGATTCTCGAGATATGGCGCGAAGATTCGTCTTTCTTCTTGTTCTGGCCGTGCTGGCCGCGCCCGTGCGCGGCGGAACGCAGCGGCGCAAGGTAATCATTGACGAGGATTGTTCGGGGCCCGGAGGCAGCAATCTACAGGCCATCCTCTTGCTCGTTCAATCGCCTGAGATTGATGTGCTAGGCATCACAGTTGTTAGCGGGGATCAATGGCGCGATGAAGAAATGGCTCACGTATTGCGCTTGCTGGAAATCATCGGCCGCACGGATATTCCCGTGGTACCGGGGGCGGTGTATCCGCTGCTGCACCGGCGTGAGGAAGTGAAATTGGGGGGGCCACTCTACGGGAAAGTGACTTACATGGGAGCGTGGAACGAAACGGATTATCACGAGCCGGAAGTTGTGCCACCTCTGACGGAAGGACAGCCCTCAACCAAGCCCGCCGAGGAAGACGCTGCGCATTTCTTGGTGCGGATGGTTTACAAATATCCGCACGAAGTGACCATTTACGAAGGCGGGCCGATGACCGACCTGGCGCTGGCCATTGCCATCGATCCGCACTTTGCCGAGCTTGCGGACCAGCTCGTATTCATGGGCGGGAGCCTGAATCCGCAGACGAATGATCCCGAATTCGCAAACAGCCCGAGGCATGAATTCAATTTTTGGTTCGATCCGGAAGCGGCGCACATCGTTTTGCGCTCTCCCTGGCGAAGGATCAGCTGCACGCCGGTGGATATTTCCATCAAGACCAAGCTTACCCCGGAGATGGTCAAAGAGATTGGGGCCAGTCGCACACCGCTTGCCAGATATCTGGAGAGATACTATCAGTACGGTTTGGGCGCCGATTACATGTGGGATGAGCTGGCCGCTGCGGCGTGGCTGGATCCGAGTTTGATCACGCGAGAGGAAGTGAAATACATGGACGTGGATGTGGATCACGGGGCGGGCTATGGAAACACGCTCACTTGGAACGAATCAGACAAGCCGGAAGGGGCTTTCGTACCTGTGCATATCCAAATGGACCTCGACAACGGGAAATTCGACAAAATGTTCGTCCAGCTGATGACCGCAACGACTCCTTCGCCACGCTGAGCGGCTCCAAGGAGGTAGACATCCCTTCCATCCGCATGGCATTGGGACCCGCAGCAGGGGAAAGTGCGTCCGGGCACCAAAGAGAGTGACGTACGTCACAGTCAGCGGGACGGCAGATGGCCAGAATGCTCGCTAGGAGGATTGGCCATGAGAGCCGTAGAAACTGTTGTAAAGATAGGACTAAAGAACATCCTCTATCTGACGGATTTTTCGCGCTCGGCGGAGTTCGCGTTCGGAGCGGCGCAGGGGCTGGCACGCAAGTTCGACGCCAGGATGATTGTTGCCCACGTCCTGGAACCTGCCGAATACCAATTTGTGCCCCAGCAGGGAGTGGTGGAAACGACGGTGGGCGTGGAAGAATCCGCGAAGAAAGAACTCTTGCAGCTGGAGAAGAGGATCACGGGAATTCCTCACGAACTGCTCTTGAGCAAAGGTGAAGTGTGGGACGCGGTCACCGAATTGGTGAGGAAGAACAAGGCTGATCTGCTGGTCATGGGCACACACGGACGGACAGGCTTGCGCAGGCTTTTGATGGGATCGGTTGCCGAAAGAGTGTTTCGGCAAGCTCACTGCCCGGTGATCACCGTCGGCCCGCGAGCCGCCGGAAATGAATCGCGGGAACTCAAGATCAAGCGAGTGCTATTCGCGACGGACTTCGGAGCGGAGTCCCAGGCGGCGCTCGGGTACGCCTTGTCCATTGCGGAAGAGTTCCTAGCGGAACTGACGATGGTGCATGTGGAGAGGGTACCGCTGGAACCGCTGGATTCGCCCGCCGTGCTGGTGACCGAAGGTGAAAAGGCAATGGCGGCAATGATTCCTGAAGAGGCAACGAGCTGGTGCAAACCGGAGTACAAGGTTAGGTTCGGGGATCCCGCAAAGCAGATCCTGAAGGTTGCGGAGGAAGTCCATGCGGACCTAATCGTGCTCGGTGCGAAGGCTTCGAATCTGCATCCGGCGATCGCGACTCACGTGATCATGGCAACGGCGCACAAGGTGGTATGCGACGCGGAGTGCCCGGTGTTGTCCGTGCGCGGGTGATACTGAAAGAGCTGCTACCGGAGCTGATCAGCGCAAGGCGCGATGGACGCGCTTGGTGGCCTTCTTGAGATCCCGCGCGAGGGACTCAACGCGCTTGGTGAGACCGGCGAGCTCTTCGCGAGCGACTTTGGCGGCTTCGGTGACCTTCCGAGCTTTGCGGTCGGCTTTGCCCGCGGCAGCGCCGATTTTTTCTGCTGTTGCGGCTAGCTTGGTTTTTTTAGCCATGGATCCCTCCTCAAATTAATTGAATTGGCAGGAGAATACTCTTCATTCTCTCATTGCAAAAGCAATATTAAGATAAGAATGTTGTGAAAAAACACTCGTGGCGCGGAGGCTGTGGCTGGCCCACGGACAATATCATGAAACATGAGATACGCCAGATCCAAGGCGGCGCGCATCTCTTATAAGATGCTGAGGCGAAGCGAGTTGGAGCTTGGATAGGTTCGATCCACCCGGCAACCGCGGAAGGAATCATGATCAGAAGTGTTGGCGGAACGAACATAAGAAAACGCAGGATTCTCATCGTTGCGCGAGTCCTGTTGGCATCGGCTGCGGCGAGCGCCGGGGGGCTAAACGCCGCGGAATTGCAGGAAAAGACGATTGAGGGATTCCAGAGCTACGTGCAACACGCCGAAGGTCGGATGCGAAAGGAGCTGGCAAATCCGAAAACGTTTCTCCTGCTCGACGGGCTTCCAGCTGGGGAACGCGGCACGATGGAGGCGGAGCTTCGTGCGGGCCGAGTGATCGTCGTCAATATGAAGAAGGACGGTGCCGATGATGAACCGTCTGTTCCGGATGGGTTGGTGCATCACTGGATGGCACTGGTGTTCGTGCCAGGGGTGCATCTGAAACAAGTGATCGCTTTCGTGCAGGATTACGGGCGCTATCCGGAACTGTACAAGCCGGACGTGCAGCGCGCCAAGGTAAAAAGCACGGACGGACAGACATTTCATGTGTACATGCGGCTTTATCGGAAACTGATCGTGACCGCAGTGTACGACACGGAATTCGAGGACCGGTATTATCCCGTGGATGCGGCGCATGAATACAGCAATTCGCGGGCAACGCGCATTGCGGAGGTGGGGAATCCGGGAGAATCCGATGAGTATGACAAGCCGGTGGGCCATGACCGGGGCTACCTTTGGCGGTTGAATACGTATTGGAGATACGAAGAGAAGGACGGAGGCGTGTATATCCAGGTGGAATTTATCGCGCTGAGCCGGAGCGTGCCGTTCATCTACGCATGGCTTGTGAATCCTTATATCAAGAGCGTGCCGAGGAATTACCTGACGCATCTGCTGGAAACGACGCAGCAGGCCCTGACTAAACGCGAAAATGCACAGCGGACGAGCGAGAAAAATGAGCCTAAAACGAGCGGCAACAAGGCCTTGGCAGGCGAGGCCCGAGCCGGGCGGAGGCATGGAGTTTACCTAACGGCGGCAGGGAACAAAAATATCGTTCGCCGGGACGGGGTTCTCGCGGAGACTAGGAATGGGTGCTGTAAACTAAGGTTTGCGGAGTGGCCAGACACTGGCCGGGCCGCTGTGTGTATGTTATAAGTTTGTGGCCGAATTCAGGTTGACGACAAGTGCCTTTCATCAATTTTCCTGCACGCGAAATTAATTGCAAGCTGGTGTACTACGGTCCGGGTCTGGGCGGAAAGACCGCGAACCTGCAGTGGATCTACGACCATACGGGACAGAATCAGAAGGGGAAAATGGTGTCCCTGGCGACGGAGACGGACCGTACACTGTTCTTCGATTTTCTGCCGTTGGATTTGGGCACCGTGCGCGGGTTCAAGACGAGGTTTCATCTCTATACCGTGCCCGGACAGGTTTTCTATGAGGCGAGCCGGAAGCTGATTTTGAAAGGCGCGGATGGCGTCGTGTTCGTGGCCGATTCGCAGGAAGAGCGGCTGGACGCGAATCATGAAACTCTGGAAAACCTGCAGGAGCATCTGAAAGAGCATAATCTGAATTTCGCGACGATTCCCTATGTACTGCAATTGAACAAGCGCGACTTGCCGAACGCGATGCCCGTGGATGCATTGACGAAACAGTTGCAGAAAAAAGGCGAGCCGGTGCTGGAGGGAGTGGCGATTCAGGGGATCGGTGTCTTTGAGACGCTGAAGGAACTAGCGAAGCTGGTCCTGGCGGAATTGAAAAAAGGCGGCTGAGGATCAGTAACCTCTTAGTCTAAACGACACCTGCACTGGGACCCGGACGGCCACGGGCTTTCCGTCGGGGCCCGACGCAGGGTCAAACTGCCACTCTCGTACCGCTGCGATGGCCGCCTCAGAACAGCTGGCGCTTGGGCTTTTTAGTACTTCAACGTGGCTTAGCAGTCCATCCGTGCCAACCACGGCCTGGAGAATGACTTGCCCTTGAATTCCTTTTGAACGTTCGTCTTCGGGAAATTTTGGATCCGGGCACTTGAGACACCTTGGCATCCCAACTCCCCCCATGCCGGCTAGGTAGAAGCCGTCGGGGGGTGGCTTGAGCTTGGCTGAGGAGGTTATTAGGTCCTTTACCTCAGAGTCCAGTCCCAACCGTCCATTGCTGGTGGCAAGGATTTTCTGTTGATTCCTATTTGTCAGAATCAACGAAACCCCCAAGCTGCTCTCAAACGGAGCGTAGCTACCGGTGATTACGAGATCTGCGCCAATTCGATTTGCATAGTTTTTCAGCGCTTCATGGTCGTAGATGGGATACTGAATAATCTCGGTCTTCGCATAAGGTAAGTTTGAAGAGCTTGCGTCAAACGTCTCGATGCGAGGAACAGTTTCGGCCAGCTTCAGCGAGATTTGCTTTGCGAGCTGCACTCCTATTAATGCGTTTTCTCGATTCTCGCCGATAAGTGGGAACACGACAATCTTTCGCTTGTGGGAGTGAGAAATTTCTTTCGCGAGAGGTGCAACGAGCGCAGTCATGCCGATCTGCTGGGCCCCCACTCTCAAGACTGAGAGACCAGCAAGTGCGGAGAATGCAGACGCCACTAAGAATATTTTCGAAAACCCGCGAGGCATGACCAACCGCCGTCTCAGACTAATCTCCCGGAAAACCAAAGTTACAAAATTTAACGGAATATACTACAGGGAACTATCCACGTAAACAAAGCTCCCAGGCTTGTGGCGAATCGCTCAGTTAAGCGAAATTGGCGAGGGCGGCGGATTCGGAGCTGAAGGTAGGAATGGCTTCGATGAGGCGGGTGACGCTGAGGGCGTCGCGGACACGGCCAGGACCGCAGACGAGACGCAACTGGCCGCCGGCGCGGTTGAGGCCGGCAGAAACACGGACGAGCGAGGAAATGCCGGAGCTGTCAATTTGCGGGACGCCATCGAGATTGACGATGACTTTGCGCGCTCCGTTTTCGAGAACGGACTGAAGAGCAGCGTTGAGCTGATCGGCGGATTCGCCGATGGTGAGGCGTCCATGGAGATCGAAGAAATGGATGCCCGCTTCTTCACGGACGTTAATTTCGATAGGAGCATAATGGGACATATCCGGTCCGCCCGAGCGCAGGGTAAAGCCGGCCGCGCACAGTCCCGGCATTATACGATGATCGGGTGGGCGGTGGGTGAATGAGTAGCCAAGTACGGCAAAAATGGAACGTTACACCGGCGGAGGCACGGGAGATCCAACTGGAGCTGCGAAAGGCCTGGGAGGGCGCAGACCGGCTGGGGAAAATCAGGAGGGTGGCGGGGCTGGATGCTGCGTTTGTGTTGAAAGGGCCGCAAGCGCTTAAACCGGCGAGCAGTTGGATCGCACTTCGGGGGGCAAACCGCGCAATTGGCGGGGTGGTGGTGTACTCGTTCCCCGACATGGAAGAAGTGGAGCGGGCATGGGCGGAGGTGTCGCTCCAGTTTCCCTATGTGCCGGGACTGTTGAGCTTTCGGGAGGTGCCTGTCTTGCTTGCTGCGTTGAAGAAACTAAAGCATTTACCTGATTTACTGTTTTGCGATGGGCAAGGGTATGCGCACCCGAGGAGGTTTGGGCTGGCCTGCCATCTAGGAGTACTAGTGGACCGACCGGCGATTGGATGCGCTAAAAGTATTTTGACCGGCGGTCACGAAACTCTTCGTAGTAAAGCGGGAAGCTGGGCGGCGCTGCGGGATGGGGAGGAAATGATCGGAGCGGCCGCTCGAACGCGAGAGGGAGTGAAGCCAATCTACGTATCGCAAGGACATAGAGTGTCCTTAGAAACGGCGATCCGGCTGACGTTCGCGGTGTGCGATGGGACGAGGATTCCGCGGCCGACGCGGGACGCGGACCGGTACGTGAGTGACCTAAAGCGAAGCAGGGAAACCTGAATCAGCGAAGAGGTTCGAGTAGCAGACGTCTGGCTTGTGCACGCCGAGAATGGACTTGCACAAACAGGGCATCAGAAAAACTCATAAGCAACATTGAAAAATCGAAAGAGGCGCCCCATACAAGGCGCGTATAATGCGGCGTTCTGACAGGCGAGTCCCCGGATCAACATATCTGCAGAAGCGGAGCGGACCGAGTGATGAAGCGCATGGGCTTGAAGTGTTGTTTGATGCTCGCCATGGTGCTGGGGGCGGTGCCGCTGAGCTCCCGGCAAACCACTACCCCCGCCGCGACTCCCTCTTCTGCGACTCCCGCCTCAAGCACGAGGACTCCTCCAATTTCCAGGGAATTGAGCGCGCGGCTGGACGACATCGATCAGAAAGTGGCCGCGGCGCAATCGGCCGGAGACAACGCCTGGATGCTGGTAAGCGCGGCGCTGGTCCTGCTGATGACCGGGCCGGGACTGGCGCTTTTTTACGGCGGGCTGGTGCGGCGGAAGAACGCGCTGGCGATCATGATGCAGAGCTTCGCGATGATGGGGCTGATCACCGTGCTTTGGGCGCTGGTGGGATACAGCCTGTGTTTCGGAGGAAGCGGACCGATCATCGGAGATTTCGCGCACGCCTTTCTGCGGGGAGTGGGGGTTGCGCCGAACCCGGATTACGCAGGAACGATTCCGCAATTGACATTCATGGTGTACCAACTGATGTTCGCGGTGATCACGCCTGCGCTGATCACTGGAGCGACAGCGGAGCGGATGAAGTTCAGCGGAACGGTGCTGTTCATGACGCTGTGGTTTCTGATTGTATATGCACCGCTGGCCCACATGGTGTGGGGGAAGGGCGGCTTGCTGAACGCGAACGGTGGAAGATTCCCGTGCCTAGACTTCGCGGGTGGGACCGTGGTGCACATATCATCAGGAGTATCGGCGCTGGTCTGCGCGCTGTACATGGGAAAACGGGTTGGATTTCCAAAGCAGCCGATGCCGCCGCACAGCCTGGTTTTGAGTTTTATCGGGGCTTGCCTCCTATGGGTGGGGTGGTTTGGATTCAACGCGGGAAGCGCGCTGGCGGCGAGCGGGCTGGCGTCGAGCGCGTTTGTTGCAACGCATTTTGGAGCGGCGGGAGCGGCGTTCAGCTGGAGCGCGGCGGAGTGGATCAAGAATGGAAAAGCGAGCGCGCTGGGGGCGATTTCCGGCGCGGTAGCGGGACTGGTGGCGATCACGCCCGCGGCGGGATTTGTCGCGCCGATTCCGGCGCTGATTATCGGACTGATTGCCGGCGTTTGCTGCTACCTGATGGTGACGAAAGTGAAAGCGATCTTCGGGTACGATGACGCGCTGGACGCGTTCGGCGTGCACGGAGCGGGCGGAACGATTGGTGCCTTGTTGACGGGCGTGTTTGCGCAGAGCATTATCAATCCAATTTTTGGTGAGGGGAAATCGGTCGGCGGACTCGACGGGCACTGGGGACAGATCGGAAACCAACTGGTGGGCGTGCTGATCGCATGGGGGCTGGCGCTGGTGGGAACGATCGCTATCGCGAAGGTGACGGACATGATTACGGGATTCCGCGCGAGTGAAGAGCACGAAGTGGAAGGCCTAGACGTGACGCAGCACGGGGAAGAGGCGTATTACCTGGAGTCGTGAGGACGCAGAGTTTCTTGCTGAGGTGAGGTAGAGATCGTTTGGGCATCTTCTTCAGGTGCCCGAAGGACCACAAGCTCTGGGGAACTGTCGCGGGGACAGAAAACGCAATCGGAGGGCGGAGCGGAAAATCCATGATGAAACTGGAAGCGATTATTCAGCCCTCGCGGTTTGAGTCGGTAAAGGATGCACTGCGCGAAGCAGGTATTGAGGGAATGACGGTGACGGAAGTGCGGGGACACGGCCGCCAGAAGGGGCACACGGAGGTGTACCGGGGTCGCGAATACACCGTGGACCTGCTTCCAAAGATCAAACTGGAGATGGTGTTGCCGGACCGGCTGGTGAACACCGTTGTGGACACCATCCTGAAGACTGCCAAGACAGGGAAGATCGGCGACGGTAAGATATTCCTTACACGGGTTGAGGAGGCGATTCGGATCCGCAACGAAGAGCGCGGCGAGAACGCGCTGTGAGCGGAATCCCTAGTTCGCCAGGCGATCCACGATGAGCACTGCACGCCCAGGCCTCACTCCGGACAGACAAGCGGCTATAAAAATGGAAGGCGAAGCTATACCTCTTTCCCTACTCGGACCGCAATGCGCGGACGAGCGCCAGAAGATTCGGAGCGCGTTTGACGCAGGCGCAGGAGCGCGCACAACGCTGCACGCGCTGTGCA
>Ga0335079_10002641_pt1 | contig 20637 bp, 19 predicted proteins | sample Lox_Sample_33_FD_206719 | JGI IMG/M metagenome (GOLD analysis project Ga0335079, IMG submission 206719) | Soil microbial communities from Loxahatchee National Wildlife Refuge, Florida, United States - Lox_Sample_3.3 | ecosystem: Environmental > Terrestrial > Soil > Wetlands | place: USA... | reverse complement strand
AAAGCTCTGGCAGAAGCGCATGACTTCGTTGTCGCTCTTGCCCTTGGGATCGAAATCGCTTCCGCCCTTGCCGCCGCCCATGGGGAGCGTGGTGAGCGAGTTCTTGAAAACCTGTTCAAACGCCAAAAACTTCAGGATGCCGAGGTTCACGCTGGGATGGAAACGCAGGCCGCCCTTGTAGGGACCAATGGCACTGTTCATCTCGATGCGGAATCCACGGTTGACTTGCACATTGCCCTGATCGTCGACCCAGGGCACGCGGAACATGAGGACGCGCTCGGGTTCGACAATGCGCTCCAGCAGACGCGCCGACTGATATTCGGGGTGTTTCGCGAGAACTAATCTGAGGGAATCGAAGACTTCAGCAACCGCCTGATGGAATTCGGGTTCAGCGGGGTTCTTGGCTTTCACACTCATCATCACGGATTCAATGTAGTCCGCCGGAGTTCTGACTCCCGGCGGTGTCATCACGGACATAGGGGCTACCTCCGTAGGTACAACGTAAAAAGCATAACGCCGCTCTCTATTCTCGGCCTCTAGAAACGGCAGGCAGTGATAATTCTCACGGGCGGGCGTGATTAGAGTCACTAGTTAAACATGTGCAGCAGAATCAAATACATACAGCCAAGCTGGCCGGTTCCGATGGGTGATTCTGCGGGTACTTCCTGCGTCATTTCAGGTGAGTTAACCGGGAGGTACAAGTGCGATTGCAATCATTGATTGCAGTGCTATCATTGATTTCATGGCAAGTATTGTCGTTCGCAATCTGGACGAGGCCACCAAGCGCAAGCTGAAGATCCGGGCGGCCATGAACGGACGCTCCATGGAGCAGGAAGCGCGCGAGATCCTTAAGAGCACGCTCGCCCAAACTTCGAAGAAGCGCGCCAATCTGGCTGAACGCGTCCGGGACATCTTCGGCCCGCTTGGAGGAGTGGAACTGGAACGTCTTCCCCGGGAGGCCATGCGTGACCCCGAATGGCTCACGCAGCGGGAGTGATTTGATTGCATGTCTTAGATTGCAGATTGAGATGTTCCTAGTGGTCTTTCAATCTTTCAATCTGCAATCGCGAATCTGCAGTCTGAAATAGCAATGGGCCCCGGATCTCGTTCTGCAGCCGATGGTCATTCTTGACACCAATGTTGTTTCCGAGTTGATGCGCCCTGCGCCGGAGCCGCGAGTGCTGCGCTGGTTCGCCAGTCAGGCTGCGGAAGATCTGCACATCACCGCCGTCACCATGGCGGAGATTCTCTACGGCATTGAGCTCATCGCCGCGGCCCGGCGCCGCGACGTGGTTCGAACAGGCGCTGAAAGAATGTTCGGGGACCTGTTTGCGGATCGCATTCTGACCTTTGAGGATCGTGCCGCCCGTGCGTTCTCGCAGATTACGTCCTCCCGCCGTCGGCAAGGAAAACCCATGTCCGACATCGATGCCCAGATTGCAGCGATTACGCGAGTGCATGGAGCGACACTGGCCACGCGCAATCCGTATGTTTTTGAAGGATGCGGAGTGAGGTTGGTGAATCCGTGGGAAGGGTGAGGAGGTTTCTGAGCCTGCTATCTGGCGCCAAACGATACGCCGACGTGCCCGAGGCGCGCGTGATAGTAGTCTGCCAGTTCACTGGCGGGTAGCGCCGTAAAGAAGGAACTTGTGCCGTAGGCACGATTGAACCGGCGCAGCAGTGGCTGAGATTCAGCCGTACCTCCGGGACGGGTACATTAGGCGCTTCTTTACCCGGCGTTGAAACACCGGGCTATTATCAATCGTCCCTTCGGGACGGACAGTGCAGACTGCCAGTTTCAGCAGATTCGTGGCAACTGTTCGCCGCTCAGCATATCGACAACGCGGTTGCCGCCGATGCGGCTTTGCAGGATCACCGTGCGGCCAGGCGTCTCCTCCACGTTGCCGACACGCACCGCCCCTTCCGAAACCTCCACCTTCTTTAGAACGGCGAGCGCTGCGTCAGCTTGCGCGGCTGGGACGAAGACCGCGAAGCGGCCTTCGTTCGCGACGTAAAGAGGATCGAGGCCGAGAATCTCGCAGGCGCCCTGCACGACTTCATCCACCGGAATCAAGGTTTCTTCCAGCTTGATGCAGACATTGCGGTCGGAGGCAATTTCGTTCAGCGTGGTAGCGAGTCCTCCCCGCGTCAGATCACGAAGGCAGTGGATCTTGATTCCGGCATTCAGCAGGGCTTCCACGGCGGGCCAGACATTAGCGCAGTCGCTCAGGATCGGCGACTCGAATTCGAGGCCTTCGCGGACGGAAAGGATGGCGATGCCGTGGCGGCCGAGGTCGCCGCTGACGATCACAACATCTCCCGGTTGCACCGCTGCAGGACCGATGGGCGACTTCGCGTTGGTTTCAATCACACCAATTCCCGATGTATTCACGAAGATCCCGTCGCCTTTGCCCTTGTCGACGACCTTCGTGTCGCCGGTGACGAGCTTGATATTTGCTCGTGCTGCTGCGTCGCGCATCGAGTTCACGACCGTGCGCAGGGTCTCCATCTCCAGCCCCTCTTCCAGAATGAATCCAGCGCTAAGGTAGAGCGGGTGCGCACCGCACATGGCGAGGTCATTCACCGTACCATTCACCGCGAGATCGCCGATGTTGCCTCCGGGGAAAATCAGCGGCCGCACGACAAATGAATCGGTGGTGAATGCCAGCCGTGCCCCATCAACAGGAACAACCGCGCCGTCGTGGCGCTGCTCGAGCGCGTCGTTCGCGAAGGCGGGAATGAAGATCTTCTCGATGAGTTGATGCGTGAGCCGCCCTCCGCCGCCGTGCGCCAGCACGATGCGGTCGTCAGCGACGCGCGGAACCGGACAGCTCAGGTTGAACGTTTTGACGTCGGCCATAATGATAGTAAGCGGCGCACGCGCCTTCGGACGATACCATGGGCGCGCCCAGCGGGTTTTCCGGCGTGCACTTCACCGCAAATGCCGGGCACTCGTGCGGCTTTTTCAGACCTTGCAGAATCATTCCACTGATGCACTCCGGCGATTCGCGCGCCGGTTCGCCTGAGAATGGGAAGCGGCGGTTGGCATCGTACTTCTGAAAGCGTCCGCGAAGCCGGAAGCCGCTGGCAGGAATTTCGCCGAGCCCGCGCCACTGCCGCGGCGTTACTTCGAACACTTCCATGATGGTCTGCCGGGCGGGGCGATTGCCCTCCCGGCGCACCGCGCGGCTGTACTGGTTCTCGACTTCATGCCGGCTCTCCTCCAACTGGCAAACTGTCATGTGAATGCCTTCGAGGATGTCCAGCGGTTCGAAGCCCGTGACGACAATCGGGACCTGGTACTTCTCTACGATTGGGAAATATTCTTCAAATCCCATCACGGTGCAGACATGCCCGGCGGCGAGGAATCCCTTCACCACGCAGCGATCGGATGAGAGCAGCGCCTCCATCGCAGGCGGTACGAGCACGTGCGAGACAAGCAACGAAAAATTCTCGATACCCTGGCGGTCGGCCTGCCAGGCGGCCATGGCATTCGCCGGAGCGGTCGTTTCAAATCCCACGGCGAAGAACACTACCTGCTTCGCAGGATTCTGTTTTGCCAGCTTCAGCGCGTCCAGGGGCGAGTAAACGATTCTCACGTCGGCGCCTTCCGCCTTCACATCGAAGAGACTCTTGGCCGATCCGGGAACGCGCAACATGTCGCCAAATGAGCAGAAGATCGAGTCTGGGCGCTTGGCGATCGCCACGGCTTTATCGATCAGTTCAATGGGCGTGACGCAGACGGGGCAGCCGGGGCCATGAACCAGGGTGATTTCCTTCGGAAGCAAGTCTTCCAGGCCACTCTTGACGATGGTATGCGTCTGGCCGCCGCAGATCTCCATGATGGTCCAAGGGCGCGTGACTTTCTTGCGAATCGCCGTTGCGAATTGCTCCGCGGCCTTCTGGTCGCGATATTCACTGAGGAATTTCACCGAGTTCCTCTTTCACTGCGCCCATTTCTTCAAGGATCTTGAAGACGCGCTGCGCTTCTTCCTCGTCGATGACGCTGATGGCAAATCCAACGTGGACGAGAACGTATTTACCGACCTCGGCCTCGGGTGTGTAGGCCAGATTCACTTCTTTGCGGATGCCGCCGAAGTCTACCTTGCCGACGCGGAAGGCGATGTCGCCCGTGTCGGTGATTTCCATGATGCGACCCGGAACTGCCAGACACATAAGCAAACCTCAGCGGCTAAGGCCGCAATGTTTGAAACAAGTCAACGGCGCGACCGAAGTCGTGCCCTTCCGGAAATCTATTTCCCTGCCATCACTACCTGTCCTAGCGCGATCCCTCCGTCATTGGGTGGAACCTGGCGGTGTGTGTACACCAAGAATCCAGATGACTCCAGGACCAATGCAGCACGCTCGGTCAGATAGCGATTCTGAAATACCCCACCGCTGAGCGCGACCTGCTTCAGCGCAGCTTGCTGCGCAACCTCGACAATCCAGTTGACCAGCGCATTGTGAAACCTGGCTGCAATTCGGGAAGCGGGCACTCCTTCACGCTGATCCCGCATGACCTCAGGTATCAAGAGAACCCAATCCCCACACGGTAAAGGATACGCCTCTTCCGTCCGCAATGAACCAATTTCGTTTTCCAGCAGCATGGCGGCCTGCCCCTCGAAGCGGTTCTGCTGGGCGAGGCCGGTAATCGAGGCCACGGCATCGAACAGGCGGCCGACACTGGTCGTGGGAACCACATTGATTCCCCGTTCCAACATCAATTGCACTCTCGAGTCCAGTGTTCCCACGTCTCGCAACGGCAGCGAGACATAGGGCATTCCACCTTCTGTAGCGGCAACGTGTTTGGATAGGTGTACCCCGGGTTTCCCCGGCTTTGCGAGACCCGGGATTCCCTGGTTCTCGACCTCGAATAGCAAACTCGCGGCCGAGCGCCAGCCTTCCCGGACTGCGGCATCTCCGCCGGGCAAGTTAAATGGGCGAAGGTACGCGACTCGCTCGTAGCGGTTTCCTTCGACGCGGAAGAATTCCCCGCCCCAGATCGCCCCGTCGAGGCCGTACCCGGTACCGTCCCAGGAAACTCCGAGGTAAGGGCCTTCAATATCATTTTCTGCGGCACACGACGCGACGTGCGCCTGGTGATGCTGCACGCGAATTAGTGGCAATCCCGACTTTTCCGCCCAATGCGTCGAAGCGTAATCCGGATGCAGATCACAGACAACCGCCTCCGGCTTGAAGGAGTACAGGCGGCAAAGATCGTCGATAGCGCGTTCAAACGCCTGCCGCGCTTCAAGCGTCTCCAGGTCGCCGATGTGCTGACTGAGAAAAACATCCTGGCCGACTCCGATCGCCACGGTGTTCTTCAGATGTCCACCCACGGCAAGTACCGGCGCAACCGGGCGCGAGACGCGAACGCCGAGCGGCGCATACCCGCGGGCCCGGCGCAGGATTCCTGCACGTCCGCGTGTAAGGCGTACGACCGAGTCATCACACGCGCGGACAATCGGCCGATTGTGCATCAGGAAGCGATCGGCAATATCTCTGAGGCGAGTGGTTGCTTCATCGTTCGCGACCGCGATGGGTTCATCACTACGATTGCCACTGGTCGCGATCAGGGGGAAAGGAAACTCGCGCATGAGCAGATGATGCAGTGGCGAGTACGGCAGCATGACACCGAGATAGGGAGAACAGTGAGCGACATTCCAGGCGATGTCTGTACCGGGCTTGGGACGCATCAGGACGATCGGAGCGGCCTGCGATTCGAGTAGTTCCTGCTCCGCCGCTGATATCTCGCAGTACTCGCGCGCGACTCCGAGCGACGGCATCATCAGCGCGAAGGGCTTTTCTTCCCGATGCTTGCGTTGCCGCAGACGAGCCACCGCCGCGGGCTGGCGCGCGTCGACCAGAAGCTGAAATCCCCCGATACCTTTCAGGGCAACAATTTCTCCGCGGCCCAGTGCGCGCGCAACGCCGGCGATCGTGCCGTCCAGTTTCGGCCCGCACACGGGGCAAGCATTCGGCTGCGCGTGGAAGCGGCGGTTCGCGGGATTCTCGTACTCCTCGCGGCATGCCGGACAGAGCACAAACCCGCGCATGGTCGTGTTCGGCCGGTCATATGGGATGTCGACGACGATCGTGTAGCGCGGCCCGCAATTGGTGCAATTCGTGAAGGGATACTGAAACCGCCGGTTCGCGGGATCGAGCAGTTCGTTGCGGCAGTCGGCACATGTGGCAAGGTCGGGCAACACATTCACCGACTTCGCCGAATCTGCCTCGCTGTGGTGAATTTCGAAGGCCGTGAATCCCTGAACCGGAAGCCACTCCGACTCGCGCGCCGTGACCACCGAGGCCTTGGGACGTTCGCTTTCAATCCTCTGCTCGAAGCGGCGGAGTTCATCCGCGGAGCCTTCAACTTCGACGACCAGCCCGGCTGAAGAGTTCAGAACCCAACCGGTGAGGGACATTTCGGTCGCGAGGCGGTAGACAAACGGACGGAAGCCGACGCCCTGCACGGCCCCGCGCAACGTAATGCGCAGCCGTTGCGCATCGGCTTTGGAGTCCACTGGCATGCCAATTTGATTCTAAGCCTGCGGCAAAGCTGGAACCACAAGGGACAGGGGGTGCTTAACCGTTTTTGGGAGCAACAACTGTCTTCCTGATTCAAGCTCTGAAAAGTCGGGGTTATTAAGTGGGATACCTGCCGGCGATAACCTGCTGAACAAAAAGTGAGTTGAGTTTATGAAGGGGCTAGGCGATCTCCGCATAACCCGCAATGGTGCCATCGCAGATTGGCAAGCAAGCCAAGAAGGCGGCGGCCGGGGCCATCGTGTCGCACCCGGTGCTGAGTCTGGGAGCTACCCGTTTAATGGAATTAGAGCGGGAAGTAGAACAAGAATATCGGCCGCAGATGCTCAAGGCGCTGGAGCAGAAAGTGCAGGCGGAGGCGCTGACAATCGAAGGCCAAGCCATGCCATGTCGGCACTGTGGGCAGGCGATGAAGTATCACGACCGGCCCAAGGTGTCGTGGATCATGCGTTGCGGAAGACTGCGGACGGAGGCAGCGCGGTATCGCTGCGTGCCCTGCCATTACGAGTGTCGGCCGTTGCTGGATTATCTGGGGGTGGAACCGGGGCGGATCAGCGGCTCGCTGGCACGCCTGCTGGTGGTGCTGACGGTGATTGCGCCCTATGAACTGGCGGCGCGCTTGGCGTTCTTGCTGCTGGGGGTGAAGGTCAGTGCCATGGGGGTGTGGCGGGTGACGCAGCGGCTGGGGGAAGCGGCGACCCAGTATCAGGAACAACTCACTGGCTACCACGGCGACAGCCGCCGCCCGGACTCGCCACCCAAGGAAGCAGCGGATGTGGTCGTGGTAGGAGTGGATGGTTGCGCACTGGGGATGCAAGTCCGCCAGCAACGACGGCGCCGGCTGGATGACGGCAGCCCACTGTCTCCCTTGCCGCCGGTCGAAGAAGGTCGGTTTCGCGAGGTCAAGACGGCGGTTCTGTTACGGCCCCAGGAGCGAGTGCAAACCAGCCCAGGGCGGCATTCCCTGGTGCGGCGCGTTGTAGTGACTTGTCTGGGCGATGCTGATGCGATTTTCAGCCACCTTTGGGCACAACTGCAGGAACTGGGATGGTTGGGGGCCCAGACGATGGTCGTCGTGGTGGCGGATGGGGCGGAGTGGATTTGGAGGCGGACCTGGATTTTTCCCCGACGCTGCGAAATTCTCGACTTCTGGCATGCCGTGGAGAAGGCTTGGGCCTTTGCCCGGGTGCAGTATGGCGAGGGCTCCTGGCGAGCCGAAGCCTGGATTCATCGCTTGGCCCAGGATCTGAAGGCCGGCCAAGTACAAGCTGTGATCCGACGGCTGCAGCGCCTCCAACCTCGGAGTCAGGAAGCACAGAAATGCCTGACCGAGTTGACCGACTACTATCGCGATAATGCCTGCCGCATGCGCTATGACGAGTATCTGCGACTCGGTTACGGCATCGGCAGCGGGGCGGTGGAGAGCGCCCACAAACAGGTGGTGCATGCGCGCATGCGGCAAGCCGGGATGCGCTGGAGCGAAGCCGGGGCGCGTCGCCTGTTAGCTTTACGTCTGCTGTTGTTGAATGAGCGCTGGGCGATGTTGGATCAACTCCGCATGGTGCCTCTGCCCGTCCCGGTCGCTGCTCCGGCTGCCGCACGGTGTGCTTGACCGGCGCGCGCCAGATGCCGCATCCTGAAACGGCGATGCGGCTGCGCCATGCCACGGTTCGCTTGCCTCCTGATCTGCGCGCCAGACTTGAGAACGCCCGACTCGATCTGCTGGCTCTGTTCCGCGCCCTCGATCGCATGGACTTGTCGCCGGCTGAGATACCACAGCGGCTGTTGCAGCAACTGTTTGAATTGGACGCCGATTATGGCGAAGCCCTGTGGGCGCTCGATCAACCTCCCGGCAAGCTGAATCAGCACGCTATGCTGCGGGACACGTTGGCCGCGCTCGAGCAACTGCCTCAACGAATGATCCAGTTTCGTAACGTGCTTCCCTCACGCGCACAGCATACCTTGCCCGCCCTCGAAGTTTCGGTTCGCCGGTCATTGGACTCCCGCGAGGCATACAACATGGTTCCGGGTAGAGATCCCAAAAACGGTTAAGCACCCAGGGACAGGAAGGCACACGAAGGAGAGCCTTGCCTTCATGTTACGAAGCCTGCCCAGAGCGAGGACGACGGGTGCGCTTCGTGGTTCTTGCATTTGCCTTGGAGTCTTCGACCAGCCGCTCTATCCTGGCGATTAACTCAGGCAGCGCGGCTGCGACGGGTTCGGAAAGGCAATCACCGTGGCCGAAATTCTCTCCCGCCACCGTAATCACAAATGTCTTGGGATGTGCCTTATAAAGCTCGCGCGCCAATTCCAAGACTCGTACAGGTGAGCAGGTGTGGGTGAAGTGCGCCGCAGGTCGTTGCAGTATTTCTTGGCCGGAAACTTCGCGGACGCGAACGTCGCCGGGGCGTCCACGTTCGACACAGGCCGCGTCAATGAAGACCACGAGGTCGCGGTGTCGAACTGATTCGGCAACCTCAGGAGCAAGTTGATGCAGGCGCCGAATCTCAAGATCTGGAAACTTGCGTTCGAGTTCATCGGCGGCACGCCAGGCGATTCCGTCATCGCAGCGGAGGGGATTGCCGTAGGCGACGATGAGGACTCGAGCAATCATCGGAAGACATGAAGAAAAATCGTAAGTTTGTCCCGGAGGAACATCCGATAATAGCCCGGCGTTTACAACGCCGGGCGTTGCGAACGAACGCGTTGTGTCCCGGATGAGACGCCTGAACGTTGCCCACAACACGCAGGTTCAGCCGTGCCGACGGCACGGACGATCGCCGATGAATTCTTACCCGCCAGTAAACTGGCGGGCTACTCTCAGTCGTCCTACGGGACGAACCACCCGGATCTCCGGACAGCGATCCCCGGACAGCCGAGGCGGCTGTCGCTACGGCGAGCTAGGCTCGCGCGACTTCGTCAACAACTTCGCCTTGCGCGCTCAGGAGTTGGATCCGCAGCGGCATGTGTCCCCAAGCGTGCGTCGAGCAACTCAGGCACGGGTCATAGCAGCGGATGACCGCTTCCACGCGGTTCAGCATGCCCGGCGTCAGGCGGCGTCCATGGACGAAGTGCTTGGCGACCTGCAGGACACTGCGGTTCATTGCCAAATTGTTGTGGCCGGTCGCGATGACCAGGTTCACCCAGCGGATCAGGCCCTGCTCGTCGATCTTGTAATGATGGAACAATGTACCGCGGGGAGCCTCGCAAGCACCCACGCCTTCGAGCGCGTTCGGGCGGGCTACGGCGCGCACATGCTTGGACAAAATCTCCGGATCGTTGAGTAACTGCTCCAGCCGCTCGATGCAATAAAGAATTTCGATCAGGCGCGCATGATGATAGTGGAACGAGCTCAGCACGGCTGTCCGCTGGAGTTCGTGAAACTCGGCGAGTTCCTGGTCGGCGCGAGGTGTGCCGCAACCGTCGGCAACGTTCAGCCGAGCCAGGGGGCCAACCCGGTAAACGCCATCGGGAAATCCTTTGGGCTTGTAGTAGGTGGATTTCAGATAGCTCCAGGGCTCGACCTTCTCGCCAATGTACTCGGAGTAGTCGGTAGGATCGAGATCGTCGGCCACCACGTGACCCGAGGCGTCGACAATTCGCAGTTTGCCGCCGTAAAACGTGAGGCCGTTATCCTTTTTCACGATGCCCATAAACATCGTGGGGAAGTTTCCGAAGGTTGAAATTTCCTCGCGGAAGCGCTCCATGATGCTCTTGAACCATTCGAGCGTGCGCTCGGCGATGGCGAGGGCTTCGGGGATGGCCTCGAGAATGGCATCGCGATTGGCTTCGGTCAACGGCTCGCTCACGCCGCCGGGCACCACCCACGCAGGATGAATCCGCTTTCCACCCAGGCGCTCGATGATCTTCTGCCCGAACTGGCGCAGGTGGATGCCGTCGAGCGCGAGGTCCTTATTCGCCTCGGCCACGCCGAGAATGTTGCTCTTGGCGGGGTCGGCATCCATGCCCAGCAGCAGGTCGGGGCAGGACAGATGAAACAGGCTCAGAGCATGCGACTGGGTGACCTGCGCCAGTCCGAAGATGCGGCGCAGTTTATCGGCCGTGGGAGGAATTCTTACAGCCAGCAGGGAGTCGCAGGCTTTGGCCGAGGCAATCAGATGGCTGACCGGGCAGATCCCGCAGATGCGCGCCATCAGAGAAGGCATCTCGTAGAATGGCCGGCCCTCGCACAGCTTCTCGAAGCCGCGGAACTGGGTGACGTGGAAGCGCGCGTCCTCGACGCGGCCGTCTTCGTTCAGGTGCAGCGTGATCTTCGAATGGCCTTCAATGCGCGTCACCGGATCGATGACGATGGTGCTTTCCGACCTCACGATTTCTCCCTTTTAGCGATGAGCAGTGACTGATGAGCAATGAGCTAAACGCCAACGAGTTGCTCATTGCTTACTGCTAATTGCTCCTTCACGATCCGAACCGCGTCTTCAAACCCACATCCGGGTTGCGGCCAGCCAGCAACTCCGACACGACATAGTGAATCGTGTCGGCCGAGGGCGGGCATCCGGGCACGAATACATCGACCTTGACGAACTCATGCACCGGGCGCGACGTGGGCAGCAACGCGGGCACAACCAGATTTGGGATGCCGGGATCGAACGTAACGTTTTCGCGATACGCGCGGTCGTACACAGCCTTGGTGCCGAATGAGTTCCGCATCCCGGGGACGTTGGCGGTCACGGCGCAGTCGCCCAGCGAAACGAGGATCTTCGTCCGTTCACGCACCTTCTTGATCTTGTGCAGGTCTTCCTCGCTGCTGACCGCACCCTCGACCAGCGTCACATCGACGTTGTCGGGAAATTCCTTGGCATCCACCAGAGGGCTGTAAACCAGATCGGCTGCGGCGGCAATGTCGAGCAGGCGCTCATCCATGTCGAGGAACGACATGTGGCAACCGGAGCAACCATCGAGCCATACGGTAGCGATTCGCGCTTTACTCATCGGTTCTCCACATCTGTTGTGCAGGGGCGGACGCCTCGTCCGACCCACGGAGCGAAGCGACGCGTGTAACCGCATGGGCTCCCTGCAGTCGCGGTCCCACAAACATTTTCATTGCGCGCTTCGCGCGCAACCCCGGACGAGGCGTCCGGGGCTAAACAGTCCGGGGCTGTATAAGCCTTCATTCGTTTTCCTTCCGCATCAGCGTCAGATAGGGCAGGAACTGGCGGCGTTTCATCATCTCGGCCACGGAGCGGCCTTTTTCGAACAACGCTCCGGTCGGACAAACGTGCACGCACTTGCCGCAACTGGTGCAGGTCTCTGACGTTCCCCACGGTTCGTTGAGGTCGGTGATGACCTTCGCTTCGATGCCGCGTCCCATTACGTCCCAGGTATGCGCGCCCTCGATCTCGTCGCACACCCTCACGCACCGCGTGCACAGGATGCAGCGGTTGTGATCGATCACAAAGCGGTCATGGGATGCGTCTACATCCTCTTTGGGATAACGATAGGGGAAGTGAACGTGGGTGATGCCCAGCCGCTGCGCCAGGTTCTGCATCTCGCAATGACCGTTTGACACGCAGACCGAGCAGACGTGATTGCGCTCGGTGAACAGCAATTCGAGAATCATCCGGCGATAGTTCTGCAGACGCTCGGAGTCGGTCGTGACCTCCATTCCCTCTTCGACCATCGTGACGCAAGCCGGAAGCAGCTTGTTCTGACCTTTGACTTCTACGAGGCACAGGCGGCACGCCCCCACATCGGTGAGGCCGTCCATCTCGCAGAGCCTGGGAATGAAGATGTCGTTCTGGCGGGCGACGTCGAGAATGGTTTCTTCCTGGCGTCCGCTCAGGTCGCGGCCGTCGATCTTCAGCGTTTTGACTGCGGCGACCTGTCTCATACGGGTTCTCCCACAGGCTGCCCGCAGACTCCCGCGGGACACTTTCGATCCTGAATATGCGCCCGGTACTCCTCGGCGAATGACCTCAAGGTGCTAACCACAGGATTTGGCGCAGACTGCCCCAGCCCGCAGAGGCTGGTGTGCTTGAGCAAGTCGCAGAGTTCTTCCAGGAGCTTCAGATCCTGCTCGGTGGCCGTCATGTTGCCGATCGCGGTCAGGATGCGGTGCATCTGGTACGTGCCGACGCGGCACGGGATGCACTTGCCGCAGGACTCAGTCATGCAGAAGTCCATGAAGTATTTGGCAACGTCGACCATGCAGGAGCTTTCATCCATTACGATCATGCCGCCGGAGCCCATGATCGATCCGGCTTTGGCGAGGGATTCGTAGTCGACTGGCATGTCGAGGCATTCCGTGGGCAAGCAACCGCCGGAAGGCCCCCCCGTCTGCACGGCCTTGAACTTGCGCCCGTCAGGAATGCCGCCACCGATCTCGAAGACCATCTCGCGCAGAGAAATTCCCATGGGAACTTCCACGAGCCCGGTGTTCTCGACACGGCCCGCCAGCGCGAAGACCTTCGTGCCTTTGCTCTTCTCGGTGCCGATCTTGGCGTACCACTCGCCGCCATTGCGGATGATGGGCGCAATATTCGCGAAGGTTTCGACGTTGTTGATCAAAGTTGGTTGTCCGAACAGGCCTTCCATCGCGGGATACGGCGGCCTTGGCCTAGGCGTGCCGCGCTTCCCTTCCACCGAGGCAATCAGCGCCGTCTCTTCACCGCAGACGAATGCTCCCGCCCCGAGACGAACATCAATCTTGAAGCTGAAGCGCGTCCCGCAAATTTCGGATCCGAGCAGGCCGACTCTCTCGGCCTGCCGGATCGCGTTGCGCAGCCGCTTGATCGCCAGCGGATACTCGGCGCGCACGTAAATGTAAGCTTCCGTTGCACCCACGGCATACCCGGCGATCAGCATGCCTTCGAGCACGCGGTGCGGATCGCTTTCGAGCACGCTGCGATCCATGAACGCACCCGGGTCGCCTTCGTCGGCGTTGCAGATCACATACTTCTGTGTCCCGACGGACTTTGAGACCGTGCTCCATTTCAGCCCTGTGGGATATCCCGCTCCGCCGCGCCCACGCAGGCCACTCCTGGTAACTTCATCGATGACTTCGCGCGAAGTCATCTCGGTCAAAGCCTTGATCAGCGCCGTGTAGCCATTTGCGGCAATGTAGTCTTCAATGCGGTCCGGGTCGACGACGCCGGAATTCTCCAGCACGATCTTCTTCTGGCGCTGGAAGAATGGCACATCCGTGGGGCAAATCAACCGGGAGACGGGAGAACTTTCAAGACTGTCGATGATCGCGGCGCCATCGACGGCTTCGACTTTCTTGTAGAGCACGCCACTGCTGGTCGCAACCAGCGGGCCCTCCGAGCACAGGCCCATGCAGCCCACGCCCTTCACCTGGCAAAGCTCCTTCTTGCCGCGCTTGGCGACTTCCTGGTCGAGCGCGTCTTTGACGGATTGGCTCTGACAGGAGAGGCATCCGGCAGCCACGCACACATTCACCCGCTGGGTAAAATGGCTTTGCAGCTCGCGTTCGGTTTCTGCGATCTGATCGAGTTCTTCAGGCGTCATGTTGCATCGTCCATTTCTTCAGGCGCTCACGGATGGCCGGCGATCCTACTTTTCCGGCTACCTCCTGGTCATACACCACTGCCGGAGCCAGCCCGCACGAACCCAGGCAACGTGCCGTAAGCAGCGAGACCTTCTTGTCGGCAGTGGTTTCCCCGGGACCGATTCCAAGGTCGCGCTGCACCGCATCCAGCAACTGCGGCGCTCCCTTGATGTAGCACGCCGTGCCCATGCAGATGACACAGGTGTGCTCGCCCGCGGGTTTCAGGGTGAAGAAATGGTAGAAAGTAGCGACGCCGTAGGCCCGGCTCAGGGGCACGCGCAACGACATGGCAACGTAGCGCATGGCCTGCTCGTCGATATATCCGAACGCCTCTTGAACCGTGTGCAGCGTTTCAATCAGGCCGCGGGCGTGCTGGCCTTGCCGCCGAATAGTGGCATCGACCAGCTTCCAGCGCTTGTCCTGATTGGGAGGAGTTGGTTTTGCTACGTATGAGGGCATATCTCGTCAGACCCGCTGATGAATCCAGCATGAGGTTATGAATGCGAATAAATTCGATTGCGAATAACCACGAATTATAGTCCTCGGGAGAGATTTGTCACTGTGATGACGATCACGAAGGTTGCAGAGTGAGTTTCACTTTGGGATTAGGTATTTCGTTTCCGCGGCCTTCGGTATTACGTCTTCGATTAGCTCTTCGGTCTTAGGATTGTGCCTTATGCCTAAGACCTACGACCTAACAACTAAGCCTGTCCAGGAAACGGAGTGGCGAACTGGTCCTCCCGCGTCGGGCTCGCCGTTTTGCCGATACTTTGGGCCGCAACCACAATCAGAGTTGCATCGTCGCGGAGTTGCTGGGCTGAGAACTCCCGGGCATCCGCGAGAATACGTGTCTTGATCTCGGCCGCAGAACTGGCAATGCACGCCCGCGCATCGGCGATCATGCGCTCCTCTCCGAACTCCTCGTCGTCGGTTCCAGCTTCGGTGATGCCGTCGGTGAACAGCAGCAAACGGTCTCCCGGCTGGAATCGCAGGAATGAATCCTCATACTTCCATTCGGGAAAGACTCCCAGCACGGCTCCGCCGTTTTGCAACTCCTGGGCTTCGCCGTCCGCGCGCAGAAGAATCGGCAGGAGATGCCCCGCATTGGTGTACTGCAGGGCGCGTGTCTGCGCATCCAGCACCGCGTAGAAGAACGTCACGAACTTACCGATGCCGATATTTGCGCTGAGCACAGAATTGATGCGGTTGCACAAAGCCGAGGGCATTGTCGGTTCATGGGCAAACGCGCGTACTGCCGCCTGCACGTTGGCCATGAGCAGAGCAGCCGATACACTCTTGCCCACCACGTCGGCGATGCAGATGCCCAGCTTCATTGGGCTCAGCCGGATCACATCGAAGTAATCACCGCCGACCACCCGGGACGGTTCCCACGCGCCGTCGATTTCGAATCCAGGGACCTGCGGAATTTCCTTCGGCATCAGCGACTGCTGAATCTCGCGCGCCTGCTGGAGCTCCTGCTCATGACGCTCGCGTCGGGCTGTCTCCTGCTCAATGACTTGCTGCAACTCGCGGTTTCGCGATTCCAGACGCTCGCGTGCCCGGCGATAGAGTTCCGTGCTGACACCGACAATCATGGTCGCCATGAAAGGCAGTTTCCAGCCTGACCTGAGAAATTGCCACAGAGTCTGCCCGGGCAACTTATGCAGCGGGAACTGGATCACGTTGACGACTCCAACTCCCAGGATCGCAATCGTCAAAACCAGTCCCAGATAGATCGCCCACGAGTGCAAGGCTCGCCTTTTCCTGTAAAAGCCGCCCAGCTAGTCTTGAATGAGGACAATCAGGTTGCACAGCGGGAGGGTGTAAATAATCGTGGAGCTAAGATCCGCGGGGCGGTCGGCCGCCCACAAACCAGCATAGATAGCGACCGCAATTGCGACAAAGCTCTGCTGGCGGCGGACCAACCGTCGAATGGAAAATGATCGCGGCATCGTTCTCAGGCAGCGAAAGCCGCTCACTCGCGGATGGTCAGCACCGGGCAGTGCGCATGCGCGATCACATAATGCGTGGCCGACGGCAAGTGGGTCGTGCCGACTTCCGAATAAGCCCGGGCTCCCAGAAGAATCATGTCGGCTTCGCGTTCTTCTGCCGCCTTCAGAATCCGCTCTGGTGCATGTCCAAATTCGAGCAGAGTCTCAGGGATATATTGCAACTCGGCCTGTTTGGGGATCAGTTGTCGCAATCTCTGCAGATTCTCCTCGATCGGTTCCGGCTTGCTTCCCAGCCGGCTGTAGTCTTCCATCACATGCATGAGCGTGAGACGAGCATGAAACTCCTCGGCCAGCCACGCCGCCTCCTGCGCCATCCGAGGCGCAGAGCTCGCGAAATTGGTGGCGAACAGAATCTGCCGGATCTCCAGGTCAGTTGGCGCGAGATTGCCATGGTTCTGGAATGCAGGCAGCTTCGCACGCCCGGAAACCCTCGGCCCCACCGTAAGTACAGGGCACAGAGCGTGCCGCAGGATGTCCTCGGCAACGGACCCGAGTAACAGTTTGCCCAATCCAGTCCGGCCGTGTGTACCGACTACGATCAGATCGATGTTGTTGGCTTCAATGATGGTGGCAAGGTTCTTCCATACCGCTCCATGCCTAACGTAGTTGCAGTGCGGAATGGTTTCAAACTGCGCCGAAATCTGGTCCAGCTTGTCCTTGGCTTCGTTGTGGGCATCTTCATAGATCGTGCCCATGCTGACGTAGTCCACGCCTCCGGTCATCATCAGCAGGCCCGCATCCGAGAGCACGTGCACCATGTGGAGGGTGCTCCGGAACCGCCGGCAAATGGCCGTCGCATACGGCAGCGCGGCTTCCGAGGTAGGCGAGAAATCAGTGGGAAACAGAACGCTTTTGACTGCCAGCGCGGAGGAAACCTTCCGGTCAGCACTAACTTTGGAGAATTCGATGACTGCCATGGGACACCTCCTGCAGCCATGAATAGGATCACGCCGGACATGATTTTGGAGTATGGCGGGTGTCACCCGGTTTTGTGATTAGGATCACAAAAACCGCCATATCGGCGCGGAGGGGTTCTGAGCGCAAAAGGGTTGTCACGACAAGTAACTTCGTGGATCGGACTACCAATAGTGTTATGCAGCTTGGTCCGCTTGATCCGCTGCTGTTTCTTCGACATCCGGCAACTCCCACGTCTTGTCGAACAGCGCCTTTTCAGGACCATAGAGGCGAAGCATGAGTTCGAACTCTCTCCTCGGATCGGTCGGGACCCAGTTCGGGTCGTTTCCCAGAGGAGCCTTAGGACCGAAGTAAAGGTTCACCGAGCCGTCGTTATTCGTCTTGAGTTCCGGATTCTGCGAGGAGCGACTCGCACGTGCCATGTTGCGGATGAGCGCGTGAGTTTCGCGGTCATAGGCCGTGACTGACCAGTACTGCTTGACCGGAACATTGGCGGGCAAATTGAGGCGATAAGTGTTGTTTCCCTTCAGGGGCCGTCCCTGCTTGTCCTTCATGGTCATGAGGTAGTACTGACCTGCACCGAGATGCTTGACTCCAATGAATGCCATAGAGTAAGTGGCGCCGCGCCCGTCCGCGGGATATACGTCGGTGTTCGCGTAACACGTCCCCTGCCCCTGAACAACTTCAGGCCATACCGGCAACGCCCAACGGCTGCCTTCGAAGTAGGATGGCAAATAAGCGCTCTCGTAAGTCGCGTCGAGGAAAGCACGACGGGGGTCACATTGAGATAGATCGCGTCTTTGTCGGGATTTCCTCCTCACGCAGTCGCCGTGGCGATTAGGTGCCGAATCGGATCGACTTCGTTCTTGCTGCCGAAAGCATGCTTCAGATCGGGCAGCGTTGCTCCGAGTGTCTTCAGCGCTTCGCGTATCTCCTTTTGGCTTTCTTGGTCCCAACGGGGAATTTTGAACTGACCGGAATTCTTCTGCTCGGCCTTGACACCGTCCTGCAATGCATGGACGCGCTCGACGTCCTTTGAATCCGAGGGATCGACGAGCGTTCGGACCCCTATCAGTACATAGCGCGTTCCAACCTGTTCCTTTGAGACTGGGTACGTACCTGGGTCGTAAACCACGGAAACAACGTAGTGATCCTCGTTGACCACGAACATCGACCGGAATCGTTTGCCCGCGTCGGGCAAAGTAATGGTCACTGGAGCAGCATCCAAGTCAAATACGGCGCTCGAATAAAGTGTGTCCCTATTCATGCGGGGTACTGCCTGTTTGTCGAGAGGCGTCATTTCTCGAAAGTGATAGAACTTTCCAAAACACCGCTGCTGTTGAATTGCGCCTGCAAAGGCCCAATCCGTCTCGGCCCGGACGAAATTATCAACGGTGACAGGGACAGCTTGTGTTGTGTCAGTTGGCATGGTGCGCCCCCTTCGGTGACTGTCGAACGGGTCATCGATTAAAAAGAATCTAATGAAGGAGGCAGAACTGGCAAGATTAACAGCGTCGGAGAATGCCGAAGCTGTCCGATGCTTTGATGGTTGACGCAGATTCGCAACTCATAAGCCCGAATCGGTCTTGGCGGAGGCGTTCTCAGGGCGGTTCGCAAGATGGAAGCTAAGGCGTAAGGATGAGCATACGCGGTTGAACGGTGGGACTATTGCGCGAATCCGTCAGCCTGGGTGACAGCGCCGATGGCGACGGTGTGGTCAATGAAGAGCGTACCCGCCTCCAGTGCTTTGCGGTCGAGTTCGAGCAGCGTGGGGTTCTTGACCTTCGCTTCCAGCACCTTCATTGCGGTTTGTTGAGAGAGGCATTCCGTCTCTTCCAGCAGGGCACCCATGATGACCACATTGGCAACTTTGGCCAATCCGAGTTTGTCGGCGATCTCCGAGGCGGGGATGCAGACGACCTGCGCGTTGGGAACGCAGACGTCGTCGGGCAAGCGATCGCGGCCGTAGATGATCGTTCCGCCGGGGGCGACCTCGGAGGCAAACTTGCGCAGCGAGATCTCATTCATTGCAATCAGCACGTCGGGCCGAGAGATCAGCGGCGAACCAATGCGATCCTTGGAGAGGCAGACGTGACAGTGCGCGCTGCCCGAGCGCATCTCGGGACCATAGGAGGGCAGCCAGCTCACTTCTAGCCCTTCCCGCATGCCCATTTCCGACAGGAGCTGACCAAGCAGCAGCACACCCTGGCCGCCGAAACCGGCAATCTTGATTCCGAGATGCTGAAAGTGATGCGTGCGCCCGTGGATCATCCCGTCCCGCGCCGCCTTGCGTTCGCCCTCGACGATCTCTTCCACAGACTTGTGCGGGGGAACGTTGGTGTTCGGAATCTCGACTTTCTTGTCGCGGAAGACATTGAGCGGGAAGTTGGGAATCATCTTCTCGCCAACCCACTTCCGCGCGTCGATCGGATCTTTGCCCCAAATCGTAGGGCACGGAGAAAGAATTTCGACGAAGGTGAACCCGGCGCCGTCGCGCTGCAATTCGAGCGCTTTCCGCACGGCACGGCGTGCTTTCATGATGTTCTTATTGTCTGACAGCGCTACGCGCTCGATGTACACGGGCGCTTCCAGAGACGAGAGCATCTCGGCCATGTGTAGCGGGAAGCCTTCATTGACCGGGCGTCGTCCCCAGGGCGAAGTGGTCGAACGCTGGCCGACGAGAGTGGTGGGGGCCATTTGCCCGCCGGTCATTCCATAAATTGCGTTGTTGACGAAGAAGACGCTGATCTTCTCCCCACGATTCGCAGCATGCACGATCTCGGCGGTGCCGATCGCAGCCAGGTCGCCGTCTCCCTGATAAGCAATCACAATCTTGTCCGGGCAGGCGCGTTTCAGGCCTGTGGCGGCCGCGGGAGCGCGACCGTGCGCCACTTGCACGTTGCCCACGTCAAAGTAGTAGTACGCGAAGACAGAGCAGCCAACAGGACTTACGAGTATGGTTCGGTCCTGCAGACCGAGATCCTGCAAGGCCTCGGCGATCAGCTTGTGCACAACGCCATGTCCGCATCCCGGGCAGTAGTGTGTCTGATGCTTCAGGTCAGCCTTGCGTTCGTACTCGTGATAAAAGGTCTCCGGCTTCTGATGGACAACCTCGTATTTCTCGTTCGCGGCCTTTGACTCTTCCAGCACTACGCGGTCCGCCATGATGAGATCCTCTTGGACATTCTGTGTAGCGGCGGCTACACGTTTCACGCGGCCACTCCCGCATGCTCTTCGATCTTTGCCAACAACTCCTCGACTCCGGGTACGTTGCCGCCGACCCGGCCATAAAACTCAACGGGACGCCGACCTTCGAGCGCCAGTTTCACATCCTCGAGCATCTGCCCGTTGCTGAGTTCCACGACCAGAAGCTTGTCGACGTGCAATGACGTCCTGGCCAGCTCAGCCGACGGGAACGGCCACAAGGTGATCGGCCGGAACAACCCAACCTTGATACCCTGCTTGCGTGCCTGGTCGACAGCGGAGCGCAGCACGCGTGAAACGATGCCGTATCCCACGACAAGCAGATCTGCATCCTCGGTGCGGTATTGCTCGCAGCGTGTTTCTTTCTGTTGTGCGCGGATGTACTTCGCCTCCACCATGCGCTGATGCTCTTCCAGATCGTCGGGCTCGAGG
>Ga0335079_10002640_pt1 | contig 20641 bp, 18 predicted proteins | sample Lox_Sample_33_FD_206719 | JGI IMG/M metagenome (GOLD analysis project Ga0335079, IMG submission 206719) | Soil microbial communities from Loxahatchee National Wildlife Refuge, Florida, United States - Lox_Sample_3.3 | ecosystem: Environmental > Terrestrial > Soil > Wetlands | place: USA... | reverse complement strand
CGCATCGTCAACCCATTCTATCTAACTAACACTGCTCCCGGGACGCCCTTCTTTCGGTCTATTCGGACGGTTTGCTCCGGCGGGCTGCGCAGGTTCTGCGCAGATCAGGCGAGATCGAAGCGATCGAGGTCCATTACCTTGGTCCACGCCGCCACGAAGTCTTTTACGAACTTCTCCTTCGAGTCCGCGCACGCATAGACTTCCGTGAGCGCGCGCAACTGCGAGTGCGAACCGAAGATCAGGTCGACTCGGGTGCCGGTCCATTTGAGCTCGCTGGTCTTGCGGTCGCGCCCCTCGTACGCGCCCTCAGCGCCAGCATTGGCACCCAGAAGAACCATCGGTTGTCCGCGACCATCCTCAGAAGGCCCCGGGGATCTGCGTGCCGGCTTCATCGTCCTCGCGCCGGATCGAGAGTCCACTCCATGAAAGTTGCGCCGGCGTTCAGCGCTAGACGGGCATAGATGTGCTTCGAAGGAGTCGCCTGACGGCTAGGGAGAAGGCTGGAGCGTCGAACCGGTGTCGGAGCCGGTCACGCTTCGCACATACGCTCGGGCCACGACGGCCGCGGGCAACCCCTGAGACTCATCCATCTTAAGCGCCTGCAGCGTTTCCGTTACCCACGGCGGGCTGACGGCGTTGACACGTATCTTACGGGGCGCCTCCAGCGCCGCCGCTCTGACGAACCCCTCGAGGCCGGCATTCACTAAACTGATGGCGGCACTGCCCGGCACTGGTGTCTGTGCAAGGATGCCAGTTGTAAGCGTGAACGACCCGCCATCTGCAAGGTGCTCGAACCCGAATCGCACGAGATTCACCTGACCCATCAGCTTGTTATCCAGGCAGAAGTGAAAGTCCGCGTCGCTTAGCTGGGCGAGCGGAGCGAACTTTGCTTGTCCGGCCGCACACACCACGGCATCCAGCTTTCCGAGCGAACGATACATTTGCCGAATGCTCGATGGGTCCGCGATATCAACCTTGGTGGTCGTCTTCCGCAGACTGGCGGAGATGACTTCATTGCCGGCAGATAAAGCCGCGACAACGGCGCGGCCGATCGTCCCGCTCGCTCCGACGACTAGAATACGCATGGGACAGCCCTCCTTAAGTGGCGCCACCGCGCTTCTTCCAGTTGTAAGCCGCGGTCAACTTGGCCAGCACGCCCTTGAGTGCCTCAAGGTCCACATGCTTTCTGCCTTCTGAGATTGCGGATTTGATGACATCGGCGGCGACGAGCAATTCAATAGCAGAGAATGCCCGGGCGAGATACTCACCTGTATCGGTGTCGGTCCCGGGCTTGTTCGCCGCTGGTTGCAGGTGGCGATGGCGTGACACGGCGCGAACAATACTCCGTTGCCGCGATGGCTGCGCGGTCGTCGCGGCCCCGGGCCAGAATTCGGTAACCACGTACGGCGACGTAGACAACAGGCAGGCAGGCGAACCGTTACCCCCGACAGCCGGCGGCCGATGTTTGAATGACTCCAAAATCCAACGTCGAAGCGCCCACGAAAGCGAGGCAATTCCAGTAAGCTCTCTGCGGCACGGTCGGAGGCAAGTATGTTCATCGGCGCTTGTGAGACCCCCCAAGGTCTGAGACAAGACACTCGTATCGCGCCGGGCCTGCCTATCAGACCCCTGGGGATAGCAACACTTCGGTTGATAGTGGCGGTAATTTTTCGGAGACCCCACACTTCGGTGGACTGCCGGCCGCCACGCCGGCAGATTCCTTTGGCATGAGCGGTCAGGGGAGCCGGACTGTCAGATGCACTTGAGCACAGCCGTCCTGGCGGTCAGCCTGGCCACATTCGTGTCGACCTTGGTCGGCGGGCTGTTCGCTCTCCATCTGCGTGACCGCCTGCACTTGATCTTAGGCTTCAGTGGAGGTGCCGTTCTGGGTGTCGTTCTGTTTGACTTGATCCCGGAGGCGATCTCCCTGACGGAAGTTCGATTCGGCGTCCCGGCCACGACCGGCGTACTCGCGGCGGGCTTCTTCGCATACATGATATTAGATCGGGCGGTCGTGCTGCACGCCAGCCACAACTCCGGGACGGAGCGAACCGCTCGGCGCGGCGTGCTGGGCGCCGGGAGCTTGTGTGTCCATAGTTTCCTCGACGGTTTCTCCATTGGGCTTGCCTTCAAGGTCGCGCCTTCAGTCGGCGCGGTCGTCGCCATAGCCGTGCTCGTCCATGACTTCTCGGATGGGATCAACACGGTTGGCCTGATCCTCAAGAACCGAGGAAACGACCGGAGTGCATTTCGATGGCTGATCGCAGACGCGGCCGCCCCGATCGCCGGGGCGGCCTCAACGCTGATGTTTACGCTCGAAGGAGCCGTGCTGGGCTTGGGTCTGGCCGCGTTTGCGGGGTTTTTCCTCTACATCGGAGCGAGCGATCTGGTGCCCGAGAGCTATCATGATCATCCCAAATGGTTGACGACCGCCACGACGATTCTCGGCGCCGTAACGATGTTCGTGGCAATCCGATTGGTGAACGGCGGGTCTGCGCCATGATCAATCATGGCGAAAAAAGTCGAATAGTCGCGCAAAGTAACACCCCCGGAGTACTAACTCCTACGACGCCGGCAAATCCGCCGGTGACGCTCAGAACGACATTTTCATCACAACGATCTGCGGCCGGCAAGCAAGCACATAGGCAGGCGCTTGAGCGCACTGAATGCGAGCTCTCCGCCGACGCCGAAGTTAGGGAAACGCAAGCCTTTGTTTTCGGGTCGTCGATTAAGTTCGGCGATCCAATCGAAGGCTTGTCCCTTGCCAGCCGCGTGCCACTAACTCTCGGCCTGTCGCCACAGCAGCCCCTTGGCGAGCTGCACGAGCAGCAGGTACACCAGCGTGGCCACCGTCACGAAGAGGTAAAAGCTCCCGCTCAACGGCGCAAACCCCAGCGGCTCGGCGAGTCCGCTGAAGGGAAGCAGCGCACCGACGGCCACGACGAGCAGGCTGGTGATGAGCAGCGGCCGGCTGGGTCTACTCTTGAGGGGATTGCTCATCGTGCGGATGACATAGATCACCAGCGTTTGCGTAGCTAACGACTCGACGAACCAACCTGTATGAAAGAACTGCTCCCTGGCGTTGAAGAAATGCAGCAGCACGTAGAAGGTGAGGAAGTCGAAGACGGAGCTGATGGGACCGATGTAGAGCATGAACCTGCGTATCAGGCCGATATCCCACAGCCGGGGCTTGCGGATAAAGTCCGCATCGACGTTGTCGGTCGGAATGGTGATCTGCGAAAGGTCATAGAGGAAGTTGTTCAGCAGGATCTGTGTCGGCAGCATCGGCAGGAATGGCAGGAAGGCCGAAGCGCCCGCCATGCTGAACATGTTGCCAAAATTCGAGCTGGTCCCCATGAGCAGGTACTTCATGACGTTGCCGAAGGCTTTGCGTCCCTCGAGGATGCCGCTTGTCAGCACCTCGAGACCCGGCTCGACCAGGATGATGTCCGCGGCCTCGCGCGCCACGTCCACCGCGGAGGCCACTGAAATGCCAACATCTGCCGCATGAAGCGAGGGCGCGTCGTTGATGCCATCGCCCATGAAGCCGACCACGTGGCCACGATGCTTGAGCGCCAGCAATATACGGTTCTTCTGCGCGGGTGATGCGCGCGCGAACACCGTGGCTTCCTCCGCGACCGCCTGCAGCGCCGGATCAGACATCTTCTCGATCTCCTCGCCAAGCACGATCTTGCCGGGATCCAGCCCCACCTGCGTGCAAACCTGTTTGGTGACGAGATCACTGTCGCCGGTAATGATCTTCACGTGGACGCCGGCCTCGCGTAATCCGGCGAGTGCGGTGGCCGCGTCCGGCAGTGGCTTGTCGGCAAAGGTGACGAAGCCAGCAAGGATAAGATTGCGCTCATCGGCGGCGGAGTAGTTGGCGCGGGCCTCGACCATCGCGTACGCCACGGCCAAGACCCGCAGCCCCTTGCGGCTCAATTCTTCGTAGGTCCCCTGGCAGCGTGCCCGCAGCTCGGCATCGAGCGGCATGACCTGCCCCCCACGCTCCGCGGCCACGGTGCGCTCGAGCACCCCCTCTGGCGCCCCCTTGGTGATCAGCAACCGGCGCACCCCGTGCTCGAGCACGACGGAAAGACGACGACGCTCGAAGTCGTAAGGAATCTCATCACGCTTCTCATAACCGCTCTCGGCATCCGTCTGCGGCGTGCGAAGAATCGCCTCATCGAGCGGGCTGCGGATCCCCGTCTGGTTCTTGCTGTTGAGCCTCGCCAGGGCCAGCACCCAAGCGGAGGTTTCTCCCCAGCAGTCGAGACACCGATCGAGGTCCATGTGACCGCTGGTGATCGTGCCCGTTTTGTCGCTACAGAGCACGTCGATGCTGCCGAAGTTCTGGATCGCGGCCAGGTGCTTCACGATCACCTTCTTTCGTGCCATGGCCCGCGCCCCGTTCGCGAGCGTGACCGAGACGATCATCGGCAGGAACTCGGGGGTCAGCCCGACGGCCAGCGCCACGGCAAATAGCAACGACTGAAAGGGATCACGGTGCTTGAGCAGCCCGATCACGACCAGGAAGAGCACTAGAAAGAAGACGGTGCGGGTCAGAAACAGACTGAAGTCTTTCAGTCCATGCTCGAACGCTGTGGGCTCCGGGGGCGCCGCAAGTCGTGCGGCGATGTCCCCGAACGCCGTCGCGGTACCCGTCGTGACGATGACCGCCCGGGCCGTACCGCTCACAACTGAGGTGCCGAGAAACACCATGTTCTCGGCATCAGGATTCGTTGTGACGGCCTCGCCGCGCGCCTGCTTCTCCGCCGGCAGCGATTCGCCTGTCAGTGCCGCCTGTTGAACATAGAGATCCCGTGATTCCAACAGTCGCGCGTCCGCGGGAACCATGTCGCCCGCCGACAGCCGCACGACATCGCCCGGAACCACCTCGGCGCAGAGAATCTCGACCCATTGCCCGTCGCGTAGCACGCTGGCCATGGGAGCCACTTGCGCTTGCAGCTGCTCAACGGCCTTGTGCGAACGGCGGGTCTGCGCAAAGTCGAGCGTATTGCTGAGGATGACAATCGCAAAAATGATACCTGCGTCGGTCGCCTCACCGAGGGCCGCCGAGGCCGTGGCCGCGATCAGTAATACCAGCACGAGTGGATTGAGAAACAGATGCAGAAAAGCGATTACCGCTGACCGGCGTTTGCGGGGTGCCGGATTGTTGGGACCATACTGCGCGAGCCGCTCGGCGGCGGTCTGGGAAGTGAGCCCGTCGGCTACCGGCCCTTCAGTGCTGCTGTCCACAGCGGCGCCTGCGCGGTCTGCGTGTGCGCGCCTGTGCGGCGCGCAGGCGAATTCGGCCTGGCTCGAGCTGACGGAATGGCCTTCGCTTCGCGGCGGAGCGGGTCACGGCCGCCAGAGAACCCGGACGTGAAGTCACAGGTTCTGGCGAACGAAGACCCACCCCGTCGTCGAACGGCCTAATGCCAGTTCACCCGTTTGCGAAACTCCTTCACCTGTCGCTCGGCTTCCTGAATCGCGAGGCCGTAGCGTTCCTGCAATTTTCCGGCCAGCTGCTCCGCATGGCCTTCCAGTAGTTTCAGGTCATCGTCCGTAAGCTTGCCCCATTGCTCCTTGACCTTTCCCTTGATCTGGTGCCATGCACCAGCAATGACACGATCGCTTGTCATCAGAGGTCTCCTCATTATTGATAGGAATACTCTCAGGCGTGCGGCCGGCTCTGATAGTCCTTGCGTAGCTTCGCGATACGCGCCTCAAAGGCCACCTTGGCATCTCCCTTTTCTTTATCCGCTTTCTGCTGCAGGGCCTGGACCCTTGCCTGGAACTCGCGCGTAACTTGCTGCGACTGCGCCTGCGCACGGGCAAGCTTCGCGTCGATGCGCTTGCTGAGGCTCTCAATCTGTGCCTGCAGCTTGGCTTTCCGGTCGGCCTGCGCCTTCGCCTGCTCGATCTTCAGCTGCTCGAGCTCGGCTTTCGCGGCCGCTACCTCACGCTTCCTGTGGTCTTCCTGCACCAGGGACTTGACCGTGCGGTACACCACTCCCCCCAGTGCCTCCATTCGCGTGTCGAGCGGGGTCACCCATTCCTCTTCCACTTCGGCGATGACCGCACACTTGCCGGGCGTCAGCGCAGTTGCGACGTCCGACACGAAATACTCGTCCACACCCACGTTGTACAAATCCCCGATCAGTCCCGCGAACGCCCCGGTTGCCGCGCCGACTGCCAAGCCGACCGGTCCGGCCAGAACGCCGACCACCGATCCGAGGGCTGTGCCTGCCAATGTGCCGATGGGGAAGCCCTCTGCCACCTCCTTGGTCGACACCGTGCCGTCAGACGCCTTCTTGATCACGCACACCAGCGCGACGTCGAGGCTACCTTCGCTATTCATCTCCGAAAATGCACGAACACCCTGGTAAGCGGTTTTCTCATCTTTGAACACCACTGCCACAATCTTATCCATAGTAGTTCTCCTCCGCAGCCAAACGGACCGTCGCCTCCGCTCTCGCAAGGTCACGGCCCCCACCGATATGACGTACCGCCACACCGGATTGGATCACCGCGCATTGATAGACCATGTATCAGCGGTCGAAAATCCGTACTTGCCTCTTTTGCCGGAATCGGAAGGGTAGCAGCGCGGCTCGCTCTCGGGAGCCGCTGACCTTCGTGGGACGGAGCTCCTCGGAGATGAGGTAGGAAAGCTGCCGCACCCCGCACGGTCCCTTGCGTGTGGAGTTGGCGCTATTCTGTGTGACCTATTCTCTTTGGCGAGCCAAGGTCGGGGGCGTTAGGTTCATGGGCGAAGAAATACCGCGCCGGAGGCTGGGGCTCGCGCTCGGGAGCGGGGCAGCACGAGGGCTGGCCCACATCGGCGTCATCAGGGCTCTCAGTGAGGCCGGCATCAGAATCGATCTGATCACCGGAACGAGCATCGGTGCGTTTATTGGCGCTGCGTTCGCTTGTGGAACGCTTGAGAAACTCGCGCAGGGCTTCCTGAGCTTTGACTGGAAGCGGATCATCGCCCTGCTGGATCCCGTGCTGCCCCGCTCAGGGCTCATTGACGGTCAAAGGGTCGCCGCATTTGTGAGCGCCCACTGTCCTGGGCAGCTGGAAGGCTTCTCCATCCCGTTCAGCGCTGTTGCGGCTGATGTGCTCACCGGCGCCGAAGTGGTCATGAGTGCCGGCGATGCGACAGAGGCGATTCGGGCCAGCATGGCGGTTCCGGGGTTCCTCACGCCTGTACGCAGGGGCGAGCGGATACTCGTCGATGGCGGACTCGTGAATCCGGTGCCTGTGAGCATCGCGCGCGCGATGGGCGCCGAGGCGGTCATCGCCGTGGATTTGAACCACGACGTGATCGACCATCGCCTGCGGCGCGTTCACAAATCGGCTGCCGCGCGGGCGATTCGGCCGGCCGGCGGTCACCTGCTCGACGCATTGCGTGCATCGACCCATCCAGCCGCGGCGCAGCTGCTGGCGTGGTTGGAAAGACAACCGCTGCCAGGGATGCTTGACGTGCTCATTTCCAGTCTCTACATCCTGCAAGCCCAGGTGAGCAAGGCCACTCTGGCGAGCGACCCGCCTGACCTGTTGATTTGCCCGGACGTGGGTACGATCCAATTCCTGGAATTCGACCGTGGCCGGGAGATCATCGAGGCGGGTTACCGCGCTGCGAAGGAGGCGCTCGTGACTTGGCGGCAGACACGGCCTCAGCCAGCAGGTTAGCCACCGCAAGGCTGTCCCCCCAAATGACTCCGGCCCCGGAATACCCATTTCTGCGGCAGTGCAGAATTCATGACGCAGATCGGGCTGGGCCACACATCGCAAGCCAGAGACGGTCTGGCGCGTTCGCGAACAATCGCAGAGCACGATCTGCTGGTCGTTGCTTGGTCAATGGCTGGCGTTCACGTCAACCCTAGGCAGAAGCCCTCATTGCCGCCACAGGCCGCAGGGCCTAGCGTCTGGTTTTGTTACGAACCTCGAGTCACAGAGGGAGTAATGGATATGTCAGAAAGCAAATCGATCTTTGGTTCCATCTCGGCGGGAATCGATGAGATTCATGATTCCTGGGGCTGGTTCGTGGCACTTGGCATTGCGCTCATTGTTCTCGGTGCTGCGTGCATCGTAAGTGATGTCGCCGCAACGCTGGCGACCGTGCTGGTCTTCGGCTGGCTGCTGCTCATCGGAGGGGTGTTTGCCCTGATCCAGGCGTTTCGGACGCGCACCTGGAGCGGGTTCTTCCTCTGCCTGCTGAGTGCGCTGCTGCGCGGCTTTACCGGATACCTGCTGATCCGCTATCCGATCACTGGGGAGATAAGTCTGACGCTGATACTCGCTTCGTTCTTCATCGTCGGCGGCACCTTCCGGGCCATCGGCGCCGGTGCATTGCAGTTTCCGCAGTGGGGCTGGGCGGTGCTCTCGGGAATCGTCTCCGTGGCACTCGGTGTCATGCTGCTCGTGCAGCTGCCGGTATCCAGTCTGTGGTTCATAGGCTTGGCCATCGGCATCGATTTCATTTTCGACGGTAGCGCTTTCATTGCCCTCGGCAGCGCGTTGCGCCGCGTGCCGAGCAGTCGGTCATTCGCAAAGGTGGCCTGAGCAACACTCGACACTTTTCACGGTGACCAGAACAGCGTTGCATTGCGCGACCCGACCCGTAGTTCGGCCTTTACCTCGATGAGGTAAGGGCCGACGGCGGGTCCTTACGGATGGTGCGTAGCATGGCGTTCACCTCTCGAGGCTGCGAACGCGACGCGAGCGGCGCGCTGATGGTATTGGCGCCGCTCGTAGAGAAACCATGATTCCACTGAGGGACGAATCGCGGCGGCCGGCAGGCTTTCCCCTCATCACCGCGTTCATCATCGCGATAAACGTGCTGGTGTTCTTTCTCGAACTGGCGGGTGGCGATGCCTTTGTCACCCGCTGGTCAGTGGTGCCGGCCGATATCGTCGCGGGCCGTCATTGGATCACCATTCTCACCTCGATGTTCATGCACGGCAGCTGGTCGCATATCCTCGGCAACATGGTGTTCCTCTGGGCCTTCGGCCCGGAGATCGAGGAGGCCATGAACCCCTGGCGCTACGGGGCGTTCTACCTCGCGGGCGGCGCAGTGGCGATGCTTGCGCAGGTCGCAGGCGCTCCTACTTCCACGGTTCCCTGTCTGGGGGCGAGCGGCGCGATCGCCGCCGTGATGGGTGCGTTTCTGGTCACTTACCCGCGCGACAAAATTCGCACGATTCTCGCGATTGGCTGGTACATCCGCGTCACGTTCATCCCGGCGGCACTCCTGATCGGATTTTGGTTCGTTATCCAGCTGCTGAGCCTTGGCGCGGTCGCAAACGTGCAGTCAGGGGGCGTGGCTTATCTGGCTCATATCGGCGGCATGGTCTTCGGCGCCCTCGCCGTTAGGCTGTTCGAGGATCCGCGGCGTCGTCTCGAGCGGCGCGGAGTCGTCTGACTGGGCTCGATCGCGAGACGAGGCGGAATTAGGAACGAAGGGGGATTCCCACGATGAAGAACATCGCGATCGTCCTGGCAATGCTGGTCCTAGGCATGCTCGCGTGGGTACTGCTTCACTCAAGCCACATTGCCGTCGTAGTGAATGGGCACCCGCTCGTCGGGCCGGCAAAGCTCGCCGCCGAAGGCTGGGGGGTGCTGGTGGGAATCGTGGCGCTTTTCTGCGCAGCGATCCTGTTAGTCTTCGTGTTCGCCGGAACGGCGCTGATGGTGCTCGCGGCCCTGGTGATCGCCGGCTCCGTAGCGGCCTGGTCCGCCTTCCCCTTCCTGCTGCCGCTCTTAATTCCGCTCTTACTCGTCTGGATCTTCGTCGCAGCAGTGCATGCAGGACGCAAGTAACCTAGATCTTCATTTCCATCCTCCATGGAGCCACAGCACGTACTCAAGCGCGTTCATTAGGGCGGTAGCGAAGGCGATGCTCTTCAAATAGACAAGCACCACTTCGCCCGCCGTCGCCCGCTCCTGCACTTCCCGGTCGTTCATTGTGCCTATGCCCAATTGCAGTCAGATCTCTGACCACTCCTCTAATACACGGCGGCGGGCACCTTCAAGGTGACGGGCGTCACAATCGCCCGTGCAACCGAAGGAGCCTCGTCACGTACTGAGCAGTGGCGCCCGCGATCTCCCGATCTCCTCGGGACCCAGCAGCTGGACTGATCGGCGCTCGGTCTGCCTGCGGGCGTCGAGGCGGCCGCGCTCTCGCGCGGCTCGGCACTTCTACGCCGAACGTGGAAGAGCGCTCTGCTTGACGGGACCCACGTACGAGTTCAATAGCTTATAAATAAAGACCCGCTACCACCAACCGAGGATGACTCGCAGATAGCGAGTCGGCGCCGTGAGAGCTGTCGAAAACCTTCCGCGCAGATCAGGCAAGGTCGAAGCGATCCAGGTCCATCACCTTGGTCCACGCCGCCACGAAGTCTTTCACGAACTTCTCCTTCGAGTCCGCGCACGCATAGACTTCCGCGAGCGCGCGCAGCTGCGAGTGCGAACCGAAGATCAGGTCGACTCGGGTGCCCGTCCATTTGAGCTCGTTGGTCTTGCGGTCGCGCCCCTCGTACACGCCCTCAGCGCCGGCGGACGGCTGCCAGTGCGTGCCCATGTCGAGAAGGTTGACGAAGAAGTCGTTCGTCAGCGTCTCGGGCCGCTTGGTGAAGACGCCGTGCGCGGACTTCCCGGCATTGGCACCCAGAACGCGCAGGCCGCCGATGAGCACCGTCATCTCCGGCGCCGTCAGCGTCAATAACTGCGCCCGATCCACCAACCGCTCCTCGGCCGACAGGCGCTGCGGGCCGCGGAGATAGTTGCGGAATCCGTCAGCGGTCGGTTCGAGCGGCGCGAAGGAGGCGGTGTCGGTCTGCTCTTGCGAGGCATCCATGCGCCCCGCTGTGAACGGGACTTTCACGTCTTGCCCGGCGTCCTTCGCGGCTTTCTCGACTGCAGCGCAGCCGCCGAGAACGATCAGGTCGGCAAGTGAGACCTTCTTTCCGCCAGACTGCGCAGCGTTGAACTCCTCCTGGATCCCTTCGAGCGTCTGCAGCACCTTCTTCAGCTGAGCCGGCTGATTGACATCCCAGTCCTTTTGCGGCGCGAGGCGAATGCGTGCGCCGTTGGCTCCACCACGCTTATCGGAGCCGCGGAAGGTCGAGGCCGACGCCCAGGCCGTCGAGACCAGCTGGGAAACGGACAGGCCAGACTTGAGGATCTTCGCCTTCAGTGCAGCAATGTCCTGCTCCCCGATCAGCGGATGATTCACAGCAGGGATCGGATCCTGGAACGGCAGCTGCTCCTTCGGCACGAGCGGGCCGAGATAGCGCGCGATCGGACCCATGTCCCGGTGCGTCAGCTTGAACCACGCCCGGGCAAATGCATCGGCGAACTGATCCGGATGCTCGTAGAAGCGCCTCGAGATCCTTTCGTACGCGGGGTCGAACCGCAACGCGAGGTCGGTGGTGAGCATGGAGGGCGCGTGACGCTTTGACTTGTCATGCGCATCGGGCACCGTACCGGCGCCCGCGCCACCCTTCGGTCGCCACTGATGCGCACCGGCCGGGCTCTTGGTCAGCTCCCATTCGTAGCCGAACAGGTTCCAGAAGAAATTGCTGCTCCACTTCGTCGGCGTCGTGGTCCAGGTGACTTCCAGGCCGCTCGTGATCGTGTCATCGCCTTTGCCCGTGCCAAATCGGCTCTTCCACCCAAGACCCTGCTCCTCGATGGAAGCGGCTTCCGGCTCCGGGCCCACGAGGGAGGCATCGCCGGCGCCGTGGGTCTTGCCGAAGGTGTGACCGCCCGCAATCAGCGCAACCGTCTCCTCGTCGTTCATCGCCATACGGGCGAACGTTTCGCGAATATCCCTGGCCGCCGCGATTGGGTCCGGCTTGCCGTTCGGCCCTTCGGGGTTCACATAGATCAGGCCCATCTGCACCGCGGCGAGGGGATTCTGCAGATCACGGTCGCCGCTGTAGCGCTCGTCTGCCAGCCACTTGCCTTCGGGACCCCAGTAAATGTCTTCCTCGGCCTCCCAGACATCTGCGCGCCCGCCGCCGAAACCGAACGTCTTGAAGCCCATCGACTCGAGGGCGACGTTACCCGCGAGAATCATCAGGTCGGCCCAGGAGATTTTGCGGCCGTACTTCTGCTTGATCGGCCAGAGCAACCGGCGCGCCTTGTCGAGGTTCGCGTTATCCGGCCAGCTGTTGAGCGGAGCGAAGCGCTGCTGGCCCGCTCCGGCGCCGCCCCGGCCGTCGCCGATCCGGTACGTGCCGGCGCTGTGCCACGCCATCCGGATGAACAGCGGCCCATAGTGGCCAAAGTCGGCCGGCCACCAATCCTGCGAGTCGGTCATCAGGGCCTGAAGGTCCTTGATCACGGCATTCAGGTCGAGGCTCTTGAATTCCCTGGCGTAGTCGAACGCCTCGCCCATCGGATTGGAGAGGCTCGAGTGCTGGTGGAGAACCTCGAGGCTTACCTGACTCGGCCACCAGTCACGGTTGGTATGTGCGTGACTGCCGCCCGTGAATGGGCACTTGCTCTCAGTTGCCATGTGTCTCTCCGATGGTTAGTCCTCGAGAAGACTGCGCAGCATCCAGGCGGTCTTCTCGTGGACATCAAGCCTCTGTGTCAGGAGATCCGCGGTCGGCTGATCTCCAGCCTCATCGGCGAGGGGAAAAATCTTTCGCGCAGTCTTCGCTACCGCCTCGTGACCCTCGACTAGGATCCGAACCATCTCCATCGCCTTCGGCGGCGTGGCGGGCGCGTCCTTGATCGAGGCGAGCTCTCCGAACTGGGCATAGCTGCCAGGTGCGGGATGACCGAGCGATCGAATGCGTTCGGCGATCGGATCAACCGCATTCCACAGCTCCGTGTATTGCTCCATGAACATCGCGTGCAGCGTGTTGAACATCGGTCCCGTGACGTTCCAGTGGAAATTGTGCGTCGTAAGATAAAGCGTGTACGTGTCCGCGAGCAGCTTCGAGAGCCCTGCGGCAATCGCCGCGCGATTCGCGTCGCTGATCCCGATGTTGATCGATGGCGTGCGCCCGCTGACTTGGCCCATGCCGTGACTCCTCTTTAATTGCCCGAAGCCAAAGAACCGTATCCGCGCCCCGGGGCTTAGTCGATACGGACTTTCCGAGTAACCACCCTCTTGCTCGATCAGTTCGCGATCCCGCTCCGATGTCGGCCAACGTACTAGGCCCCAGCCTAGGCGTCCAATCAATTGTCTCTACGATTCCCATAGATGCCACCTATGGAAGATACGCTCACAGTTGCGCCAGGTCCTTGCCGCTGCCGGCTTTGATTTCCAATTCGGCCTGACCCGGAGCAAACCGCCCCTCCCTTGAGCTCCAGAACCTCGCCTCGCGGGCCGCGCTCCGCACCCAGATGCTCAAGCGCACGCGCGAGCCGCTCATCCGCTGCTTGCGCCAGAATCAGCTGGCGGTCAATTCGCAAGAGCCGCGGGCGACGTCGCGCAACCGGTTGAGTTGTCGCGGAGGCGGTCGGCGGTGTGGCAGAGGCCCCCGGAACTACCCTGTCCTTCATCTCCTGCTCAATCGCGCCCGTTGCGTGCGTCCCCTGCGCGAGCGCAGCCACGTTTTGTCCACATCCGGCAACGCTCAACAGGGTTACCGGACACGACAGGACAAACAGATAACGTCCGAACGATCTCAGCTCATTACCTCGGGGATCCGCTTGGCGGGTAGGCCGGCAGGGCAGGCGGCGGCGGCGGCAGGGTGCGTCGGTTGTTCTTCAGCTCGGCGAGCAGGTAGTGGATGGCGGCTTCGAGCTGCACGTCGTGGCCGTGCATCCAGTCCGCCGGTGTGTCATCGACCGGGATGTCGGGATCCACTCCATGGTTTTCTATCACCCACTGCGAATCGAGGCCGTAGGTTGCATCCTCCGGAATCGTGATGTAGCCGCCATCGAGTAGCGTCCAGTAGCCGCGGATGCCGCGCACCCCGCCCCAGGTACGTGTGCCCAGCAGGGGCCCGAGACCGTACTTGCGGAAATAGTACGGGAACAGGTCGCCGTCCGAGGCAGACAAATGGTTGATGAGGCAAATCTTCGGCCCGTAGATGAGCTGCTGCGGCTCCGGCATGGCAGCTCCCTCGCGGTCTGTGACCATGCCGACCAGCACGCGCCGCAGCCGCTCGAGCACGATCTGGTCGATGAAGCCGCCGCCGTTCCAGCGTTCATCGACGATCAGTGCATGCTTGTCGAGCTGCGCATAGAACTGGCGGATGAACTGATCCATGCCGAGAGCAGACATGTCCGACAGGTAGACGTAAGCGACGTCGCCGCCCGAGGCCTTGTCGACCAGCTCGCGGTTGTGATCAATCCAGGCCTGCAGGCGCAGCGACAGCTCGCTCTTCACCGGTTGCACTACCACTTCGCGGCGCTTGCCGCTGGCCGAGTCGGCGATCGTGAGCGTGATCGAACGGTCCTGCTTGCCGATCAGCAGGCTGTAGGGGTTAAGGGGCGCGCGCAACTCCACCCCGTCGATCGCCAGCAGGTAGTCTCCGGCGTGCACGTCGAGGCCCGGTTGCGTGAGCGGCGAATAGTACGCTTCGCGCGTATTGTCGCCGGGATAGATCGTCGCCAGGCGGTAGCGGCCGGAGGCGGTGTCGAGTGTGAAGTCGGCGCCGAGAAACGCGGTCGGCTCGCGGTGCTCGTCCGGCATCGCAGCGCCACCGCCCACGTAAGTATGTGAGTTGCTGAGCTCGCCGAGGAGCTCACCGATCAGGTAATTTAGATCGCCGCGCGAGCCGACGAGCGGCAGCAGCTTTGCACAGGCAACGCGTACTGCGTTCCAGTCGACTCCGTTCATTTTCGGGCTGTAGAAGAAATCGCGCTCGAGCCGCCACGCGGAATTGAACATCTCGGCCCACTCCTGCGTGGGCTCGACCAGCACGCGCATGTGCGAGAGGTCGAGCTTCTTCGGACCGGCCTCCGCCTTGCCCGCGCCGGCATCGGCCTGGCCTTTGCCGCCATTCGCTGCCGCATCGGCGATGTAGTAGTCCTTCTCCTTTTCCTTCTCCAGCCTGTAGAGCACTTTCTTGCCGTCGCGCGACAGCGCGAAGGAGCTCAGCCCCGACACCACCTCCGCATCCTTGCGCTCCTTCAGGTCGTAGACATGCAGTGTCGGCTTTTCACCGGGCAGCGGTCCTGCGATCGTCTGGCTCGGCGCGGTGAGGTAGAAGATCTTATCGCCGCGCATCTCGAGGGTCATGATGTTCGCGGCCGGGATCGCCACCGGCACCGCGCGCGCCAGGAGCCCGGCAAGCTCGATTTCCACGGGTTTGACCGGTAACTGCGCCGGCGCGGCACTTGTGCCTGCCTTGCCGTGCGCGGCTTCCGGCTTCTGACCCTCCTCCTCGTGCCCGGCATCCGCCGCCGGTCCGACACCCTCGTCAGAGCGCGGCGCAAACGGCGAAGCGATGCCGGGCCGCAACGTGGCGATATAGATCCCGGTCATCTTTAACGTCGCAACGTTGAACTCCGATTGACTGACGGTGGGGTTCTCGTGGCGCGTCGAGATGAAGAGCAAATAGCGCCCGGCCGGATCGAATACCGGCGAGAAATCGTTCGAGCGCGGATCGCTGATGCGGGTTGCCTGGCGCTTTTCGAGGTTGTAGAGCCAGATGCCGCTTTGCTGATTGGCGCCGGTGATGCTGTAGGCCAGCCACCGCCCGTCGGGCGACCAGCTCTGGTCATGAATCTCGTTGTACTTGTCCTGCGCGACCTGCACCGGCGCGCCGCCGGCGGCCGGCACGTACCAGAGGCGGTGATCGTTGTCGGAGAACGCCAGCCGATCGCCCGCGGGGGACCAGCGGGGCGTGTAGAAAAAGCCACGCTCGAAGTGCGTCAGGGTGCGCTCCGCGCCGCCCTCGGCCGGGCGCACGGCGATCTGCTGCTCGCCGCTCATGTCGGTGGTATAGGCGATCGTGCGGCCGTCGGGCGACCAGCTCGGGTGGTCTTCGTCTGCCTGGGAAGTCTGCGTCAGGTTGCGCGTGTTGCCGTGCTCGACCGGCACCGTGAACAGGTCGCCGCGCGCCGAGAACACGGCACGGTTGCCGTTCGGCGCAATGTCGTAATCGGTGGCCTGCGAGTTGTCCTTCTCGCGAAGGTTGGTCCTGGCGTCCACCCAGGTTGGACCGGTGCGCGTGCCGTCGTCCGGCACCGTAATGTCCAGGTCGTGCAGCTGCTCCGACGGGAGGTCGAGCACGTGCAGCGCGCCGCCCTGCTGGAACACGATGCCGGCCTCGCCGTCCGCGCCGCCGCCGAGGCTCGGGAAGTCGATGTCATAGTCGGTGTAGTGCGTGATCTCGCGGAAGGCCCCGGTCGAGATGTCGTAGGCCCAGATGTTGCGACGGCGCGCAGCATCGTGGTCGGCGAGAAAGTAGATCGTGCCACGGTACCACATCGGAGATGTCTCCGTGCCCGGCCAGTCGGTGACGTGCTTGAGCTCGCCTGTCTCGAAGTTATAGATGTAGATGTCCTGCGCCATGCCTCCTTCGTAACGCTTCCAGGTGCGGAAGTCGCGGAAGATGCGCGTGTAGACGATCTGCTTGCCGTCCGGGCCGTAGCTCATGAAGCCGCCGCGATCGAGTGGCAGTGGCTGCGGCAGGCCGCCCGCGAGCGGCACGCTGAAGGGCTTCGGCCAGCTCGGGTTCCAGGCGGCGCGGCGTGAGAGGAACACGACGTTCTTCGAGTCCGGGGTCCAGGTGAGAACCATGTTGTTGGGCCCCAGACGCAGGGGCGCCTCGGGCTCGAAGTCCGAGGTGAAGGTGAGCCGCCGCGCAGCACCTCCGGTCGCCGGAATGACATACACGTCGGCGTTGCCCTGATATTCACCGGTGAACGCGAGCCACCGGCCGTCGGGGGAGAAGCGCGGCATGATGTCCTGCCCCGGGTCGGAGGTGAGGCGCCGCGCTTCACCGCCGCCGCGCGCGACCGACCACAGGTTGGCATGCGCGACGAACACGATGGTGTTGCCGTGAATCGTCGGAAAGCGCATGAGCGTGCGCTCGGCAGCAGCTGCCCGGGCCGAGAGCAGCGACAGCGCCAGAATCAGCGCGAGAATGCCGCAGCCGGGGCTCAATTCAACACACCGGCGTCACTTCGCTTGCAGGACGACATAGATGCTGGCGTTCTTGCGCTTGATCAGCAGCAAAATCTGGTCCTTCGCCTTCGCGACGACGCTCTCGAGCTCGTTCGCGTCGCGGATCGCTTGGTGGTCGGCCTCCACGATGAGGTCACCGGGCTGCAGCCCGACGAAGGAAGCCACGCTGCCTGCCGCAACGCCGGTGATGAGCGCGCCGCGATCGCCCTGCAGGCCGTAGTGCTCGGCCAGCGGCGGGGTGAGCGTCTCCACCGTGAGTCCCAGCTGGGCCAATCGATTGGCGCCCCCCGGCGTCGGCGCGGTGGCGACCGTCGCTGCGGGCAGCTCGCCGAGCGTTACCTCGAAGCTCTGGCGCTTTCCGCCGCGGTAAACCTCGACACTGACTTTCGATCCGGGCTCGGCCTCGCCCACGAGATTGCGCAGGTCGGCCGAGCTCGTGACCTCTTTGCCGTTGAAGCGCACGATGACGTCCCCGCTCTTCAAGCCCGCCTTGGCGGCGGCCGATTCTGGATTGACCTGTGAGATCAGAGCGCCCCGGGCGCTGCCGACAGCGAAGGCCTTGGCCAGATCGGGGGTGAGATCCTGCACGACGACTCCGAGCATGCCGCGCCTGATGTGCCCGCCCTTGATGAGCGTCGGCAACATCGCCTTGATCATGTTCACCGGGATTGCGAAGCCCACCCCGCCGAACTGACCCTGCCCGTTCAGCACCGCGCCGCCGGTGGCAATGGCGCTATTCATGCCGATGACCTCGCCGCGCATGTTGATCAGCGGCCCCCCGGAGTTGCCCGGGTTGATCGCGGCGTCGGTCTGCAGGAAGTCCTCGTAGTCGGCGATGCCGACGTTCGAGCGTCCCTTGGCACTGATGATGCCGTTGGTGACCGTCTGCGTGAGGCCGAACGGCGCCCCGATAGCGAGCACCAGGTCGCCGTCCGTGAGTGCATCGGAGTCGCCCAATGTGACCACGGGCAAAGTGGCGGGCAGCTCGCCCTTGATCCGGAGCACGGCGACATCCGTCCTTGGGTCGGCACCGATGATCTCGGCGGGAAATTGCCGTTGATCGGCGAGCCTCACCTGAATCTTGTCCACGCCGCGCACCACGTGGTAGTTGGTGAGAATATGCCCCGCCGCATCGAGGATCATGCCTGAACCCATCCCGCGCTCGGGAATCCGCTCGCTGCTCGAGCCTGCGCCCGGCTGCAGTTGCGGCAGGCCCTGGCCGAAGAACTGCCGCAAGAAGTCGTCGCCAAACGGAAAGGGAATCTCCGGGCGCTGCACGCGCACCAGGCGTTCTGAATACACGCTCACGACTGCGGGTTTGACCCGCGCTGCGACCGCGGCGAAGGCCTTCCCCAGCGCTTCAGCCGGCGCGGTGACGGAGGCGGGCGGGGCGGGCGGCACCTCTGCCACGGTGCGCCCTGCGCCGAAGATCATCCACAGGCCCACCGCGGCCGCCGCCAACGCGCCGGCCAAGCCCATCGACCACAGCGTGCTCGGCAACGCTCTTCGCTTGACGACCCTGGCTCCCTTCATCGCGGAGTTCGAGGTCGGAGACATGCCAAAAGGGTTCCGGCGCCGCTCAGCCCGCGGCGGGGGCCGGGCCCGTGCCGTGTGCAAGCGAGCCCGGGTAAGGATATTTTCCTAAGATCGCCGCCACCGCGGTGTCGATCCTCCTTTCCGCTTGCGCACCGCTCACGCCGTCGAGATTCTGATCGGCAGAGGCGTGCCACAGTGGCTGGTGGGTCTTGGCGTCGTAAAGATTGACGGCGATGACACCCTGGTTGTGCACGTAGGGACCCCAGCCGTAACCGCCATACCAGTCCCAGCTCCACGGATAGCCCCACCCGTGCGGATACGCCCAGTCGGTCACCGCGTGCGAGCCTATCCCGTAACCTATCAGGCAGTCGGCGTTGCTCCCGGCCGGTTGAACGCCGCCGGGAAAATGCGCGGCGATCGCCGCGCGGAGGCGACTCTCATTCAGTGGATTTGCAACCGTCTCGCGCAGCGGATTGTTGTCGCGAAACGAGCCCGCCCAGGCGACGGTATGACACTGTAAGGTCTCGGTCAGGTCCGGATTGAAGTCGGATCTGACATACAGCGAGGAGCAGGCTCCGATGAGGCAGACGGCGGGAGCGATGAGGCAGGCAGGGAGCAAATGCTTCGGCATGACAGCGACCTCGTGCATACGCGTCAAGCGGCGCAGACCGATTCGCTAGCTTTTTCTGAAGCTACGGCAGACATGGTCGCCGGTGATTGAGGACGCGCGTTCCTTCAGTTCCGAACATGCGAGTGGCTTGAAGGATACTCTCCAAGTGGAGTCGAGCCACGTGAAGAATTCTTCACGCGCGTCGGGTGAACGAGCGATTGAAATAAATTGTCAACATGACGAAGACGTTCGCGCATGCGAAGGCGTGAAAGTACTTGCGCCGCGGGCGAGCGGCAGCTCGATTGTGCGTTGCCATTCTAAGTGCTGATCGCACTGACCGAGCACTCGCTCGTTGCGCCGCCTGCATCGCCCGCTCCACGTGGGCGCGCAGCGCACACTTCAAGACACCGGAGACACGCAGGAGACGCCTGCTGCGGACCCCGGCGGCTGCAAGCGCTAGAGTTGCACGATCGAGCTGAAGTCGAAGGCGAAGCCTGGGGGGTTTTCCCCGATCCGCACGTTTGATTCCCCGACGAATCGATGGGGTGGCACCGGAAGGTTGTAGGGAGCCGGAACCCCGGTGAACACCCGCGCCGACAGGTCATAACGCGAGCCATGGCAAGGACAGAAGTAACCCCCGGGCCAATTCGGGCCGACGGCTCCGTCGGGCTGCGGCTCATAGCGGGGCACGCAGCCGAGATGGGTGCAGATCCCGACGACGATCAGATATTCCGGCTTGATCGAACGATGCCAATTCTTGGCGTACGCGGGCTGTTGCAGCACCTCAGAATTGGGATCCCTCAGCAGGCGAGTGTCGCTCGCCTGCTGCAGCATCTGCAGCTGGGCGTCAGTGCGATGCAGGACAAACACTGGGCTCCGACGCCAGATCGTGACAATCATCTGCCCTGCCTCGATCTTTGAGACATCGACGTCCGTGGGGCCGCCGCGTGCGCGCGCGCTCTCGGAGGGCAGCCACGACTCGATGAACGGCACCGCGGTGAATGCGGCGCCCATGGCGCCGTACACCACGGTCGCCGTGCGCAGAAACCTACGGCGGCTGAGGTCCGGCTCGCGACCCGGGGCCTGAGAATCCACGCTGGTCGCGGACATCACTTCGCGAGACCCCTGCGTTGGTTCGCGAGCCTCCGGCCTTCAGCGCGTGTCTTTGAGTTCATTGGTCTCTTCCCTCACCCACGCTGTCGTGCACGCGGCTGCCTATTCAACTCAGTCGCTCTTGGCTGGCGCGAGGTGCTCATCTTGACCCTCGAGACGCGAAATTAGTTCATTAAGGTCCTTCTGTTCGATCTGCTCGCCAAAATCATCGCGAAAGCTCAACAGATAGCTGGCATGCGCTCCCGGAACTTTAGAGATAGGTGAGCGGGGTC
>Ga0335079_10002638_pt1 | contig 20646 bp, 14 predicted proteins | sample Lox_Sample_33_FD_206719 | JGI IMG/M metagenome (GOLD analysis project Ga0335079, IMG submission 206719) | Soil microbial communities from Loxahatchee National Wildlife Refuge, Florida, United States - Lox_Sample_3.3 | ecosystem: Environmental > Terrestrial > Soil > Wetlands | place: USA... | reverse complement strand
ATGCATGCCCACACGCTCGCCCCAGGCAAGTTCGAGGACCTGAGCGGCAACACGGTCATCGACAACGTCATCGGCAAGAACAACATCGATGGCGACCCGCTCGACGCGCCCAAGCCACCGCAGGACAAGCTGACCACCGGGGTGCTCGTGTTCTCCGGCGGCACGCACGTGACCGTGACGGTCGCGCACAACTCGATCTCCGATAACCACTTCGGCATCTGGCTGAGCAAGCCGGTAAAGGCGCAAGGCGTGGGCACCAACTCGTTCCACAACGTGACGGTTCCGGTCTCGGCGAACAACTGAACCGGTCCCGCGGTACCTGCCGGCCCCCAGCCGTCGCGGCTGGGGGCCGGTCCTTGCCCGGTGAGCCGCCGCAGGCTACAGATGCAACTGGGCCCGCTGGCTGGTGACAGCCTCAATCTCGGCGGCTGCGGTGCTGAAGTAGCTTGTGCGCGAGCCCGGACATGGCGCGTGCCACCGCGATCTCCTCGCCGATCTCCGTGACGTCGGGGTCGGCGGGATTGAGCCGCGCCTTTCCGTGCCCTGACAGATCGTCGCCGTCCGCCATGATCAGGCGCACTTCCGCGAGGGTCTGTCCATCGTCCTTGACGATGGACAATTCTACCGGCCAGCGATCAGCCACGTACATGACCCGAAGCACCCCCGGTTATGTGGCACTCGCCGCGCGGGCCGCCCAGGAAGCGGTGCGGCGGACCACCCGCGCCGCCGCTGTGACGGTAGATCCGCGGCGGAAGGGCCGCCGATCCATCACACCACCGCTGTGAGCCCGGGTGCCGGGCGGTTTTCTTTCCGTCCGGCTGGGTCCGCGCGACGGGTGCCGTCTTTCAGGTTGTCCGGAAGCGGCCAGGTATCCACAGAGTCGTTATGCCCCTGGGCCAGGGACCTTGGTCGTCGCGACGTGGTGCGAACGTCGTCGCCAAGCTTTCCGGCAAGCAGGCCGCCGCGCAGGAATGCCAGGGCGCCAGCGGTGTAAGCAGCGGTGTCAGGTGTGTCGGCGATGCCGCAAGCGGGAACTTCCGCGGCCTCGCTCGTCAGGTAAAGCTGATCCCGCGTCTCGGCAAGCTGGTCGAGCATGGCAACCACCAGGCCGCTGGCCCAGCCCAGGAGGCTGGCGTACTCGATCCGCAACTCGCCTGCGCCTGGCACGCCTTCCACCCGGCGGACGAGTTCGCGCAACTCGGCGCCCAGCGCCGGGGAGACCGACCGTTCCAGCTCTGAGCTGACCACCTCGAGCAGCTGATGAACGCGCGCCCGGCCCTCAGGCGGCACGGTGGTGAGGTCAAGTTCGTCCCGTGTCGCGCTGAGCATCCCGAACATCCGCAGGACGCGATCGGGCGCCTCAACGCGGTACGTCTGGCCTGCCCGGCCGGTGTCCGCCACCACAACGACCCAGGGCCTTTCACGGCGAGACTCGCTCGCCCGTTTCGGGGAATTGACCATCCCAATCGCTCCTCACCTTGAGGCTGCGCGCTTACCGGGCAGGCCGATAGGGTCGTTCGTCACCCCGCTCAAGCGGCCCGCCCGTCCCAGGGTGAACAGCGACGAGCAGGCCGAAGGGGCGCTGGAGATGCGGCCGAACGGCTGCCGCGAAGCTCCCCAGCGTGCAGTGACTTTCCGCGGCTGGTTTAGCGGATGGTTAGTCGTCTAGCCTGCGCGGCTGAGCACTACTTTGAGCGCCCCAGTCTCGGCGGCGCGGCCAAACACGTCGTATGCCTCGACGAAGTCGTCCAGGGCGAAATGGTGGGTGATGAACCGTGCCGCGTCGATCTGATGCGTGGTCAGCAGGCGCAGTAGCGTCGCCGTGGAGTAGGTGTCGACCAGCCCCATCGTGATTGTGAGGTCTCTGATCCAGTGCGCCTCGAGGTGGAGCGTCGCGGGCTCACCGTGCACGCCGATGTTCGCGACCCGCCCGCCGGGCCGAGCAAGCTCGACGGCGAGCTCAAAGCTGGCAGGAACACCGACCGCCTCGATCGCCACGTCGGCCCCAAGCCCGTCGGTCAGCGAACGGACCACGTCAAGCGGGTCCTGACGGCTGTTGTTCACCGTTACGTCCGCGCCGAACCGCTTGGCGGCTTCGAGTCGGCTGTCGGCCAGGTCGATCGCGACGACGTGGCTCGGGCTGAACATGCGGGCGCCCATGATCGCTGCCAGCCCGATTGGGCCGGACCCGACGACGGCGACCACATCGCCGGGCCGTACCTCGCCGTTCAGGACGCCGACCTCGTAGCCCGTGGGCAGGATGTCAGCCAGCATGAGGATGTCCTCGTCGCTCACACTGACCGGCACCTGATACGTGGAGGTGTCCGCGAACGGTACGCGCACATACTCAGCCTGGGTCCCGTCGATCTTGTGGCCCAGGATCCACCCACCCCCGCCGAGGCACTGCCCGTAACGGCCGTCACGGCAGAACCTGCAGGTGCCGCAGGAGGTGATGCACGAGACCAGCACGCGGTCGCCGACCTTGGCGGTTCTCACACCGCTGCCGACCGCCTCGACCGTCCCGACCGCCTCGTGCCCGAGGATCCGCCCGTCGGTGACGGCCGGTACGTCTCCCTTCAGAATGTGCAGGTCCGTGCCGCAGATGGTCACGGAATCGACGCGGACGACCGCGTCGGTGTCGTCGACGATCCCCGGCTTGGGCATGTCCTGCCACGCCTTCTGGCCCGGTCCGTGATACACGAGTGCTCTCATGACTCATCTCCCACATAGTTACAGTCCGAGGATGAGCGTGCGCATGATCTGACGCCTGGCGGCAGAGCCGAAGGTCCCTGCCGTCAGGGTTAGTGTAAGTGACGATGATCGTCCGTCGGCTGCGGCCACCGACCGCAGGGAAATGACCGGTCCCACCACGGTCTCGCCGCGGCGATTCGACGAGATCTACGAACAGGCTCTGGCCGCCGGCATCCTGGTCGCGTAGCCCTCATCTCCTGGCTTTCGCACACAGTGTCTCCCGGCCCGAGGTGCAGAACTCGCAGTGCCCGCATGCCCATCCGAGCCACGGAATGGCCACTCGCTCCCCGACCCGGCCGTTTTGGCCGTGCGGCTACCGTCTTAGCTCCCGTGCGGGGCCGCCGCTTGCACGGCGCGGCGGCCGCCTGAGCCGAGCCAGTCGGTGATGACCCCGGCAGTATCGCGAGCCGCCTCCAACTGAGGTACGTGGCCCACGCCGGGCATGATGACCAACGTCCACGCCGGGTTGGCGCGCGCCGCCGCCACGGCGGCGCCGACGGGCACCAAGCGGTCGCGCGCGCCCTGAATCAGCAATACAGGGCAGGTGATCATACGGATACGGCGCACATACGCCGCCCGGCCGGGCGGGTAGCCGGAGGTGGCGATGATGGAACGCGCGGCATCGGCGAACTCCCGCTCGACATCGGCGAACCGCAGGCGGCGGCGGGCCACTTCGACATGCTGCGCGAGAACGTCCGTGGGCACGCGCGCGGGGTCGACGCAGCACAGCGACAGCACGCGGGCTACGAGTTCCTCAGGGGTCAGCCGACGGCGGCGGCCCATCAATATCTGGCGGATGCCAGGGGTTGTGTACGCGGCGAACAGCGCTGCGACGAATGGATCAGGGCGGGCAGCCACAAATGGCAGGGCCGGATCGACAAGCACCAGGCCGACGACCGTGTTTGGCGCGGCGCTCGCCTCGAGCAGCGAGATCATCCCGCCCATGGAATTGCCTATCAGGATCACCGGGCCGCCAGGTACCGCCTGGATGAAACGGTGCAGCAGACGCCGATTCGCTGCCACCGCGGTGCCGCGTCCATGGGATTCGGTGAGGCCGTGCCCGGCCAGATCTGGGGCGAGCACGCGGTAGCGGTCAGTCAGCAGCGGAGCGATCGCCGACCAGTTCACCGCCGACCCGCTCAGCCCGTGCACGCAAACGATCGTGGGCCCGTCGGCCGGGCCCCCGAAATCGAGGTAGTGCACGGGGCCGTCGAGGTCGATCCAGCGTGAGCGCGGGTCGAGGCTCCGCGGTGGTCCGTCGGAGCGTGCGCTCTGATCCGTGGTCATCGCCGTTTCAGACTATCTGCTCAGCGCGAACCCCTGGCATCGCCGTGCCCGCCTGGGCGGCTCGGGACGTGACGGTCCGGTCGGCTGCGATATCAATTATCGGCTGCGGTATCAATGATCCAGGCCGTGATGAAGGCCTCTTTCCGCCATGCGCAATAGCGCCCGCTCGGACCGCCGTGACCGGCGGCCATCTCCGTTTTCAGCAGGAATGGCCCGCCACGTGCCTCGGCTCGTAGCCGGGCGATCCATTTGGCCGGCTCGTGGTAGAGCACGCGGGTGTCGTTCAGGCCGACGGTGGCGAGGATCGGCGGGTAGCGCTCGGTTGTGATGTTCTCATAGGGCGTGTAGCCCTTCATGTACGCGTACACCGCGGGGTCGTGCAGCGGGTCGCCCCATTCCTCCCATTCAGTGACGGTCAGCGGCAGCTCGGGATCGAGGATGGTCGTCAGCGCGTCGACGAAGGGGACCTGGGCGGCGATTCCGCCGAAGGCCGACGGCGCGAGGTTGACGGCGGCACCAACAAGCAGCCCGCCCGCGGACTCGCCTGCCGCTATGAGCCGGCCGGGCGAGGTCCAGCCGGTCGCGGCGAGGTGCTGCGCGCATGCGATGAAGTCGGTGAAACTGTTGCGCTTCGACGGCAGCTTGCCGTCTTCGTACCAGCGGCGTCCCATCTCGCCGCCGCCGCGCACGTCGGCAATGGCGACGACGAATCCGCGTTCGAGCAAAGACAGCGCGGGGATGGAGAACACCGGGTCGCTGCACGCCTCGTAGCTGCCGTAGCCGCGCAGCACGCAGGCGCGCTGCCGTCCCGCGGGGTGCTGTGGTCGCAGACGATCGAGATCGGCCCGGGCGCAACCTCCCCGCGGTCGTCCAGGTCGCGGGGCAGGCATCTTCGATTCAATGGGCGTGGCGCACCTGCTCGACGGGGGAGCGCAGGAGCTGGCCGGATTCGCTGGTCCGCCGCCCCTGCTTGAGGCGTCACGGCTGGCGCTTGTGGGCTGCGATCCGCGTGAGACCGCGGCTGCGGCAGAATGTCGGCTGTGACGGTCATCGACGTATGGATGCAGCACCCTACCGTCCGCTTCCTCCAGCACGAGATGTTCTCGCCGCTGCGGCGTTGGATGGGGCAGCAATGGCCGACTGCGCTGACGGCGCTGGACGCCACGGTCGCAGCTATGGACGAGGCGCGGGTGGGCCGGGGCCTGATCTGCGCCTGGTACGACGCCACGGGACCGCTGATCGGCAACGACGAAGTTGCGTCGTGCGTCGCCAGCTACCCTGACCGGTTCGTCGGCGTTGCCTCCGTCGACCTGCGCGAGCCGGTGAAGGCGATCGGCGAGCTGCGCAGGGCGGTCAACGACCTCGGGTTGCGCGCGCTGCGGATCGTGCCTTGGCTCTGGGGACTGCCGCCAAACCACCGCCTCTACTACCCTCTGCTTGCCGAGTGCGTGCAACTCGGCATCCCCTTCATGACCCAGGTTGGCCATACCGGTCCGTTGCGGACCTCAGAGACGGGACGGCCGATTCCTTACCTCGACGACGTCGCGCTCGAGTTCCCCGACCTAGTGATTATCGGTGGGCACATCGGCTACCCGTGGACCGCTGAGATGATTGCCTTGGCCACGAAGTACCCGAACGTGTACATCGACACCTCCGCCTACGCCGCCCACCGTTACCCGGCCGAATTGGTGCAGTATCTGCGCGGCCACGGCCGCAGGAAGGTGATGTTCGGCACGAACTATCCCATGATGACGGCCACCGCCGCGCTCGCACGGCTCGGTGAGCTTGACCTCGACGACGAGACCAGGGACCTGTTCCTGCACGAAACTGCCGAACGGTTGTTCCGCCTGTAGGCCACCCCGTATTCGGGGGTTCATCGTCCAGAATTTTTCGCGCGGCGGCCCGGACGAGGACCACGGCCCACGTCCTGAAGGGCCTCCAGGCGTCGGCGATTTGACAGAACCCAGCCTCGGATGCGACTCCGGACCGGGTGGTCGGGGCGAGTCGTCAGGACAAGGGCCCGGGCTCGCTGACGGCAAGACCGTCGGCGAAGCCGGTGCCGCGGATCACGATGAGTGCGCTGTAGAACGGGCCGATGCCTTGATCGACTGCAACTCGGCCATGGCGCGTTCTGGGCCCTGACGCCGTAACGCTCTTGGCAGCCGTCGAGGCAGAACGCCAAGACGGCACCGAGGGCACCGTGCCAAGAAAGCACGGCGTCAGAAAGCACGGCGTCAGGAAGACGTCGAGAGCGCCTCTGGATGGGCCTTGCGGTAGTGCTCTGTCAGGACCGCACTCACCTGACCGGGCCGGTACGCCATGGTGCGCCTGCAGATATCACACCGTACGACGGGCAGGTGGGTCACGGTTACCGGGAAACGATTAGCAGCAGAGTTCTTCATCGCCTTTCATTATGCCAGGCTCGTACGCCAGGCCCGTACCCCAGACACGCGAACCTTGCCCTCGTGCTGGCCTCGGCGGCGGTACCCTCGTTTGAGCAGCGCCCCCCGTGTGAGCAGCGCCCCTGTTCGAGCAGCGCCCCCGTTCGAGCAGCGCGCCGGGATGAGCAGCGGACTGTCCCGGTCATCGAGCTGATGTAGTGCTTGTCATAATCTGATGGGCGACCCTGGCAGGCTGGCCAGAGATCAGGCCGGCCCGAGATGAGTGAAGGAAGGCAGGAGGCCAAGACGCCCGCCTCCGGCTGAGTGCGGCGATCTCCGCCGTCCTGTCAGCCCCTCTCTGTCTTCATGGGAGCGCCGCCCGATGGCCGCCACGCCCACGCCAAACCACCGACCGCGGATCGCGACCTACCGCGTCCAGCTCCATCCTGGCTTTACCTTCGACGACGCTGCAGGCATCGTGACCTACCTCGCCGACCTCGGCGTCAGCCACCTCTACTGCTCGCCGTACCTGCAGGCCGCCGAGGGCAGCACACACGGCTACGACGTGGTCGATCACGGACGGCTGAACGAGGAGCTCGGCGGCGCACCGGCGCATCGCCGGCTTGTCGAACGGCTCGCTGATGCCGGTCTCGGCCAGGTGCTCGACATCGTGCCAAACCACATGGCACTCGCGGGGCGGGCTAACGCGTGGTGGTGGGACGTGCTCGAGAACGGGCCGTCGAGCCTCTACGCCTCCTACTTCGACATCGACTGGGATCCGCCGCAGCGCAAGCTGACGGCCACCGTGCTCATGCCTGTCCTCGGTGACCACTACGGCCGGGTGCTCGAGGCGGGGGAGCTGACGGTCGAGCGCCAGGGTGGATCGTTCACCGTGCGTTACTACGACCACGAGGTGCCCCTATCGCCCCGGACGCTCGACGAGCTTCTCGCCAGGGCGGCAGCCCAGGCACGGTCCGTGGAACTCGAAAGCCTGGCCGCCGCCCTTGGCCACCTCCCGCAATCCCGGTCTACCGACCCGGCCGCGGTGGCCGAGCGTCACCGAGATAAGGAGGTCCTGCGTGACCGCCTGGCCGGGCTGTGCACTGCCAGGCCGGAAGTGGCGGCGGCTGTCGATGCTGAGATCGAGGCGCTCAACCGCGACCCGGACGCCCTCGATGAGCTACTTGGCCGCCAGAACTACCGCCTGGCCTACTGGCGGACAGGCGCGGACGAGCTCTCCTACCGGCGGTTCTTCAACATTGAGACGCTCGCAGGGCTGCGGATAGAAAATCCTGCCGTCTTCGCGGACACCCACCGCCTTGTCATCGATCTCGTCTCGGCGGGGATACTCGACGGGTTGCGGGTCGATCACGTGGACGGCCTCGCCGACCCGGAGGGCTATCTGTACCGGCTGCGCGACGCCACCGCGGGCGTATACGTCGTCGTGGAGAAGATCCTCGAGGCTCACGAGGAGCTGCCCGCGTCATGGCCGGTGGCAGGGACCTCCGGCTACGACTTCCTGAACCGGGCGAACCAGCTCTTCGTCGATGCGGGCAACGAGACGGCCATGCACGCTAGCTATGCCCGCTTCACCGGTGAGCATGGCAGCTACCCCGATGTCGTGCACCGCGCCAAGTGTCAGATCATGCGCGACGAGCTCGCCGCCGAGGTGGAGCGTCTCACCGAGCTGCTTGCCGACGTATGCGAAGGGCATCGCCGACAGCGCGACCACACTCGCCGTGAGCTGCGCGACGCGCTACGCGAGGTGATCGCCGCGTTCCCTGTCTACCGAACGTACGCACGGCCGGGGCACCCAGTCACGTCCGCGGACCACGCTCAGGTGGCCGCCGCCGTGGCCAACGCCCGGCGGCGCAGGGATGACCTGGATGCCGAGCTACTGGGCTTCATCGGCGAATTGCTCGTGCTCGACCACCCCGGCGAGGACGAGGCCGCGTTTGCCGTGCGCTTCGCCCAGGTCAGCTCGCCTGTCATGGCTAAAGGGGTGGAAGATACCGCCTTCTACCGTTATCAACCCCTGATCTCACTCAACGAGGTAGGCGGCAACCCCGGCGATTTCGGCCGCCCTGTGGCGGACTTCCACCAGGACATGGCCGACGCGGCGCGGCGGTGGCCGGAAGCGATGCTCACCCTGTCGACGCACGACACGAAGCGCAGCGCTGACGTGCGGGCCCGCATCAATGTACTGTCCGAACTGCCCGAGGAATGGGAGCGGGCGCTGCGGCGCTGGGCGGAGCAGGGGGAGCGCTACAAACGAGACGGCTGGCCGGACCTAAACGCCGAATACCTGCTCTACCAGACTCTGGTGGGTGCCTGGCCGATCGAGTCGGCGCGGGCCGCCGCCTTCATGGAGAAGGCGGCCAAGGAGGCCAAGGTGCACACCTCCTGGGTCGACCCGTGTGCGGGCTACGACGACGCGCTCCGTGCCTTTGTTACAGCGGTTCTCGCTGACGAGGGCTTCATCGCCGATATGGAGGCGTTTCTTGCCGAGCATCGGATCGTCGAGCGCGGGCGTGTCAACGCGCTGGCCCAGACAACGCTGCTGCTGACGTGCCCGGGCATTCCCGATCTGTACCAGGGCACCGAAGTGTGGGACCTGTCCCTGGTCGATCCGGACAACCGCAGGCCAGTCGATTACAACAGCCGCCGCCGCCTGCTCCACGCGCTCGCAGACGGCGGCCCAGAGGCGGCGCTTGCTAGCGGCGACGAGGGCGGCACGAAACTCTGGCTCATCCACCGCCTCCTGCGCCACCGGCGCCACCATCCCGACTTGTACGGCCCGGGCTCGGGCTACCAGCCGCTGCGCGTCTTCGGCGACAAGGCCTCACACGCGGTTGCCTTCACCCGGACCGGCCTGCCGGCCGTTACCGGGACCGGCGGGCTGGCCGTGGTCGTGCCACGCCTGCTCACCCGCCTGGCGGAAGGCTGGGCCGACACCGCGGTCACGCTTCCGGGAGGCGCCTGGGTCAATGTGCTCACCGACGAGCAGATGGAAGGCGGCGACATCAGCCTGCGCGCGCTGCTCCGGCGGTTTCCCGTCGCGGTGCTCGCGGCGTTGGCCAGGGACGAATTGGCCAGGGACGAATGATGCACAAGTTCCGAGTGTGGGCGCCGCGCGCCGGCCGCGTCGAGGCCGTGCTCGGCGAGCGCCGGATAACGATGAGCCAGGCGGATGGCGGCTGGTGGACGTGCCACGCAGAGGAGGCAGGCCCGGGGAGCGACTACGCCTTCAGCCTCGACGGCGGTCCGCCCCGGCCCGACCCGCGGTCGGCCTGCCAGCCACGCGGCGTCCACGGGCCGTCCCGCGTGGTGGACCATAGGGCCTTCGCCTGGGGTGATAGCGGCTGGCGGGGCGTGTCGCTCGCAGGATCGGTCCTTTATGAGTGCCACGTCGGAACCTTCTCGGCCGAGGGCACCTTCGACGGGGCCATCGGGCACCTGGAGCACCTGGCGAACCTTGGTGTCGATGCCATCGAGCTGCTCCCAGTGGCCGAGTTCCCTGGCCGCAGGGGCTGGGGCTACGACGGTGTCGACCTGTTCGCCCCGCACCACGCGTACGGCGGCCCAGCGGGGCTCAAACGGCTCGTTGATGCCGCCCACGCCCACGGGCTCGGCGTGCTGATGGACGTCGTCTATAACCATCTAGGCCCGGCGGGGAACTACCTGCGTGAGTTCGGGCCCTATTTCTCCCCGCACCACCAGACCAACTGGGGCGACGCGGTGAATTTCGACGGGCCGGGCAGTGACGAGGTCCGCCGGTTCGTCATCGACAACGCCCTGATGTGGCTGCGCGACTACCACTGCGACGGGCTCCGCCTCGATGCCGTGCACGCCATCGTGGACGAGTCAGCCACGCACATCCTCGAGGCGCTCGCCATCGAGGTGGACGCGCTGGCGGCGCACGTGCGGCGGCCGCTTTTCGTCATCGCAGAAAGCGACCTGAACGACCCCCGTTTCGTCCGCGGCCGCGACGTAGGCGGCTATGGCATAGACGCTTCCTGGGCCGACGAGTGGCACCACGCTCTCCATGCCACGCTGACAGGCGAGGCGAGTGGCTACTACGAGGACTTCGGGTCGCTGCCCTTGCTGGCCAAGGCGCTGCGCCAGGCGTGGGTCTACGACGGCACATATTCCCCGCACCGTCGGCGGGTGCACGGCCGACCTCCGGCAGGGCTCGCGGGAAGCCAGTTTGTGGTTTGTACCCAAAACCACGACCAGGTCGGCAACCGCGCCGTCGGTGAACGCGCCGCCGCCCTCATGAGCGATGGCCGTCTGCGGGTCGCCGCTGCTCTGCTGCTCACCTCGCCATTCGTGCCCCTCGTCTTTCAGGGCGAGGAGTGGGGCGCACGTACACCGTTCCAGTACTTCACCGACCACTCCGATGCGGAGCTTGGCCGGGCCGTCAGCGACGGGAGGCGCCGCGAATTCTCCGCATTTGGCTGGGATCCGGCAGACGTGCCCGATCCGCAGCACCCGGCGACGTTCGATCGCTCCAGGCTCGACTGGGCCGAACCAAGAAAAGACCAGCATGCCGACCTGCTCGCCTGGTATCGTCGATTGATCGCCCTCCGCAGGCAGATCCCCGCACTCACCGACCCCCGCCTGGACCGCATCGATACGGAATGCGATGAAGACCTCGGTTGGCTCGTCGTCCGCCGCGGGCCAGTTGTGGTGGCAAGTAACATCGGCGTAGGAGCCTGGACATTCCCGGACAGCCAGTTCCTGGTGCTGCTCGCCGCCTCCGATCCCCGCGTCGAATCGACGCATCAAGGCGTAATCCTCCCACCTGACAGCGTCGTCATCCTGACCAGAGCAGGTATGCCATGACCGATGCCGTGTCACCCCGGCCATCGACAAAGAAGGCGAAGAAGACGAAGAACAGGATTCAACCACATATGAACGATGGCATCGAGACCTGGCCGGGTCGTTCCTATCCGCTCGGCGCTGCCTACGACGGCGCCGGGACGAACTTCTCTTTGTTTTCTGAGGTAGCGGAAGGCGTCGAATTGTGCCTGTTCGACGACGGCGGGGAGCAGCGTGTGGGCCTGGAGGAGGTCGAGGCGTTTTGCTGGCATGCCTATCTGCCGGCGGTGACTCCGGGTCAGCGCTACGGCTACCGTGTCCATGGGCCGTGGGCGCCCGAGCGGGGCCAACGCTGCAACCCGGCGAAGCTGCTGCTGGATCCGTATGCCAAGGCGATCGAGGGCCAGGCCGATTGGGATCAGGCCTGTTTTCCCTATACGTTCGGCGACGATAACTCGCGCAACGACCAGGACAGCGCCGCGCATGTGCCGAAGGCTGTTGTCCACAACCCGTACTTCGACTGGGGCAACGACCGGCCCCCGGACATCCCGCTGAACGAGTCGGTCATCTGCGAAGTGCACCTCAAGGGCTTCACCGCCCGCCATCCCGCCATCCCCGAGGCGCAGCGGGGCACCTACGCGGGGATGGCGCATCCGGCCGCCGTCGAGTACCTCACCGGGCTCGGGGTCACCGCGGTGGAACTGCTGCCTGTCCATCAGTTCCTACATGACGCCCACCTCGTCAAGCGGGGGCTGCGGAACTACTGGGGGTACAACTCGATCGGGTTCTTGGCCCCGCACAACGAATACGCAGCCGCCGGTCAGCGGGGCGAGCAGGTCGCCGAGTTCAAGGCGATGGTGCGGGCGCTGCACGAGGCCGGCATCGAGGTGATCCTCGATGTTGTCTACAACCACACCGCCGAGGGCAACCATCTCGGTCCTGTCTTGTCGATGAAGGGGATCGACAACGCCGCGTACTACCGGCTGGTGGGCGATGATCGCCGCTTCTACTACGACACGACGGGGACAGGCAACAGCCTGAACGTGCGCCACCCGCACACCCTCCAGCTGATCATGGATTCGCTGCGCTACTGGGTAACGGACATGCACGTCGACGGGTTCCGCTTCGACCTGGCCGCCAGCCTGGCGCGCCAGTTCCACGAGGTGGACCGGCTGTCTGCCTTCTTCGACCTCATCCAGCAGGACCCCGTCGTCTCGCAGGTTAAGCTCATCGCCGAGCCGTGGGACATCGGCGAGGGCGGCTACCAGGTAGGCAACTTTCCCGCCTTGTGGTCGGAGTGGAACGGGCGCTACCGCGACACGGTGCGGGACTTCTGGCGCGGCGAGCCCGCCACGCTCGGCGAGTTCGCCTCGCGCCTGACCGGCAGTTCCGACCTCTATCAGGCCGATACCCGCCATCCTGGGGCCAGTGTCAACTTCGTCACCGCCCACGATGGTTTCACCCTGCGCGACCTGGTCTCCTACAACGACAAGCACAACGACGCCAACGGCGAGGGCGGCGCCGACGGCGAAAGCCACAACCGGTCATGGAACTGCGGCGCCGAGGGCGACACCGACGACGAACAGGTGCTCGCGCTGCGTCGGCGACAGCAGCGCAACTTCCTGGCCACCCTGCTGCTGTCCCAGGGGGCCACGATGCTCCTCGGCGGGGACGAGTCCGGCCGCACCCAGGGCGGGAACAACAACGCCTACTGCCAGGACAACGAGATCTCATGGCAGGATTGGGGCCAGATCGACGAGGACCTGCTCGACTTCACCCGCGAGCTGATCACGTTGCGGCGCGAGCATCCCGTGCTGCGCAGGCGGCGCTATCTGCATGGACGACCGGTCCAAGGCTCCGTCGCGCTTGGTTGGTGCAAGCCCGACGGGACCGAGATGAGCGACGACGATTGGGACGCCGGCCTGGCCCTGTCGGTCGGCCTGTTCCTCAACGGTGAGGGCATCGCCGACCGTGACCGCCGCGGCCAGCGGGTGACCGACGATTCGTTCCTGCTGCTATTCAACGCCCACCATGAGGCCGTCGAGTGGACGCTGCCCAAACAATGGGGCGAGTGGTGGGAACCGATCCTCGATACCTCGGCCCCGGATCAGGATCGGGAGCCCGTCGAGAGCGGTGGCGCGCTACCAGTCACCGGGCGCACCGTGGTTGTCCTCAGGCGCGAAGAAAGTAGTCCTGACGCCAGCCCGACGTCATCGTCGCCGCCGAGGAAGAGCTAGCCGGACAGCGGGGGCACCGCGCGGCAGCCGTTAAGGATCATTTGTCCAAACGGCTGCCGCATCGTGTCACCCGCGGGTCTGGCATCATCGAGCACATGACCGTCGTGAAGATCAACGCGATTACAGTTCCGGCCGACAGCGGAGACGAACTAGCCCGCCGGTTCGCCGCCCGGGCGGGCGCGGTAGACAACCAGGACGGCTTCGAGGGCTTCGAGCTCCTCAAGCCGACCGACGAGCGCACCACCTGGCTCGTGGTGACACGCTGGCGGGACGAGGCCTCGTTTGCGGCGTGGCTGAACTCACCCGCGTTCGGCCACGGGCACCGCAGCGCGGCGCAGCGCAGTGGCGGCGAGGCGCCTGCGCCTGTCGGGGTGAGTAGCGAGCTGTGGTCCTACGAGATCGCTGGCGGCTCGGCCGGCTGACAGGCATTAGGAGTCGCTTGCGTGTCCCTCAGACCCCAGGCCATGACGAAGGTTCATCACCCGGTGCTCGATGTCGGCCCAGGTCTTGCTCCACTCCACGAACGGCTCGAGGATCCGCTCAAGCACCACGAGCTGCTCATCGAACGCCGTAAGCTGCGCCTTGAGTGCATCGACACTGTGTCGCTGCGCGGCGACGGTGGTGCTGAGCGTCTTCAGCTGTGCCGCGGAAAGGGCGCCCGGCGCGGGCAGGACCCGCAGGCTCTGCGGCAGCGACGGGATCGACGGGATCGACGGGAGGGACACACCGAGCCCGGTCAGGCCCTCAAGCCTTTCGGTGACTCCGCGCAGCTGCGCGACGAACTCCTGCATCACCCCGGAGATAACGCCGGGCGAGTTCTCTTGATCATCGGCCATCGAGCTTCTCCTCTCCAGGTACATCCCCACGGTCTCGGTCCAGACGCTCCGTAGCAAAGCTCGCGTGGCCTCGCGGCACACCCGCGGGATACGTTAGCCACATACAACCACGGTCCCGGAGTGGCCTGGCCAAATTCGGTGTGGAGGTGCGCGTCCTCGATGAGGACGACAAGCCGCTGTGGGCCCAGCGGGCGTGACCCCTCCTGGACCCCCGGGCGCGTCTAGCCAGATTCGGGCCCGCGTGCAGGCAGCGGTGGCCGGCGCCGGGTTGGGCGATCCCCGGTATCCGGTGGCGTGAGCGCCCGGCCTGCCGCGAGTGATTCCACGGCAAGCTCTACCGCTCTGTCAAGTTGCGGATCGGCGCCGCGTGCCCAGTCGTCAGGCGACATGACGATCTCGACGTCGGGTTCGACGCCATGATTCTCCACGTCCCATCCGTAGGAGTCGAGCCACGTCGCGTGCCGTGGGACGGTGATTGCCGTGCCGTCCACGAGGTAGTGCGCGCCGTCGATCCCGATCACCCCACCCCACGTCCTTGTCCCGACGACGGGGCCAAGGCGCAGGATGCGGATCGCTGCGGTGACGATGTCGCCGTCGGAGCCTGAGTACTCGTCGGCGACGGCCACGATCGGGCCGTGTGGCGCGTCATAGGGATAGGTTTCAGGCCGCAGGCCGCGCGGCACGTTCCAGCCGATTACCCGCCGGGCCAGCTTCTCCACGACAAGCTGCGAGACGTGTCCGCCACGGTTTCCCCGGACGTCCACGACGAGCGCGTCGGCCGTCATTTCCACCCGCAGGTCCCGATGGAACTGTGCCCAGCCGGCCCCCATCATGTCGGGCACGTGCAGGTATCCGACGCGGCCAGCGCTGAGTTCCCTGACGTGGCGCCGCCGGCCCGCCACCCAGTCCTGGTAGCGCAGGCGATCCTCGTCTCGTAGCGGCACCACTACCGCGCGCCTGGGCGGCCCGCCGAGGGCCGGATCCACGGTTAGCTCCACCGCCTTGCCGGCCGCGCCGACCAGTAACGGCGCGGGTCCGGTCAGCGAGTCAACGAGGCGCCCATCGACCGCGGTGATCGCGTCTCCAGGCCGGATCATCGCGCCAGGCGTGGCGAGCGGGGACCGTGCCCGCGGATCGGAGGACTCGCCAGGCACCACCCTCGCTACCCGCCAGCGTCCCCCAGCGTCGCACTCCAGATCGGCGCCAAGCAAGCCCACCGGCTGCGCCTGCGTGAGTTGCGGCGCGGGGAACACGTAGGCATGTGAGGTGCCGAGTTCGCCGAGCAACTCCCAGAGAAGATCGGCGAAGTCGTCGGATCCGCCGAGGCCATCGAGCAGCGGGCGGTAGGCGGCCAAGATGGCATCCCAGTCCACCCCCGCCATGTCCGCTACCCAGAAGTCGTGACGCATGATGCGGCCGGCCTCGTCGAAGGCATGGCGCCAGTGGTCCGCGGGATCGGCCATGACCCGCAGCCGGGACAAGTCCACGGCTGGATCGGCGTCGGAGTCGTCGGAGTCGACCTTGTGCCTGGACGGGATCACCCGGAGATCTCCGTGATCGCACACGACGATCCTGGTGCCGTCGCCGCTCACCTCGAACCAGTCAAGTTCGTCGACCAGTTCGTCGCACGTGCGCCGCTTCAGGTCGAACCGTTCCAGCGCCGGCCGCGGCGCCGGGGCATCGATATCCGCGCCGCTCTCGCCGAGCGCTCCATATGGTGCCTGCTTGAGCCACACCAGCCCATCCTGGACGCCGCGCAGCGACGAGTAGCGGAACTCGGCCACCGGCAACTGGACGACCCGCTCGGTCAGGCCCTCCGGCTCAACGGTCACCGGGTTGTGTTGCGCCTGCCCGTCCCCTTCGCCGCTCTTCCCGTCCTCTCCCGAGCCCTCGCTCGAAGTGTCACCACCGTCCTTGTCCGCGGAGACCTCGACGGGACGACCATCAGGCACAGGGGCGAACGGCGACGCGGTCGCCGCGGCGAGCGGTACCAGGTAAGGGCGGCACCCGTAGGGAAAGGACAGCTCGAAGAAATGCGCGTCGTATACAGGATCGAAGCTTCGCCTGGACAGGAACGCCAGGTAGGCGCCGTCGGCGGTGAACGCGGGATCGCTGTCGGCGAAACGCCCGTCGGTCACATCCACCACGGCGCGGTCGGCCAGGCGGGCCAGGCGGATCCGGCGCAGCGGCTCGGGACCCGGATGCGACCACGCGAGCCACGCCGAGTCGGGGGAGTAGGCGAGGCCGGTGACCGGCCCGGCATCCGAGACGGCGAGTTCGGCCGCTTCCCCCGTGCCGAGGTCGACGACCTGCAGCCGCCCGTCGCGGCTGGCGACCGCGACGCTCGTCCCGTCAGGAGCGGCGCACAGATCGGCCACCATGCCCAGCCTTCCGTAGGCCAGGCGGCGGGGTCCCGCATCCGTGCCTGCACCGGCGTCCGGCGGGATCCCGCTGACCGGAGCCACCTCGAGGCCGTCTTGGCCACCGGCGTCGGCGACCCACACCACCTGGCCCGTCGTGCCGAGGACGCGAGGAAAGCGGGCACGGATGCCCGGCGTCACGGCCAATGCCCGGGCCGGCCCGTCGCGATGCGTCAGCCAGTGCGTGGTGCCCTGCACTTCGACCGCGCTGGCCCGCCCGGTGTGGTCCACCGACAGGTCGTCCAGGTGCTCGTCTGCGGCCAGCAGCCGAGCCTGTCGTGCGGTGCCCGGGGCGCCGAGCACGATATCGACCGGCCGGGCGTCGGCGTCCAGGTCGTCGAGCAGCCAGATCTGCCCGGCGCGCTGGTATACGATCCGGCGTCCGTCGGTGCTGGCATTGCGAGCGTAAAAATCCGTGTGATCGGTGTGGCGCCTGAGATCGCTGCCGTCGAGGTGGCAGGAGTACAGATTGCCGACGCCTTCATGGTCGGAAAGAAACGCCAGCCGGCCCCCAACAAGCAGCGGGTTCGCCAGATGTCCGCCAAGGTCCGCTAGTATCCGGGTAAATATTGGCTGGCTGTCGATGGCATCGGCGGCTTCGCCGGGCGCCACCCACAGCTGGCCGGTCCCGCCTCCACGGTAACGCTTCCAGTGCGCGGGATCGCGGCCCATGACGGCGGTCAGCAGGACGGTTCCGCCGGGCTCTACCGTGAGGTCACCCACGGGACCGTAAGGGAGCCGGGTAGGCGGCCCCCCATCAACGGGGACGGCGTAGGCCCAGGTATGGTGCGAGAACGGCTGGCCGTGGGCGCTGACCGCGAGCACCTGGCCGTCGGCCCACCCCCGTGTGGCGGCATCGCCCCAATAGGTGAGCCTGCGGCTAGGCCCGCCTGCCACCGCGGCGAGGTGCACGTCCGGCGGCCCATCGCGCCAGCTTGTCCAGGTCACCATGGTGGCGTCACGGGACAGCCGCGGGTGGCTTGCCTTTGCCCGGTCGCAGGACAACCGCCAGGCACGCGCGCCGTCAACGCTGCTGATCCAGACGTCGTCCTCCGCTACGAACGCGAGCAGGTCCTGGCGAATGTGAGGAAAGCGCAGGTACCCGCCCGACGGCGGGGCGATATTCAGCACGGCCTCATCCTAGGGACAAAAAATCATGATCATCCATAACGGCTGCCGCAGTGCATGACGCCCTGGGCACGGTCGCTTAGTTAGGCAAGGCGGAGGATCCGGGCCGCGTTCGTGTAGAGCACCTGGCGGGACACGTCGTCTGGCAGCCCGAGGGCGTCGAACTCGGCGAGGCACCATTCGGGTGCGAGGAAGGGGAAGTCGCTGCCCCAGCAGAACCGGCCGCGCAATCGCCCGCGAAGCTCGCTGATCAGTTCAGCAGGGATGCGTCGGGGTGACCAACCGGAGATGTCGATATATACGTTGGACTTGTGCAGTGCCATGGCGACCAGTTCCATGTGCCACGGCCAGCCGAAATGCGCGGCTACCACGGTCAAGCCCGGGTGGGCGGCGGCAACCGCGTCGAGCCTGATTGGCCTTGCGTAGTCGAGCATGATGCCCTGGCCCCCTGGCTGGCCAGCGCCGATGCCGCTGGTCCCGGTGTGGAACAAGGCCAGCAGGCCGTGCTGCTCGCACGCGGCGAAGATCGGCCGGTACGAGGCGTCGTCGGGAGCGAACGCTTGCAGCGACGGGTGGAATTTCACCCCACGCAGCCCGAGCCCGGCGATGTTCGCCACCTCGGAGACGGCCGCATCCCCCTTGTGTGGGTCGACGCTGCCGATTCCGGTAAAGACATCCGGATGGTCGTGGCAGGCCTCGGCCACGGTCTCATTGGGTACCCGCGGGCGGCCAGTCGCCGTCTCCGCATCCCACGCCAGCAGCACCGCCCTCGCACGCAACTCCCGGTACCTGGCGGCGAGCTGGTCAAGGGACGATCGTTGCACCGGCGAGCGGAAGTACGCCTCCGCCGCCTCGACGTAGCCCGCCATGCTGCCGTCCAGCCAGTCGGGGGTTGGCAGGTGTACGTGGAAGTCGATGGCTCGCGTGGGCTCGGGCACCTGGCGATCCCGTGCCTACTGGCGGGTGAGGTTCGGGGCGCCGGACCGCAGCACGTACTTTTGGATCTTGCCCGTCGCCGTTTTCGGTAGTTCGCCGACGAAGCTCACCTCGCGTGGGGCCTTGAAGCGTGCCATCCGGTCCCGGGCGAATGCGATGATCTCTTCCTCGCTCGCCTGCTCGCCGTCGCGCAGCACCACGAACGCATGCGGCGTCTCACCCCATTTGTCGTGCGGGAATCCGACGATCGCAGCCTCCGCGACGGCTGGGTGGCGCAGCAGCACGCCCTCGACCTCGACCGAGGAGATGTTCTCGCCGCCACTGATGATCACGTCCTTGATCCGGTCGCGGATCTCCACGTAACCGTCGGGATGGACCACCGCCGCGTCGCCGCTGTGGAACCAGCCGGTGCCCATCACCCGTTCGGTTTCACTAGGGTCGCGGTAGTAGCCGTCCATAACGGCATTCCCGCGCACCACGATCTCGCCCATGCTTTGCCCGTCGGCGGCGACCTCGTTCCCTTTCTCGTCGACCACCCGCAGTTCGCCCGAGGTGAGCAATTCGACGCCCTGCCGGGCCTTGACCACGGCGCGGCCGGCGGGCGTGAGTGCGTCGTGCTCGGGCAACGGGGCGCAGACGGTGATGAACGGCGCCGTCTCGGTGAGCCCGTACACCTGGGTGACCTGCCAGCCGAATTCCCCTTCCAGCCGCTCGATGGTGGCCGCCGCGGGCGCCGCCCCGGCCGTTACCACGTGCACCCCGGGAGGTACGTCGCCGCGAGCTTGCGGTGCGGCGTTCGCCAGCGAGATCAGCACCGTGGGCGCGGCGCATAGCAAGCTGATGTGTTCGTCACGGATCAGCCCGAATACCACCGCCGGATCGACCTTGCGCAGGCAGATGTGCTTTCCGGCGGCGGCCGTCACCGCCCAGGTGTAGGTCCAGCCGTTCGCGTGGAACATGGGGAGCGTCCACAGGTACGGCTCGCCCACCCCGATCGGCAAATGCAGCAGGGTGCCTATCACGTTGATCGCCGCGTTGCGGTGGGTGATCATTACGCCTTTGGGACGGGCGGTGGTGCCGCTGGTGTAGTTGATGGTGAGCAGGTCTCCCTCGTCGATCTCGGGTCGCTCGAAACCCGGGGACGCAGCGGCGACCGACGTTTCGTAGTCGACCCATCCGTCCTGGCCGCCCTGCGCACCTTCGAATGCCACGAAGTGGCGCACCTGCGGCATCTGGTCGCGCACCTCGTCCAGCGTGTCGAGGTAGTCGCTGTGCGCGCATACGACGGTGCTACCCGAGTGATTCACGATGTAGACGAAGTCGTCTGCGGCGAGCCGGTAGTTGATCGGCACGAGCACTGCGCCGGTCTGCGGCACCGCGTAGAAGGATTCAAGCTGCGCGTGCGTGTTGGGCGCTATGGTAGCGACCCGGTCCCCGGCCTCGACGCCCATGCCCGCGAGCGCCGACGCCCATCGGTCGCAGCGGTCGAAGAACTGCGCATACGTCAGCCGTAGATCACCGTCGATGACCCCCTCACGCTGGCCATGCAGACGCCGGGTCCGGCGGGCGAATTCGAGTGGGGTGAGCGGGACTTCCATGGTTAAGACCTCTGCGCAGCGGTTGAGCCGACCGCCCCCGGTCCCGAACGGCCGTTGTGACCCGAACGGTAGTACCTCGGGGGCGTTTTCACGAGTGCGGTAGGGCCCGAGCTCGTGCTCATTGGGCGCTCTACTCGCTGGTATGGCCATCGATGAGCGTTCACCGAGTAAGCGGCCTGGCTCGGCCAGCACGGCCCTCGCGCCAGGACTCCCGGCGCGAGGAGCCGCAGCGCGAGGGCATCCGGCGAAAG
>Ga0335079_10002635_pt1 | contig 20655 bp, 17 predicted proteins | sample Lox_Sample_33_FD_206719 | JGI IMG/M metagenome (GOLD analysis project Ga0335079, IMG submission 206719) | Soil microbial communities from Loxahatchee National Wildlife Refuge, Florida, United States - Lox_Sample_3.3 | ecosystem: Environmental > Terrestrial > Soil > Wetlands | place: USA... | reverse complement strand
GGCAGATGCCGAGAAAGCTGGCGCTGCCTGGGCAAGCACGTTGGGTGTCTCCAGCATCGCGGGACTGCGCAAGCTTCCGGCTGACAAAATACAAGACGCCAGTCAGCACCAACGCGAGATCGCCGGGCCGATTGTTGACGGGTGGGTTGTCGCGGACGACCAATACAAACTCTACCAGGCTGGCCGATATAACGACGTTCCGATTATAGTTGGCTTTAACTCCGACGAAGGCGCCACTTTCGGTGTCCCCGCCTTGCAGGAAGCCTATGTAGAGGGCGTGCGCCAGCGTTACGGCCCGTTTGCCGACAGAATCCTTGCCGCCTATCCCGGTGGAGAAACACCTGCGGGCAAAAGGACCGCGCGCAATCTGACGCGCGACGCCGCGTTCGGATCGCACAGTTGGACGTGGGCTCGTCTGCAAACGAAGACCGGCAAATCCAAAGTGTTCTTCTACTACTTTGACGAACACCCTGATTACCCTCCTGATTCTCCTAAGGCGGGCTTCGGTACGCCGCACTCTGAGGAGCTCCCGTACGTATTCCGGCAACTAACCGAACACAATCGTCCCGCTCCGACCCCAAAAGATGAGGCGATGTCGGAGATGATGCGCACCTACTGGACGAACTTTGCCAAGACCGGTGATCCTAATGGTGCCGATCTGCCGAAGTGGCCAGCCTACAGCACAGCCGCACCTGAGATGTTGCATATCGCATCCGGTAGCACGCAGGCGGGCCCGATCGTGAATGAGGATGCGCTGCAGGTGCTCGACGAGTATTTCGCGTGGCGCCGCTCGGGCGCGGAGCAGCCTCCGACCGCCAACAAGTGATCACCTCGGAGAACCCAGCTCCACTTCTTGCAGGCTCATTCGAACCACGCATTTTCCAAGCCTCCGTGGGCGCCTGCTTGGTAGGCATGCGCTTCCTCGTTTGCTGTCGCCGTAGCGTGTTCAGAACAGGCCCTTCTTGTTCAATACTCTCGGTACTTATTCACATCTACCGAGCATTTGGTACACTGACCTCTCGCCAAGGCAGAAGAGCTCACGAACGTTCCAGCTTTGACTCGACAGGAGCTGCTCAGCGTTCCAGTTGTTTTGAAAAAGTGCGCTCTTGGACCGAATGGGACCGAGCACCAAGGCTAATGCTGTTCAGGGAATCCCTGTAAATGTTTGACCCAGTCATAGTTGCACAAGGTCCGTTCACCGCTCAGTCTGCGAGAGCACCTGCTTCCAGGGTAGGGGGTCATTTGTAGCAATTTGCCGGAGCGATCTATTAGAATCATGCAGTTACGGTGGGCGTGTGGCTCAGCTGGGAGAGCATCTGCTTTGCAAGCCGCCGAGAAATCTCTAAACCCTCTCTCGTTTCCTTCATTTTTTGTTTCTTTACAATAACTTAGGGCATCTGCTTTTCGCTCGAAAGCTTACCCCAATGGCTAAAACAGATAGGGTTTTGAGACAGTTCTGACACAGCCAGTGCCCCTGCTCTTGCGAAAAGTGTTCTAGAAGAACACATTTCCGACGATGACGAATCTCCCCTCTAGCTCGATGTAGTTGCCTGGTCTATCCCCACGACCAGTGGCCGCGTCTGTACGTGGCTCGGCTCGAGAATGAAGGTGCCGAAAATATTCATGGCAAAGGCCGTGATCCCGGCCAGTTCGAGCACCGCCGAAACCGGAAGCACATCCCATGCCCAACTCGCGTAGCCTTGGTACGCCAGAATTTCACAGGAAACGCGAAGCGTACATCCAATCGTGAGAAGTGCGAGGCTGGCGAACATCAGCCCCGTGCTCCACAACAGACGCATGCCCGCAAAAGCTGGCAGAATGCGTTGCCCTACGGACAGCACCATCACGCCGATGAATCCGACTGTCAAAGCGTGTCGCGATGCGCCCCAAATCCCGCCGGAAGAATCCCAGTGCGCTGCAGCGATTCCGAGCAAGCCAGCCACTAGCAGCCAGCCGTATGCCATGCGAACGAAGAATGGGAAACTCCAGTGGACGCCGCGGGTTTTCGGCTCCTGTCGCGACGATTCGAATATCCGTAGTGCGGCGATCGCCAACGCCGTGCCTGCGACAAAGAGCGGCGTCGCTTGAGCTCCCCATCCCGCAAGCGTCAGAACGATGCCAACAGTGTTCACGGCGAGAGCGGCCAATAGCAGCTTGGGCCGAAGCGGTTTCAGGCCCAGAAAAACCGGCATCCACTTGGTGCTGAATCCCCAGACAAATGGCACCAGAAACCCCCAGGCGACCAGCACGAGATAGCGCTGGTCGAGAGCGTGCGGCAGGGCAGGGCTTGCGCCACGTATCGCGACGTAAATGGTTCCCGCAAAATTTGCGACGAGCGTCAGCATCAAACCGATACTCGCGCTGATAACGACCCACACCCATGGCTCTAGGTGGTTCTTTCCAGTGTCTTCAGGCCGGTGCTGCGCAACCGCGAGAAAGAAAATCGCGAATGCCGCAAGTTCGAAGACGGCAGAAGCTGGCAATAGCAGGCGCCACTGCCAGCCGTACACGTTCGCGGTCCAGCGGATCGCGACTCCGATGGTCCACAGGATCCAGCATGTCCATGCAGCGCCGAAGGCTGGTTTCGTGGCGCCGCGGAGCTTCGGAATCGAGTAGAAACCGATGCCGAAAATGAAGCTCCCGATCCATCCGAACACCTGCGCGTGGCCGTGCGCTTGCAACCATGCGGCCGAGATGGACCCTACGCTCTCACGCCCGCTGATTTGGAGAAGATTCCACACACCGAGGAATGTTCCAGGGAGGAGCATGAAGATAAGTCCCGAACTGACAAAAGCAATCAGTAGACGAGACAGGGAACTCTCGCGCGCACGGGCAATGTCCATGATTTCCGCTGGCGAGCGCTTGGGGCGACGCTCACCGGCAGGCACTGTGACGGGCTGTTCGAGCGAGATCAACATGCTGGCCCTCCGTCACAAAATCGTGGCTTCGATTTCCACCGCGCGCGGAAAGAGAATGTTGTTTTCGAGATGCACGTGTTGGTGGAGATCAACTTCGAACTCTTGCAAATCCCGATACAGCGCCTGATAGCTCGCGCACGCATCCAACGGGGGCGTGTACGCCGAGCTGGCATCGCGAATCTGTTTCACCAAAGCGGCTGCTGCATCATGCTCTTCCATCATGGCGTGAACAGGATTTCGTACGGTCTGAAAGAAGGGGGTCTCAACTGTCGCCTCTCCATTGGCCGCGCGCTCTAGGGCCTCAATGTAAGGGAACAGAATTTGCTCTTCCTTCTGCATATGCATGGTCATTTCCCGACCCACTTGAGCGAAGAGTTTTTCGATGTCCAGGAGTTCGGCGTGATTCCCTGCGTGCTTGGCTGTCACTTTCTCCGACAACGCGCGCACGCGCCGTATTGCTTCGCGAACGTACTGGTGGTGTTTGTTCCGGATGTGCTCCGTGAGATCGCCAAGTGGGGCCGACACCCAGTTCGCGTCAGCTGGTCCGACATCAGCTCTGTTATCGGCTAGGCGGGCCATGATTTCTTCTGCAGAAACGCCGGCATGTGCGCACGCGTCGTGCAGCGACTTGTTGCCCCCGCAGCAATAGTCCACTCCGGCCTGCTCCAGAATCCGCGTCGCGCCCGGGTTCGCTACTGCAATTTCCTTTACTTTGGTTTCAGCGGTGATGTTCATGATCTCCTCCCCTATACACGAACAGATTGGACGAACCTCCGCTTTGGGGGCAGTGACCAAAGTCACTACCGAGCGCTGGGATGTCACATTTTGCAGGAGACGTTACTCGGAGGAGTTTTGCTCGTTCTTCAGGCCGACCAGATCTTTCACCACGATCTTGCGGCCGTCCACTTCCAGAAATCCTTCTGCTTGGAGCCGGCTTAGATTCCGGGAAACCAGTTCTCGCACCGTGCCCAACTCCGCCGCCAAATCCTGATGGCTCATCGTCAATTCCAGGTGCACCCCGTCCTTGGAGGGTCTACCGCTCGCTTCCGCGAGGCGGAGGATGACAGCGATCAGCCGCTGGCGCACCGTCGTGAACGACAGTTCTTCGATGATTCCAACGAGACGCCGCAACCGCGACCCGACCACAGCAATCACTTTGAGCGCTACATCTGGATGCTCGCGGCAAAAATTCTGGAAATCCTTGCGCGAGATGAAGAGGACGTTCGCATCCTCCGAAGCCGATGCCGCGGCGGGATAGTTGCCTCCATCGAACACGGGAAGCTCCGCAAACGAGCTACCAGGTCCTTCGACGGCTAACACCTGCTCGCGGCCCGCAGCCGACAGCTTGAAAATGCGAACCTTGCCCGACGCCACTAGAAAAAGTCCTGTGCAAGGATCTCCTTCTCCAAACAGCAGCTCGCCCCGTCGAAAGTGCCGCTTGCTGACTCGCGCAGCCAACGCGCGCATCTCTGTCTCCGTGAGGCCCGCGAAAAGAGGCGTCTTTCGTAGAACTGTTTCTACGTCCTCAGTCATCGTAGTGATCCACCACTACTGTTCCTATCGAAACCGGGAACCCCAATTGAACGAGGTGAACTTCAGATGTACGCGCCACGACAAGCTTACACCACAGCCGAGGATCGCGAGATTGGTTTGGCGCAACCGAAGAGTTGCAGGGCTAGCTCCTGAGATGGGTGGGCGGCCATACGGGACAATTGCAGTGGAGGACCGGATCAACCGTTCAGGAGTTTTTTCACAACGTCGGCAGCAAGGTAGATCGGCTCGCCTTGCGGCAGGAATCGCGCAATCCCGGTCAAGTCGTCCCCGGACGTCACTATTCCTCTCTCGACGTACCGACCGCTCCGAACCTGGGGATGTCCGATTGTTGCCACCAGCGCATTGCAGAGGCACTTCCTCCCAACCGTATCCTCCTGTTTTCCGCCTTTGGAGAGGTACAGGGAGACCGGCTCGCCGGGGCAGCGATAACCAATCTTGCCGTCAGGTCCTCTGTAGGCCTCTCGCAAGTAGCCAAGATCGCAAATGCGCGGTCTGGCGGAATAGACGTCGCGCTCTGAGAGCGTGCCTTCCAACTGCGCGATCTTGAACGGGACGCCTGTGGGCGAGGCCAGCGGATCGGTGACGACTCGCGCATCACCCAAGACAACTTTCGCCAGAAGGGCTTGCTTGTAGTCATCCCTCAAACTCGACTCCGCGCAGTACGCGAAGGCTGTGCCTACCTGAACGCCCGTCGCGCCGGCAGCCAAGGACTCGCGAACTTTTTCGGGCGATGCATATCCTCCTGCAAGCCAAAACGGCAGGCCGAGCTCGCGTATCTTTCCGAGGTCCACCTGGTCGCGTTCTCCGTAGATCGGTTGTCCCGCATCATCAAGCTGCAATTTCCCGCGGGGAGGCGCGTTGTGGCCGCCGGCGGTGGGTCCTTCGATGATGAATCCGTCCACGCGGCCGTTGGCCCTCTTCAGCATAGTTGTGGCTAGGGTATTGGAAGCAATGATGGCAAGAAACTTGGGCCGGACCAGCGGCGCAACATCACGTTCCATGAAATCCGGAGGAGAAAACGTCATTGCGGTGTCGTCGCCCTCCTCGGCGCAGGTGACATGGAGGGCGTACGTTGCAGGTTTGTGGCAAGCCAAAAGATCAAGCACTCCGGGAATCTTCAGCGGAACGCCTGCGCCCATGAGGACGTAACCAACACCGGCGAGCATCGCGCCATACAAAGAAGGCAAATGCGGAATCTGGATTTTTTCCAGATAGTTGATTCCGACTGGATTATCGTGGCCTTCGCGAGCCAGAAAGACTTCGACAAAATTGGCGACGATGCACAACTCGCTCAACTCGCGCGGCGTGTCTTTTGCGTGCATCGGAACAATTTTGTAAGACTCGTTCGCTCGCTTCCCGCCGGGAATGTAGAACTTGCTCCACGCGCGTTCGGCCATCAGGGGGAAAGGAAAGTAATCGAGGGCACGGCGCATGTGTCCTTCCGGATCGCCGTCTTGCAGTCGCCGGGCGAAGATTTGATCCAGAGCGGTTCCAGAAACAACGCCGAGCTGGCCGAGCCGCGATACTGCCTGGGCCAACTCCCAACTGGATACTCCGGCACCCATACCTCCCTGAATGATCGTAGGAAGACTACTCATGGCACCCAGTATCGCCCTTCTGCACCTTTTCGATTGTCATAGTTCTGTATTAACTTTGCGAATTCGGTGTAGAGCTGGCAGAAGGAAGGGCAAAGTAATCAGCGTTTTGCGCCGCCGAGCAGATGATGTAGGGTGCTGGCGAGTAGGATTGAGACCGAAGGGAGATTCCCCGTGAGAGCCGAATTCCCCAAGTGGACAAAACACTTTCAAAAGAGCTATCCGAAGATCTGGAAGGCTTTTCAGAAACTGGGCGAAGAATGTCACGGCGCGGGTCCACTGGACGCGCGTACGCGGCGGCTGGTCAAAGTCGGGATTGCCGCGGGGTACGGCTCTGAAGGTGCGGTGCATTCCGCGGTGCGGAACGCTTTGGCCGAAGGCGTCTCGCCGGACGAAATCCGTCATGCCGTCTTGCTGTCAATTACCACCATCGGATTTCCGAATGGTCAGGCGGCGCTTAGCTGGGCAGAAGACGTGATGCGGAACAAGTGAAGAAGGTCTTCCCGAAGTGCCTGCCGCGCGCCACCTCACCTTCATCCACCGCGGAATCGTTTCGGACGACGGAAGAGTTCTTTCTTCCTGGCGACGGCAGTTGCCATATCGGCGAGGGTTGTGGCCTCCAGGTAGCTGAGCATCTCCGCGCGCAGCCCCTTCCAAGTATCGTGCAGCGGGCAGGGAGACTCGTCCGAGCAACCTTCCAGCCCGACGGCACATTCCACGAACTGATCCAGGCCGTCAATTGCAGCCACCACATCGCGCAAGGTGATTAGCTGGGGCTTTCGCGCCAGCCGGAAACCGCCACCGGGTCCGCGGCGTGATTCGAGCAATCCCTTTCGAACCAGTTCCTGCAGCACCTTGCCGAGAACTGGCGACGGAAGGTCCTCCCCCTCAGCGATAACAGTTCCTTGCGCCGTGCCGCCAGGAAATCGAGCTAGGAACGCGAGGGCACGAATCGCATATTCGCATGGCTTCGAATAGATCATAAAAGAATCAGGAGTCTATTTTCTTCATATTGCAGGAGTACGTCAAGTCTTGGGGGTCAACCTCTGCGGCCAGTTTGTGATGCATGTCACTCTACGGCGTGACCTGCTTCACAGTGCACGCTGCTACGCATGCAACAATGCCGAAGGACAGCGCCATGATCACCGCGACGAGAGCCGATCGGCAGAGTGAAAAAGAAGGACCATGATCACGATGCGAAAGTCCTATTGACAGTCAGCCCTAATAAGGAATAAAAGGTACACAATTCCGATATAGGTGATTCGATGCTATATGGACATGCGGCCGAGATTGCAATTCGCGCTGCCCTGTATCTCGCGGGCCGTCCCCCGGGAGAACTTTCTCCGGTTCACGAAGTTGCCAGAGCTACCAAGCTCCCGAGCCCATATCTCTCGAAGGTAATTCAGCGACTCGCCCAGGCCGGTCTCGTCCGCACCTTTCGGGGGCCGGGCGGAGGCATCGAATTGGGGAAGTCCCCGGAGGTGATCACGCTGTGGTCCCTAGTGTGTGCAACGGACGGTCCCGCCGACGTGAATCGGTGCGCCCTGGGAATCGGCAACTGCTCACCGAGCAACCCTTGCCCACTCCACGGCAGGTGGGTGCCCCTGCGAGACGAATTCCAAAAACTACTGGAAGGGACCACCCTTGCGACGCTCCTGCGGGAACTCGCGGAGACTCAAGGCCAACAAGGATCGGTCCAGCGACTCGTGGCTGAGAGAAGCGGCCCGCTTTCCGGCGATATCGTCCCTGAAAGGCAGGTCCGCCGATGAAATCTGTTTGGAGCGTACGAGTCGGAATTCTCGTGGCCGGGCTGTGCGTGTGCTTGAGCAGGCCAATGGTGGCCGACGCCCAAGACGCGGGCAGCTTTTTTCGACAGAACTGCTCAGCCTGCCACACGATCGGAGGAGGCCACATAATCGGCCCCGATCTGCAAGGCGTAACGAAACGCAAGGATCGCGCCTGGCTGGTCAAATTCCTTCAGAGTCCCAAGGCCATGATCGATAGCGGCGATCCGTACGCCGCGCAGCTCGTGCAGGACGCGCCCGGCCATATGGTGATGCCGACGGTCGCGGGCATGAGCCCGGATTTGGCCAGCGCTTTACTCGACTATATCGAAGGAGGGACTGCCGCAGCGAAGCCCCAGCCCGCCGGTGCCGTCATAAGCGACCGGCCGTTCACAGCCGACGATCTTGCTCTCGGGCGGCAGCTCTTCCTTGGCGAGCGGGCCTTCGAGAATGGCGGTTCGGCCTGCGTTTCTTGCCACACCCTGGGAACGATCGGCGGACTAGGCGGTGGGCGACTTGGTCCGGATCTGACGAACGTGTTTGACCGGCTTGGAGGGCGCAAGGGCCTCGGCGCTTGGCTATCTGGACCGCCCACGCCGACCATGCAATCGGTCTTCGGCAAGCGTGCCCTTCAGCCGGAAGAGATTCTTCCACTGCTTGCCGTGATCGATGATGCGAACAACCGTAGCCAGCCTGCGGATCGGTCCTCGATTCTGAAATTTGTCGCATTTGGTTTCGGCGGGATGCTCGCTGGTCTCGCTCTGCTCCAGCTTGCCTGGCGAGGACGAATCCGGTCCGTCCGTCGATCCATTGTCCGAGCACATGTGCGAGGTGCGCAATGAAACGCAAAGACGCTCTTTCATGGATTCGCGATGAATCCACACCGCAACTCCGGGGATGGGAGGAGTTCTATCGCAATCGCTGGCAGCACGACAAGATCGTGCGTAGCACGCACGGCGTGAATTGCACAGGGGGATGCACCTGGCAGATCTATGTGAAAGACGGAATCGTCACGTGGGAGATGCAGGGCCTCGATTATCCTTCCTTGGAAGCCGGCTTGCCTCCCTACGAGCCACGCGGCTGCCAGCGCGGTATTTCATATTCCTGGTACATCTACAGCCCTCTGCGAGTGAAACACCCCTACATGCGTGGCGCGCTCATCGATCTGTGGAAGGAAGCGCGGGCCACCTATGGAGATCCAGTGGAGGCCTGGGCGTCGCTCGTCGAAAATCCGGAAGCGCGCCAGCGTTGGCAACAGGCCCGAGGCAAGGGAGGTTTCCGGCGCGCCAGCTGGGACACGGCCCTCGAAATAATTGCCGCGTCCTGCGTGTACACGGCCAAGAAGCACGGCCCCGATCGCATCAACGGGTTTTCGCCGATTCCGGCGATGTCGATGGTCAGTTACGCGGCGGGCTCGCGCTTCCTGCAGTTGCTGGGAGGCGTTTCGCTTTCCTTCTACGACTGGTATTCCGACCTGCCGAGCGCTTCGCCGGAAACGTGGGGCGAGCAGACCGACGTACACGAGTCCGCCGACTGGTACAACGCGAAATTGCTCGCGGTGATGGGCTCGAACCTGAACATGACGCGCACGCCCGACTGCCATTTTGCGGCCGAGGCTCGCCACAACGGCACGAAGATGTGGGTCTTCTCGCCGGACTTCAGCCAAGTGTCGAAATACGCCGACGAGTGGGTGGCCATCAACGCCGGGCAGGATGGCGCATGGTGGATGGCCGTGAATCACGTCCTGCTTAAGGAAGCACACCACGAAAAACAGACTCCCTACTTTCTCGACTACGCGAAGAAGTACACGGATTCTCCCTATCTGGTCGAGCTGCATGAGAAGGGCGGCGTTTTCCAGCCGGGCCAGCTTCTCCGCGCCAATCGACTCGGAGCATATTCGAGTGCCGAAAACGGCGATTGGAAATTCCTGATGTGGGATGCGAAGGACTCGCGCCCCAAAATGCCGATGGGTAGCTCCGGATTCAGGTGGGGCAAGGAAAAAGGAAAGTGGAACTTACTGCTGAAAGACGGCGCGGATGGCAGCGAGATCGATCCGGTCCTCACTTTCCTGCCGTCGAACGACGGAATCTTCCAGGTACGCTTCGACGATTTCGGTGAAGGACGTGCGGTTCAGCGCGGCGTCCCCATCAAGAAGATTCGCACCGCCGATGGCAAGACCGCGACGGTCGCAACCGTATACGACCTGCTGATGGCGCAGTACGGCGTGTCACGCGGACTGCCCGGCGATTATCCGAAGGACTACAACGACGATTCACAGCCCTACACACCTGCTTGGTCGGAGAAGTACACGGGCATGAGCCGCGATATGGTGATCCGCTTCGCCCGCGAATGGGCCACGACGGCCGAACTGACGAAAGGCAAGTGCACGGTAATCATCGGCGCGGGAGTGAATCACTGGTATCACGCGAACCTGATGTACCGCGCCGCGATTCACGCGCTGATGTTCTGCGGTTGCGTTGGCGTGAACGGCGGTGGCCTGGCTCATTACGTCGGTCAGGAAAAGCTCGCGCCGATGGAGCCATGGTCGGCGATCGCTTTCGCGCGGGATTGGTTTCCGGCCTCCCGTCTCCAGAATGCGCCGAGCTGGCATTACATCCATACGGACCAGTGGCGCTACGAAAAGAGCTTCACCGATTACCACACGGTGCCAGCGAATCAGCAAGGAGGTTCACTCGCGAACGGTCACACCGCCGATACGCAGGTGCGTGCGGTGCGCAATGGCTGGCTGCCCTTCTACCCACAATTCAACGCGAACCCTCTCGATCTTGTTAAGCAAGCCGAAAGCGCCGGAGCAAAGAACGAAGCTGAGATCTACTCGCACGTCGTGCGCCAGCTCCGCGACAACAGGCTGAAATTCTCCGTGGAAGACCCCGATGCGCCGGAGAACTGGCCGCGCGTTTGGTTCATCTGGCGGGGCAACGCCCTGATGGCCAGCGCGAAAGGACACGAGTTCTTCCTGAAGCACTACCTTGGCACTCATACGAATGCCATTGCCGAAGACATGGCTGCGGACTCAGTTCAAGAGATCGCCTGGCACGAGACAGCGCCCGTCGGAAAGATGGACCTGATCGTTGATTTGAACTTCCGGATGGACACGTCCGCTCTGTATTCAGACATCGTCCTGCCGGCCGCGACCTGGTATGAAAAGGCAGACCTCAACTCGACCGACATGCACAGCTTCATTCATCCGTTGTCGGCGGCCGTGCCCCCATGCTGGGAATCGAAGAGCGACTGGCAAATCTTCGAAGCAGTTGCGAAGCGGTTTTCGGAACTCGCGTCGCGGCATTTCCCGAAACCGGTCTGGGACTTAGTGACGTCGCCGCTCGCGCACGACACGCCCGCGGAGATCGCGCAGCCCAAAATCGTGGATTGGAAAGACGGAGACGTCGAACCAGTTCCCGGCAAGTCGATGCCAGGGCTGAAGCTCGTCGCGCGCGATTATTCGAATCTGTACAACCAGTTCGTCTCGCTTGGTCCATCTGTGCGTGCGAATGGATTGGGCGCTCACGGCACCCACTATGCCGTCGACGACTTGTATGACGAGACCCTGCGGACGCTCCCCTCGGTCGAATGGGACGGCAAACGCTACCCGTCGATTGCGGCCGACGAGGACGCCTGCAACCTTATTTTGCGGTTCGCTACCGTGACGAACGGGGAGCTTGCCTACCGTTCATACAAGGACATCGAGGAGAAAGTCGGCCTTCCGCTCACGCGTCTGGCGGAGAAGAGCCGCTCGGTGCGCGTGGACTACAAAGGCTTGCAGGCGCGCCCGCAGCGCCTGTTGAACAGTCCCATGTGGTCAGGTCTGGTGGAGGACGGCCGGGCGTATTCGCCATTCACGTATAACGTTGAATGTCTCGTACCGTGGCGGACGCTCACGGGAAGGCAGCATTTCTACCTCGATCACGAAGGCTATCTGCAATTCGGCGAACATCTGCCCACGTACAAGCCGAAGCCGTCGCCGACACAGTACGCCGACCTGCGCGTTAGCCAAGAGGTGGGCCCGACGAAAATGCTGAACTATCTGACTCCGCACGGTAAGTGGCACATCCATTCGACCTACGGAGACAACCATCGTATGACCACGCTGTCGCGCGGCGTCGAGCCTCTGTGGATGAATGACAAAGACGCGGCCGACATCGCCATCGTGGACAACGATTGGGTCGAGGTGCACAACGACAACGGCGTCGTGGTGACCCGCGCCGCCGTCAGCGCGCGCATTCCGCGGGGAATCTGCATTCAGTATCACTCGCCGGAGCGCACGCTTTCCGTGCCGAAATCACCACTGCGGAAAGGACGCCGTGCTGGAGGCCACAACAGCCTAACGCGCACGCGGCTGAAGCCAAACCTGATGGTCGGCGGCTACGGCCAGTTTACATACCACTTCAACTATTGGGGACCCACCGGCTGCAACCGCGATACGCACGTTTTCGTGCGCAAGCTTCCAGAATTGAAATGGTAGGCAAAGGAGCCATGCGATGAATGTCCGCTCTCAAATTTCGATGGTCTTCCATCTCGACAAATGCATTGGCTGCCACACCTGCAGCATCGCCTGCAAGAACATCTGGACCGATCGCAAGGGCACCGAATACATGTGGTGGAACAATGTTGAGACGAAGCCCGGCACCGGTTTTCCCACCGATTGGGAAGATCAGGACAGATATCACGGTGGATGGGAACTCCACGACGGCAAACTTCGACTGAAGTCCACCGGCAAGGCAAAGACGCTCTTCAACATCTACCACAACCCGTCCATGCCCACGATGGACGACTATTACGAACCGTGGACCTACAAATACGAGGAGCTATTCAACGCTCCGGCGGGGACCGACCAGCCGACGGCACGGCCGGTCTCGATGGTCACCGGCGAGCTGATCAACATCGAGGCCGGACCGAACTGGGACGATGACCTAGGCGGCTCTCCCATCTACGCGGCGAGCGACCCTAACCTGAAGGGCCTCAACCAGGATACCCAGCAACAGCTCTTCGCGATCGAACGCCTGGTGTTCTTCTATTTCCCGCGCATCTGCAATCACTGCCTGAATCCTTCCTGTGTTGCGTCGTGCCCATCAGGAGCACTATATAAGCGCGGCGAAGACGGCATCGTCCTCGTGGACCAAACGCGCTGCCGCGGCTGGCGCGCCTGCGTGGCGGCATGCCCGTACAAGAAGATGTTCTACAACTGGAACACGGGCAAATCAGAGAAGTGTATTCTTTGCTTCCCGCGCCTTGAGACAGGCCAGGCGCCGGCCTGCTTCCATTCCTGCGTGGGCCGCATTCGCTATCTCGGTGTGCTGCTCTACGACGCATCGCGGATTGAAGAAGTCGCCAGCCTGCCAAGCGAGAAACTGATCGAAGGCCAGCGCTCGCTCATCCTCGACCCGAACGATCCCGAGGTCATCTCGGCCGCGCGCAGAAACGGTGTGCACGATTCCGTCATCGAGTCGGCGAAGCGTTCGCCCGTCTATCGATTCGTCAAAGACTGGAAACTGGCGCTTCCACCGCACCTGGAATATCGGACGATGCCCATGCTTTTCTACGTGCCGCCGATGTCCCCTGTGATGTCGAACCGATCCAACGGCTCGCTCGATCACGTTTCGGATGACCTCTTTCATGACATCGAAGAGGCGCGCGTGCCGATGAAGTTCCTCGCGAATCTATTCGGTGCGGGCGAGGAAGGCCCGCTGCGTTATGCGCTGCGCAAGCAGAAAGCGGTCCGCTGGTACCGCCGCTTCAAGACGGTCGGTGACGTGGATGAGAGCACCGCTCTGCGCATGCTGCGCGAGGCGGACTGTTCGGTGGAAGAAGCCGAGGCGATCTACCAGCTCACTTCACTTTGCACATTTGATGACCGCTTCGTCATCCCGCCGATGCACCGGGAGGAAGCGATTCAGATGATGGAAGACCCGCTCGAGCACAAACAAGGCGTAGGGTTCGGGTTCCTTTCCGGCCCGAAAAGGGGAATGTGATGGCGGACGCAAACGAGTTCGAACTGCTCGCAGCGCTGTTGCGCTATCCGGCAGAGGACTACGCGAGCGAAGCGGTCCGTTGCTGTAACGTCCTTGCCAACGACGCTCCGGAAATCGGCTTGCAGCTCCAAGACTTCGTCGAGCAGACACACAGTCTCTCTCTCGAAGATCTGCAGGTGCTTTACACAGCGACTTTTGATCTCGATCCGGTTTGTTCGCTCGAAGTCGGCTGGCATCTGTTCGGTGAAAACTATGAACGCGGAGAATTCCTGGTGCGGATGCGCGGAGAGCTGCGCCGGCTCGGCGTGAAAGAGTCCACGGAGCTTCCGGATCATCTCTCGCATGCGCTCGAAGCGCTCGGCCGGATGGAATCAGAGGAAGCTGCGGATTTTGCGGCGGCATGTCTGTTTCCTGCGCTGGGTAAGATGGCCGCAGGAATCAACGGCAAATCGAATCCATTCGAAAACGTGCTCCTTGCCGCTGCGCGATTGCTGGAACTCCGCTACCCACGGCCCGAACCTGCAATGGTTTCGGCAGGACCCGCATTTCGCATTCTGGATTCGAAGGGATGGTGATGACTACCATGCTGCCTTTCGCAAACGGCCTATTCTTCATGGTGCTTCCGTATCTTGCGATGTTCGTCTTCTTCCTTGGGACCATCATGCGATACCGCAAGGCTCCTTTCACGTATTCGAGTTTCTCTTCGCAGTTTCTTGAAAACAAACAGCACTTCTGGGGCCTTGTGCCGTTTCACTATGGCATTGTCGCCGTTCTGCTCGGGCATATCGTCGCATTTCTGATCCCGCGCGAGATTCTGGCGTGGAACAGCCGACCGCTGCGTCTCTACGTGCTGGAAGCGTCTGCGCTCGTGTTCGGACTGCTGACGTTGGTCGGTCTTTGTGGCGCGATTCACCGGAGGCTGACTTTCTCGAAGGTCCGTGCGGTCACAACCCCGATGGACTGGATCGTCTTCACGCTGTTGCTTGTGCAGGTGGCGAGCGGGGTGTATGTCGCGGTCTTCCATCCTTGGGGTTCTTCTTGGTTCGCGGCGGCGGTCGCGCCATATCTCTGGTCGCTCGTCAAGCTTAACCCCGATCTCGGCTTCATCACCGCGATGCCGCTAGTCGTGAAATTTCACATCGTAATGGCATACACCTTGATCGGTGTGGCGCCGTTCACTCGGCTCGTGCACATCCTCGTCGCACCGAACCCATACTTTTGGCGGAAGAACCAAGTGGTGCGCTGGTATCGCGCTCCGGAGGAAATCTCGTGAGCGGTCTGCGGTGCTTGTCGAGAAGGCTTTGGAGCGAAGTCGGGGGCCGCTGTGCGGTCAGTGCGGCCGCCGCAATGGTTCTGTTGTGCTCGGCATCAAGTTGGTCTTCGGCGGTGCAAGGCCAGTCGCAATCTCAGTCACAATCCGATCCGGCGCAGGCGAGCAGTTACAAGCTGGGTCCGCTGGACATCTCCGGCAATTGGCGCGTGCGCGTGGAGGGGTGGGACTGGTTCGAGGGCAACTCGGGGCAGAACTCCTACGCTTTTCCTCATTCGTTGCTGCGAGTTGCAATCGGCCAACAAAAAGAGGACTTTGCGTGGCAAGTAGAAGTCGCGCAGGACGCCATCCTTTTCCTGCCCAGGCAGGCCATCGTAGTCGCACCAGCAGCGCAGGGACAGCTCGGGCCGGGCGGAACATACTACGCAGCGAACGGAAGCGGCCGCAACAACGTCAACGCATTCGTAAAACAGGCCTACTTCCAGATCGATCGTTTGGGAGAGAGCAAACTGAAGCTGGGACGTTTCGAATTCTTCGATGGCACCGAGGTTAAACCAAAGGACGCTACGCTCGCCGCACTCGTGCAGACTCGGATCGCTCAGCGGCTGATTGGCAACTTCAGCTTTTCAGCGGTTCAAAGAAGCTATGACGGCGCACAGTTCAGGCACAGCTTCGCCAAGAATAATCTGACCCTATTTGGCGCCCGAACGACGAGGGGCGTCTATCAAATCGATGGCATGGGCGAGCTGGCTGTGGATGTCTACTACGGCGCTTTTGCCGTGCCCACAGCGACCAAGCACAGCGCGGGCGAGCTGCGGTTATTTGGCCTGGGCTACATCGATCACCGCACGGGCGTGCTCAAGACGGACAACCGTTCGCAAGGCGACCGCAAGGCCGACCATGGCGAGATTCAAATCGGAACCTACGGTGGAGACTACCTCCACGTTTTCAACACAGACGCATCCGGCAAGTTCGACTTCCTTGTCTGGGGCGCAGTTCAGACGGGCTCGTGGGGGCGGCTCACGCAACGCGCGGGCGCCTTCGTCGGTGAATTCGGCTGGCAGCCGCCGGTGAAGTCCCTGAAGCCTTGGCTGAGCGCTGGGTACTCTTACGGAAGCGGCGACGGCAACGGCAGCTCCAGCAACTCAGTCCACGGGACATTCTTCCAGGTGCTTCCGACTCCGCGGCTTTATGCGCGCATGCCGTTCTATAACATGGAGAACAACGAAGACTTCTACGGCGCGCTCAACCTTCGACCGCACTCGAAACTGGCAATCCGCAGCGAGTTGCATGCGTTGCGCCTCGCCAGCCGAAACGACCTCTGGTATCTGGGCGGTGGCGCCTTTCAGCCGCAAACGTTCGGTTACACGGGACGGCCCAGCGGCGGCAATCGGAGTTTCGCGAACGTTTGGGATCTCAGCGCCGACTATCAAGTAACGCGGGACTTCGCTCTCGGACTTTATTACGCGCACGCCTGGGGCAAAGCAGTGATCGCAAGCATTTATCCCAAGGATCCCAACGGTCAATTTGCATACGTCGAGACAAATCTTCGCTTCTGAAGCTGTGGGACCGTGGCGCGAGGCAGTACGGAGGAGCAAGAAATGGACTCCATAGTAGGCTCACCCAGGAAGGCGCTGTGGAGCGCGACGCTCGGGTTCTTCGTCGGTTTTGCCGCAGTCGCGCTCTTCGGACCGTCCGCGAACCGATTCCAGCAAGTCATGGGGCTCGGCCCCCTGGCTCTTGGGTTTCTGGTGGCCGTACCGTCTCTTTCGGGTTCGCTCCTGCGCATTCCGTTCTCGGCCTGGGTGGACACGAGCGGTGGCCGAAAGCCGTTTCTCTGGCTGCTGACTCTTTCCGTGGTTGGCATGACCGGCCTGGCTGTGGTCGCTCGTTTCCTCTATCCCGCACACCTCACATACAAGAACTATCCGCTGCTCATGATTCTGGGTGCCTTGAGCGGCTGCGGAATCGCAGTTTTTTCCGTGGGCATCAGCCAGGTTTCCTACTGGTTCTCGCAGCGAAGACAAGGCCGTGCGCTCGCCATCTTTGCGGGAGTCGGTAATGTTGCACCGGGCATCTTCTTGCTGCTCGTGCCGTTTGCCCTGAACCGGTTTGGCCTTGCCTTCTGCTACCTGCTATGGCTATGCATCCTTGGCACCGGGACGATTCTCTACGCGCTCCTCGGAAAGAATAGCCCTTATTTCCAGTTGCTGAAGAAGGGGCTGGCGCCTGCAGATGCCCGGGCTTACGCACACGAACTAGGGCAGGATCTGTTTCCGACCGGGAATCTAAAGGACAGCCTGCGAATCTCCGCTCGAGTGTGGCGAACCTGGGCTCTCGTCTGGATCTACTTCACAACCTTCGGTGGTTTCATGGCGCTCACGGCGTGGCTGCCCATCTACTGGACGCGCTTCTTCGGCGTGAGCGTCGAGCACGCCCTGATGCTGACCGCCGTCTATTCGATCGTCGCGTCGCTGATCCGCGTGGCGGGCGGCGTTCTCTCGGATCAGTTGCAGGAGGGCGGAGAAAACACGGCAATCCTGGCCCTGCTGATCACGCTCGTCGGAGCGTTGGTGATGGTCAGTTCCCACCAGTTTGAGCTTTCCGTTCCAGGGGAGATTCTGATGGCATTCGGCATGGGCATCTGCAACGCCGCAGTTTTCAAGATTGTGCCTCAGGCAATCCCGCAGGCCGTGGGAGGTGCCGCCGGATGGGTGGGCGGCCTCGGAGCATTCGGAGGATTCGTGATTCCACCAGTGATGGCTTTTGCCGTGCGCAATCTCGGCCAGCCCGGTTACGCCATCGGTTTCATCACGTTCATCTTTCTAGCGCTGTTTTCGCTTTCGATGGCCTGGATCATCAAATACGCACGCGAGGAGTCCCTGCCGCAAGCTTCGCCCGCGCAAGTCAACGAGGCATCGGTCCCGCCGGCACCTGCGCGAGTGAGCCGTTAGCGAGCCGAGTGCGAGACGGACGTAGTGGGACACAGGAGTAGGTTCGATGCGCTCGGAATCAAGATCGAGATGGACCCTTTGTAGGCATCGTTCGATGGACCGCCGGGTCTGGGCGGCGACTATAGTGTCTGCCGTGCTTTTCGGATGTGGAAGATCAAAGGAACAAAGTACCTCGCAATATACGGTGCAGGAACTACCGGGAAGTGTCGTCGAGGGCAGAGTTCAATTGCAGGGTGCGCCACCGCAACCCAAGAGGATCCAAGTCGCACAGGATGCCGACGTCTGCGGGGAAGTCCGCGAAGTCTATCCGGTGCGAGTGGAGAACGGCGGTGTAGATGATGCTGTCGTCTGGATCGACGATATCCAGCGCGGGAAAGCCTTTTCCTTTCCGCCGGCTCACATTGAGCAGAAGAATTGTACTTTTCTTCCTCGCGTAGTGGTCATGCAGGCAGGCGACCTGAGTATCACCAGTCAAGATCCAATCCCCCACAGCGTACACACTCACGCGCAGCACCATCGGGACTATAACGAGTCCATGAGTCCGTTGCAGAGCGACGTCTCCCTCAGCTTCCTGCACCCCGACGTGATCAGTGTTCGCTGCGACTTGCACGGATGGATGCAAGCCTACGTGGTAGTTGCCAAAAATCCGTACTACGCAATTAGTGGGAACGGCGGAAAGTACAGGCTGGACGGAGTCCCGACGGGTCACTACCACTTGAGGGTTTGGAGCGAGAGCCTTGGCGCAAGCGAGCAGGAAATCGTTGTGGAAGCGGGTAAGCCAACAAGAGCTGACTTCATCCTGAAGAGCCAAACTGCACAGGCTTCCGGAGCGGGCTAGCCATGGTCGCCACGAAGCCAAGCCGAGTTCGAAAGAGCGGGATCGCGAAAGTAGTTTGGATAATCATAACTGTCAGCCTGCTCGGCGCCGCTGTGGGGTGCCAGAGCTTTGCCAATCAACCGCCAGGTCCAGCCGAGGTAGCCTTTGCACCGCAAGTTCCGCCTCCTATTACCAGATCGCAGCCAACAAGGGTAGTCGTCAATCTGGAGGTCACGGAGCAGAACGGCGAATTAGCCCGGGGCGTCATTTACAACTTCTGGATGTACAACGGACATGTACCTGGCCCTTTTATTCGAGTCCGCGTGGGCGATACCGCTGAAGTCCACTTGAAGAATCGATCGAGCGACAAGGCACACACGGTCGATTTTCATTTTGTCAGCGGTCCGGGCGGCGGTGCCTCGGTGCTAATGGCCAATCCGGGGCAGGAATCGGTTGGAGAATTCAAAGCGCTCAAGCCGGGCCTATTCATTTACCACTGCGCGGCTAATCCCATGCCCGCGCACATGGCCAATGGGCTCTATGGTCTTGTGTTAGTCGAACCCGAGGGCGGCTTGCCAAAAGTGGATCGAGAGTTCTACGTGATGCAGAGCGAGTTCTACACCGAGGGCGCCGTGGGCAAACCTGGCCTGCAGGCGTATTCTTCGCGCAAGGCCGCTGCGGAAACTCCGGAATACATTGTGTTCAATGGCAATGTTTCGTCCTTGATGGGCCGTGGGGCGCTCAAAGCTCGAGTCGGCGAGACGGTGCGAATCTACTTCGGCAATATTGGGCCGAACAAGATCTCCTCATTTCACATCATCGGAGTGATCTTCGATCGAGTCTACCGCGAAGGAGGTCTCACCGATCCAGCGCATAACATCCAGACCACTCTGGTGCCGCCGGGCGGAGCTTCCGTAGTCGATTTCCAGCCACAAGTGCCCGGCAATTATACCCTCGTGGACCATGCTATTTTCCGAGTCGACCGCGGCGCCATGGGCCTCCTTAGCGTTGAGGGGCCAGCCGCTCCTGATATTTACAGGAAAGTGAAATAGGATAATCGAGAAAGAGACAGCCAACCTGTAGCTGAAAAGTTCGCGAACCGCCGAGTGAACCGGCGTCCCGCTCGCGAGGTACGTAGTCACACGACAGTAGGACTTCTACATGAATATGAATCCTTCCGCAGACAACGCAAGGTGACGACGGTGATCCCATTGGTCCTCTCCGCAACTCGATGTTCTATATCCTTCGTACTTGTTAACATCTACCCAGCATTTGGTTCAATGACCTCTCGCCAAAACAGAAGAGCTCACGAACGTTCCAGCTTCGATTCGGCAGGAGCTGCTCAGCGCTCTAGTTGCTTTGAGAAAGCGCGCTCTTGAACCGAACAGGACCGAGCAACAGGGTTAACGCTGTTCAGGGAATTCTTGTAAATGCCTCACACAGTGACGGTTGCAAACGGTCCGTTCGCAGCTCGGTCTGCGAGAGCACCTGCTTTCAGAGCAGGCGGTCATTTGTAGCCATTTGCCAGAGCAATCTATTAAAATCATGAAGTTACGGTGGGCGTGTAGCTCAGCTGGGAGAGCACCTGCTTTGCAAGAAGCAGGGCCAATCCACTAAGTGCCGCATCTGGTGTCGCTTACGCGGAGCCGCGCGGTGCAATCAACCCCTTGAATTGGACTGTAGTTGGACCGAACTGATTCGCCGATGAAACTGGTGGCAGCAATCTAGCGGAATTCAGGATGAACACCATTTCGGACGAGACGTGAATGAAGG
>Ga0335079_10002634_pt1 | contig 20659 bp, 17 predicted proteins | sample Lox_Sample_33_FD_206719 | JGI IMG/M metagenome (GOLD analysis project Ga0335079, IMG submission 206719) | Soil microbial communities from Loxahatchee National Wildlife Refuge, Florida, United States - Lox_Sample_3.3 | ecosystem: Environmental > Terrestrial > Soil > Wetlands | place: USA... | reverse complement strand
GCAGAGTGGGGTTTGAACTTCTAGAGACCATAGACACGACTGTCTCCAACGCACCCGACCCGATTGAGGTCGTGAAGGAGATAGTGGCTGCGACCCCAGGTCTGAATCAGTCCGAAATTGTCAAACGGGCAATGGCCGCTGGAATTTCCAAACACACAGTCCCGGAGATTCTCAAGCAGAAGGAATTTCGTCTAGAGCGGGGTCGCGGGAGATCGCTCCGTTACCACATCGCATTGAAACCTGCGCTCCAAGCAGAATCGGAGAGCGAACAAGAGGAGCTGGCGAAAGGCGATCCAGCCTGATCTCCCGAACTCCCGGTCCCTAGAGTACGGGGATTTGGAAGATCAAATCACTCGTGGGGATTTGTGTCACCACGAGGGCTGTGGGGATGTACGCTCTGATTGATCTCCCGCTCTTCCACACCCCAGATAGCGGGAGACCGGAAAACAGGGGAGAGGCTCCAGCCCAAAATTGAGGGAGAATATTCGATTTGGACGCAAGGCCGGAGGATTGACTTCATGGATATCGATCTCACCATCAAGAACTACCGCTGCTTCTCGGATGAGAAGCCTGCCCGGATCAGCCTTCGAAGGGGCCTAACTGCATTCGTTGGACCGAACAATTCTGGAAAGTCGTCGCTCCTCAAATTCTTCTATGAGTTCAGAGGCCTCTTCCTAGGGCTTGCCCAAAGCCCCGAGCAGTTCGTTAATGGGTTGCACACCAGAGTGCCTTTCAACCCGCCTCAAAACATATCTGACATCAACGAACTCTCATGCAATCGAAACGATAGGGATATATTTATAGAATTGAGTTTTACTCCGACTAAATCCGGTTCTCGTCCGCCGTTGCTGACTCAAGTCGAACTCCAGGTTTTCAGGGGGGACAATTCATTCAATTATCGACCTCTAATAGCCAGCGAATACGGTCAGATAGACCGCACCAAGCCATTCGTAATTCAAGGACCTTACCTTGTACAAGATCAACAAAGAGTCTTCGACCTTACCGAAATCCGCGAGGCGTGCCGGCAGCTCTCAAAAACTCTCTACATCGGAGCTTTTCGGAATATTCTCAACTTATCCACAAAAAACAATTACTTCGATATTCACGTAGGTGAGGCCTTCGTTAAGCAGTGGAAAAGCTATAAGACTGGAGGATCACGCTTTCGCAATGATGTGGCATACAAAATCGAGACGGATGTTAAACGCATTTTTGGGTACACTGATCTTCAGATCAATCCTTCGGACAACGACCAAACGCTTCACCTATTTGTGGACGGGAAGCCCTACGCTCTTCCAGAACTTGGCTCAGGTATTGCACAATTCATTTTGACTCTGGCTAATGCCGCCACCGAGAATCCATCGTTCATCCTCATTGACGAGCCCGAACTGAACCTTCACCCATCTCTGCAACTCGACTTCATCACCTCATTAGCAGCGTATGCAAGCGAAGGACTGCTTTTCGCAACGCATAGTGTGGGCCTGGCTCGCTCCGCGGCTGAAATGGTGTACTCGCTACAAAAGCCCCACGGTCAGCCGACTGAGGTGTCCGACTTCAATTCAACACCAAGATTGTCCGAATTCCTGGGCGAACTGAGCTTTCTCGGATATCGAGAGCTGGGTTTTGATCGGGTTCTCTTGGTGGAGGGGCCAACCGATGTCCGTACAGTCCAGCAGTTCCTGCGGAAATTCGGCAAAGATCATTCGGTGCTGCCGTTGTCCCTCGGCGGTAACAGCTTAATCAACGGGAACTCCGGAACAATTGAGCAACTGGAGGAGATGAAGCGGATCTCGGGGAATATCTTCGCTGTGATTGACAGCGAACGTACCGCAAAGGGAGACCCTCCGCAAATGGATCGAGAGAGGTTCAGGAATGCTTGCCAAAAAGCCGGAATCAAATGCCTTGTACTAGAGCGAAGAGCCATCGAGAACTACCTGACTGATATCGCTGTGAAGAAGGTGAAGGGTGAAAAATATCGGGCATTAGAGGAATTCGAGCTTCTGAAGACGGTCTCACCAGCGTGGGCCAAGTCGGAGAATTGGCTTATTGCACGAGAGATGACCAGAGAAGAGATCGAGCCTACAGATCTCGGTCAGTTCCTAAAGAACCTCTGATTCAGGCGGGCCTAATCGAGGTCCAGCAGCCCTCCCTCTCTAACCCTAAAAACCCGCCTCAAGAATGCCCGTTCTCGTACCGCAGGGAATTCGGAGAATGGTCACTTCCCTCGCTGCTGCACTGGGCTATGGCGAGTGGGAGTCTCCCAGGAGGTGGGGTCCCTTAGCTTATCTTCCTTGAGATCTGCTTCCAGAACTCGGATCGCCGATTCGGCAGCCTCCAGTTCACCTGGGTGGGCCTTGTAGCCGGGCATTTTAGGGTCGAGAAACTTCATGCGAAAGAGTTGATTTTGCCCGATCTGGAGCAGAGCCTTAATCTCCGCGACGCTCAAGGTCAGATTGATGGACTGCATTACCCATTGTACCATCGCAGGAATAGCTGAGGCTTGAAAACCTATCTTGATGGGTTTATGATTGGCTCCGTATGCCAATTCCAAAATGCAAAACTCACGGAGTCCGGCTGGTCTGCCCAATTTGCAGGGCAGGTGAGGCGGGATCGGTGACGAGTGAAGCAAAAGCAGCATCTTCACGAGCCAATGGGAGGCTTGGTGGGAGACCACGAAAAAAGAAAGGAGCAAAACAAGGATGAACGAAGCTGAACCAGCAAATGCGAAACCGGACGTCCAACGACGTGACAACGATGGCCTTCACAAGCGCAGAGGCATCTGGCACTACAAACTGAAACTCGGAGGCAAGTGGAAGGAGTATTCAACACACACACAGAACTACCAGAAGGCCCGGAAGGTTCGCCAACAGGCGCTTCAGGACCAAGAGGCCGGAAAACTGCCGAATGATTTTGCGAAGTGGCGATTTGAGAAGGCAGCCGAAGAGTGTCTGAACGGTAGGCAAAAACTTGTTGCTCTCAAAACCCGTCAGATCGAACGGCAGCGGATGAAGCCACTGCTGGCGTTCTTTGGGGGACAGCGTCTCAGCGACATTACGGCTGATAGCGTAAAGGCGTACCAGCTCAAGCGTGCTGGACAGGTTGGCAACAGAACGGTCAATCTCGAAACGAAGGTCCTGAGGACAGTCCTCCGTATGGGTCGGCTGTGGTCTCGCATTGCAGACGACTTCAAACCTCTCCCGGAGAGCAAACAAGGTCCAGGCAAAGCCTTGATGGAGGAGCAGGAAAAGGCGCTCTTCCAAACGGCTGCTTCAAAAAAACGCTGGGAAGTTGCGTACTTTGCTGCGACCCTGGCGGCGAATACCACAACCAGAGGATGCGAGATCAAGGGACTCCAATTGCAAGACGTTAACCTGATTGACCGTACGCTCACGATCCGACGAAGCAGCACCAAAACGGATGCCGGTGCCCGAGTCATCCCGCTGAATGAGATTGCATGTTGGGCAGTAGCTCGACTCCTGGAGCGGGCCAGAAAGATCGGATCCACAGAGCCGGAACACTACTTGCTGCCTGCCTTCCGCTACCAGCACACTAAGGAAGGAAAAACCAGTGCCGGTCTGGGGTTCGACCCCACGAAACCCATGGTGAATTGGCGAACCGCTTGGAGGAAGCTCACCGAGAAGGCCGGTCTTAAAGGACTCCGATTCCACGATCTTCGCCATCACAGCATTACCAAACTCGCTGAGGCAGGAGTGCCAGACCAAACGCTAATGGCCATCGCTGGTCACGTCAGTAAAGCCATGCTTGAGCACTACAGCCATGTTCGGATGAATGCGAAGAGGCAAGCCGTAGCGGCGCTAGAAGGTAAAGTGAAACCCGTTTCTGGCGAACCCAAACAGGAACCAGAAGAGGAGCAGTTTCATCAAGTGGCGAACTAGCCATGGCCCGTCCACACGAATGTCCACACACCCGGTCAAGGGTCCACACGGACCACGCCCTAATGTGGACTACCATGATCTGCCATTCAGTTTTGCCCCACAGAATAAACCCCACCATTTCTGAAACTTCAGAGCATTCCGTATTACGCGATGGCTCTGCGTGGAAGGTTCCTTCGAGAACTTCTAAGCAGGGGGTCGCTGGTTCGAGTCCAGCCGGGCCTACCAGAACAAAGAAAAGATTTGGATTTCGACGCTCGTCTGCGACTGCCGCTCGCTCGCCACACGATTAACGACCTCGCCGGCATGGGATATCAGCTAATAGTATGTCTACACTTCAGGAGCAGTTCGGAGAAATTGACATCTACATATTCGATCAACTGCTGCGGGGACGCATTAATCCGGGCATGCCGGTGCTCGAAGCGGGGTGCAGTCGACGATCCAGGAAGTGCGCGAATCGGCCGAGCGCGAGCACATCCTCCGCGCGCTCGAAGAATCCAAGTGGAATGTAAGCGGCGCCGCCCGCGCCCTCGGCAATGGAGGGTAGATAAGACAACTAGCTTCTTACCTGGGTCCTCATAGGATTTCCGGCAACTTGCCGGATTTCGTGAAGCAAGAACGCCTGTAGCTGGGGGTGCAACGATATCTCTGGTTCGTCGATAAGAATTGCACCGACCTCGTCATCGTACAGAGCTGCTAAAACTCCGACCAGCTGGATAATACCGCTCGCCTCGAAGTTCGAGCCATAGGATGAGCGAGCGGCCGCGGAATTGAAAGACAGCTCTAACCCGACTTGCGACCACCGTAGCTCGATTAGACGCTGAAAGAGCATTTGGAGTCGTGCCTCGACCTTTATGCGGAGATCGGCACGCTCGTCTAGCGCCATGAGATCGCCGCCCAGACTCTCGAATTGCCACCTCATCGCGCGTTGGTTGAAATGCCCCACTCCCGACATTCCGTTCGGGTCAACATGGGGCCATCGATCGCTGCCTTATTTCGTTCAAACGGGGAGCCTCGTCCCGATGCAAGGAAACGCACAATCCGAATACCTGAAACCTGCTGGAGAGGCGTTTTGATCGATTTTAAGACTTGGGTTTTACCGGACGCGTTTAGCGGAAGCAGCTTGCCGTTTCGGGCGCGCACGATGTTGTTATCGATCCGTGGCTGTCTGGACATATTCAGAATCTCGTCCTCACAACGATATTAGCCGGAAGCGGCCGGTTCACAGCGCTGGTAGGGCTGCTGACCACGCGATCTATGTACGTGACGAAGGATCGCATGCCCGTGGCAATATCGCGGGATTCATCGGGGTTGACAAGTAGTTGGCCGGGAGCCATTCCCGATTTCAGGTTACCGAGCGATTTCACCGCCGCCCCTACGCGACCGCCGCGAGCCCCCGGAAAACAAAGTGGGAATAAAGCCCGATCTTTGTGAACGCCCTTTTTCAGGCCCCCACGACGCGCGTGCGATAATTGCACCGGGTTGCCACTGGATGCGATTCGTCAAGTTGTCCAACGCAGGACGGAAGAGTGCCAATCGTGTTCGTTTTCCCGCGACAACCCTCGACGAGGTCTTCGGTTGCATGCGGTCGAAACGAAAAGCAACGCTGGCGCAGATGGATGCGGCCATTGTGCGCGAGCGGAGGCGGCGTCATCGTCTCGGCCGCTACTAGCCGGCCTTCTGGCCGGCTGGACCCGCTGGAACGCGGGTCGGCAGCCTGGAAGCCTGCCCCACGTGTATGCCTAGTCTTCAGGACCAGTTCGGCGGGATCGACATCTACCTGTTCGATCAGCTATTGCGCGGGCGGATCGTGCCGGGGATGCGAGTGCTCGAAGCGGGGTGCGGGGCGGGACGCAATCTCGTGTACTTCATCCGCGAAGGGTACGAAGTCTTCGGCGCGGACGCGGACGTGCGCGCGATCGAGAACGTGCGGCGGTTGGCGGCCGCGCGTCCTTCGGAGAATTTTCGAGTCGAGGCCGTGGAGGCGATGTCGTTTCCGGACGGCTTCGCCGATGTCGTCATCAGCAGCGCGGTGCTGCACTTCGCGCGTGATGACCAACAGTTTCAGGCGATGCTGCGCGGCACTTGGCGGGTGTTGAAGCCGGGCGGCCTGCTGTTTTGCCGGCTCGCTTCTTCGATCGGAATGGAAGCGCGCGTCCAGCCGATCCGCGGGCGCCGCTTTCTGCTGCCGGACGGCTCCGAACGCTACCTGGTGGACGAGGCGCTTCTCCTGCGCCTCACGGAACAGCTCGGCGGGCGGCTGCTCGATCCGCTGAAGACGACGGTGGTGCAGAACCAGCGCTCGATGACCACCTGGGTCATGCGGAAGAACCCTTAGCGCGGCGGGCGAGCTCGTCGCCGTAGACGCGCTTGAGACGCGCGATTCGATCCACCAGCCCGGCGCAGATCACATCGGGATGGAGGGCGCGCAGCTCGGCATCGGTCATCTCTTCGAAGTGCGTCCGCCAGTCCGCTTCGATCTGGGGATTGAAAACCTCTTTGTCGAGGATGCTAGTGGCGATGAGGTTCAGCGCACCCGGAACCATGACGCGGTATTCATGCTGCGCGGGGTAGTCGCCGGTAGCCGCCGAGACTTCGACCACCGAGACCTGGCACAGAAGTCCCGCGTCCTGAAGAGCGGCGCGCGCGTTGCCGGCGTCCGTCGCCGCGGAGCCTCCGGGCTGGCTGACGAACGAGCAGGCACAGGCGGCATCTTCCAGCCAGTCGGCCTCCTCTCCGGTTTCGAAGTCGGCCTCGCCGTACTCCTGCCCGGCCGGCTCCTCGTCCTGCGAGGTCAAGCCGCGTTCGGCCAACTCTTCGTCATAGCAGCGCTGGGCGGCTTCGACAAGCTCCTCGCGATCCATCGCCAGCAGTTCATCGTCAGAGAGCGAACGGTAGTGGCGGCGGAGGTCGTCGAGATCGAGTTGCATCAGGAAGCCAGCGAGCCGCAAAAGCGATCGAACGCGCCTTTCAGCAATTCGGCAATTTCGAACGGATCGCGGCGCTCGATGTCGCTGCGGTGCAGCATGTAGACCACCTTGCCATCTTGAAACAACGCGATGGAAGGCGACGAGGGGGGAAACTCGGAGAGAATGGCGCGCACCCGCGCGACCGCGGCTTCATCGGCGCCCGCGAACACAGTGGCAGCTTTGGCCGGTTTGACAGGGTGCTGCAGGGCCATGCCGACCGCAGGCCGGGCCCGGCCGGCCGCGCAGCCGCAGACGGAGTTCACAACCATTAAGACCGAGCCGCTTCCGGGCGCGAGAAGCCGGTCGACATCCGCGGCGGTCCGGGCTTCTTCGACGCCGAAGCGGGTAAGATCGGCGCGCATGGGAGTGATGAACTGTTCAGGATAAGGCATCTTTCCGATTCTACCTTGAGTGTCCGCGCGCTACGGCCGCCCCTCGCTCGACGGCGGCACAATCCCCTTGATGCGAAGGAATGCGCCAATGATGCCGTACATTTCATTGTCGTGCTCGATGTTCCAGGACAGCAGTCCGAGCTTGCTCATATCCCAGCGCGCCCATCGGACCTTGGCAGCCGCGGCGGCATCCGTGATGGAGGCATAGATGGGATCGCAGTAATCGAAGGACGCCTGGAGAGCGGCGACCAGCTCCGCTTTCGATTTCTTCGAGCCGGCGTTCGCGGTAACGTGGTCGCCTTTGACCACGGCGCACATGAGAAGCTGGCCATCGGCGACATGCGCGATCATCTCACCGAAAGTGCGCACTTCCGGGACGGTGCGGAACGAGTAGTATTCTTCGGGCATCTTGTCCGCCGCCCGCAGCAGGCTGCGTTTGACGAGCGCGTAGGTCTGGCGGGCATCGTCGGTGAACGGATTACCTTGGGCATGCAGATCGGCGGCAGGCAGCAGCAGAGCGATCAGCGTGACGAGACGGAAACGATTCATAGCGCTACTCACGGAAGCGCGTAGGTGACGAGCTTCGGGAAGACCGTATTCGCAGTGGGGGCGGGCGGCGCGGCGCCGGGCTCGGCATTGCGAGCGACCACCACACCGCTGCCACCCATGAGCGCGATGTACTGCTTGCCGTCCAATTCATAAGTGATCGGCGGGCCCATGCCGTTGCGGAGGCCGGTATCGACATCGAGCAGCTTTTGGCCTTTATCGGCGGTGTAGGCAACGAGGTGGCCGTCGGGGATCACTTGGATTACGAGATTGCCGGCGGTGGTGAGCGTGCCGCCACCGATGGAGCCGCCGCCGGGCGTGGTCCAGCGGATCTGCTTGGCGACGGGATCGATCGCGGTCAGGATATTGCGCGGCTGGCCTTCCGGCGGAGGCTCGGGGCCGATGGCGGGCGGCGGCGGAAGCTTGGCGGGCGGCGGCGGTGCGATACTGCCATCCTTGGGCGGAGCGCCGCGGCGCACGCCGATGTTGCTGCGGTTGGGCTGCCAGGTGAATTCGGTATCGATGGCGAAGTTGGAGCTGCTGACGGTGGCGGTGGGGACGTAGACCAGGCCGGTGGTGGGATTGAAGGACATCGGCGACCAGTTGTGCGCGCCGCCGGGTCCAGGTGAGAGTTGAATCGGCTCGGTGCCGTAGTGCGCCTCGGGATTCACAAACGGGCGGCCGCTGCGCTCATCGAGGCCCTTGGCCCAGGTGATCTTCGCGAACGGAATACCGCTGATGAACTGGCCGGTGACGCGATCGAGCACGTAGTAGAAGCCGTTCTTATTCGCCTGCATGAGCACCTTGCGCGGGCGGCCGTTGATGGTGAGATCGGCAAGCAGAAGCTGCTGGACGCTGTCGAAATCCCAGGAGTCGCCCGGGACAGGTTGGAAATACCACTCGAGCTTGCCGGTGTCGGGCCGGACGGCGAGGATGGAGCACACATAGAGGTTGTCCTTGCCCTTGGATTTGCGTAGCTCTTCCGGCCAGGGGCCGCCGTTGCCGGTGCCGACATAAAAGAGGTCGGCGTCGGGGTCGTAAGCCATGCCGTCCCACACGGTGCCCCCGCCTCCGAGTTTCCACCAATCGCCGGACCAGGTCTCGGCGGCTTTCTTCAGCGCGGGATTTTCGAAAGGCTTGGAGGGGTCGCCGGGGATGGTGTAGAAGCGCCAGGCGAATTTACCGGTGAGGGCGTCGAACGCCGAGAAGAAGCCACGGACAGGATACTCGGAGCCGCTGACACCGATGATGACTTTGCCTTTGGCGATGCGCGGAGCCATCGTGATGCTGTAGTAGTCCTGGCTATAGGCGACACGAGATTCCCAGACGGGCTTGCCGGTATCGGCATTGAGGGCGACGAGGCGGCCATCGACGATGGGAGCGATGACGAGACCTTGATACATGGCGATGCCGCGCTGGACGACGCCACAGCAGATCTTGGGGCGTGTGGCGTCCTGGTTGACTTCGGGGTCCCAGCGCCATTTTTCCTTGCCGGTGCGGGCGTCGACGGCGAAGACGATGCTCCAGTTGGTAATGCTGTAGAGCGTGCCGTTGGAAAACAGGGGCGTGGCCTCCTGGTTGCCGCCGCCCTTGCCGACATCGTACGACCAGACCGGGGCTAGGCGCGCGACATTGGAGACATTGATCTGCTGCAGCGGGCTGTAGCGCGTCTCCTCCGGGGTGAGGCCATAGGTGAGCCATTCGCCGGGATTCCCACGGCGGGGGCTTTGGGCAGGGGCGGCCAACGAGAAGGCCAGGATGGCGGTGAATGGGACTAACTTTGTCATATTAGTCATGAGCAAACTTCAATAGATTCTACTCCGAATGGGAGACAGGAATTGGGTTCGTTCTGGCTGGAACGCTGTGCATGTGCCGCGAAAATGGGTTCGTTTGGTAAATTCATGCGAAACGGATTCGAGCTTTCCGATGCCGAATTGCGCTACAGGTCCTTCCGACTCCAGAAATAGCACGGCGGGCGGTTAGACTCTGAAATGGCCGGGCGTAACTCGGAGAAAATCCAAGGTGAATGGCGCGCGTTTACTTGCTGCGCAGCACGTCGCTGGCCTCCGCCTGGGATATTAATCGGTCGGCGTCTTCCTGCAGCAGGAAGCGGTCACGCACCTGCCGGGCGGCGGCGGCGCGTACGGCGGCGACATACCCATCGTGGGTGCCGTAGCGCTCTTCGAGTGAAAGTCGCGGATCGCCAGCGGCCGAGCGGTCGGCCTTGCTGCGGGCGAACGGAACGAAACCGCCGACCAAACCGCAGTTGCGTCCTTTATAAAAGCCTTCGGCGAAAACGTTCCAACCCAGGTAAGTGCCGAGCGGCGCCTGGTGCAGGACGCTGGCGACTCCAGGGGTCTCGTTGCCGTCGGCATCGACCACCGGCACCAGGCTTGGGAGCACCTGGCGAACCACGGGCGGCACGGCAGAGATGACACCGGAAAGGTCGTTGTATCGAAACTCGCGGCCGAAGTCGTAGTCATAAAACGGGAGGATGGCGTTGTTGGGCAACGGAACGCCGGGAATCACCGGGGAATTGAGCGCCGCTTGGGTCGGCGCCGCCAGTTCGCGGCGGTCGAGCCGCGGATACTGGCTCGGAGGCGGTGCGATTCCTTTCGCGACCCAATCGACCAAAGCGACCATCAATGCCCGCATGGTATCCGATGAGGGATTGGGATTGGCCGGCAGTTCGCAGCGGTTTGGCGGCTTGGGTGCGGCCGCACTGAATCCGCCCGGGCCGCCGCCGTGCGTGACGCCGGGAAAATAGTAGCGGCGGACATTGGACGGCAGCGGGATGTCGCGATCGGCGCGGGTGCCGACCAGATCGGGCGACGCGCGCAGGTCCCAGAACTCCGACGAGCCGAACGTCTCGAAAACTTTGGGGCAGGTCTCGGTCGCGCGGCAGCGGTCGAGCAGGCTTCCGGCGGGCCTGTGGCGAGCTTCGTCAACGTAGTCGCTCCAGGTGAGGACGCCGTCGCTGCCGGGCTCATAAAGCGCGGTGGCGCCGCCTGGCGCGGCGAACCGGATGTTCATGGCGAGCTGGCGGACCGCGATGTTGTCGTTGATGCCGTCCCAAATGATGCGCCCCGCCTCATCCTGGTTGAATCCGAGATGAACCATGCTGCGCAAAAAATTGCCCGACTGCGAATTTCCCCACGCGATAGCGAACGGCATCCTTCTTGGAAGGTCCTGCGCCTCGCCGGATTTGAAATAGGCATTGATGTCGCGGGTGGCGGCGAAGCCGATGCCGAGGACCAGCGGATCTTTGGCCGTGTAGACCAGTTCGTAGCGGAACGCCGGGTCGAATCCGTCCTTCACGCAGAGCTTGCCGGGATCGGGTGTACCGGGAAATGGCGTCTTCGTGCAGTCGGCGAAAGCCCAATCGGTGCTGCGGAGAGGAGTGGACACGCCGTCTTCAGACAGGCCGCGCGTCAGCGTGGCTTTGGTGGTGTCGAGAGTGACGGGCGGCGGCGCCGGGAATCGGCCGCGAATGATCGGCTGCGTCGTGCTGTGGCTCGGCATATCGACGAACTCGGCCAGCACGCGGCCGGTAATGCTCGATCCGTCCGGATTCCTGGCAAACGGCACCGCAATGGTTTCGATCCCCTCGCGCGGTGCGATATCGCCTTGCCAGCCGCTGGTCAGCACGACGTGGCCGCGCTTAAAGTACTCCGTCATCGCGGCAGGCCGAGCCAGCGCGGAGGTACCGCGGTTCGGGACTTCATAAAGTAAAACGCCACTGGCTTTGGAGAGATCGACTGGCCGGACGAGAAGGAACGTGGCCGAGTATTCGACCATGCCGCGCGAGTTGCGGGCAGCGAACTGGAGATCGGTGATGATGGCGTTGAGCGGGTCCTTGGGATCGAGTTCGCCGTAGGCATGGCCGCTGAGCCGTTCATATTTGCCGGCCTCGCCGAAGGATTGAGCCTGGTAAGCGGGAGATTCCCGCTGATCGATGACAACGCGCGTCACGCGCGCGTTCGCGGCGGCTCCGAAAACAAGAACGACGGCACTGGCGGCAACGGTTCGCTTCATGTCTCTGGACATTACTACATGCCGGAGGCGAACACAATCAGGCCGGGCGTTATAATTCGGTTTCGCGGCGGGCGCGATGACCAAAGAAGAAATTATTCTCGCCAACAAAGAATTTTTGTTCCCTTCGGTCTTTCATTACTACAGAGAGCCGCTGGTGATCACGCGCGGCAAAGACCAATACGTCTGGGACGCCGATGGCAAGCAATACCTCGACTTTTTCGGCGGGATCGTCACGGTAAGCGTCGGACACTGCAATGACGAGGTAAATGCGAAGGTTCACCGGCAGTTGGACACATTGCAGCACGTCTCCACCGTTTTCGCGAATGAGCCGCAGGCGGCATTGGCGAAGAAGATCGCTTCGCTCACTCCCGGCGGCGACCTGACGAAATCGTTTTTCACCAACAGCGGCACCGAGGCGAATGAGACGGCGATCCTGGCAGCGCGGTGCTACACGGGAAATAACGAGATCGTTGCGCTGCGGCACTCGTATCATGGCCGTTCGGCCATGGCGATGACGCTGACGGGACAAGGGTCGTGGCGGTTGGGGCCGTCGCAGGCAGGCATTGTGCACGCCCACAATGCCTATTGCTACCGGTGCCCGTTCGGCCTAACATATCCTTCCTGCGAAGTCAGATGCGCCCAGGATACGGAAGAATTGATCCGCAGCACGACCACCGGAAGGGTGGCCGGCTTCATCGCCGAACCGATACAGGGCGTCGGCGGATTCATCACGCCGCCGAAAGAGTATTTCCAGATTGTCGAAAAGATTATTCGCAACCACGGCGGCATCTTCATCAGCGACGAAGTGCAGACGGCTTGGGGACGCACGGGCGGCAAGTGGTTCGGTATCGAACACTGGGGTGTGACGCCCGACATCATTACGTCGGCCAAAGGGCTGGCGAACGGAAGTCCGATCGGCCTCACCGTGGCCAAGCCACAGGTGGCGGACGCGCTCAGAGGGCTGACGATTTCCACGTTCGGCGGCAACCCGGTTACGGCCACCGCCGGAAAAGCCGTGATCGATTACATCGAAGCTCACAACCTGCTGGCCAACTGCACCGAAACCGGCACGTACCTCCGTAGCGCCCTGGAAGAACTCAAAGACAAGCATGAGATTATTGGCGATGTGCGCGGGATGGGGTTGTTGCAGGCCATCGAACTGGTGGAGGATCGGAAGTCGAAAGCGCCCGCAGCAGAACTGACCTCGATTTTGCAGGAAACTGTCCGTGAGAACCGCGTGATCATCGGCAAAGGCGGAATGTACGGCAACGTGATCCGCATTTCGCCGCCGATGAATATCGGCCGAGCCGACGTGGATCAGTTCATCGAAGTCCTCGACCGCAGCCTGGCGGCTTGCGCCGCAGCAGCTTCTGCGAGAAGCAAATGAACACCGCAGGCCTGCCGTGTCCAGAACTCTGATTCGCAACGGGACCGTAGTCACCGCCCGCGAGACCGCCGCCGCGGACATTCTGCTCGAAGGCGAACGCATTCATGAGGTGGCTCGTGGAATTCCCACCGCAGCGGCGGAACAGGTGATCGACGCCCGCGGGCTTTACGTGATGCCTGGCGGCATCGACGTCCATACGCATCTGGACATGCCCCTGGGCGACATGACCTCGGCCGATGATTTCGAAACTGGCACGCGCGCCGCAGCGTTCGGCGGCACCACCACCATTGTCGACTTCGCTACGCAGGCGCGCGGCACGCGAATGCGCGATGCGCTCGATACCTGGTGGAAAAAGGCTGAGAACCGTGCCTGCATCGACTATGGCCTTCACATGATCGTGACCGATCTCGGTTGTGCCGGCCTCGAGGATATGGACGACCTGGTGCGCGAGGGCGTGGCCAGCTTCAAGATGTTCATGGCCTACCCGAACGCGCTGATGGTGGATGACGCGACCATCTTCAGAGCGTTCTCGCAAACGGCAAAAAATGGGGCGCTCCTCTGCATGCATGCGGAAAACGGCAACGTCATCGACGTCCTTGTCGCCCGTGCACTGGCGGAAGGGAATACGGCGCCGATTTACCACGCGCTGACGCGCCCGCCGCGTACCGAAGCCGAGGCCGTGCATCGGGCCATTGATTTAGCCGAGATCGCCGGCGCGCCGGTCTACATTGTTCATGTCTCTTCCGAAGATGCGTTGAAGGAAATCCGCGACGCGCGGGCCCGCAGTATTCCCGTGTTCGCCGAAACGTGCCCGCACTATCTGTTGCTTTCCATCGAAGAACTCGAACGGCCGAACTTCGAAGGCGCCAAGTATGTTTTGACACCGCCCCTGCGGCCGAAAGAGCATTTGCCGAAGTTGTGGGACGGTTTGAAGAATGATGATTTGCAAGTGGTCTCAACCGATCATTGCCCCTTCCGATTCAAGGACCAGAAGGTCCGCGGGACGAACGATTTCACCAAAATTCCGAATGGCGGCCCGGGCATCGAGAATCGGCTGCAGTTGCTCTATCATTACGGCGTTAATGCAGGCAAATTGTCGCTCAGCCGTTTTGTCGAGCTGATCTCCACTACGCCGGCGCGGCTGTTCGGGATGTACCCCAAGAAGGGGGAAATCGCACCTGGGAGTGACGCCGACCTGGTGCTCTGGGATCCGAATGCCGTCCATACCATCAGCGCGAAGACACATCACATGCGCGTCGATTATTCGATGTTCGAAGGTTTCGAGGTAAAAGGGAACGCACGGACGGTGTTGTCGCGCGGAGAAGTGATTGTCGACGGCGGCCAATTCTTCGGTAAAGCTGGGCGAGGACGGTATTTGTCCCGCGAAGCGCACGGAGGCGCGTGGAAGTAGGTACGATACGGAATGAGCCGGTGCGATATCGCCGGAAGGGAGACAGTAATGATTTCGGCTGAGACGGGCATCGGGCAGGTTTCATTTCACATCGACGGCGCGTGGGAGCGTCCGCAGGGCCGCGAAATGCACCCGGTGACTTGCCCGGCCGACGGCGCGACCATTGCCGAGGTGCCGTACGCCGACGACTCGGACATCGATCGCGCTGTTCGTGCCGCTCACAACGCATTCCTGAAGTGGCGCGAGGTGCCAGTCGTCGACCGCGTCCAGGTGCTCTATCGATATAAGGCGCTGCTGGAAAAACACGCCGACGAGGCTGCCGCCATTCTCACTCGTGAGAACGGCAAAACGGCCGACGACGCCAAGGCGGAAGTGCGGCGCGGTATCCAGATGGTGGAAGTCGCTTGCGGGATGCCGAGCTTGATGATGGGCGAAACCCTGAACGATGTGGCGCGGGACATCGATTCCCAGAGCATTCGGCAGCCGATCGGCGTTTGCGCCGGCATCACGCCGTTCAACTTTCCCGCGATGGTTCCGATGTGGATGTACCCGTTCGCGATCGCCGCCGGCAACGCATTCGTGCTGAAGCCTTCGGAAAAAGTTCCGCTGACACCGGCGCGCGTGACGGAACTGCTGGGCGATGCCGGCCTACCGGCGGGGGTCATGAACCTGGTTCATGGCGACAAACGGGCGGTCGACGCGCTACTGCATCATCCCCTGGTGAAGGCGGTTTCGTTTGTGGGTTCGACGCCGGTGGCGAAATATATTTACGCGACGGCGGCGGCCGAAGGAAAGCGCGTGCAAGCGTTGGGCGGCGCCAAGAATCACCTCGTGGTCATGCCGGATGCGAATATGCCGAAGACGGTCGAGGCCATCATCGGCTCCGCTTTTGGCGCGGCGGGCGAGCGGTGCCTGGCAGGAAGCGTGCTCGTTGCGGTCGGCGACGCCGCCGGTCCGCTGCTGGACCTGTTGGTAAAACGGACCAAAGCCTTGGTCGTGGGAGATGGATCAAAGGCCGGCGTCGAAATGGGACCGCTGGTAACCAGCGAACATTGCCGCCGCGTGCGCGGCTACATCGAAAAGGGAGCGGCCGAGGGCGCCACGCTGCTGTGCGACGGCCGTGAATTCCAGTGCGCCGATGGCGGCTTCTTTCTCGGGCCAACGATTTTCGATCAGGTCACGCCGCAAATGACGATCGCTCGTGACGAGATCTTCGGCCCGGTCCTTTCGGTAATGCGCGTGAAGACGCTGGAGGACGCCATCGAGCTGGTCAACAACTCGCCGTACGGCAACGCAACCTCAATCTTTACGGGCAACGGAAAGGCGGCACGCGAATATTCCTCGCGGATTGAAGTGGGCATGGTGGGAGTCAACGTCGGGGTGGCGGCGCCCATGGCGTTCTTCCCGTTCACCGGCTGGAAAAATTCGTTCTTTGGCGACCTGCATGCGCACGGTAAGGACGCCGTCCGCTTCTACACCGAGCAAAAAGTGATCATGACCCGGTGGTTCTGAGAGCGGCGGCCCATGGGCGCTACTTCCGGTGGTAGGACTTCAACTGCTCGAGCTGCCCGCGCGCCACGCCGTTTTCGGGCTCGATCTCAAGCGCTTTTTCGAGGTTCGCCATTGCCGAGTTGTCATCGAACTTGCGCGTATAGGCGTGGGCCAGCAACATGTAACTGCGCGCCGAACGTGGATTGAATTCCAAATTCAGGTGGAGGAGAGCGATGGCATCGCCGGGCCGGCTTTCGACGATGCGCTGCGCGAGGACGAGTAAGGTGTCCTCGCCAAAATCATAAGCCTGGCGGCCGTAGTACCGCTGGCGGAGGTCGCGATATTCGGCGATCGCCGGCTCGGCCCCTTGTTCGCGCAAAGCCTGCCAGAGAATGTCGCCGAGCTGTCGCGGAATGGCTACGCACCGATGACACGTTACGCACTGTACGCGCGTCGCCGCGGGACCGGACTTTCCGGTCGCCGCTTCAATTTTCGCGTTCAATTCGCGGGTCATGGCGATCATGGCGCGAGCGATGTCTTTCTTCGGCTCCGGTGCGCCGCTGCCGCGCGCCGCCGTGTGACAGTAATCGCAGGTGACGCCCAGTGCGGCGGAGATTTCCTGCATGCTGGCGAAGACGTCGGGCGCAGGCCCTTGCGCATGGGCTGCGAGCGCCGCCAACACACTCAGTAAGAGTTTGCGCATTCCAGGGACAGTATAGCCGAGGCTAGCGAGCATCACGCCGATTTGCCAATCGGCCGCGGCTTACCACACCGCCATAACTCCGCCGGCTGGCGGAGGTGCAGCGGATCGGTTCGTTAACCCTGCGCCACTTTCCGCGCCCGCCGCGATTTAACCGGCTCAATCCACCCGATCGCGTCCCGCTCCCGTTTTCCATGAGCTCTCGGATGCAGATACTTGCCCCGGTCCTCTCTCTCCTTCGGCGCCTCCACGATCAGGGGATTGGCTTTCGCCCATCGATCTTGCCGAATCCCCGTCACCTGCCAGGACACGGTCAGCCCGGCGGTTCCGCCGGCGATCGCAAATACCCCGCGCTTGATCGGTTTGCTCACGTGAAGATTCGGTGCCGGCCCGCCGATCGCGGTGAGTTGATATCGAAAGTCTTTATTCAGACTCTCAAACCAGCGGGGTACTCGGACTACTGCTTCGCCTCTCCGGTTGAGCGTCACCACCCCGTCGTACAGATTCTTCATCTCATCGGACTCAACCCCGGCGTGCCGCAAGTACTTGTTCTTCGGATCGAGCGGATGGTCGATCTCGAAGTTTGAGCTCCCTTTGAAAATCGTGCCCGTCACGCGCACATTCCCGTTGAAGAAGCCCGCGTATCCGCGCGCGTCCGTAGCCACTCCGGCCACTGCGGAACCCACTCCCGCAAACCCCAGGATGCCGTTGCCGGCATCCGCTATGCCAATGACTCCGACGTTCGCATACGGCTGGCCCCCCTCGAGCTTGGTTGCATCCGTCGTGCTTTGACCCCACAGCGCATAGCCATTGACGCTGTTGCCCACCACGCCCGCTCCCACATTGATTTGCGAATCACCCCAAATACTGCCCAGGTTGGGATTGTTGCAGACTCCGAGAATTCCCAGGTTGGAATTGGAAAATCCTCTCAACCCATAGCCAACTCCGTTATCCACACCGTTGTACGGCACCGACATCACAGACCTCCGAGACCTGAAATGAGATTTTGTGTTTCCGAGCCCGACTCAGTATACACTGCGTCCCTGGACGCCTTTATTCGTGAATCGAAGGCCGTGAACATGTCACCGCGCGGCCGGAATTCGCGCTATTTTTCGCGCAACAGGCGGTCGTACACTTCCCGCTTCGACAGCCCCCGCTTCCGCGCCACCTGTTTGATGGCGTCCATCCGCGGCGTGCCCGTCCGCACCAATTCCGCAACTGCATCCTCCACCGGTGTTGCATCGGCGGCCGGACCAGTCGCTTTGCCGATCAACAGCGTGATCTCGCCTTTGATGGTCCCGCGCGACGCCAGTTCCGCGCGCACGGCGCCGGCTGTGCCGCGGACGAATTCTTCGTGAACCTTCGTCAGTTCCCGGGCCACCACCACCGGCCGCGATCCCAACACTTTCTCGACCGTTTCCAGCGCTTCCAGAATCCGATGCGGCGCTTCATAAAAAATCAGCGTCGCGGTCTCCTCGGCCAGCGCCTCCAGTGCGTGCGCCCGCTGTCCGGGTTTGGCGGGAAGAAATCCGCCGAAATGAAAAGCGTCGGTCGGCAGTCCCGATGCGGCCAGGGCCGCCAGCACGGCCGACGCCCCCGGCACCGGCTCGACCGGAATCCCGGCATCCAGCGCCGCCCGCACCAGCCGATAGCCCGGGTCCGAGACCAGCGGCACCCCGGCGTCCGAGACCAGCGCGATCACCTCGCCCGCACGCAGCCGTTCGGCGAGTTCCTCGCTGCGCTCGCTCTCGTTGTGCTCGTGGTAGCTGATGGTTGGTTTCCGAATGCCGTAGTGCTCCAGCAGTTTGCGCGTCTGGCGCGTGTCTTCGCACGCGATCAGATCCGCTTCGCCCAAAACCCGCACGGCCCGGTACGTGATGTCTTCCAGGTTTCCGATCGGTGTCGCCACAACGTAAAGCCGCCCCGACACCGCTACGTGCCGCTCCTCTGCACCTGCGCGAAGCGCCGCCGCCATTCTTCCCGCGTGGCGAAACTGTTCCCGTCGAGCGCGCGGTCAATCGCCAGCACTCCGTCCAGATGATCGATCTCGTGCTGCAACAGCTCGGAAAACGCGTCACTGGCCTCCAGCACCTGCGTCTCGCCGCGCTCGTCTTCGTGGCGCAGGCGCACCCGCTGGCACCTCTCCAGCCGCACCATCAGGTCGGGAAACGAGAAGCAGTCGTCCCACAGCTCGAACTTTTCCGCGCTCTGGTACTCGTACTCCGGATTCCGCAGCCGGTACGCACGCCCTGCGAGTTCGATATATATTAATCGTTTCGGCTCGCCGATCTGCACCGCGCTGATGCCGCGTCCGAAACCGTGAGTGCGTTGGAATTCATGGAGGGTATCGCGCAGGTCCTCAAACACCGCCTCGGCTTCTGTCGCGCTGGCAACGGCGGCGGACACCGCCCGAAGCAATGGGTCGCCCAACTGGAGTATGCGGCGGACGGGCATAGCTAACCAATGAAGATAACAGCCCAAGACCCGTTGCGGATCGCGATCTCTCTGGTAGCGTTCGTCGCCTTCGACCTGGTCGCCGATTGGGTTGCCGGCCGCCTCCTGTTCTGGGGCGGCGTGGTGGGAATTACGCTCGCCGGCCTGCTGGCAGCCCTGTTCGCCAACTGGCTCGCCTTGCGCATTTACGAACATCGCACGCTATCTGCTGTTGGCCTTTGGCTCAATCGTCCGGCCGCCCAGCATCTTGGGTACGGACTATTGGGGGGAGCCGGCGCCGCCGCGCTGGTCCTTGCTCCTCCGCTGCTGGTTGGTGCGGCCCATCTGGCTCGCCTTCCCGTCGCTCCTTCAGCCGGCACCCTCCCGTTTGTAATGTTCGGGCTCGCTGCCGGTTCCGCCGCGGAAGAGCTGCTGTTCCGCGGCTACGGCTTTCAGATCCTCATGGCCGCCGTTGGCCCCTTTGCCGCCATCGTTCCCGTCGGCGTCCTGTTCGCCCTTATGCACACCGGCAACCCCAACGCCGTGTGGCTGGGAATCGCGAATACCGCTGGATTCGGCATCCTGTTCGGGTATGCCTTTTTCCGCTCCCGCGACCTCTGGCTGCCGATCGGCCTCCACTTCGGTTGGAACTTTACACTGCCCCTCTTTGGCGTCAACGTGAGCGGGCTTAAAATGGTTGTGACGGACCACCAGATGGTGTGGACCGCCGGTGTGTGGTGGAGTGGCGGCGAATACGGTCCGGAAGCCAGCGTTCTGACTTCCGTGGCTCTGATTGTTTTGTTCGTGGCGGCCGCCAAGGTGCCCATTCGCCGGCAGGCCTCGCCTTTGACGGATCCGCCCGCGGAGACCGCGCTATGCGAACCCTCGCCGCCGCTACGCTCGTGACCCTGCTGCCGGCGCTCGCGCCAGCCGCCGACAAGCTGACCCTCGAGGACCGCGTCGAGCTGACACGGGGGCTGCTTGCCGAATACGCTACTGTCAAGGTGCTGCTGCCGCGCTCCAAGAAGCCGCTCGAGTTCGACGCCAACGGCACCTACGACAAGAAGGAGTGGGACGAGATCGCCAAGACCGGCGGTCCCGCCGCGCGCTCCGGCGACATGGTCCAGATCACCAAAATCTCGATTGAAGCCGACCGCATTGTGCTCGAGATCAACCACGGCATCAGCGGCGGCCGCAAATGGTATCAAGGCGTGCAGGTCACCGGTGTCGGCGGCAATACAGTCCCCATCGGTCAAGGCGATCCCACCGCCGTCTCCGGTACCTCGCTCGCCATCGTGTTTCACAAGCCGCTCGAGCCCATCAATTCCGCCGAGATCAAGAAAATGCTCGCGCCGGTTTTGGATTTCGAGCGCCGCAGCGCCACCGAACTTTATTCCGACACCCT
>Ga0335079_10002632_pt1 | contig 20666 bp, 13 predicted proteins | sample Lox_Sample_33_FD_206719 | JGI IMG/M metagenome (GOLD analysis project Ga0335079, IMG submission 206719) | Soil microbial communities from Loxahatchee National Wildlife Refuge, Florida, United States - Lox_Sample_3.3 | ecosystem: Environmental > Terrestrial > Soil > Wetlands | place: USA... | reverse complement strand
GAAGACGGCTGTGCCGCACCATCAATCGCGAACTGAACGGCAAGCTGACCGCCGTTTTTCCACCCGGATCCTGTGGGGGACGGCGTATACGCGGTCGTAACCAGCACGGTCCCCCCAGTCAGCAACCCTACGTCGGTTGTCGGACTACCCGGCGTTAGGACGAGCCAGTAGGGTACGTTCGGTTGCAGCGTAACAGGCTGGCTGAACGAGGCGGTGACAATTCCGCCGGAATTGCCGGCCGTCACGTTCATCACCGCCGGTCCGAGCGGCGCGCCAGGGAGTCCGCCGGCATCCGAGAATAGCGCGACGTTGAACAGCGGAGATCCACCAAAAAACGCGCCTACAAAAAGCCTCGCATCCACGACCGACCCCGCCGACGCTGGAGTGAACTGGGCTGCTACAGACGCCGGGGGCTGAAAGGCATTCGCACCATCCACATTCACGTAGAAACACTGTGTGGGGCTTGGAGCACAGGGCCCCACGATGTTATTAAAAATGACGTTGCTCTGGCCGGCACATAAACCAGTAAAGAGCAAGGCAATTGGGGATACTCGCAATGAGGACGATTTCATAATGGCTCGGAATGCCTGTAACCAATTTGTAAAATAGTCCAACGGTACGAGATTATAGCAGCTTCCAATGCCAGCTTCTGCCAGTCCTGCGAGCTCTATTTCGGCTCCCTGAAACACGCACGGCACGAGACCGCCAAAAATCAGCTTCCGATGATTCCGCCCGAACTGACCGGCGGCGCCCGATGCCCACGTGGCGGCTACGCCCGGCGCTGAAATGGCGAGTAAACACAACGCGGGATGGGCCGCGCTTGACATCCACCCCCGCATTCTGCAAAATTAGAGTGTAGGCGAACAAAAGGCGAATATGGCCGCTGTCGCGCTAGGCCGCGATTTCGAATTCCGCGTGCACCAACCGGAGACTTGCTCCACGGGTCTGGAGGAAGTGGATGCCATGGCCGGCGGGCTTCCCCGGGGGTGCTTGACCGAAGTGTGCGGACCGGCATCCTCGGGGTGCACCAGCCTGATGCTGGCTGCCATGGCGCAGGCTACCGGTCGCGAAGAGGTCTGCGCGTTGGTGGATACGAACGATGCTTTCGATCCGGCATCGGCCGCGGCGGCCGGAGTGTGGCTGGAGCGGCTCTTGTGGCTGCGTTGCGGCGGCCGCGCCGAGCACGCGCTGAAGGCCGCGGACCTGCTGGTGCAAGGCGGCGGATTCGGCTTGGTGGCGATGGACCTGGCCGATACGCCGGTCGAAACCGCGCGGCGGATTTCGATGACCTCCTGGTTCCGCTTGCGCCGCGCCGTGGAGCACACCCCTACTGTGTTGCTGGTCCTGGAGCGGCAGCCGCACGCCAAGACATGCGCATCGCTCATGCTGGAGATGCGGCGCGAGAAGACGGCCTGGTCCGGCGCGCCGGGCTGCTCGCAGCTTCTGCGCGGCATACGGGTACGCGTGGATCGCCGCAAGCCCGCGCCGGCGATGACCGCGTCTTTTGAGGCGCGCTGGGGAACGAATTATGTTTGCGGCGATCCATGGCGCTCCGGGCGATAGCGAAGGGATGCTGCGGCTGGCCCAGGAATTTTCGCCGCAGGTGGAGCGGACCGCCGCCGATACCGTAACGCTGGAGGCGGATGGCCTGGAGCGTCTCTACGGCTTCCCTCCACAAATCGCCGCGGCCCTCTCGCGCCGCGCCGCGGATCGCGGGATGCAAGCCAGCGTGGCCCTGGCGGCGAATCCGGATGCGGCGGTGGATGCGGCGCGCGGGTTTGCGGGGGTCAGCGTGGTCCCACAGGGCGATGAAGCCAAATTCCTGGGCAGCCTGCCGCTCGCGCTTTTGGGGCCCACTCCCGAGATGGCGGAGACGCTGGAACGCTGGGGCATACGGCGGTTCCGCGACCTGGCCGCGCTGCCGGAGTTGGGCATCGCCGAGCGGCTGGGTCCGGAAGGGCTGCGGCTGCACAAGCGCGCCCGCGGCGCGGCCGGCCGGCCACTGGTCCCGGTTAGCGAGCCGCTCCTCTTCGCCGAGGAGGCCGACCTGGAATATCCCGTCGAGTTACTCGAGCCGCTGGCGTTCGTGCTGGCGCAGTTGCTGCACAGCTTGTGCGCGCGGTTGTCCACGCACGGTCTGGCGGCCAATGAATTGCGGCTGCGGTTGAAGCTGGAAACTCGGGGCGCCCCCGTGGACGAGCACTCGCGCACGCTGCGTTTCCCCGTCCCCATGCTGGATCCCAAGGCATTCTTGAAGCTGCTGCAGCTTGATCTCGGCACGCATCCTCCTCCGGCGCCGGTGGTGAAGGTGTGGCTGGAAGCGGAGCCGGTGAAGCCGCGCGCGGCGCAAAGCGGGCTCTTTATCCCCCTCGCCCCCGAACCGGAAAAATTGGAGCTGACGCTGGCGCGGCTGAAATCGCTGGTAGGCGACGAAAACGTTGGTTCGCCGGTTCTGCTCGACACCCACCGTCCACGAGCGTTTGAGATGCGGAGGTACGGAGGCGGTTTTCTCGCCGCGTCGCCGCGTCGCCGTGTCGCCGCGTCGCTTCCCCTCGCCCGTTCACTCCCTCTCTCCGCGTCTCTCCCCCTACGCACCATCCGTCCCCCACGCCCCGCGCGTGTCCAGATGGCCGCCGGACAGCCGGTGCATGTACAAGCGGATGGCGTTCGTGGACACGTGATTTCCTCCGCGGGACCCTGGCGCACTTCCGGAGATTGGTGGACGGCCGATCCCTGGGCGCGCGATGAGTGGGACGTGGCGCTGAGCGATGGCGCGCTCTACCGTATCTATAGCGAACAGGGCCGCTGGTTTGTGGAGGGTAGTTATGACTGATCCGGCGGCCCGTGGCGCAAGCTTCAGCTTGCCGCTGCCGGCTTCAGCCGGCAGTTCCCCCCGCGGCGAACTGAAGTTCACCGCTGCACGCTCCGGCGCGCGCCACAAGTTATGCCTGCACCATATATAGAACTCCACGCGCGATCGGCCTTCAGCTTTTTGCAAGGCGCGTCGGTTCCCGAAGATCTCGTCGTAGCCTGCGCGGACCTCGGCATTCCGGCCATGGCGCTGCTCGACCGCGACGGCGTCTACGGCGCGCCGCGCTTTCACATGGCCGCGAAAAAGGCGGGGATCCGCGCGCATATCGGCTCGGAAATCACCTGCACCAACGGCCGACGCTATCCGCTGCTGTGCGAAAACCGCACCGGCTACCAGAACCTGTGCCGCCTGGCCACCCGCATGAAATTGCGCGCCAAGAAAGGCGAAGGCGCCGCCACGCCGGCCGAGATCGCGGAGTTCGCCAAGGGCCTCATCTGCATCACGCCGGATTTCGACGAAGCGCTGATCGACGCGTTCGGCAAGCGCAACCTCTACGCCGAATTGCAGCGCCACATGCGCCGCGAGGAGGAAGCCCGCAACCAGGCCATCGTCGACCAGGCGCGCCATCTAGGCATCCCGCTGGTGGCCACCAACGGAGTTTGCTATGCCAGCCCGCAGCAGAGGGAAGTGCTCGACGTGCTCACCTGCGTGCGCGAAAAAGTGACGCTCAAAACCGCCGGACGGCTGCTGGCGCCCAACGCCGAGCGCTATGTGAAATCCGGCGCGGAGATGACGCGGCTGTTCGCGGATCTGCCGGAAGCCATCGCGCACACCGGAGAGATTTCGTCCCGCCTCGAATTTACGCTGGCGGACCTGGGCTACGAATTTCCGCGCTATCCGGCGCCGGAAGGCGAGACCATGGATTCGTTTCTGCGCCAGCGCGCGGATGAGGGCGCACGGCAGCGCTACCGGCCGTATCACGAAAAAGCGCGGCTGCAGATCGATCGCGAACTGGCCCTGATCGAAAAACTGAAACTGGCCGGCTATTTTCTGATCGTCTGGGACATCGTGAACTTCTGCCGCGACCACGGCATCCTGGCGCAGGGGCGCGGCTCGGCGGCCAACAGCGCGGTGTGTTATTCGCTGGGGATCACGGCGGTCGATCCCGTCGGCATGGACCTGCTGTTCGAGCGCTTCCTGTCCGAGGAGCGCGGCGAGTGGCCGGACATCGACCTCGATCTGCCCAGCGGCGACCAGCGCGAACGCGCCATCCAGTACATCTACGAGCGCTACGGCAAGCTGGGCGCCGCCATGACCGCCAACGTAATCACGTATCGCGGGCGGTCGGCGGCGCGCGAGGTGGGCAAGGCGCTGGGCTTCGAAGTGACCGCGCTCGATCGCCTGTCGAGCCTGGTGCGGGCCTGGGAATGGAAGGATCCCAACGACACGCCCGAGCGGTATTTTCGCGATGCGGACCTGGACGTTTCGAATCCGCGCATACGCAAATTTCTGGAGCTGTACCAGGCCGTGCAGGATCTGCCGCGGCACCTGGGGCAGCATTCCGGCGGCATGGTGATCTGCCAGGGACAACTCGATTCGGTCGTGCCGCTCGAACCGGCCACCATGCCGGGCCGCGTGGTCGTGCAATGGGACAAAGAAGATTGCGCGGACATGGGAATCGTCAAGGTGGACTTGCTGGGGCTGGGAATGCTGGCGGCCATCGAGGAGTGCCTGGTGCGCATCCGCGAATCGTACGGCGAAGAGGTGGACCTGGCGCATCTGCCGGCCGACGATCCGGCGGTTTACGCCGCGCTCGAAAAGGCGGACACCATCGGGCTGTTCCAGGTGGAGAGCCGCGCGCAGATGTCGTGTCTGCCGCGGCTGCGGCCGGCGCGTTTCTACGACATCGTGGTGCAGGTGGCCATCATCCGGCCGGGGCCCATCGTGGGCAAGATGGTGCATCCTTATTTGCGGCGGCGGCAGGGGCGCGAACGCGCCGACTGTTTGCATCCTTCACTCGAGCCTGTGCTCGAGCGCACCCTGGGCGTGCCGCTGTTCCAGGAACAATTGCTGCGCATCGCCATGATCGCGGCGGGGTTCACGGGCGGGCAGGCCGAGGAGCTGCGCCGGGCCATGGGATTCAAGCGCTCCGAAAAACGCATGAAGGAAATCGAAACGAAGCTGCGCGAGGGGATGGATCGCAACGGCATACGCGGCGCGGTGCAGGATCAGATCGTGCTGGCCATCGGCTCGTTCGCGTTGTACGGATTTCCGGAATCGCACGCCGCCAGCTTCGCCATGATCGCCTACGCCAGCGCCTATTTGAAGTGCCATTACCTGGCGGCGTTCACGGCGGCTTTGTTGAACAATCAGCCGATGGGATTCTATCATCCATCGATTCTGATTAAGGACGCGCAGCGGCATGGGCTGCGGGTGCTGCCGGTGGATGTGACCAGATCCGAATGGTTGTGCTCGATCGAGGCTGACGCGGCGACACGGCGACACGGCGACGCGGCGAAATTTTGTCTGCGGCTGGGGTTTCTTTATGTCCGCGGGATGCGGCAGCCGGTCGCCGAGGCTATTGTGCGCGCGCGGACCGAGCGGCCTTTCAGCAGCGTGGACGATTTGGCGCTGCGTGTCCCGGAGTTGCGCAAAGACGAGATGAAGATGCTGGCGGAGGTCGGCGCGCTGAATCCGCTGCAGGAAATTCACCGGCGCGATGCGCTGTGGATGGCTGAGCGCGCGGTGCGGCCGGTAGGTCCGTTGTTGGAGCGGCTGGAAGCGATCGAGGGCGCGTCACCGCTGGCGCGCATGACAGTCGAAGAACGCCTGACGGCGGATTTCCACGGTACGGGCGTGACTATCGGGCGGCATCCCATGGCCTGGCGCCGGCCGGAGATGCAGGCGCTGGGAGTGACTCCGGCCGCGTACCTGGCGCGCGTCCCGAACGGCCGGCTGGTGCGGATTGCGGGATCGGTGATCGTGCGGCAGCGGCCCGGAACGGCGAAGGGCTTCGTGTTCCTGAGCATGGAAGACGAGACCGGAGTGATGAACGCCATCATCGCGCCCCCCACCTACGACCGCTACAAGCTGGTAGTGGTTGGCGAGCCGTTCTTGTTGATCGACGGCGTGCTGCAAAATCAGGATGGCGTGATTTCGGTGAAAGTGGGGCGCGTGGAGGCGCTGCCGGCGGGGGCGGCGGCGGAGTCGCACAATTTTCATTGAGGGTAAGGATACGGGGGTGAGTGGATTACAGTGTGCGATGCCGATTCCCCATTTCTAGCCGGAGCGGCTACGATTAACCCACTTTCATAACACACGGATCTTTAGTCGGTCCCCGCGGCTTCGCCGAAGAGCCGGATACCAGTTCAGCAAAAAACGCCGAAACGCAGCCTCTTTCTCGTCAGCGCGCTCTGGCTTGTCGTCGAGAAAAAGAATATTCTTCCGACCGAATGCCACGAGCTGGTCATGCTCGCCGCCGGCTCTTCCTCAGCGTTCGGCGCTCCATCTCACCGCCTCGAGTGCTGCTATGCTGAAAAGGTGAAGCGGGAGATGATTCCAACAACGAACGGGAAATCGGAAGCACCCTCGTTCGAGGAGCTTGCTGCCTCCCAGGGAATTCGCGCTGTAACGGAGTTCGACGATCTGCTAGGACATTCTTCCAGTGAGGATGAATCGGTGGAGGAGTTCTCCGCGATGCTTCGCGAATGGCGCAGCGAAGGCGCTCGTCCGGCCCGCAATCGATGAATGCGGCAATCCTCGACACGGATGTCGTCTCGATGCTATTTAAAGGCGACTCCCGGGCACAGCGATACCGGGTTCATATCAGCGGTCGTCTCCTCGGCATTTCCTTTATGACACTCGCGGAACTGGAGCGCTGGCAGCTTGAGCGAGACTGGGGAGCCACTCGGAAAGCGCAACTGGCGGATTACTTAACGAAGTACGTCGTGCTTCCCGTCAGCCGTGAACTGTGCGCCAAGTGGGCAGAGGTGTCCTGGGAGGCACGCCGGAATGGTCGTCCCATCCAGACCGCCGACGCCTGGATCGCGGCCAGTGCGCTCCACTACCAGGTCCCCCTCATCACCAACAATGCTGGTGACTACAAAATGGTTAGCCAGCTCCAATTGCTCACGGCTGTAGAGTAGGCTGCCCGAACGGCTAAGGCCAGCCAAGTGCAGGAAGCGGATTGAACGGGAAGTCCTGCCGTTGTCGGCCTGAACGCCTGTACGGCGAACTGAAGTCCGCCGCGGCAAGCTGAAAGCTTGCGCCACGTCCGCCCATCGGCGGGGGCGAAAAGGTCCAAACTCTAGACGGCGAACTGAAGTTCGCCGCGGCACGTTGAAGCGTGCGCCACCCGGCTTACAGCAGCACCGGGTCGAGGCCGTTGGCAGCCGGGACTTCAGGCCCGGGCGCCGGCGTTTGCGGCCCGCTTTGGAGGAACCGGAGCAACTGGTCGGGGGAGCTTTCAAAGTACGAATCCAGGAACTCTTGCAAGGCCAACCGGCGCATGTCGTCGCGCGAGACGGCGGGCGCATAGACGAAGGCCCGGCCGGATTTGCGGCGCGTGACGATTCCGCGGCGAGACAAGCGTTCGAGCACGGTCATCACCGTGGTGTAGGCTAGCGCGCGGCTCGGGGCGACGCGCTGCCGTACGTCTTTCACGCTGCCTTGTCCCAGCGACCAGAGCGCGCTGAGGCACAGCAACTCCAAGGGCGGCGGAATGCCGCGCGCGACGCCGGCTTTGCGCATCAACCCTCCCGTTCCGGCTCGGCAGGCTGGAGAGCCTGGACCAGTTTATCGCCGAACACGGAGCTCGGCTTCGGCGCCGCGGCAGATTTTGGCAGAGCCGGAGCTTGCGGCACCGGGGCTGGCGCGGGCGCCGGAGTCCGCGGCGGGGCAGGGGCTTGGGCCATGATCGGAGCAGGCGCGGCAGCCGGCTTGGGGCCGGCGTCCGGTGTACCGTCCAGATAGCGCTCCTTCTTCAGCAGCACGCGCTCCAATGACGAACTGTAGCCGGTGAAGTTGCCGTCCACCTGGCGGTCCGTCTCGAGCAGGTGGCGCATGCACTCCATCTTCGAATCCAGATCGTCCAGGTAGTGGAGCAGCATGGCCTCCGGAAACAGCGGCACCTTGGGCGATCCGAAGTCCAGTTGTCCATGATGGCTGATGATCATGTGCTCCACCAGCGAGCGGAGCCGCGGCGGAAAGTCGGGAATGTCCCGCAGCTTCTCTTCCACCATGCGCACGGCGATCAGCATGTGCCCGAGCAACTGCCCCTCATCGCTGTAGCTGAAGCTGCGGTCGTAGCTCAACTCGTGGATCTTGCCGATGTCGTGCAGAATAACGCCCGTCAACAGGAGGCTGGCGTCGATATTCGGATAGTGCGCCGCCGTCATGCGCGCCAAGTGGCAAACCGACAGCACGTGCTCGATCAGGCCCGAGCGAAAGGCGTGGTGGATCTGTTTGGCGGCCGGCGCCACGCGATAGCGCCGCGCGATTTCTTCATCGTCCAGCAGCGCCGCCACCAGCGCCCGCAAGGGCGCATTGTCGATCCCGGCGGCGAATTGGCGCAGCTCCCGCCACATCTCCTCGGGATCGCGCGCCGAAGCCGGGAAGAAATCGGTGAAATCCACCTCGCTGTCATCCAGGCGGCGGAGCTTGTGGATGGTCAACTGCGGCCGGTTGTGAAAGATCTGCAGCAACCCTTTGACCTTGACGAAATCGTCCCGGTCGAAGGTCTCCGTCACTTCGGCGACGTCGTCAAACACCCGGGCATCCAACTCACCCGTGCGGTCGCCCAGCAGCAGAGCCAGGTAGCGGTCGCCTTTTTTGTTCTGCCGGATCTCTTTCGTGCAAACCAGGAAGCTGCCGGTGATGACTTGGTCCGGTTCGAGTTCGTTCACGTTGGGTGATTTCATGGAACTGCCGCGCCTACGGTTTAGCGGAAGCGGGATCGGCAGCCGGAGCCGCGGCGGTGGCGGGAGCCGGAGCGGTAGCGGACGCCGGCGCCGGGGACGCCGGCGGCGTGGCCTTGGGCTTCACCTTGCCGCCGGTGAACGGAATGGGGACGATGTGCAGCAGCTTCTTTCTCTTTTTGTGAGCGGCCACCTCTTCCTTGGTCACGGTCTGCGGCTTCAACTGCGCGACCTCTTTCCAGGAAGTGTCCTTGCCGGGCGCCGCGCCGCTATCCACGTAGCCCGGCTTGATCTCCAGAAACGCCTCCTGGCGCAGCCGGGTCAGATAGTCGCGCACCTTCGACTGCATCTGCGGCATGGCCATGCGCTCGCTGATCTCGCCCTCCACCTCTTCATAAGTGGCCAGCCCCGCCGCGTAGCGATCCGCCACCTTCAGGATCAGGAAGCCGTTCGGGACACGGATCGGATCGCTTACGAAACCTTTCTTTTGCACGAAGACGATGTCTTCGATTTCCTTGCGCAGCAGGTGTTCGCTGCGCTTATAAGGCGGCAACTCACCCCCGTTGCGCGCGGTTTCCAGATCGTCGGAATTGGTCGCCGCCAGGTCGCCGAACTTCTCGCCTTTGCGGGCGCGCGCCACCAGGTCCTTGGCTTTCTTCTCGGCCGCCGCCACCTGCTCCGGCGTTTTGCCTTCCGTCGAGATCACGATCTGTTGCAGGAACACCTGCTCCTCGCGCTCGAACTGCTTCTTGTGCTCCTCATAATACTTGCGCTTGGCGGCTTCGGGAACGTTGATCCGGGAGCTGATCTCCTGGCCGATAACGCGTTGCGTGAGGAGCTGGTTCCGAACCTGTTGCCTGAAATCCTCGAACGACATGCCGGTTTGCTCGCGGATGAAGTCGTGGAATTTGTCCGGATCGCTGATCTTGCTTTGGACCTGCATCTCCGCGATGCGCTTGGTGATCTCGGCGTCGACGGTGATGTTGAGGTCCTTCGCTTTTTGCACGAGCAGGAGCTGGTCGATCTGATTCTGCAGCGCTTCGCTCGATTTTGCCTTGACGGCCTGATCCAGCTTGGCGCCGGCGAGGCCCTGCTGCCGGAGCTCCACTTCCATCTCCTGCCTGGCGTGCTCCAACTCGCCGCGCGTGATGATGTCGCTATTTACTTTGGCGACGATCTCTTCGACGACCCGCACGTCGGCCGCCGCGGCGATCGATAGAGATGCCGCCAGAAACAGAACAAACCTGCGATACATATATTGGACATTTTAGCATTGGGGGAAGTGCGGAGCGGCCGTGCCGGACGCGCACAGTTGTGGCCCCAAGGCACTACACGTGTAGCTGCTGCAGGTGCTGCTTCAAAAACTCCAGAACCTGCCCGGGCGCCGTCGCGCCATCCAGCGGAAGGATGAGCACGCCTGCGGGCGTGAACTGCGCGCCCCGGCTGTGGCTGACCAGCTCCATCAGGCGCGCGGGATCGATGTGCGACTCCTGGTGGAACTTCACGTTCAGCAGGCTGTGCCGGCGCCCGATCGCTTCGATCCCCAGCTTCTCGGCGATGGTCTTCAGCTCGGAGTACTCCAGCAGATTGCGCACCGCCTCGGGCGCCGGCCCATAACGGTCTTCCAGCTCTTTTTCTACCCGTTCGCGATCCGCTGGCGTGCCGGCGTTGGCGATCTGGCGGTAAGCCCGCAGCCGCTGGTTTTCGTCTGAGATGTAATCGGCCGGAATGCGTATGTCGAGTCCCAGGTTCAGGCTCGAGTGGATCTCCGGCGGAACCTCTTCGCCCTTCAGCTCGCGGACGGTATCCTCGAGGAGCCGCACATACACATCGAAGCCCACTGCATTGATGTGACCGTGCTGTTCCCCGCCCAGCAGATTTCCAGCGCCGCGCAGCTCCAGGTCGAGAGCGGCGATCTTGAAGCCGGCGCCCAGATCGCTGAACTCCTTAAGCGCGGCCAGCCGTTTCCGGGCCACTTCGGTCAGCTCCGTATCCGGCGGCACCAGCAGATAGGCATACGCGCGCCGGTTCGAGCGGCCCACCCGCCCACGAAGCTGGTACAGCTCGGCGAGGCCGTAGCGCTCCGCGTTTTCGATGATCATGGTATTGGCGAGTGGAATGTCTAGACCATTTTCTACAATTGTAGTGCAAACGAAAACGTCGTACTCGTGCCGCATGAACTTGAGCATGGTCTTCTCGAGCTCCGCCTCCCCCATCTGGCCGTGGCCGACTCCGATGCGCGCCTGGGGGACGAGCTGCTGGATTGCGGCGGCACGCGCCCAGATCGAGTCTACCCGATTGTGCAGGAAATAGACTTGGCCACCCCGGCCTAATTCGAGTTCGATGGCCGTTTGGATAAGCTCCGGGCGTAAGTGCGCCACCGTGGTTTGGATGGAGAGCCGGTCCTTAGGCGGCGTTTCGATCACCGACATATCCCGCAGCCCCAACAACGACATATGTAGTGTTCTGGGAATAGGTGTGGCGCTCATGCTGATCACGTCGACGCTGTTCCGGAGCTGCTTCAGGCGCTCCTTGTGCTTCACGCCGAAGCGCTGTTCCTCGTCCACGATGACCAGGCCGAGATCCTTGAACGCGACGTCCTGCGACAGGAGACGGTGGGTGCCGGCAACCAGGTCGACCTTGCCTTCGGCCAGGTCGGTCAAAACGGCCTTGATCTCCTTGGGGGTACGGAACCGGCTGAGCATCTCGACCCGGATGGGAAATGGTTGAAAGCGCCGCCGGAAAGTTTCGTAGTGCTGGAAAGTCAGGACAGTTGTAGGAGCGAGCACGGCGACCTGTTTGCCGTCGCCCATGGCCTTGAAGGCCGCCCGCATGACGACTTCCGTCTTGCCGTAGCCTACGTCGCCGCACAGCAGGCGATCCATGGGCTGGCCGGTTTCCATGTCGCGCTTGATATCCTTGATGGCGCTGAGCTGGTCGCGGGTCTCGGTAAACTCGAAGGCGTCTTCAAACTCGCGCTGCCAGTTGCTGTCGTGCGAAAAGGCGAAGCCCTCGGCCATTTTGCGGGAGGCGTAGAGCTTGAGCAGTTCGCCGGCCATGTCGCGCATTTTGGCCTTCACGCGGGTCTTGGTGCGGGACCATGTGGCGCCGCCCATGCGATCGAGCGCAGGGACGGATTCGCCGGCGCCGCGGAAGCGCTGCACCAGGTCCATGCGGGTGAGCGGCACGTATAGCTTGGCTTCGGCGGCGTATTCCAGCAGCATGTAATCGCCGCGGGTCTCGCCGTGATCGATCGCCCGCAAGCCGAGGAAGCGCGCCACGCCATGCTCGGCGTGCACGACGTAGTCGCCCGGTTTCAGGTCGATCAGGTCCGCGGTAAAGGCGGCGAGCGCTGATTTGCCGGCGGGGGCGCGCGCCACCAGTTCCGAAGTTTCAAACAGGTCTTCGCTGCCGAAGATGGCGAGGCCGGAGTCGCGAAAAACGACTCCCCGCCGGACCGCGCCCCGGATCAGATAGATGGAGGCGACCGATCCCGCCATGTAGGCCCGCTCGGCGAGGTATTCGGACGGGGAGTCGGACTGCTCCACTCCAAGCTGATAGGGCACTCCGTACTCATTGAGGATGTCGGCCACTCGTTCGAGCTCGCCGGTGGATTCGGCGAAGAAGGCCACGCGGGCGCCGGACTCAACCAGGTTTCGCGCCTCGGCGATGGCCACTTGCATGTTGCCGTGGAAATTGAGTGAGGGGCGGGAGGAGATGTGGAGGTTGGGGGCTGGCGGCTTGGGACCCCCGCTCGGCAGTTCGGTTCCGGGGGCCGGTGGCGTCGGACTCCCGCTCGGCAGTTCGGGTTCGGGCACCGGCCGCTCCGGACTCCCGCTCGGCAGCTCGGGCTCGTGGACAGACGCCTCCGGACTCCCGCTCCGTAGCTCAGGCTCGTGGACCGGCCGCTCCGGACTCCCGCTCTGCAGCCCGGGTTCGGAAGCCGGCGGCTGGGGCGTGGGGCTCACGGCTGGGACTGAAGGCTGCTCGCAAGCGGGCGGCTCACCGCCGCGGGCGATCAACGGCTGCCCCGCCTGGGCGTCAACCAGCAAATCGAGCTCCCGCAAGCTGATCCGCGGCGCGGCGGCGGCTTGGACCTCCAGCTCTTCCCAGCGAAAGAAAATACTACTCGGATCGTATATCGGAGAAGCGGGCGTCTGCTCGAGTCTCGTCCAAAGGCGCTCGGCGGCCCCGCGTAGCTGCTCCGGCTCGTCCCACAACACCAGCGGCCTTTCGAGCAAAGCGAGCACCGAGCTGCGCCGTGGCCGGACCATGGGAACGAGCAGTTCCCAGCCGGGAAAAGGCTCGCCGGACGGCGGCAGATCGCGCGCGGGTACGCCGGATTCCTGGAGACGCTCCGCCAGTTCTCGAAGCAGTTCGCGCGACTTCTGGTGTTCCGTCAAAGGCAGCAGCACCGCCTCTTCGAGCTTCAGAATGGAGCGTTGCGATTCCACGTCGAAGCGGCGTATGGACTCCAGCGCGTCGCCGAACAAATCGACGCGGACCGGTTTGGCGGCCTCCGGCGAGAACACATCCAGAATGCCGCCGCGCACCGAGTATTCGCCGACCATTTCAACCGGCTCGCGCCGCTCGTAGCCGACGCTTGCCAAGTGAGCTACTACATCTTCCATGGAAACCTCGTCGCCGGCGTGCAGCGTGAGGGCAAGCTGTCTGTAGAACCCGGCCGACTCGGTCCGCAGCAGCGCCGAAGCCACCGGCATGATGGTGACCGGCACGCGCCGGGTCGCCAGCCGCCATAGGCCGATAGCCCTCTGCTCGCAGATTTCCGCGTGGGGCGACATGCCCTGCATGGGCAGAACATCGAGCGCGGGAAGTAGTTGGGGTCCGCCATGATCGCGGCCAGACGCCATCAGGGCATAGAAAGTCTCCACCGCCTCGAACAGCTCTTCGGCGCGCTTGTTTCCATCTACTACAATTACCAAAGAACGTTCGGTTAATTGCCAAAGGAGCACGGAATAGAGGGCCTTGGCGGTGGTGGTCAGGCCGGAAAGCGATACGTTGCCGGCGGACGGAAGACACCGGATCAACTCCTGAAAAGCCGGATGGCGGCTCAGGGCCAGGAACAGGTCACGTATGGCCGGATGGATCAAGTTCGGGTCAACAGCTTTTCAACTATTCCGGTAGTAGAATAACCGGGTTCCAGGCTCAGGGCTAACACCCTGCCGCCCGCGGCTTCGACTTCCTCGCGCCCGGCGATCCAGTGTGCCCAGTCGGCGCCTTTGACGAGGATATCGGGAAGCAGGGCCGCAATCAGCTCGCGGGGCGTGTCTTCCTCGAACAGGGTGACGGCATCCACGGCCTGGAGACCGGCGGCGAGCTCGGCCCGTTCCATTTCAGAGATGAGCGGCCGGGTGGGTCCCTTGAGGCGCTCGACGCTCGAATCGGAATTGAGCGCCAGGATCAGGACATCGCCCAGAGAGCGCGCCTTTTCGAGCAGCCGGACATGGCCGGGATGGAGGAGATCGTAGCAGCCGTTCGTGAAGACGACGGTCTTGGCGGCGAGCTTCCAGCGGGCGCGCTGGGCGACGAGCTCCGGCCGGGTGTAGAACTTTGGCATCCCAATTTTGAGTTTAACAGAGCGGGTGGGCCCGGCTGATTTTCAGACGACCACAATGGCCCGGGGCCGGCCGTGAGAGCCGCTTCGCGGGAGGGGCGGACTTGCGGTAGCGGCGCAGCGCCCGGCACGCCGGCCCGCGAAACCGCTGGTACAGCTAGAACCCTAAATCGGAACAGCCGGCACAGTTCCATCGTGCTCTAATAGAACATCATGACGGGGATTCAACGGGAGGGGTGGGGACGGCGCTCCACACATTCTCCGCAACGCGCAGTGCTGCTGTGGCTGGTTTGCGCATCCGGGGCCATGGGGATTGCTCCGGCGCAGGGGCACGCCGCGAGCGAAACCGTTCTCCACAATTTCGCAAGCCAGCCAAACGGCGCGAACCCCGGCGCGGGCGTGATCCGCGACTCCGCCGGCAACCTATACGGGACGACCATGAGCGGCGGCACGACGAACGCGGGTGTGGTGTTCAGGGTGGATGCATCCGGTCACCAGACCGTGCTGTACAACTTCACGGGCGGCGCCGACGGAGGCACGCCTTACGCGGGCGTGATTTGCGACCGGGACGGCCACCTCTACGGAACCACGCATTTCGGCGGCGCGGCAGGCTTTGGCGTAGTGTATAAGCTGGATGCCGCGGGCCATCAGACGGTGCTCTACAGCTTCAGCGGCGGAACCGACGGAGGCTTTCCCGCCGCGGGCGTGATCCGCGACTCCGCGGGCAACCTGTACGGCACTACCGTCAACGGCGGCGCCGCGGGATATGGCACGGTGTACATGCTGGATGCCGCCGGCCAGGAGACGGTCCTCTACAGTTTCACGGGCGGGACCGACGGAGGCTTCCCTTACTCCGGCCTCATGCGCGACGCGGCCGGCAATCTTTACGGAACGACCACCAGCCGGGGCACGGCGGGCGGGGGTGTGGTGTACAAGCTGGATACGGCCGGCCAGCAAACGGTGCTCTATAACTTCACGGGCGGCGCCGACGGCGGCTACCCTTACGCCGGCGTCATTCGCGACACCGCGGGCAATCTCTATGGGACCACTTACAACGGCGGAACGATGAAGCTCGGGGTGGTGTACAAGCTGGATGCGGCCGGCGATGAGACGGTGTTGTACAACTTCAGGGGCGGGCCGGACGGAGCTTCTCCCCAAGGAGGCGTGATCCGCGATCCGGCCGGCAATCTCTACGGGACTACGGTCCATGGCGGCGCAGCCGGCGCGGGCGTGGTGTACAAGCTGGCGGCTTCCGGCGATGAGGCGGTGTTGTACAGTTTCACGGGCGCGGCCGATGGATCCCAGCCCGATGCGGGTGTGATCCGCGACTCCGCCGGCAACCTCTATGGGACGACGGCCTATGGCGGCGTGGCGAACGTGGGGGTCGTGTACCAGCTCGATCCGGCCGGCCATGAGACCGTGCCGTACAACTTTCCGGATGCGGCCGGCGGCAGCTATCCGAATGCGGGTGTGGTTCGCGACTCGGCGGGCAACCTCTATGGCGCGACTTTCCATGGCGGCCCGGCGAACGCGGGCGTCGTGTACCGGCTGGACCCGGCGGGCCGCGAGACCGTGCTCTACAGTTTTACGGGCGGGGCGGATGGCGCAGGTCCCATGGCCGGTGTGATCCACGACACGGAAGGCAACCTGTATGGGACTACTACCGCGGGCGGCGCGGCGGGCTGGGGCGTGGTGTACAAGCTGGACGCGACGGGCCATGAGACCGTGCTTTACAGCTTCACGGGCGGGACCGATGGCGGATATCCCGTCGCCGGCGTAATCCGCGACCCGGCCGGCAATCTCTACGGCACAACGTTCTCGGGCGGCGCAGCGAGCGAGGGCGTGGTCTACAAGCTGGATCCGAGCGGACATGAAACGGTGCTATACAGCTTTACGGGTACGGATGGGGCGCAGCCCTACTCCGGCGTGATTCGGGACTCGGCGGGCAACCTTTACGGGACCACGGGCGGAGGCGGCCGAACGGGCGCGGGAGTGGTCTACGAGTTGAATGCGGCAGGCCAGCAGACGGTCCTGTATAGATTCACGGGCCAGGCGGATGGCGAATATCCCTTCGCAGGCGTGATTCGCGACTCGACCGGCAACCTTTACGGAACCACGTACCGGGGCGGCGCGGCCAACGCCGGTGTGGTATACAAGCTGGACCCGGCTGGCCATGAGACGGTGCTGTACAGCTTCTCGGGCGGCGCCGACGGGGGCCAACCCAACGCGGGCGTAATCGGCGACGCGGCCGGCAATCTCTATGGCACGGCCACTTACGGCGGCGCGTCGGGCGCGGGCGTGGTGTACAAGCTGGACGCCGCCGGTCACGAGACGGTGTTGTACAGCTTCACGGGCGGCATCGATGGAGGCGGCCCCGAAGCAGGCGTGATCGGCGACGGGGCCGGCAATCTTTACGGCACGGCTGTGCGAGGCGGAAAAGAATCCAGCGGCGTGGTATTCGAGCTCACGCCGCAATGACGCCGGGCCGGCGGCGAGGGCCGGGCGGAAAGGCGAAGCCGCCGATCACCGCCAGCTCGCAAGAAGGTTCACCGCGCGGACACGGCGGTCAATGCCTATCCCCGCATGATCCCGGTTTCGCTTCGATGCGCGGCGGAACCTCAATTCGCAGAGTCCGGCGCGCCGGTTCATCGGGCTTGCAATTCTAACTCAGGGCCGGTAGGATTGTGCAATATCATGCACTCTCTAATCGATCTATTGAATTCCCGAATGGAAGCGAAACATCTGCTCCGGCACCCGTTCTATGTGGCTTGGGCAAACGGCGAACTTACGCTGGCCGATTTGCGGCTGTACGCCACGCGCTACTTCGCGCACGTGCGGGCCTTTCCGGCCTACCTGAGCGAGATGCATTGCCGGTGCGAGGATCTGGATGTCCGCAAAGTGATTGCCGGCAATCTGGCCGAGGAAGAAGGCGGCGCGGAGACGCATCCGGAGCTCTGGTTGCGGTTTGCGGAGGGGCTCGGGTTGGATCGCGCGTCGGTATGCCACGCGCCCGCCTGCAAAGAAGTCCGCGCATTGATCGAGACCTACCGCGAGGTGGCGCGACTGGATACCGGGCTGGCCGCGGCGGGGTTGTATTGCTACGAGAAGCAGGTTCCCGCGGTTTCCGCTTCGAAAATCGCCGGATTGGAACGGCGCTACGGAATCACCGATGCCGCCACCCTGCGCTACTTCACGGTGCACGAAACCGCGGACGTGCGGCATGCCGCGGAATGGGAATCCATCATCGAGCGGACGGCGCCCGATACCGGGCGGGCATTGGCGGTCGCGGACCGGGTGCTGAACGCACTGTGGAGGGCGCTCGACGGGATCTACGCCGAGTGCGCGGCGGCCGTGGCATAAACGGCGCGGTTCGTATCGCCGGAGACTTCAATCCGGAATAGCGGCATGCGCCGGGCGGTGCGCGGCGTTCGCGGCCATAAGGTCCCGGCGCACGGAGCGCGGCCTCACCCCAAAGTCCGAAGGGCCTGTTCCAGGTCTTCGAGAATATCTTCCACCGCCTCGATGCCCACCGACAGCCGCACCAGGTTGTCGCGGATGCCCATGCGCTCGCGGTGGCGGGGCGACACTTCGCGGTGGGAGCTCATGACCGGATAGAGCATCATGCTGTGCACGTCGCCCAACGAGGTGGCGCGCACCACGAGTTGCAGCGCGTTCATGAAGCGGAAGACTGCTTCGCGGCCGGCGCCCCGGAGCTCGAAGCTGACAATCGCGCCGTAGAGCCCGGCCGGCAGCAGGCGACGGATCACGGGGGCATCGGGGTGCGCCGGATCGGCAGGAAAATACACGCGCTCAACGGCGGAGTGGGACGCGAGCCAGGAGGCTACCCGGCAGGCATTGGCGCACTGCCGCTCCATGCGCAGCGGCATGGTCTTGATGCCGCGCATGGTGAGGTAGCTCTCGAAGGGACCCAGCACCGGACCGACGGCGCGCGCCAGCGTCCGCAACCCATCGTAATGCGCCGCGTCGCTGACCACGATGCCGCCCATCACGTCGCCGTGGCCGGCCAGGTACTTGGTGGCGCTGTGCACCGCGAAGTTCGCGCCCAACTCCAGCGGGCGCGCCAGCAGCGGCGTGGCGAAGGTGTTATCCACGACCAGGGCGGCGCCGGCTTCGCGGGCGATTCCGGCGATGCGGTCGAGCGGCGCGACGCGCAGCAGCGGGTTGGAAATCGTCTCGATCAGGATACAGCCGGGCTTCTGCTTTTCGACGGCGGCGCGGAACGCATCCAGATCCCAGACATCGGCGAAATGCACCGCTACGCCGGAGGCTTCCATCACGTTGAGCAGCAGGCTGACGGTGGCGCCGTACAGCGCGTTGGCCGCAACCACGGATTTGCGCCGGTCGGCCAGCGCGGAAAGCAGGGCCATGTGGATCGCCGCCATGCCGGAACCGCACGCCAGCGCGCCGTGCCCGTTTTCGAGCGAGGCCGCCAGCTCTTCAAGCGCCGCATTGGTGGGGCTGTCGTAGCGCGCGTAGCAGTAGCCCGGTTCCTCCTGTCCGAAGACGCGATCCAGCTCCTCCATGCTTTCGTAGAAGTAGCTGGAGGCGGTGTAAATGGGAGTGGTGACGGGCACATGGCGGCCCGTCTTCTTCCGGTCGCCCGCGTGTACGGCCTTGGTTTGAATCTTCACGGGGACTTCCTCTTCCAGCGCGTGCCGGACTTGGTGTCTTCCAGGATGATGCCCTGTTCCTGCAACTGCTGGCGGATCTGATCGGCGAGCGCGAAGTTGCGCGCCTTCTTGGCCTCGTCCCGCGCGCGGACCAGCGATTCCACTTCCGCATCGCCGACCTGGCCGCTCTCCGAGGTGGGCGTCAAGACATCGAATACGGAATCGCAGCGCTGCACGAAGTCGAGCGCGGGGCCGCCGTTGCCGGAGCGGAACTCGCCGGCATCCATGGCGGTGTTGACGTCGCGCACATACTCGAACACGGATGCCAAAGCTTCGGCGGTATTCAGATCGTCGTCCATGGCGGCGGTGAATTGCGCTTCGGCGGCCGCGGTGCGATCGGCGAGCGCCTGGTTCAGCCCGCCGGCGAAGGCGCCGGTTTCGAGGCGCCGCTTGAAATTGCGCAGGCGCTCGATGGCGGTCTTGGCGGATTGCAGACCGTCGAAGGTGAAGTTGAGCGTCTTGCGATAAGGCACCGAGGCCAGCAGATAGCGCACGGCTTCCGGCGCATAGCCGCGGCCCAGAATGTCGCGCAGGGTGAAATAATTCCCCAGCGACTTCGACATCTTCTGGCCTTCCACCATCAGAAATTCGGCGTGCAGCCAAAAGCGCGCGAATGGCTTTCCGGTAAGCGACTCCGACTGCGCGATCTCGTTCTCATGATGCGGGAAGACGAGGTCGATGCCGCCGCCATGGATGTCGAAATGCCGGCCGAGATGCGCCTCGCTCATCGCCGAGCATTCAATGTGCCAGCCCGGCCGGCCCCGGCCCCATGGGCTGTCCCAGCCCGGTTGGTCCGGCGCCGAGGGCTTCCACAGCACGAAATCGCCGGGGTCTTCCTTGTAGGGCGCGACCTCGACCCGCGCGCCGGCGATCATCTCCTTGCGGCTGCGCCGGGATAATTTGCCGTAATCGCTGAACGAGGCGACACGGAACAGCGCGTGACCCTGCGCGGCATAGGCGTGCCCGCCCGCGATGAGCTTCTCGATCATCGCGATCATCTGCGCGATGTGCTCGGTCGCGCGCGGCTGGACGTTGGGCCGAAGGTTGCCGAGCGCATCCATGTCGGCCTGGAAAATCTGTTCGGTACGCGCGGTCAGCGCGGCGATCGGCTCGTTATTGACGCGCGCCGCATCGATGATCTTGTCTTCGACATCGGTGATGTTGCGCACATAGGTGACGTGGTCGGGGCCGTATTCGTGGCGCAGCACGCGATAGAGCAGATCGAACACAACGACCGCCCGCGCGTTCCCGATATGGGCGTAGTCGTAGACCGTCGGTCCGCAGACATACATCCGCACGTTTTGCGAATCGATCGGCCGGAATTCTTCCTTCCGGTGGGTCAGCGAGTTGTAGAGATGCAGGGTCATCGCGGCGATGAGGCTAGTAACAGCTACCGAAACATGATCTTTATTTGGTTGTGGGTTAGGCACGCGGGATCTTTCACGCCGTTATCGAGATACATAAATCGTGGAGCTAGATGCGAAACTCGGCTGCTGAGCTTTAAGCTCTCTAGCTGTGCGTCGCGATCAATTAAGAAGATCATATCGTCGAAGTTGTCTCTTACTTCTTCGAGTAGTTCGATCTGGCCGTCTGATAATTGCTTGCCGAATAGGCACGTGGCGTGAATGTCCAGATCCCGCCCGAAGTAATCGACGCGCATAGCGTCGAACGGA
>Ga0335079_10002631_pt1 | contig 20671 bp, 13 predicted proteins | sample Lox_Sample_33_FD_206719 | JGI IMG/M metagenome (GOLD analysis project Ga0335079, IMG submission 206719) | Soil microbial communities from Loxahatchee National Wildlife Refuge, Florida, United States - Lox_Sample_3.3 | ecosystem: Environmental > Terrestrial > Soil > Wetlands | place: USA... | reverse complement strand
AAGTCAACCAAACCGTCGTGCTGTCGCGCGGATCAGTCGGAGCCGTCCGCTGAAGACCCCGGCGCAGACTTCTTCAACACAATCGGCCGGTTACGGCTGCATCGCGTCCGAAGCGGACGTTGACCGGCTGGAAGTTTATGACCGTTTCGCGCCCAGGCCGGTCCTTCAGCCGAGCGGGCCGATGTCTTCGAAGCGGCCATGCTGGTCAGGGAGGCTAGTTACGCAGATAGGGTGAAAACCTGCCACTCATTTGTCCCGGCTTGAGTGGCGAGGTCGTACCGTTTCGAGACATCGACGTCACAATTTGCTGCGACGCTTTGGCGGCGATCTTACACCTGAACATCACTTGAAGAGATGTCTCGTGCGCCCCTACGTCACGTACGACGGGACGTAGGCTTGCGAGACGGCATTCGCGGTCGTGCCTTCTTGCATGTCGACGGAATGGGGCGCGCGGCCAGCATGGCAGCGCCAAGCGCGAGCGTGGCCATGGCACGGTCACCAACGCGGCTAGCCACCCGAGCCGCTTCATCGAATAACTGAAACATCCTCTGACGAGCGTCGTCGTCATCTGAGCGCATCTACGCGTAACCTCCGTCGCCATCCGGTATGGGTGTGCCGACCATCGTACTGGCTCCTCCAAGCCACAAAATTATCTCTCGAAACCTAAGTGGGCTGAATGGCGGGCAACACTCGTAGGAATACTAAGAGCACCGCTGCTCGTATTGATGCGAGTACCCGAGCCCGTCACCCCTCCGGCTGCAAGGGTATCGTCACCGGACGCGGGAACGTGCACAATCGGCTGAGGAGGTCCGCATGGCCCCTTTCCGCCCAATCCGCAAGCGCAGGTCCGCCGCCCGCCAGCGTTCGGGAACCGCTGCGGTAAGGGATAAACTTCCCGTTCCCGTTCTGAGGAAAACGGGTCTTCCCGCGATTGGGCACTTGCCTTGGGGAACCCACGCCTGCGTGTTCTACGCGACCAAGGCGGACCTCCTCGAGACGGCTGTGGCCTATTTCAAGGCTGGATTGCAAAGCAACGAATTCTGCCTCTGGCTGATCTCTGGTCCGGTAACGGAACGCGATGCGCGCGATGCCTTACGTCGGGCCGTCCCGCAATTTGATCGTTACGAGGCGGCTGGCCAAATCGAGCTGCTCGACGGCCTGGCGTGGCTTTTCGGAGGCGAGCGCGTTGATCTCAGGCGAATGGTTGGCAGCTGGAGCAACAAGCTGCGCGAAGCCCTGCCCAGGGGATTTGAGGGCATGCGAGCAATCGGCAATGCGTTCTGGATCGGGACCAGGCATTGGAATGCGTTTCTCGCCTACGAGCGAGCTCTAGACCGGCTGGTGGCGGGGCAGAGGATAATCGTCCTCTGCACATATTCGTTGCGTTCGAGCACAGCTACCGATGTTTTTAATGTGGCCCGTGTCCACCAATGCAGCGTTGGGCGGCAACGCCGCAAATGGGAATTACTGGTAAGCCCCGAGCTCATCCGGTCGAAGCTCGAAATCCGCAAATTGAAAAGTGCTCTCGACGTGCTGTCCAAGCCGTTTCCCGGATCGCAGTCGCTGACACCGCGCGAGCGAGTGGCACTCGCGCATATCGTTCGCGGCGCCACGAGCAAGGAGGCCGCGCGGACACTCGGCGTCAGCCCACGCACGGTCGAATTCCACCGCGCCAATATCATTCGCAAGCTCGGCGCGCGGAACACCGTCGACGTCATGCGCAGGGTGCTGGCCTGATAAGCGCCACCGATTTTTGTCCGCAACGGGCCGATAGTGTTGCAAAAGTCGGCCTCCTGACCGAGCACGTTTCGTAGCTGCAATACCACTATGTCGAATTATCACTGCGCTCGAAGAGGCGCCAACGAATCAATCTTGCTCCATCAGGGGCTCAAAATCATTTTGCAACAGTATCGGCCAAACTGAGATGAGGCCTGGGTCGAATTGAATGTCCGCTTTCCCTCATTGACCGCCGAAAGCGGTCCAGCCGCTTCCGGCCAGATGGCGCCCATCTCGGATCGCTTCTCGAAAGCGGACCTTCGTGGGGCCGCACGCTTACAAACCGGCATGTGTTAAGAGCGACAGTCGTAGCGGTTTTCCGCGGCCGAGAATTCACGTGATCCCGAGGGTCTCATGTCGATGAGATACACCTGATTATAGCGACCTGGCAATGGGAGCGGGAGCGGGACCGGGCGCGTCGCGGATCGGCGACGCGGATGCTAGGATGCGCTCCGACCTTGGGCCGGGACAACAGTTCAAATCAGCGAAGTGCCGCACACCGATGAACAAAGCTCAGCTGAGCGCGATCGTAGCCGCGCTCGATGCCGCTGACGGCGCAGTCGAACAACACTGAGGCGTGAAATGGCGGCGCCGATCATCAGCATTGCAAAACTGTCCAAGCGCTTTTCTACGCGCGGGAGAGCGAGCATCGAAGCGGTCCGTGGGATCGACCTCGAGGTCGAGAGGGGTGAGATTTTCGGCCTCCTCGGCCCCAACGGCGCGGGCAAGACCACGACAATGCGCATGCTCTGCACCCTTCTCGTTCCGACCGGCGGCACAGCTAACGTGACCGGCTACGACTTGATGACCCAGGCGAGCGAAATCCGCCGCCATATCGGCTATGTCGGCCAGAAAGGTGGGATGGAACCGATCGCCACGGGCCGCGAGAACCTGATGCTTCATGCGCAGCTCTATCGCATGAGCCGGACCGAGGCCGCGCGCCGCATCGACATGTTGATTGAGCGTCTCCAGCTTGCGGAGTTTGCCGACCGCAAGGCCGAAACCTATTCTGGCGGTCAACGTCGAATCTTCGATTTGGCCTCGGGTGTGATCAACATGCCCGAGCTCCTTTTTCTCGACGAGCCGACGACCGGCCTCGACCCGCAAAGCCGCACGCGGGTCCAGGACGAGGTGCGCGCGTTGAACAAGCAGGGCACGACGATTTTCCTGACGACGCATTATCTCGAAGAAGCCGACTCCGTCTGCAGCCGCGTTGCCATCGTCGATCACGGCCGGATTGCGGCACTCGGCAGCCCCGCCGAGCTCAAGAAGCAGATCGCCGGGGACATCGTCAACTTGGGCTATGATGACGAGGAGGGGGTCGCGGCGGCGTCGAGCCTGATGAATGGGACGCGGCTCGTCCTCGAAAGCCAGCGCATTGGCGCTACGCTACATTTATATGTCAACCGAGGCGACGAGGCGCTGCCGGAGATCATGCGGATCCTGGGTCAGGGGGGGCGTCCGCCGAAGACGGTTCAACTGTCGCGCCCATCGCTCGACGAGGTGTTCCTGAAGCTAACCGGGCATGCACTGAGCGAATCCAAAAAGGAAGACTGATGCTGCGCGACACCTATCTCATCATGTCGAACGAGATCAAGGTCACCTTCCGCAATCCGTTTTGGATCTTTCATGGGCTGGTTCAGCCGCTGATTTATCTCGTGCTGTTCGGCCCGCTCCTGAACGGCGTCGCTTCGGCGAGGGGATTTCCTTCGGCCAACGCGATCCAGTTCTTTGCGCCCGGCCTTCTCATCATGAACGCGCTCTTCAGCGCGGGCTTCGTCGGTTTCTCGCTCCAGGACAAGGTCGAATGCGGGTTTCTTGAACGGCTGCGGGTGACACCGGTGAGGCGCGTCGCGCTGGCGATGGGCCTCATCCTCGTCTCCTCGATCGAGCTGCTGATCCAGAGCACTGCGCTGGTGTTGTGTGCGCTGTTGTTTGGGCTCCGCTTCGATCCCTGGGGCGGATTGCTGCTGGTGGCGCTGATCCTGCTAATCGGAATTGCGATGGCATCGACCTCCTTCACCCTGGCGCTCCTGACCCGGGAGGGCGGAGTGCTGGCAGGTGTGACCAACACCTTCGTGCTGCCGCTCCTCATCCTGTCCGGGGTGATGCTGCCGGTGACCTTCGGCCCGCCCATCATCCAAGCCCTCGCGCGGCTCGACCCATTCCTTTACGCCGTCAACGCGGCGCGCGCGTTGATGAGCGGAGCGATCCTCGACGGCTCGGTCGCGGCGGCTTTCGTGATCTTCGCTGCGCTCTCGGTGGCGACCTTGGCCGTCTTCATTCGCGGCATGCGCGAAGCCGTTGCGTGAGAGACGGTGTTGGCGCTAGCGCTCTGAATGTCGGGCGGCACGCTCAGGAGGTTTAGCTCGACGAACGAGCGCTCGAGCGCCCCGAGAGGTTCCGTGTCGAATTCGCAGTCCTTTGATATCGCTTGTGCGGCGGCAGAACAAAGTGGGCATGGAGAACAGCAGGGGTGCAGATGAGGATTTCGGCGTTTGTCGTTATGGCGTTTATGACGGTGCTGACGCACGGCGCCGCCGCCGACGAGACCGTTCTGCGCTTCGCGCCGGGCACGTTGCCGCCGATGAACAAGACCGACGTGTCGAATTTTTATCGGCAGTGGGCCGAGAAGGTGACCGCCGACTCCCATGGCGCATTGAAGATCGACCTTTTCTACGGCCCGGCGATCGCTAACGTCACGAACATGTACTACCGGGTGACCAGCAACGTCGTTCAGATCGGGGTCGTGCTTTTCAACTACGTTGAAGGCAAGTTCCCGTTAGCCGAGGTGGCGGCGCTTCCCAACACCGCCGGCAGCGCCGCCGACGGGTCGCGCGCACTCTGGCGCATATATAAGAGCGGCGCGTTCGGCGACGAGTTCAACGAAGCAATTCCCTTGATGCTCGTCGCCCTGCCGCAGTCGCTTGTCCATTTGCAGGCGGCGCCGAAATCGCTCGAGACGCTGGACGGCCTGAGGATCATCGGGCCGACGCAGATGACGGCTCTTGCTGCCAAATTCATGGGCGCCCAGCCGCTTAGCATTCCGTCGCCCGACGCCTACGAGGCAATCAACCACGGAACCGCCGACGGCACGATACTCTCCTGGAATGTCTATTTCACCTTCAAGATCGGCGAGATCGCGCATTATCACATCGACCAATCGATGGGCACAGCCGCGGGGATGATTTTCATGTCGCGGAAGGTCTATAACGCTTTGCCATCTGCTCCGAAGGCCGTCATCGACGCGAATTCCGGCGAAAACATGAGCGCGGAGTTCGGCGGCTGGTGGGACCGCGACAACGCGCAAAACCGCACGCTCGCGAAGCAGGACTCAAAGCAGACGGTGGTCGAGCTCTCGCCGGAGCTGAAGGCGACATGGAAGAACCGACTCATGGGGGCCGACGACGAATGGATGCGGAGCCGCCTTGGCGCCGACAAAGTGCTGGTGCAATACAAGCAGTACCTTGCAGACATCGCGGCGGGGCGCTGATGAAAACGATGACGATAAGCGGCGCGGCCGAAAGAACCGGGGGCGCGACTGCTGGTCAGGCTTATAAGAGGTAATTCCGCTACGGTCCAAGCTGGTAAGGCCAGACGATGAAGAAGGAGCGGCCATGTCCTCGGTGCCGAAGCCGTGCTGCCCTGATCTAACTGGTTGGATAGCGCTCGCATCCTTCAATGTCTCATGGACCCTTCCCACGCGTGGAAGCCAATAGTTCGCGCGTCACGACAAAGGTCCGCCAACTGTTACACAGCTTTGACAATGGCGCATGATTGTTTTCACGCGCGGGCACAAGGAAGGAACTCGCCAAAATAGCCTGCTGACAAGTCGCGGAACGGTTCCCGAGGTAGTCGCAATGTTTCGCGATCACGAGCGTTCTCCGCGTTGCGGCCGCCGCGGCGTCTTAAGGCCTGAGCCTAGTAGATGGAACCGCGGCTGCCACGATACGCTGGACATAGAACCGCCCGAGCCAGGCGCAGGCAATCGCAAGGCGTTGATGTCCACTTTCGTCATTTGCTGCGGAGAAGCAGTGGGTCCGCTTTCGACCGATTGTGTTGAAGAAGTCTGCGCCGGGGTCTTCAGCGGACGGCTCCGACTGATCCGCGCGACAGCACGACGGTCTGGATGACTTCGCTTAGGCCGCCATCAGTGACTGCGGGGCGGGAATCAGTTTCGCCAGTTTTCTGAGGTTCTGGGCGGCGGCTGCGAGATGGAACTCGTCACGTGCGCCGTTCGGTCCGCGCAATCGGAGACGATCGAGCCTGAGGACGCGCTTGAGGTGGGCGAACAGCATCTCGACCTTCTTGCGTTCTCGACGAGAGACGAGCCACTCGTCCTCTTCAGATAGGCGACGGGCCATGTTGCGGGCACCCTCATGAACCGAGCGTGGGATCTTGCGGGCCGGCTCGTTAGGGCAGCATTGCTGCTTGAGGGCGCAGGCGTCGCAGTCGACCTTGCCCGCGCGGTAGAGCAGCGTGGCGCCATCGTTGACGAGGGTTCCGCTGGTTGTAAGCGCATTGCCTCCCGGGCAGCGATAGAGGTCGCGCTCCCGATCATAACTAAAATCAGCGCGTGAGAAGGTGCCATCCTGCCTAGTGGATTTGTCGAACACCGGCACGTGCGGTTCGATGCCCCGCTCGTGAACCAGCCAGCCGAGCATCTCGGCAGAGCCGTATCCAGTGTCAGCGATGAGCTTGCGCGGCCATAGGCCGAGACCGTCGGCTGCGCGCTCGATCATTCGCTTGGCTGCAGTGACCTCAGCCTGGCGGACGGCCGTGCTCGCCTCGACGTCGACGATGACGGCGTGCTTTACATCAACCAGATAGTTGGTTGCATCGCAAAACTGCGCCTGCCCACCGTGCGCGGAGGTGTAGCGTGATGCCGGATCAGCGGGTGAGATGCGCTTCGGAACCACCGGTGAGGCCGCGCCGAAAGCGGCGTCGTCCAGGAGCGCCAGATACTCATTCACTGCTCGGCTCGAAAGGTCGGCTGGTAGCCCTTCCTCACCAGAATGGAAGCGCTGTCGGTTGGCCTCGGCTCGTATCAAGCTCGCATCGACCGCGAAGCCCTCGCCACCGACCAAACCTTCCGCCATGCTGCGTGCCACCGTCGCCTCGAACAACCGTCGCAGCAGGTCGCTATCGCGGAAACGGCCGTGCCGGTTCTTCGAGAAGGTCGAGTGATCCGGGACCGAGCCCTCCAGCCCAAGACGGCAGAACCAGCGATAGGCTAGGTTGAGGTGCACCTCCTCGCACAGCCGTCGCTCCGACCGGATGCCCATGCAGTAGCCAATAATAAGCATCCGGATCATCAGCTCGGGATCGACCGACGGCCGACCGGTCTCGCTGTAAAAGGGCCGCAGCTGCTCGCGGATGTTCCCGAGATCGACGAAGCGGTCGATCGAGCGCAGCAAGTGGTCCACAGGCACGTGCTGCTCCAGACTGAACTCGTAGAACAACGGCGGCTGGCCAGTATGGCGCTCACCCATCATCGTCTCGATCCCCAACTGCTCACCAGCAGTGAATCAGAGCCTCAGGGCGCCAACAACCGAGTTTTTCAACAGAATCGACCATTAGCGCCCATTCAGGTCATCACGTTGATCAACGCCTATGCTTTGAAGCAAACATTCCACCGCGGCCTCTGACTCGCTGGGATGGGTGGAAAACTGCCGCTCATTCGCTCCGGTTTGAACGGCGAGGTAGTGCCTACAGCGGAGATGGGGCGCAATTCGGTGCGCATTCAAGTCCGTATCAAAGCCTTGAGCCTGGCGTGGCTTTCGCCCTAGGGTCCAATGGCGGGAAAAACGCACATGGATGCTCTTAGGCAGTTTCTCGAGGATCTCGACCTCGGCCAGCATTTCGAGCTGCTGTCGCGCAACGATATCGATCTGGAAATTCTGCCCGACCTCAGTGACAAGGACCTTGCCGACCTTGGTCTGTCGCTTGGCCACCGCCGCAAACTGATGGCGGCGTCTCAGCGCCGCGCCGCCGTGCTGCCGTCCGCGCCCGATGAAGAGCGGCCGCGGGAGAGTCAAGCCGAGCGGCGACAAGTCACGGTGGTATTCGCCGACCTGGTCGGCTCCACCGCGTTGGCGGCCCGGCTCGATCCCGAGGATTTCGGGCGTCTGGTGCGGCAGTACCAGGATGCCTGCGCCGGCGTGATCGCGCGTTACGACGGTTTCCTTGCCAAGTTCATGGGCGACGGCGTGCTGGCCTATTTCGGCTATCCCCAAGCCCACGAGGACAGCGCTGAGCGCGCCGCCCGAGCCGGGCTCGAGATCGTCGCGGCGGTGAGGCGCATCGGCGACGGCGCGCTCGCCGCGCGGGTGGGAATTGCTACTGGCCTTGTCGTTGTCGGCGAGATCATTGGCAGCGGCACGGCGCAAGAACAGACCATCGTCGGCGACACGCCCAACCTGGCCGCTCGACTGCAGGCGCTGGCGGAGCCCCATGGCGTGCTCATCGCCGGCATCACGCGCCGGCTTTTGGGCGAATTCTTCGACTACGCCTTCCTCGGCGAGCACGCCATGAAAGGCATCGCCGAGCCAGTCGGCGTGTGGCGCGTGCTGCGCGAGAGCGAGACGCAAAGTCGCTTCCAGGCAGTGCGCGAGGCCGGCATTCTCGTCGGCCGCGAGCAGGAGATTGCGCTGTTGGCCGACCGCTGGCGCCTCGCGCGCGCGGGCGAAGGTCAGGTCGTGCTGCTCGCGGGCGAGGCCGGCATCGGCAAGTCGCGTCTCGTCGAGGCGCTGGTCGAACGCATCCGCGACGAGCGCCATGTCCGCGTGCGGATGCAATGCTCGCCCTATCACCGCAACACGGCGCTCTATCCCGTGATCCGCCATTTCGCCGAGGCGGCGGGATTCGCGTCCGAGGACGGGGTCGAGCTGCGACGCGAAAAACTGCGCTCGATGCTCACGGCGGCGAGCCCCGTGCCCGAGCGCGCCTTCCGTGTCCTCACCGGCGCGATCGGGCTCGGCTTCGACGGTGGCGAGGAAGCCGCCGACATGACTCAAGCGCAGCACAAGAGCGAGCTGATGGCGGTACTGGCCGGCCGCCTCCTCGCGCTCGCGGAACAGGCGCCGGTGCTGCTGCTGTTGGAGGACGCACACTGGATCGATCCGACTACGCGCGAGTTGTTCGACGCCATCGTCGACCGCATCGAGGCGGCGCCAGTCGCCGTGATCGTCACCCACCGACCAGAATTCGTGCCACCCTGGACCGGGCGTCCGTTCGTCACCGCCCTCGCCTTCAATCGGCTCTCGATCAAGGACTGCGCTGCCATCGTGCAGGGCCTGGCCGTCCGCGCCCCGCTATCGGCCGATCTCGTCGACGAGATCCTGCGGCGCAGCGACGGTGTGCCGCTTTACGTCGAGGAGCTGACCAAAGCCGTGATCGAGGCCGGGATGAACCGGTCCACCGTGCCGCCGACGCTCCAGGATTCGCTGATGGCGCGGCTCGACCGGCTCGGCCGCGTTAAGGACGTGGCGCAGGTCGCGTCCGTCATCGGCCGCGAATTTGCCCGGCCGCTCCTCGCCGCGGTGGCGGGCGTCGGCGACGCGGAGCTCCACGGCGCGCTCGCCCGGCTGGTGGAGACGGGGCTGGTGTTCCCGCGCGGCAATCTGGTCGAGGGCCGCTACAGCTTCAAGCACGCGCTGGTCCAGGAGGCGGCGTATGAGAGCTTGCTGCGTTCGCGCCGCCAACCGCTTCACGCCGCAATCGCCAACGCGCTAACGGCCAGCGGCGCCGCTGCGAGCGAGCCCGAGATCGCCGCCTATCATTTCTCGCGCGCCGGCTTGCACGACGAGGCGAGCCACCGTTGGGAACGCGCTGGTGACAAGGCGGTCGCGCAGTCGAGCTATACGGAAGCGGTGGCGAACTACGCCGCCGCCATCGAAAGCGCGCGCCAACTCGCCCCGGGGGGCGCACGCAACCACCAGATCCTCGCGCTGTCGCTCAAGCTCGGCCCGGCGCTGATCGCGGCTCGGGGCTTCGGGTCCGACGAGTTCGCGGCCTGCTACCTCGAAGCCTATGCGCTTGCCCAAACGTTCGGCGATGGTCCGGAACTGTTCAAGGCGGTCTGGGGCCTGTGGATGAACGATGCCATGCGCCAGCGCTTCGACGGTGCCGGCGCGCGCGCGGAGGAGTTGATCGGGCTCAGCAGTCGGCTCAATGACGAGGATTTGCGGCTGGAGGCGATCCATTGCCGATGGAGCTCGGCGCTTTTCCGCGGCGAGGCTGCGCTCACCTTGGCGCTCGCGTCGGAAGGAGCGGCGCTTTACGTCGCCGAACGGCACCACAAATTCACGCACGAATATGGTGGCCATGATCCGGGCGTATGCGCCAATAGCGCCCGTGCTGTCGCCTATGGCGTCATGGGACAGCTGGACCAGGCTCGGGAAGCGATCGGGCAGGCTGTCGCGCTGGCCGAGCGGCTGGGTCACCCGCACAGCTTGGCGCACGCGCTTTTCAATGTTGTCGTTCCCTATACGAGCCTCGGCGACGCGCCGAACTGCGCGCGCATTGCAGAACGCCTCCTCGCCTTGGCGGAGCGATACAATTTCGCGCCATCTCGCATGTCGGGGGAGTTCCATGCCGGCTGGGCGAGCTGCCGCCTCGGGGATGCGGCCGGAGTGGCGCGGATGGAAGCTGCGTTCGCGCGGCGCGGTCTATTGATGCCGCTCGAATTCTATCACTGCGCGGTGATGGCGGAGGCCCTTGCCGCCGCCGGGCGCAAGCGCGAGGCGTTCGACATCGTGGCCAAGACGCTCGAGCACGCCGCCGCTTCTCAGGTCGGCCTCTACGTGCCGGAGCTGTGGCGCCTCAAGGCCGAGTTGACGCTCGCGTTGTCGCCCACAGACCGTGCCGATGCCGAGCGCTGTCTCGAGTACGCGGCCGCCATGGCCGGACGCCAAGGCGCGCGCCTTCTCGAGTTGCGCGCGACGACGAGTCTGGCGCAGCTCTGGGCCGACAGCGGACGGCGCACCGACGCGCTCGTACGGCTCGGGCCGCTATGTCGCGCCTTCGCCGATGGACACGACCTGTGTGACGTAGCGGCGGCGGCGCAGCTCCTAGCCAACCTTGAATAGGCTCAGCTGCGGGCAGCACTTCAGCCGGCGTAAAGCCGCGTGCATTTCCGCCTTGGCTCAGGTCACGCCGTTCAGCAATCGTTCGGTGAACGGCAGTAATGGGGTCGATAGCTGCCGGGGCGAGCCTCCAGGGCAACGACCGCTTTAGCCCATCGAGCGCTCGAAAGCGGCCGGTCCGTTTTCGGCCAAAAGCTCCGTTAGGCGGCTCAGCGCCCATCTCGATCGCTCGCCAATGCTGACCACTTTCTCGAAAGCGGACTCTAGGTCAGCGCATGCACTCGACCGACAAGTGCCAATAAGAGAAGTGGAAGCCGTCACTGGAACACGTCATCTGCCATCGCGTAGAGTGTCGGCGGGACAGTAAGCCCAAGGGATTTCGCAGTCGTGACATTGATCGCCAACCGAAAGCGGGTGGGCGCTTGTACGGACATGTCACCGGGGCGATCGCCGTGCAGGATGCGAGTTATATAGTTCACGGGCTGGCGAAACATTTCCTCGGAATCGAGTCCGAATGACATCAAGCCGCCGCTTTCAACAATGCGAGGTCCGAGCTCCAACGCATACATCGTTGGCAGTCGAAGGCGTGCAACCGCCGACACGATCTGCGCAGAGTGCGCTGAGCCAAATGGTCGGGCATGACGACCGCCGCGCCAAGCTGACCACCGCTCGCGAGCGCGGATAGGCACCGGTCTATGTCCTGGCGGCTCACCACCTCACATACGACAACGCTAATGGCGGACCCTGCCGCCTGTCTCGCTGCCGCGACAAAAGGTGGCGCGTAAGGCATCGTCTTCGGGTTGTAAATCAAGCCAACGCGGGCAGTGGCGGGTGCCATTTCGAGCAGTAGCTGGATAAATTTGCCGCCCTGTGAACCCGCCACGGCGGTGAACCCGGTCATATTACCGCCCGGACGGGCAAAGCTTTTGATCCACCCCTCGCCAATGGGATCAGCCACTTCCGCAAACACCACGGGAATTGTCTTCGTATCCCGATAGATCGCCTCGACTGCAGGAGTGCCAACGGCGAAAATAACGTCAGGCTTTAGTGCGACGAGTTGTGCCGCCGCAGCGGCGATATTCGCAGGTTCGGGTCCGGGAAGACGGTATTCGACATGAATTGTCTTGCCCTCGATCCAGCCTGCATCGTGAAGCGCCGCATGGAATATGTCCAAATCGCGCTGAGCCGCCGGGTTTCCAACGACTGCTCCGGCTAGCAGCACTCCAAACTGACGGAGCGAGCGCTGGGCTTGGGATACGCCCGGTCGCCCCATGGATACGCCGACAAGCATCGCGACGAGATCGCGCCGTCTGATTATTCGCCCGCCCGTCTTGCGTTTCATTTGCCCCCGGCCATGAGCCGTGAAAACTTTACTACGCGGTGCGGTCGCGTTCATCGTCTCGTTCGACGCCACCCGTTCCGCCGACCGTACCTCGTCGGCCGACAACTTTCGCAAGTGCCAATAAGAGAAGTGGGTAATACTATTCAATCACCTCATCGGCGAGGGCGAGGATTATGACGTCAGTTCCTGGAATTTCAGCAGCCGACCTGCATTTCCCATCACGACCAGGGTGCTGATGTTGTGCATCACGGCCGCGATCACCGGGCCTGCAGCGCCGAGCGCGCCGCCGGCCGCAAGGGCGATGAGAACGATCGTCCAGCACAACCCGATGCCAACATTCGCATAGATCGTCCTGCGGCAGCGGCGGCTGAGGCGGACGCACGTGCCGAGGCGGCGCAGATCGTTGGTCATCAAGACGAGATCGGCTGATGCGAGAGCGACATCTGTTCCCTGCGCGCCCATGGCGACGCCGACGGCCCCCACTTTGAGGGCGAGCGAGTCGTTGATGCCGTCGCCAACGACTAGCGGTCGATAGCCGGCGACGATCTCGTCCAGCACGTAATCCATCTTCTGCGCGGGAAGCGCCTCCGCGCGAACTTCGGTGAGACCGAGATGATCGGCGACTTGGCGCGCTACCGCGCCGCGGTCGCCGGTGATCAGAAGCTGACGTTGCAGACCGAGCTTCCAGAGATCTTCGATGGCCTCGCGCGCTTCCGGCCGCGGTTCATCGGCCAGCAGCAGCCAGCCAAGAAACCGCAAGCCGCGCGAGACGCCAGCGATCGGGCCGTTGTGATCGGGCGCCGGCGAACTCTGGACCCCGAGCTCCTTAAAAAGCTCAAGTCTGCCGAGTGCGACGATCTCGCCCCCCATAAGCCCGACGACGCCCAAGCCCCGCGTCTCCTTGAGCTCCTCGATCAGAAGCCGTTTCTGCTTCGGCACCAGGGTGGCAAGCGCGCGGCTTACCGGATGGCTGCTCGCGGCGCCGAGATTGCCAGCGAGCTCGGTCAGTTCGGTCGCCTCCACTCCGGGTTCGGGCTTCGCCGCGGCCAGCCGTAGCTCGCCAACGGTGACCGTTCCAGTCTTGTCGAAGATCACTTCGTCAACTGTGGAGAGGTTTTCCAGGAAGGCGGAGCCTTTGACCAAAATCCCGTGCCTTCCGGCAACGGCAATCGCCGCAACGGCAGTCGCGGGCGCCGCCAGCACCAACGCGCAAGGGCAAGAGGCAACGAGAACCGTCAGCATCGCTGCGGTGCTGTTGGTCATGAACCAAGTGCCCGCTGCGAGCAACAGGATCAGAACCATGTAGCGCTGTGCGTATTGTTCGAGCAATCTCGTCACGGGCGGCTTGGCGTGCTCGGCCTCCTGCATGAGCGCGATGACGCGGCCGAGCGTCGTGTCCTCGCCGATCCTGGTGATACGTACAACCAAAACGCCGTCGAGATTGATCGATCCACTGAGCACGGCGGCGCCGGGCTCCACCTCGAGCGGCACGGACTCGCCGGTGATCGAAGCCATGTCGACGCTCGAAGCCCCGGTGACTACGGCGCCGTCGGCAGGAACGAGATCGCCGGGGCGCAACTCGATCATGTCGTCGACACGGAGGGCCTTCGCCTCCACCTCTTCGAGTTCGCCTGATGGCTTGAATCGACGTGCTCTGCTCTGCGTCAATCGGCTCAGCGCGCGTATTGCCTCTTGCGAGCCGAGCAGCGAGCGCTCTTCGAGAATATGTCCAATGGTCATGACCATAGGCAGCAAGGCGGCCGTCATGAGATCGCCGGCCGCCCAAGCGGCGATGACCGCGAGCGCGATAAGTTGGTCGGTAATCCCGTGCATGTCAGGGCGGCGCAGGCTCTGCCAAGCGGCCGATATTGCCGGCACCGCGACGAGCAAGGCGGCAACCCCGGCAACAAGCTCGGCGACGTCGTGCTGGCTTGGCGCCGCGACCTCGACGATGACCGCCAGAATGAGGCAGCCGCCCGCGAAGAGCGCCAGCGTAAGGCGCAGCCCTAGCGAACGTTGCTCGGAGACGGACAGGAGACCCGCTTCCGTTGGAGCGAAGCCGCTATTGCTTATCGTCGCCTCGGTCATTTCTGGTCGGGCCCAGGCAGAATGATGTGGCTTCCGCCAGCGCGATCGATTGTCTCGACCGACCCGGCCTTTGCCAGAATGCTGCCGATGCGATCATAATAGAGGCGGTTCAAGAGCGTCTCCCGACTTAGGCCGGGAGCCTCTCCCGCGAGCGCCGCAGTTGCGGCAGTTCGGGTCTTCGCGTCGTCGACCTGTTCTTGCGCCTGGGCCGCTGCTTGGGCGACGATGCTGTCGCTCTCGCGCTTGGCTCGCTGTGCGTCGATCTCGGCCTCGGTCCGAGCTTCCGCCATGTCCTGCTCCGCCGCCTGGGTCACGACGAGGACGCGATCGAATTCGGTCTTGGCACCGGTCGGGATTGCCGCCACAAGATCGACCCGGCTCACCGTGACGCCGAGCCCGGCACCCTGGTCGGCGAGGTCCTTCAGGCGGTCGTTGACGGCGTTCATGAGGTCGGCGCGAAGCTGCTCGCGCTTTGCGCTTTCGTCGGCTGTCGCGCTGGCCTCCGGCCGTGCGACGAGGATGGTGTCGAGATCACGCGCCGCGCACACGGATACGGCGCTCGCAATGAACAGACGCTCGAGGGCCGGGCCGACATGGTCGGCGGCGATCAAATAATCGATCGGATTGATGATTTGGTAGAACAAGGTCGCTTGCAAATGCACGACGCTGGAATCGCCGGTCAGAAGGAAGCCGGCGTTTTGTCTCGGATCGTCGCTCATGTCGAAACCCGGAATGGCATTGGCAGCGGGACCCGTGGCCAGTCCAAGGGGCTGTGCGTTTGTGTCGGCCGGCGCGGCGAAGTCTCTGTCGAAACGATTGATCCTCAACTCGATCTGCCGATCGGCCGAGGGCAGCAACACGACCTCTTCGATGGGCTTTGGCCAGGCGATCAACAGCCCCGCTCGTTGCTCCCGAACGGGACTGCCGAATCGGAGCACGACCGCCCGGCTGTCGGGCGGCACTTGGCGCATGTTGGAGACCGCCCATCCGGCCGCGATCACCGCCACCGCGACGAACAAGAACCGAAACGCTATCTTGGCCGACTGTGCCCAGACGCCATCGGGCTCGGCGCCCTCCTTGGCGGTCGGTCTCATCGCGGCGCCTTTCCGGTCTTGGGTTTTGCGGTACCGAGGGCGCTATTCGGTCCATCGACGAGCACATTGAACGGGGCGGCATCCGTCCGGAGGATCAATCGGGTATTGCTGTCGATCACCTGATCTAGCGTGTCGAGCGAACGCAACATCGTGTAAAGTTGCGGATCGTCGCTATAGGCCCTGCCGTAAATCGCGGCCGCTTCGACGCGCGCCTTGGCGTCGATGTCAGCCGCGTCGGCCTTGGCTTTGGCGATAAGCACGCGCGCGTCCCGATCGGCGTTAGAGGCGATCTCGTTGGCAGCGCGCTGCCCTTCGGCGGATCGCTCCGCCGCGACCGTTGCCCGCTCCGCCTTCATCCGTTCCACCGTGGCCTTTAAGGTTTCGGCAGGAAGAGTGAGACGTTCAAGCCCGACCTGACGGATGGTGACACCGTACACCTTCAGTGCCTGCTCATTTAGCCGGTCGCGCAGCTGTAGCTCGAATTGATCGAGACGGATCTTTTGCGGATCGGTATTGACGAGCGACGAAAGATCGAAACTGCTTGCGGTGATTTCCAGCGACGAGCCGACGAAGCTGCGCAACTGCTCGGCTGCGATTTCGGGCTGGTTTCGCACCGCGCGCAGAAACTGTCTTATACGATCAGGGTCGTCCGGCACTTGCCACGCGATATAGGCCTGCACCAATATCCGCAATCCGTCGCGGGTGCCGACATCCTGCAATCCGCTCGACGTCGTCCTTAGCCTGAGATCGACGTCGATCTTGCTTTCAACAGGAGTCGGAACCTTCCAAGCAAGCCCCGGCTTGGTCAGGACTCGCGTCGGATCGCCGAAGCGCGTAATCACTACAGCCTGACCCGGGCCAACGAGCACGAGGCAGGCGGAGAGTGCTGCGCCGATAACCACGATCGCGGCGACGAAGAAGCGAAGATTGCGGGCAAACCAGCCTTGCGCGGCTGCCGATTCGTCTGCCGGATCGTGGTGAGAATGGTCGTGGTGATCATGCATTCGTCGCAATCCTATGATGACGGGTCGCAATGTGGCACGGTCAATCACCGCCCTCGTCGTCGGGATTGCCGACTGATCCTGGGGAAGACGGCATGCTCGGCTTGGCCGCGGATGGGCTTTGCCCAGGGGAATTTGGTTGGTCCGCCGGGCCGGGTAAAGCAAAGCTCCGGAGATCGATGGTAGGTGTGGCCGCGCCGTTCAGACGACTGTCGATCACGATGAAGCTTGATTTCGGCAAGCTACTGCCCAGGCGACTGAGCCATCGCTCGAACAGGAAGACCCGCCCATCCTGGTGGTAGGCTTGGCGATCCCCTTGGAACAGGACGCTCTCCGCATGGGCTTGGTCGACAAGCTCTGCCGCAGCTGAAAGTGCGTTGTTGCGATCTTCGGTCGCGGTTTGCTCGGCGGTTTTAACCTCATGGATCGCGTCGGCCCGACGAAGCGAGACCTGCGACTGCGCAAGGATTTCTGCCGCCTGAACGTAGTGATACGCGCTGGCGGCGTCCGGAGGGGGATGGATTGCCTCGACTACCACCGCGATCACTTCGATCCCGGTCGACAGTCCTTGCAGCCTTGCCTGCAAATCGCCGCGCAACTCGTTGCTGAAGCGTTCGCGGCTTTGCCCCAGCACGTCAAGCAGGGTGTAGCGTGCGAAATAACGCACCAGCAACTGACCGGTGATCGCACGAATGAGCGCCTCTGGATTGGCAACTGAGTAGGAGGCTTCTTCCGCAGCTTTGTCCGAAAGGGCGATGCGGTAGACGACCCGCAGATCGATATTGGCGACTTGAAAGCTCTGCTTGCCCTGCGATTCACTCGCAACGAGATAGCTCGCTTCTGACGGGTGCGAGCTATCCCATAACCGGTCTGCGCTTGCGGGCGCTACTCCTTCGATGTTTGTCTCAGGCCCGATCTTCCCGGCATTGATTTGCGGCTCGCCGGATGTGGAGAGTACGATGGGGATCTCATGCGCGACTCCGAGCTCTACGCGGCGCATGATTCCGAAGGGCCAGGGCAGATGGACGTGCAGGCCGGGCCCGAAGACCGCGACGGGTACGCCGAACCGCTCATACACCGCCCGCTCGTTGAGCCCGAGCGCGGTAATACCGGTCACGCACCAGGCGAAGAACACCATGCCCAAGCCGATCGGCACTGCCGCCTGCCGAACGAAGGATAAGGCCCAACTGCGCGACAAATCGATACCGAAGCTACTCTTGACTGCCGTGCTGACCGTGGCAAAGCTTGGCAGGCTTGGGCGAAGCAGGCCAGCGACGGCGCTGTCCGCGACCGAACGTCTTGTGTCAATTGGCGCCAATGGCATGAAGGCCACCGCAACACAGCGGAGCACAAGCTCCAGCGATACCAGACCAGCAAAGAAAGCGATCGCCTTCTCGACCGTGAGCGGCCATTCGAGGCCGATGGAGGCGAGCACGGTGGTCGTGCCGAGAGCGACAAACGTCAGCAGCGGCACGCGCAACAACCGCTCGATCTGGGGGGCCTCCGGCAGCACGTTCCGTGGAGTTTTGGCATAGATGCGCTCGAGCACCAGGAGCGGAAAAGCTAGGAGGATGAAGAGGCCACCGTATAGTTGCTGCGCTGAAGGGCCGAGCATTTGCTGATCTTCGGCGGTCCAGGCGGGGGCAATCGCAGCCATCGCGACAACGCCGAAGATGGCGCACACGACGATTTGTGGCCAACCGGCGAGCCATTCCGGCGCCCACCGAAAGCTCGGCAAGCGCACTTCGATCGTGTGCGCCCGCAGAACGTCGGGAATATTGCTGAGCGGTGCAACCGGCGGCCGCGTCCGTGCGTGCTCGCTGGCGGCGATGGCCCGCAAGCGGCCGCGAGCGACCATTCCGGCTGACAACAGCCCCGACGCTGCAATCAGCAGCGATGCGGAAAGATAGCTCACGGAGCTCGGAATATAGATTTCGGCAGCCGATGCGGCGATGAAGCGAGTGCCGGCCGTCCGCAGCAGCAGGAGACCGAGCGCACCAAGAATGAATCCAGTCCAAAGGACCGAAGGCCGAGGACCTGCGACTTCGCTGACCGGCGGGTATTCGGAACGTCTCATGTGGGATTTTCCGTTTCGTTCGCGACGGCTTCGAAGCCTCGGCCGAACAAGTAGCCTCGGGCGGCTGCGGAACCGCTCATGAGCATGTGTAAATCGCGAGGTTGCCGCTCAAACGCGCATGCAAGCATCGCGATATGGAGGAATGGCATTGCCGCGCATTCCTTGGCTGGCGTGCAAAAAGGACCTGCACGCACATAACTCCCGTTACAGCTACGGCTTCACGCGGACAATCTTAAGGCCTTTGCCAAGGGAGCGCCATGCGGCATTGCGATGAAGCGGTTACGCCTCGGCCGAAGAGTTCGCGACTTCCTGCCGAGGCTAGGGACGAAGATTGTTCAGTACGTGGCTGCGGCCCAAGGCTGTGAGCCCTATGCCCGCGAAGCGTTCTGAAGTCCGGAGCGACGCTCCGCGGTCGTGCCTAGCAGTCTATAGCGCAATAACCTAACGGAGCGCGGCGGTCACAGGTGCGACCTTTCGCTGTGAACTACCGCGGGAAATCTCAATAATCTTGTGTGCTTCAATTTAGACTTGCGGTCTCGTTGGACGGCGACCAGAGTGCGGCAATGACGACCAGAGGGCAAAAACGAGTACGGCGAACGAGCGCCATTGGGCCGTCCCTGATGGTCATGCTCGTCTGCCTCGCTGTGGCGGAGACCGCCGTGGCCGCCGACGATCTGAACTACATTCGCGACGCCGAAATCGAAAGCACACTCCGCACTTTCTATAACCCGATCTTCAAAGCAGCCGGTCTCGATCCTGCGGCCGTGCATGTCTACATCGTCAACGATCCCCAACTTAATTCCTTCGTTGCCGGCGGCCAGAACGTCTTCATCAATACTGGCACAATCATGCGCAGCGAGACCCCAAACCAGCTCGTGGGAATTGTCGCGCACGAGACCGGCCACATCGCAGATGGCCATCTCGTCCGCTTCGACGAGGCAATGCGTAACGCCTCCATTGAAAGCATGATCGCGATGGCCGTGGGCGTCGGTATTTCACTCCTTGGGCGCGGGTCGAATGCCACAGGTGCTGCGGCCGCCGCCGGCGCAGAGGTTGGAATGCGCAAATTCCTCAACTTCTCGGTCGCACAGGAGGCAAGCGCCGACCGCGCTGGGCTTCGGTTCTTGGATAAAACTCACCAGTCGGCGCGCGGACTGCTGCAGTTCTTCGAGATCCTCCAGCAGGACGAGCGGTTGTCCGGAATCGAGGAGATCCCATATCTGCGGACTCACCCTCTTACAAGCGAGCGCATCGAAACCATGCGCGAGCACGTACAGAACTCTCCCTATTCAAACAATCCCGATCCGCCGGATTGGATCGAGCTACATAAGCGCATGAAGGCAAAGCTCATCGCCTTTCTTCAGCCGCCAGCGGATGTGCTGCAGAGATATCCCGCCTCAGACACCTCCATCGCCACACGCTACGCGGACGCGATAGCCTACTACCGCATTCCGGAGCTCAAGAAAGCGCTGGCTTTAATCAACGGTCTGATTGCCGACGAGCCGAGAAATCCCTACTTCGAGGAATTCAAAGGCCAAATGCTGTTCGAGAACGGCCACGTGCAAGACGCCGTAGAACCCTATCAAAAGGCGGTCGCACTGGCGCCGGATGTTGCGCTGCTTCGGGTCGAACTCGCCCAAGTCGAACTCGAGACGCCGGATCCCGCGCTGGCACGGGACGCGCTCGTCAACCTCAAAAACGCAGATATATATGAGAACGAGAATCCGGACCTATGGCGCTATATGGCAATTGCATATGGCCGCCTTGGCGATCAGGGCGAAACCGCATTGGCGCAGGCGGAGCAGGCCATAGCCGAGGGCGATCAGCAAATGGCCAAGCACAAAGCTGCAGATGCCGTCAGATTATTGCCGCCAGGGCCCTCACGTTTGCGCGCCGAGGACATTCAACTGGAAGCCCAACAGATGGAAAGGGATCATCACGACTAGCTGGGCACGCGGCATCGACCGAAATTCGCGCGCGTGCTAGCGGCTGACACTCACCGGACAACCGCAGAGTGGACAGATCGCGGACAACGTCTGAGCGGAAGGATCTGCCGCAAGTTCGGTCTTCAACTGCGCAAGCAGCCAGGCATGGTCGGTCGCTCCTCCGCAGCGATTGGCGACCGCGAGGCCAAGCGTGCTTGTCGAACTCAAACTCATCATCTCCCAGGCGTTGGCTGATTGCGTCGTCGTTAGCGCCGCGCCGCC